>Ga0209023_10004150_pt1 | contig 16708 bp, 18 predicted proteins | sample LakOneMetagenome_FD_187468 | JGI IMG/M metagenome (GOLD analysis project Ga0209023, IMG submission 187468) | Freshwater and sediment microbial communities from Lake Erie, Canada (SPAdes) (version 2) | ecosystem: Environmental > Aquatic > Freshwater > Lentic | place: Lake Erie, Canada... | reverse complement strand
ACCGGAGCTTGTGCACGCGATTTCTGCGGCGCTGGCGCAGCCTTCTTCGCGGCCGTCGGCGCGGGCTGCGGATTGATCACCGCTCCCGGCGCACTGCGTGGCGCAGGTTCCGCTGCGGGACGCTGTGCCGCCTGGGACCCCTGCGCGGCAGGTTCAGGCGTCATGATATTGATTGGCGGGATCGACGAGGCGCTGGGGAAATCCCCCGAGACGGGGCGTCCGGGCGGCGGAACGGTGCCGAGCGCCGCCGCAGCAGCGCCGGGCACCGCTGCCGGAGCAATCGCGCCCACGACCGGCGGCGCATTCCATGACGCAGCAAACCGCTCGATCAGGTTGTCGTAGAGATTTTCGCTCATGTTCGATGAGATCTGCGCCGAATTGGTCAGCGACTGGAAGAACGGGCACGGGGCCGAGAGCGAGCAGCCCTCCCGCGTCTTGAGAACCTGTGCGACAAGGCCATAGCGGTCGCGCTCGATGGTCCGGCGCAGCGCATTCAGTTCAGGCGTCATCACCTTGTTGGCGTTCACGGCGCTGCCGAAAGCCGTAAGCCGGGAAATCTGCGCGGCGGTATAGGACACGCCTGCGGCGGCGGAATCGGCGGACGCGAACAGCGCCTTCTCGCAGGCCGCTTCAACGCTTTCGCCGGCAAGACCGTCGAGACAGGCCAGAGCCGGAAGCGATGGCGTGGACACAGCGGCGGATTTCAGATCAACAGACGCAGCACCGCCCGCTCCGCGCAGCATCGTCGTGACTGCGATACCGATGGCCAGCAGCGTGATGACGGTGAGTGCACCGTTCGCCACCGAGCGCTCGGCGCGAAACAGCGTCACCAGCAGAACAACCGCGAAGAATCCTGCCGCGGCGATGGTCAGCCACATCGGCAGGCTCTGCGAATGCCACAGGTTTTCGATCGATGATGCCCAAGCTCGGTTCATGCGAGAATCCCTTCACAACGAACCGGACCAAGCGCCGCAACCGCGGCGAAATTCCGTCAGAGCGGAATCGTCAGGCGACGGCGAGCTGGCTTTCTTTCGCCACGCGCTCGAAGGCTTCAGTCGAACTCTTGATGCGATACTGGCAATCGTCGCCATCAGTCGGCAGCAGGCGGATCACCTCATAGGTTCCACTCGCGGCAGGCCGTGCCACGTTGCTGGCCGTGAAATAGACAGTCTCTCCAACGATGAACTTGTGCTTCAACACCCTGCTCCATCACGCGATACGCGCATTTGGTGGCGTGCCGTTGTCCCCGGCAAACGCCTGTTTGACGCCCGCCAGCGGTATAGCATGCCGGAGCCTCATTTGCCAGATAAACCGGCATATAGGGTGAAGCAAAATATCCTTTTTACTACAATATCTTATATGGGTTTTGGAGGTCCTGCGGGAGCCTCAATGCAGGGTTCAGCCCTGTGCAATGCCGCAATTTCGCCTTGTCGGCCTCCTGAAACGATTTGTGGGCAAGTTCAGTGCGTTAGCGCGGCAAGCTCACGCCGAGTGCGGCAGCGTCCCGTTGGGGCTCGCCTTGTCGACCGCGCTCGGTAAGACCTGCGCCAAAACGGTCGAAAGCTGATCCACGGGAATGCCGAAACGCGTGGCGAGTTGCTTCACCACATCGCTGCCCAGCACCTCCTGGAGTTGCTGTGCGCTGATCGGCAGGTTGCTGCCGTTGCCGATCCAGGATTTCACCTGATCGCCCAGTCCCGCCTGCTGCAGTTTGGTGACGATGGCGGATAACCCGCCCTCACCACCATTGCCCAACACCTCACTCAGCACGACCGGGATGAGAGCGGATTCCAGTTGGCCGGCATTCTTGGACGCCAGCATACTGGTCAGCATGTCCATAATTCCCATGATCTAACCCTCAAATTGAAACGCTATGTCGCGCAGCCAAGCGCTCGGACCATCGGACCGTCAAGATGACCGACGGCCACGTTTTCGCGAGCAGGCGTTTTAGTCGATCTCGAATCTCTCGATGACCAATGTTTCGGCAAGCGCGTCCCGGGTCCATTCCTGAAACGCCGGATTGGCCAGCATCAACTCCATGTAGGCGCGCGCAGACGGCGTCACATCGATGGCATAGGTGCGGAAGCGATGGATGACCGGAGCATACATCGCATCCGCGCCGCTGAACGCGCCGAACAGATACGGCCCCTGCCCGCCGTACTGCGCACGGCATTCGGTCCAGATCTGCTGGATGCGCGCGATGTTCGCCTTCGCATCATCCGACAAGGGCTTCGCCCGGATCGGGCGATGGATGTTCATACCGCATTCGTTACGCAGCGGCATGAAACCCGAATGCATTTCGGCGCAGACCGAGCGGGCGTGGGCACGCGCGGCGATGTCCTGCGGCCACAGCTTCGCCTCGGGAAAGCGTTCGGCGGCGTATTCGATGATGGCCAACGAATCCCAGACCGTGAGGCCGCCGTCGATCAGCGCCGGCACCTTCCCCGAACGGGTCACATCGAGAATGCGCTGCTTTTCGGCGGCACCGGTGTAGAGCGGAATAACGACCTCATCGAAGGCAATTCCGGTCCCTTTGAGGGCCATCCACGGCCGCATCGACCATGAGGAATAGTTCTTGTTGCCGATAACAAGTGTCAAAGCCATCGATTGAAATCTCCATTCAAGACGACTTTGCCATGCCCGGCGCGCGGCAGGCAACCAGCCCTCCCAAACCACCAAAACCGCTTCGCAGCGGCGGGCTTCCTGTCTATCGTGACAGCGATCTTTCAGAGGGCATCGAGTCGTGCACCTGTTCGCAACCGCCGACCTCATCGCAATCGCGTTCTTCGTCACCGCGTGGATGGTCTACGCGATCACGCTGGAGCGCACCTCGCACGGCGCCAACAGCCTCAACGCCCGCATGAGCATCTATCGCGAGGTCTGGGTCCGCCGCATCCTCGACCGCGAGGCCCGAATGGTCGACATGCAGATCATGGCCTCGCTGCAGAACGGCACGGCTTTCTTTGCCTCGACCACATTGCTCGCTATCGGCGGCGGACTGACGCTGCTGCGCTCGACCGAGGAAGCGATGTCGGTGCTCGCGACCCTGCCGTTCGGCATCCGCAGTTCGCCTGCTTTGTGGGAAATCAAATGCGTCGGGCTGGTGGTGATCTTCGTCTATGCGTTCTTCAAGTTCTCATGGGCCTATCGCCTGTTCAACTATGTGGCGATCCTGCTCGGCGCGATGCCATTCTCCGAAAAGCGCGACACGCCCGAAGCGCAGTCGCATGTCATGCGCACCACAAAGCTGTTCCAGTCGGCGGGCCGCCACTTCAACCGCGGCCAACGGGCCTTCCTGTTTGCGCTCGGCTATCTCGGCTGGTTCATCAGCCCCTGGGTGCTGATCGCCACCACGCTGGCGATCGTTGTGGTGATCTGGCGGCGGCAGTTCGATTCCGACGCCTACCGCGCAATGTCGAAATAACGCCATTGCCGCGCGAGCAACGATGCGTCATGGCATGGTCATGAGCAATTCCGATTCGAAAATCACCAGTGGCGCATCGCTGGACGATGCCATCCTCGCTGTACTGGCCGATACGGGCGCCAAGACACTCAGCGCGCCGGAGATCGCCCACGCCATCGCCGATGGCGATGGCTGGCATGATCTCCTGATACCGATCCGCAGGTCTGCCATCGCGCTCGCGCAGGCGGGCCGCCTCGTGATCTACCGCAAGGGCAAGCCCGCCGACCCGGACGATTTTCGCGGGGTCTATCGCCTCGGCCTGCCGCGGCATGACTGAAGGGCACCCCTAGTTAACCTTGCGCGGCCCCGGAAACAGGTCGCTGCTGCGGCCAGTCGCCCAATAGGCGACCAGCCCGATCCATTCGTGAATCGCAACATCGGTGCGCGCAAGGCCCGCGCTCAGCGCGGTGAACGGCATCAAGGCATCGCTCCAGCCGCGCGTGCGCCAGTCCACCGGATAGGCCTCGACATCGAAGCCCGCCTTGCGGAACGCGCCAATGGAGCGCGGCATGTGGAAGGCCGATGTCACCAGCAGCCATCGCTCGCCCGGTTTCGGCGACACCAGCTTGCGCGTGAACTCGGCATTCTCGGCGGTGGTGCGGGACTCTCCTTCCAGCACAATGCGGGACGCTGGCGTTCCGAAATCCTGCAACAGATCCCCCGCGATCGGCGCTTCGGACACCGGCCCCTGAATCAGGTTCGCGCTGCCGCCGGTGAACACAATGCGTGCCTGCGGGTAGCGCCGCGCCAGTTGCAGCATCGTGACAATCCGCTCGGCGGATGCGTCCATCTCCAGAGAGCCCCGTGCCTGACTGCGTTCGGGATCGATGGAGCCGCCAAGCACGATGATCCCGTCCGGCGTGCGGCCTGCCGAACTCCACGCCGGAAAGCGCTCTGTCAGCGGCAATAGCAACAGGTTGCCGAGAGACGAATATCCGCACACCAATAGCAGAACGATCCCGAGCGCAAGAATGCGCGATCCGGCCTTTCGGAAGCGCGTGAGCAGCAGCAACGCGCCCAGCGCGCACAGCATCGCTACCGCGTTCGACGGCACGACGAAGAAACCGAGAATTTTGGAAAGGCTGAAAAACATCATTCCTGAATGGGCGATCATCGCCGCAAGATCAAGCCACCCTCAATCCCATTTCGGTGCGAATCCGAAATCGACAATGCGCCCCCCGCGCGTCCCCATCGCGAAGATCTCGCTCATCTCATCATCGGTCAGATTGAAATCGAAAATCTCGAGATTTTCAGACAGGCGTTCAATCTTCGAGGTGCGCGGAATGGCGATGACATCCTGCTGGATCAGCCAACGCAGGCAGACCTGCGCCGCCGTCTTTCGATAGCGCGCGCCGATCCGGTTCAGCGTTTCGGCATTCTTGACACGGCCCTTCGCCACAGGACTGTACGCCACCAGCGCAAGGCCGTTCTCCCGGCAGGCCGCCAGCACCTTGTTCTGTTCAAGATACGGATGATACTCGACCTGATTGCAGACGAGCGGCTCCGAAGACTTTGCGACGGCCTCTTCGATCAGCGCCACCGTAAAGTTCGAGACACCGACATGCCGTGTCAGGCCAAGCCTGCGTGCCTCGGCAAGTCCACTGAGCGTTTCTTCCAGCGGCACCTGCGGATTGGGCCAGTGCAACAGCAGGAGATCGACCTCGCTCATGCGCAGCCGGACAAGGCTTTCCTTGGTCGAGCGCACAAGATCGTTCGGCGCGAAATGCGTGGTCCAGACCTTGGTGGTCACGAACACGTCCGAGCGCTTGACGCCGGAGGCGCGCACGCCCTCGCCCACCTCGCGCTCATTCTCGTACATCTGCGCAGTGTCGATGTGGCGATAACCGAGGCGCAGCGCCTGCTCGACAAGGCGCGCGCAGGCCCGCCCGCGCAGCTCCCATGTCCCGAGACCGATGACCGGGATGCTGGCGCCGTTTGCCTCGACGGTCTGCATGTGATGCCTCAGCGCGGCGTGTCTCTCGGCGCGAGCGCTGCGAAAACCATATCGGGTTCGTGCGCAATCACGGTCAACAGCGCACGCGCCGGCCCGCGCGGTGAACGCTTACCCTGCTCCCAGTTGCGGATGGTCTCAAGAGGAACGCCGAGGCGCGCGGCGAATTCGGCCTGGGTCAGCTTGGCGCGGCGGCGCAGATCGCGCACCTCAGGCACTGCGCTCGCTTTGGGTGGCAATGCGCTCTCAGGCATCTCGGGGACGAGCGGCGCTTCCAGCCCGTCCAGCAGTTCGACAATCCGCCCATCCGCCTTCAGCCGTAGCCGCTGCATGTGCAACCCTCCGTGATCCTGAAGGGTCGGCCCGGGTGGTTAATCGCGGGTTAACAATACGTTCGCGCCGTCCGGAAAGTTGAGGTTCCGGACGGCGTTACTCAGGCTAGCGCATGCGCGCGTAAGCCGTGCGCCACGAATGGCGACGGTGTCCGCCGTGAGCGAAGCGCAGGCCCATTTCGCGGCCGCCTGCATCGTCGTAGGAAATGTGGATGTGCTGCACGCGTCCGGCGTCGGTCGAATAGCCGCCGCTCCAGCTCTTGAGCTGCGCATAGATGCAGCCATAAGGTCCGCGCACGTCCACGGCCTTGCCCTGCGCGTGAAGCGACATGCGCCGCGTTCCGGCAATGCGCGTATGACGCACGCCCGAGATCGCCTGCGTGCCCGGACAGGCCGCCTGGATCGACGCGAGCTTGGCGGCAAGCGGCCCGACAAGACCGGCAGAGTATCCTTCCGATGCCGCAGCAGCGCGCGAAGCGACAGTGCGCGGCGCTGGCGCTGACGGTTCAAACGCATTGCGCTGCGCACGTTCAAGCGCACGCTGCTGCCGCCGGGTCAGGCGCGGCGACGACGGCTCCATCATGGAAAACGCAGGCTCCACACGGCGCTGTCCACGCTGGCGCGCATGGACCGGATTGTTCACGCCGATGCACGGCATCGTGACGTTGCATTCAGGCGAGACAGCCGGCGTGCGAACGCGCGCTTCGGCCATCGATGACAACGCACAAAGCGCCGCCACGGCGGTAACTGCTCGGATCAAAATTTCAGCTCCGGAAATTTGCGTCACGGACGGCCACACAGGGGCAAGATCCGGATCACGAAGTGTATTCAGCCGCGACAAACATCATCGTTTCGCGACAAGCGAGAAAGGCCGGTTTTATCGGCACGAATGGCGATAATGAGGCACACAGATGACAAGCCCCGCCTCTGATGCAACGAACCCATGCTGAAACGGGCAGCATTAACTTGTCAGGCGAATGCACGGCACCGGTCGCGACGAACGATTGCGCGACATGACGCGAAACGGCCTGATTTTCCGCTGGATTCTGGCGTTTGCCCAATCGACATCGCCGTTTGCGGTGATAAATGTGCGGCGCGCGAACAGCAGCACCTTGAGGACTCTTCCGTCATGACACCATCGAAAGCCGTCGTGCTCGCGCTGATCGCGTCGGCATCGATATCAACGACCCACGCCGCCGATTGTCCGCGCAAGGACGCACTCGGCACGTCGCGCGTCATGACACTCGACCCGCAGGCGTATCCCCGCGTCGGCCTCAAGAGCTTTCCGCAAACGTTGCCGCTCGCGGACAAGGAAGTGGTGCTGACGTTCGACGATGGCCCCTTCCCCGCAACGACAACCAAAGTGCTCGCCGCGCTTGCCGCTGAATGCGTACGCGCGACATTTTTTCTGATCGGCAAGAATGCCGAAGCCAATCCGGGCACCGTCAGGAAGATCGCGGCGGAAGGCCACAGCATCGGCCATCACACATGGTCGCATCGCCCGCTCGACAAGATCGGCCAAACGCAAGCAAATGAGGAAATTGATCGCGGCATTGCCGCCGACGAGAAAGCGCTTCATGGCGCGGCGACGTCCGTCCCGTCGACACCGTTTTTCCGCTTCCCCGGTTTTGCGTCCACGCCCGCATTGCTGAGCAGCCTGCAATCGCGCGGGATCGCCGTTCTGGGCGCCGACCTCTGGGCCAGCGACTGGAATCCGATGACGCCGGAGCAACAGTTGAACCTCATTACCGAGCGGCTCGACTATGAAGGGAAAGGGATCGTCCTTTTCCATGACACCAAGGCCCAGACGGCCAAAATGTTGCCCGCGTTCCTGCAGTATCTCCGGCGCAACGGCTACAAGGTCGTCCATCTGGTCGCGCCGCGGCCAGCGAAGAACTGAGCGGGCGGCGACGCTCCGCGACACGAATTAATCCGGTGTTCACGGCCCTGGCGATAAGCCATCAGCGGTGTACCCTGACACAGGTTATCGATGCGCCAATCCATCTCAATGAACCGCACGACGCTGCTGGCGCTCGGCCTGCTCATGGCAGCCACAAGCCTGACACCATCGATGGCCCATGCAGCCGCCTGCCCCGGCAATCCCGGCGCGCTTGGCACATCGCGGACCATTGTCGTGGACCCGAAAGAACACCCGCGCATCGGCACGATGCAATATGGCGAGACGTTGCCGCTCGAAGATCACGAGGTGGTTCTGACGTTCGATGATGGTCCGCTGCCCGCACACACCAACGCCGTCCTTCAGACGCTGGCGTCCGAATGCGTGAAGGCGACGTTCTTTCTGGTCGGACGCATGGCCAAGGAATTTCCGCAGGACGTGCGCCGCATCCACGATGCCGGACATACCATTGGCACCCACAGCGAGAACCATCCGACCTTCTTCGGCAAGCTCCCGCCGGAGCGCATGGCCGCGGAAATCGATGACGGCATCGCACACGTCTCCGCCGCCCTTGCCGATCCGTCGCAGCTTGCGCCGTTCTTCCGTATTCCCGGCCTGCGCCGCGGCGAGCTGCTCGAAGCCGAACTCAGTAAGCGCAACCTGATGACCTGGAGCGCGGATTTCCCTGCCGATGACTGGCGCCATATTTCCTCGACGCAGGTGGTCAACTACGCGCTGTCGCGATTAGAGGCTAAAGGCAAAGGCGTGTTGCTGCTGCACGACATTCAGGCGCGGACGCAGGCGGCCCTGCCCGTGATCCTTCAGCAGTTGAAAGCGCGGGGCTACAAGATCGTGCATGTCATCCCGGCGACACCGGAGCAACCGAAGACACCGACCGAGCCTGCACAGTGGGTGCCGCACTGGATTCACGGCCCAGCCATCGCAGCGAAAACACCCGGCGGCTTCACGTTCGGCGCAGCCGAGACGCCATCCCACAATGCGCCCCGTTCGATTCGTTCGGTCTGGCTGATGAAACAGAAGCCCGCCGCGCGCGCAGCGCTCACCATGCTGCATCCGCCATCCCGATTAGCGCTTCATGACAAGCCCCGGCAAGGCATTGGGGCGACCGCGAGCGGACGCCGCAGCATCGTACGCGTGCCCGGAGCCCATCCGGTGCCTCACCCGGTTCGGGCGACGACCGAAACGCCGCAGCCCGTCAGCCGGCCGATCCAGACCGGTAACCGGATGGACGCCCCTCCCGGACCGACTATCCGCTAACGGCCAAAATCGGTCGCGGCGCGATTCGCTCAAACTCTGAATTGAGAATCAGAAAATACGTACGGGGCACGCCCGCGCGCCGCACTAAAAGCTGAACAGTTTCAATGAAATCTGTGAGGTGTGGTGCGCTCGGAGGGACTCGAACCCCCACCCTGTTACGGACTGCCACCTCAAGGCAGCGCGTCTACCAATTCCGCCACGAGCGCTCAAAGATCGGCCCCGGATTCGCACCCGGAGCGGATCGACGGCGCCCGTGTAACAAATCAGGATTGGGGGGACAAGGCCTAGGCTGATGCTTCGGCAAGGCTTTTCGAATTACCTGTGGTCAGGCGCTCGGGGCAGCATTTGCTTGACTTCGACCGCGATGCGGTTGCGGTTCACGACCACAACACCGCTGGCCACCGGCAGGTTGTTGGCGAGCACCTTGACCTCGTCCTGCTCCGTCGCATCCAGTTCGATGATGGCGCCACGGCTCAGCCGCATCACCTGATGGATCGGCATCGAGGTGGTTCCGAGCACCACCATCAGATCGACGGAGACGTTATCGAGGGTTGGCACTTTGACTTCCGCATCCACAAATGAACGATATCGCCAGATCACCACGGTTATGGTTACCCAATGGTTAATGCCCTCCAGCCCCGGCGCGAAGACCCTGCTTTGACGTCGTTTTTCGCGCATTCCGGCCCGCCCGCCGAATGGCGGGTGGCCGATTCGCCGGTGGCCTATCAGGACGCGCTGGAGGTCATGGAGCAGCGGGCCGCAGACATCGCCGCCGGCTACGCCTCCGAACTGGTCTGGCTGCTGGAGCATCCCCCGCTCTACACCTCGGGCACCAGCGCCAGACCGGACGACCTGATCGACGCCCGCTTCCCGGTGTTCGCCACCGGCCGCGGCGGGCAGTTCACCTATCATGGACCCGGTCAGCGGGTGGTCTATCTGATGCTGGACCTCAAGCGTCGCCGCCCGGATGTGCGCGCCTATGTCGCCAGCCTTGAGCAGTTCACGATCCGCGCCCTCGCCGCCTTCAACGTCCGTGGCGAACGGCGGGAAGATCGCGTCGGCGTCTGGGTAGCTCGGCCCGAGAAAGGCCCTGCCCACGAGGACAAGATCGCCGCCATTGGCGTGCGGCTGAAGCGCTGGGTCAGCCTTCATGGCATTTCGATCAACGTCGAGCCCGACCTGTCTCACTTCTCGGGGATCGTCCCCTGCGGGGTTCAGGACCCGCGCCATGGCGTCACCAGCCTTGTCGATCTCGGCCTGCCGGTGACCATGCACGACGTGGACGTGGCCCTGAAACAGGCCTTTGAAGAGGTCTTCGGCGCCTGACAGCGCCGGTATAGCCTTGCCAGCGCTGACGGTCCGTGGCGTAATCGGACAGCAATCCGGAAATGCGCAGGGAATTTTAGACAGAACAGCTTCGTCCGCAGACACCGCTCATTCGTGTGCCGCCGCTCTTGCGAGCAAAGGTCAACGCCATGCATGTGGATGTCATCAGCAGCAGGGACGCATTGCTCCGCGTTCGGAGCAATTGGGAGGCTGTGTATCAATCGGACCCCGAAGCGCAGCTTTACATGTCATGGACGTGGATCGCCGGGTGGTTTGAAAAGCTGGGCTGTCAGTGGATTGTCCTCGGCGCAAAGACCAGTGCGACGTCGCCGGACTATGTCGGTTTCTTCCCGCTACAATTGCGCACCGAGCAGAACCGCGACGGCACATTCCGTAATGAACTGCGCACCGGCGGCGGCTATTTCGCCGGCTACACCGGCTTCATTTGCGATCCACAGTTCGACCGGGATGTTATCACGGCGTTTGCCGATCACACCAAGCGGCTGAACTGGTCCCGGCTGCATCTGGAAAACATCTTCGCATCACCGCAGCGGCTCGCCCTTTTCCTGGAACAATTCCCCTCGCCCGGTTTCGTCACCGAGAAAGTGCAGCGACCGGACGACGGTGACGGCATCGACCACGACATCTACGTCTATGTGAACCTGCCCGAAACCTGGGACGCCTTTCTCTATGAGAGACTCGATGCCAAAGCGCGGCGAAACGCACGCGCTGCATTGAGACAGGCAGAAGAAGACGGCTATAGGATCACCACGCCCACAGCGGAGACAATCGAAGACGACGTCGACACGCTGCTGAAATTCTGGGAATTGCAATGGGGTGCCAAGCTCGCCGCGCGTTACAATCCGCGCTTGCCCACCGGCATGATGACCAACTTCCGCAACATGCTGCGCTGCTGCTTCGCCGATAACGCGCTGTATCTGCCGATCCTCTGGCAGGGCGATATAAGGATCGGCATTCAGGCCAGCCTAATCGACTGGAAGAACAAGTCGCTTATCAGCCTGCTGAACGGACGGGACCTCAACGTCAAGCGCCCGCCCCCCGGCTTCGTGCTTCATCTGCAATGCGTGCGCTGGGGCATCGAGAACGGCTTCAAGGTCTATGACCTGCAGACCGGCGATTTCCCCTACAAGTATGATTTCGGCGGCATCGAGCGCCGGGTCGAATGCCTGCGCATCAGCACGCAGGATTTGCGCAATCTTCGCGGCAAGCTCGAACCGCTCAGCCTGCCGGTGGTTTTTGCGCGTGCCCTGCGCATGGAGAAAGACGGCGATCCGGGCGGAGCCACGCGCGCGTGTCGCCAAATTCTGGACGCCGATCCGCAATATGCCGATGCAGCACGGTTGCTGAAAAAACTCGATGCCGGTCAACGCCGCAACGTGCCAACCGACCTGACCACCGCCAAGAGCCTGCACCAGCGCGGGCGGATTGCGGAGGCCGAGAAAGCCTATCGGGCCATTCTGGAGTTGGAGCCGAAGCATCCCGAGGTAATGTATCTCCTCGGCGTTATCCTGCTTCAGCAACACAGATTCGAGGCTGCGGAACACCAGATCGCACTGGCGATCGGCCTGCAGCCTGCGGCACCGATGCTTCATTACAACCGAGGCGTCGCGCTCCAGCATCTCGGGCGGCCCAAAGACGCCCTCGCCAGTTTCAATTCAGCCATCGCACTCAAGCCCGACTACGATCTGGCGCTCGCCCAGCGCAACAGCATCCTGAAAGCCGCGCCTCATATCGGCGTCGATCTGGAATTGTGAGGCTTGCGCAATCGTCGCAAGGCACACCTTCGAGGACTTTGTCATCCCCGAAGGTGTTTGTGGACGTCGCTCACGCTGCAGCGCTACGCGGCGCAACCGCCAACTTGCCTGCGATGTAGCGGCGTTCCTGCGTCAGCCCGCCGAACCCGTAAGCGTCGGCACGCACATCGTGGACATGGATGTAGCTTTCGTTGTGCAGCGGCCCGAGCAGATCATCCATCTGCTTGAAGGTCGCGGCGATGAAATCGGCCTTCTCGTCCTTGCTGTTGGTTCCGTCCGAGATGTGAATATCGACCCAGACGCTGGCCAGCTTCTGCTCGGCCAGCGAACGTCCGCCCGCGAACCAATCGGCTGGATCGACGGACTGCACGATGACGGCTGTGACATTCGGGTCCTTGTGCAGGATGCCGGCCGAAAGCCCGGTGACGGCAGCGGCAATGTCTGCCTTGGGAATCTGACGTTGCGAAGTGTACTGGACTGTAATGAGGGGCATGGTCGTCTCTCCTGGTCTTGCGCCATCAGCGCGTCACAGGAAGCTAGACCTTCGCGCATCATATTGGTATCTTATGATACCATATTTCAATCATAACGATATGTGATGACAACGCTGGATATCCCGACGGTACAGGCCTTCCTGCTGGTGGCCGACCTGCAAAGCTTCACCCGGGCCGCGGAAGTACTCGGAACGACACAGGCCGCCGTCAGCATGAAGCTGCAACGGCTGGAGGCGACGCTCGGAAAGCGGCTGGTCGAACGCTCGCCCCGCGCGGTTCGTCTCACGGCAGATGGCGCGGCATTTCAGGATCGTGCCCGCGCGCTGATGGCGGCTCATGACCTCGCGCTGTCGGGATCGGCTCCGGTTGTTCAACAACTGGCCCTCGGCATCAGCGATCATGCCGCCGGTCCCGAACTTGTGCCCATTCTGGAAAAGCTGAACGGCGCATCGTCATCGCTGACGCTGGCCGTGACCATCGATTTCTCGCGCACGCTGCTCGATGCCTTCGACGGCGGCGAACTCGATGCTGTTGTCGTCCGTCAGGAAGGAAGCAGGCGCGGAGGTGAAATTCTTTGCACGGATGACTTCGGCTGGTTCGCATCGCCGGGATTTCGCTGGACCAAGGGCGAGACGCTGCGTGTCGCGACCCTCGCCGCGCCCTGCGGCGTGCGCGCAACGGCTATTCGTGTGCTCGACAAGGCGCGCATCAAATGGACCGAAGCCTTTATCGGCGGCGGCGTCAGCGCGGTCGTCGCCGCAGCAGCTGCAGGACTTGCAGTCGCGCCGCTCGCCCGGCGTATCGCGCCCGCGGGCATGGTCGATGTCGGAACAACGTTCGGCCTGCCGAAGCTCGCCGCATCGAAGGTGATGCTCTATTCGCGCGTCAGCGATGCCTCGAAGCGCACGGCGCTACGCATTCTGGCCGCGACCTTCCGCAAGGAAGCTGCCGCCAAGTAGCTCAACCGTTCATATCGTCGGCAGAACGGAAAACTTTTCGCCTGCGCTGCGAAGCTTCAGCATGTCTTCGCTCGCGGACTCGTTGTCGATGCCGGACACGCGCGCCATGCCCGGACCGTGCCGGCATTTTGCGATCAGCGCAGCGACAGCTTCATCCGATCCGGAGAGCACCGCTTCCACCGTGCCATCCCTGCGGTTGCGCGCCCATCCGGCAAGTCCCCGCGCCTCTGCTTCACCCGCGACCCATGCACGATAGCCGACGCCCTGTACCTTGCCTCTAACGATGATGTGGCGGATGACGTCGGCCATCGGACCATCCGTATGGTGTTATTTCTTCAGTCCAAGGAAATCCGCAATGCGGGCCTTCACGTCAGCATCGCGCATCACGCGATTGGTCAGTTCGCTCGAGGGCAATCCCTTGAGCTCTTTCGGCGACGCGCCCTCGCGCAACGCCTTGAGCGTCTCATAGACCGCCTGCGTCGCCGCTGCGATCGGCTGATGCCCCTGATTGGCGACGCGCACGCGCTGGCTGGCAAGGAACGCCGTATCCGCAAGCTCGCCGTCGGCGCTGCCCATGATGATCGGCAGCTTTGTTGCGGCAGCAATCGCCTGCAACTCAGCCCGCGTCTTCAGCCCCGTGAAGAACAGCGCATCGACGCCGGTCGCTTCATAAGCCTTCGCACGCGCCACCGCGTCGTCGATATTGGTGATCGACGCCGCGCCCGTGCGCCCGACGATCACCAGCGACAGGTCGGAACGGCCACTCAGCGCGGCCTTCATCTTGCCGACACCTTCGTCGATAGAAATCACCTGCGACTTCGCCTGCCCGTAAGCTTGCGGCAGCAGCGTATCCTCGATCGTCAGCCCCGCAGCGCCCGCGGCTTCCAGTTCCTGCACCGTGCGGCGGACATTCAGCGCATTGCCATAGCCGTGATCGGCATCGACCAGCACCGGAATGTTCCCGGCACGGCAGATGCGCCGCACCTGCTCGGCAAGTTCTGACAGCGTAATGAGCAACAGATCCGGATCGCCGAGAATGGTCAGCGAGGCGGCAGAGCCGCCGAACAGTCCGAGTTCGAAGCCGACATCTTCCGCGATGCGCGCCGAGATCGGATCGTAAACCGACCCCGGCCTGATGACATCCTTGCCCGACAGGATCGCCCGGAATGCTTCGCGCTTTTCCTGCGGGACCATGGAAGCCTCAGGCAAATTCGAGGATCAGTGCATCGACCGCCAGCGTTGCGCCCGGCGTCGCGGCGACTTTCTTCACCACGCCGTCGCGCTCGGCACGCAGCACGTTCTGCATCTTCATCGCTTCGATCACGGCCAGCGTTTCACCGGCCTTGACCTCCTGCCCTTCGGTCACAGCGATGGAAATCACCAGACCCGGCATCGGGCACAGCACCTTCTTGCCGGTATCGGCCGCAGAGACCACCGGCATCAGCCGCGCAGCCGCAGCCTCTGTCTCGGTGTAGACCTGTACCGGCACCTCAAAACCCTGATGGGCGATGCGGAAGCCGTTCGGCATAGGACGAATCTGCGCTACCGCAGGCTGGCCGCCAATGGTCCCGAACCAGACCGGATCGCCGGGCTTCCACTGCGAGCGGAGCAGCGACGGCTGACCCGCATTTCCGTCCGCGCCAACAAAACGAACGGCGATGTCGTCGCCTTCGCGCGCGACCTCAAGCAACACTTCACTGCGATCTAGCCAGACCGAGCGGCGGCGTTCGCGCGACACCGCGCGGCCCTGCATCTGGCCGGAAATCTGGCGCTTGCGCGCGCCGATGATGTGATCCACCGCCGCTGCAATCGCCGCAATGCTGTTGGCGATGTCGCCCTCCGGCGTGCGCGCCGTGAAGCCGCCCGGAAATTCCTCGGCGATAAAGCCGGTGGACAGGTTGCCCTCGCGCCAACGCGGATGATTCATCAGCGCCGAGAGAAACGGAATGTTGTGACGGATACCGTCGACATAGAACGCATCCAACGCCTGCGACTGCGCCTCGATGGCGGCGGCGCGTGATGACGCGTGAGTCACCAGCTTGGCGATCATCGGATCGTAATAGATCGAAATCTCGCCGCCTTCTTGAACGCCGGTATCGTTGCGCACGGTGATGTCGCCCACCTTGCTCTCGGCGGGCGGGCGGTACTTCACGAGGCGGCCAATGGACGGCAGGAAGTTGCGGAACGGATCTTCAGCGTACACGCGGGACTCGACGGCCCAGCCGGTGAGCGTCACATCCTTCTGTGCCAATGCGAGCTTCTCACCCGCGGCAACGCGGATCATCTGCTCGACCAGATCGATGCCGGTAATGAGTTCGGTCACCGGATGTTCGACCTGAAGGCGCGTGTTCATTTCGAGGAAGTAGAAGCTCTTGTCCTGGCCCGCGACGAACTCCACCGTACCGGCGGAATCGTAATTCACGGCCTTGGCCAGCGCGACGGCCTGCTCGCCCATCTTGCGGCGGGTGGCTTCATCGAGCAGCGGCGACGGTGCCTCCTCGATCACCTTCTGGTTGCGGCGCTGGATCGAACATTCGCGCTCGCCGAGATAAATCACGTTGCCATGCTTGTCGCCGAGCACCTGAATTTCGATGTGGCGCGGATCGACAATAAATTTTTCAACGAAAACGCGGTCGTCACCGAACGAGGCCTTGGCTTCGGCCTTGGCGAGGTTGAAGCCTTCCTCGACCTCGGATTTCGAATGCGCGATGCGCATACCCTTGCCGCCGCCGCCCGCGGACGCCTTGATCATGACCGGATAGCCGATCTCGTCGGCGATCTTCACGGCGTGCTTGCCGTCCTCGATCACGCCGAGATAGCCCGGCACGGTGGAGACCTTGGCCTTGGCCGCGGCCTTCTTGGATTCGATCTTGTCGCCCATCGCGGCAATCGCATCGGGGTTCGGTCCGATGAAGACCACGCCGGCCGCAGCGAGCGCGCGCGGAAAGGATTCGCGCTCGGACAGGAAGCCGTAGCCCGGATGCACCGCCTCGGCGCCGGTCTTGCGGCAGGCCTCGACGATCTTGTCCATGACAAGATAGCTCTCGGCGGCCTGTGGCGGCCCGAGGAAGACGGCCTCGTCCGCCATCTCGACATGAAGCGCATCGCGGTCGGCTTCCGAATAGACGGCAACGGTCTTGATGCCCATCCGGCGCGCGGTCTTGATGACCCGGCAAGCGATTTCGCCGCGATTGGCGATCAGTATCTTTTTGAACATGGAGTGATCTGGACCT
>Ga0209023_10004149_pt1 | contig 16709 bp, 16 predicted proteins | sample LakOneMetagenome_FD_187468 | JGI IMG/M metagenome (GOLD analysis project Ga0209023, IMG submission 187468) | Freshwater and sediment microbial communities from Lake Erie, Canada (SPAdes) (version 2) | ecosystem: Environmental > Aquatic > Freshwater > Lentic | place: Lake Erie, Canada... | reverse complement strand
CGCGCAAGGTCGAGATCTGCACGCGCGCCTACCGGATCCTCACCGAACAGGTCGGCTTCCCGCCCGAGGACATCATCTTCGATCCGAACATCTTCGCGATCGCGACCGGCATCGAGGAGCACGACAACTACGCGGTCGACTTCATCGAGGCGACGCGCATCATCAGGGCCACCCTGCCCGGTTGCCACGTGTCGGGCGGCGTGTCGAACGTGTCGTTCTCGTTCCGCGGCAACGAGACGGTGCGCCAGGCGATCCATGTGGTGTTCCTCTACCACGCGATCCGCGCCGGCATGGACATGGGCATCGTCAACGCCGGTGCGCTGCCGATCGTCGACGACCTCGATCCGGAGCTGCGCGAGCGCGTCGAGGACGTGGTGCTCAACCGGCGCAAGGACTCGACCGAACGCCTGCTCGAAGTCGCCGAGCGCTACAAGGCGAAGAAGGGCGAAGTCGTGGTCGAGAACCTTGCCTGGCGCTCGCTGCCGGTGCGCGAGCGCCTCGCGCACGCGCTCGTGCACGGCGTCGATGCGTTCGCCGAGGCCGATACCGAGGAAGCGCGGCAGCTCTCCACGCGCCCGCTCGACGTGATCGAAGGCCCGCTGATGGATGGCATGAACATCGTCGGCGACCTGTTCGGCGCCGGCAAGATGTTCCTGCCGCAGGTTGTCAAGTCCGCGCGCGTGATGAAGAAGGCGGTCGCCTACCTGCTGCCCTACATCGAGGCCGAGAAGCTGCGCACCGGCGACACCGCGAAATCGAATGGCAAGATCGTGATGGCGACGGTCAAGGGCGACGTGCACGACATCGGCAAGAACATCGTCGGCGTCGTGCTCCGCTGCAACAACTTCGAGGTGATCGACCTCGGCGTGATGGTGCCGGCGCAGAAGATCCTCGATGTGGCGATCGCCGAGGGCGCTGACATGATCGGTCTTTCCGGCCTGATCACTCCCTCGCTGGAAGAGATGAGCCATATCGCGAAGGAAATGCAGCGCCAGGACTTCGCGATTCCGCTGCTGATCGGCGGCGCGACGACCTCGCGCGCGCATACCGCACTGAAGATCGAACCGCACTACAAGTCGCCCTGCGTGTGGGTCAAGGATGCTTCACGCGCGGTTGGCGTCGCGCAGTCGCTTGTGTCGAAGGAACTGGTGGACGCGTTCATGGAGAAGGTGCGCGCCGACTACGCGGAAGTGCGCGAACGCCACAAGGACCGCAGCGGCGCGAAGCGCCTGGTGCCGCTCGAGAAGGCGCGCATGCAGCGCTTCGACGGCAAGTGGACGGACTACGAACCGCCGGCGCCGAACACGCCGGGAATCACGGTGTTCGACGACTACCCGCTGGGCGAGCTGGTCGACTGCATCGACTGGACGCCGTTCTTCAGTGCGTGGGAACTGGCGGGCCGCTACCCGGCAATTCTCGACGACGCGGTCGTCGGCGCGCAGGCGACCGAGCTGTTCCGCGACGCGCAAGCGATGCTCGCGAAGATCGTCGAACAGAAATGGCTGACCGCGCGCGGCGTGATCGGCTTCTGGCCCGCGCACTCGGTGGGTGACGACATCGAACTGCATGGAGAAGGAGCCAAACCGCTTGCCACCTTGCACCACCTGCGCCAGCAAGCCGACAAACCCGTCGAACGGCCGGACTTCTGCCTCGCCGACTTCGTCGCGCCGAAGGAATCGAATCGCGCCGACTGGATTGGCGGTTTCGCGGTCACCGCGGGTATCGGCATCGATGCGCACATCGCGCGGTTCGAACGCGATCACGACGATTACTCGTCGATCCTGCTCAAAGCGCTCGCCGACCGCCTCGCCGAAGCGTTTGCCGAGCGCCTGCACCAGCGCGTGCGACGCGAGTACTGGGGATATGCCGCGGACGAGGCCTTGGCGAACGACGAGCTCATCGCCGAGAAGTACCGCGGCATCCGCCCGGCCCCGGGCTATCCGGCCTGCCCCGACCACACCGAGAAGGCGACCTTGTTCCACCTGCTCGATGCGACGAAAAACGCCGGTATCGTGCTGACCGAGGGCTTTGCGATGGTTCCGACGGCCGCCGTGTCGGGCTGGTACTTCGCGCATCCGGGCAGCCAGTACTTCGTCGTCGGCCGCCTCACGCGCGAACAGGTCGAGGACTATGCGAAGCGCAAGCGCTGGACCCTCGCAGAAGCGGAACGCTGGCTCGCGCCGAACCTCGACTACGATCCGGAATAGGCACGCGCCACCCGCACTGGACGCTCCACCGGTCGACCGATCGCTTTGAAACCAAGGAAACGATTTCTCGTGAAACGCTCGATTCTCGCGCTGGCTTCCGTGGCGCTCAGCATGGCTGGTTGCGCCAGCAATCCGCCTTCGAGCAAGTACGCGCCGGTCGATGCGGCGACGGCCCAGGCGCTGCAGGGCCACGACGTGCAATTGCTGGTGAAGCCGACGCCGAGCTTCGTCCACATGACGACCGGAGACCAGGCGACGATGACCGTCGGCATGCTGTTCGGCGCCGTTGGCGGCGTGGTCGCTGCGGCGACGGCCATCAAGCATTCGCAGAGTGCCGGCCAGGCATTGGTGCTCGAGAACGGCATCCCGGATCCCACCGCGCTGCTCTCGGAGAAAGTGCGTGAATTGCTCGCGACGAAATACGGCAGCGCAATCGGCAGCTCCGGCTACGCCGTCACGGTGGCCACGGATCACTGGGCGCTCGCGAAGGGTGCCGTGGTGTTCAACGCTTCGGTCAGCGTGACCCGCGGCGAAACCGCCGGCAGCAAGCCACTCGCGCTGGGCCAATGCCGCTACCGGTCCTCGAACGGAGCGAACGCGTCCACCGAAGACGAACTCCTGGCGAACCACGCTGAGAAACTCAAGGCGGAACTGGGTACGGCACTCGATCGATGCGTCGAGGAATTCCGCCAGAAACTGTTTCCGTAGGGTATGGCGCGCGCGTCCTGCGCGCGCCTGGCCGGTATTTCAGTTCTCAGGTCGTGGTCGGCATGCCCCCGTGCATCATCGCGCCGAAGAACGCCATGCCGCCGAAGACGAAGAACAGCACGATGCAGACGAGGTAGACGATCAACGTCGCCTTGCAGAAGTTCTGCTTGTTCGGATTGGTACCGCCCGAAAACGCCCACACGAACAGCATGATGATGTTCACGAGCGGGATCGCCAGCACGATGAATGTGATGATCCACTCGCCGAGCGATACGACCGGCGCGCTGCGGTTGTCCATTTCCCTCTCCCCAAGGACGCCGGACGGTTCCGGCGGCGCCGATTCTGGCACCGCTGCCGTACCACGTCACGTCGAGGAAGCGGACCCGGACCTCAGGTCTCTTCCGGACCCCCCGGACGGACGACTTCCGGCTCGTGATGGCGCACGTGCACGTAGACGTTGTAGACCGAGACGAACATCGGGAACGCGTTCTGCAGGATGCCGACCGAGTCGTTCTTGCCCCAGATGAAGTACGCAAGCGTCATCACGCTGCCGACGATGGACAGGTACCAGAACGACATCGGCATCACCACGCGTTTCGACTTCTTGGTCGCGTAGAACTGCACGAACCAGCGCGCGGTGAACAGGAAGGTGCCGAGCAGGCCGACCAGTTTCCACGGCGTGATCGTCAGGCCGTACAGGTTGAACAGGACGTCACTCATGGCGGGCTCGCGCAGCGGGTCAAAGGGACCGACAGCATGCCGCAAACGGGCTTTCGGTACCGTTTCGCGCCGCGCAAGCGGCTTGCCCGGGGATGCAGGACGACGTCCGTGCCTCCCCGCGAGCCTTGGCCCTCAGCGCCAAAACCGTCAGGTACGCGCCGCCAGCCAGTCGTGGATCGCGCTCGGTACTTCGCGCTGCGCACGGCCGGACACGTAGATTCCGATGTGGCCGCCACGGAACGCGACCTGGGTGTAGTCCTTCGTGCCAACGTGATCGCCAAGCACGCGCGATGCGGACGGCGGCACGAGATGGTCCTGTTCCGCGAACACGTTCAGCACCGGCATCGTGATGTTGCGCAGGTCCACTTCGCGCTCGCCGATCTTCAGGCCGCCCTTGACCAGCTTGTTGCCCTGGTAGAAATCCTTGATGAACTGGCGAAACGCCTCGCCCGCCTGGTCCGGCGAGTCGAAGATCCATTTCTCCATGCGCAGGAAATTCTCCATCTCGGCCTTGTCGTCGAGGATGTCGACGAGGCCGATGTATTTCTGCTGGTTCAAGCGCACCGGCTTGAGCATCAGGTAGCACAGGTTCATGAGATCGGCCGGCACGTTGCCCAGCGTGTCGACGAACAGGTCGACATCCATCTTCTGCACCCAGCTCGACAACATGTTCTCCGGTGTCTGGAAATCGACCGGGGTGACCATCGTGATCAGGTTCTGCACCTTGTGCGGATGCATGGCCGCGAAACACAGCGAAAATGCACCACCCTGGCAGATGCCGAGCAGGTTGATCTTCTTCACGCGCGCGCGCCGCGCGACCGCATCGACCGCGCGCGCGATGTAACCGTTGATGTAGTCGTCGAGCGTGAGCCAGCGATCGGCGCCGTCCGGATAGCCCCAGTCGATGAGGTAGACATCCTCGCCGCGCGCAAGCAGGTTCTTCACCAGCGACTTGTCGTCCTGCAGATCGACCATGTAGGGCCGGTTGACCAGCGCATAGACGATCAGGATCGGCACCTTAGAGGTCGGCGCACGCTCGCCGCGGAAGCGGTACACGACCAGCTTGTCCTCGCGGTAGACCTCTTCCTTTGCGGTCACGCCGAAGTCGACGTCGTCGACCTTGCGCAACGTGTCGAGCGCGGCGGCGAGCTTGCGCTGGGTGGTCAGCGCCTCGTCGAGCGCCTTGGTCGGTTCGATCCTGATCGGGCCCATGCGGTGTCCTCGTCAATCGCTCAATGCTGCTGGTGAAGAATCGGCGTCCTGCCGGGCTCTCAGTGCTTCTTCCTGCGCTTGCCGACGTCCGCCTTCCCGGCGGCCGGATCCTTTTTGCGCCGCCGTGAGCCGAGCGATGCATCGGCGAACTTCGCGATGCGCGACGCGAAGTTGCCGGGCGCCACCGCGGCGACCGCACGTTCCGCACGCGCCGGCTTGGCGCCACGCTTGGCCCGCTTCGGCGGGGTCGCCTGCACCGGCGCCGGCATCTTGCGCGCTTTCACATGCTTCGCCTTCGGTTGCTTGGCCGGTTTCACCACGACGGGCTCGACGACCACCGTGCGCGCCGGTACTTCGCGCGTGACGCCCGCGCGCGGCGTCTTCACCGCGGCCTTCAACGCTTCCAATTCGCCGCGCAAGCCGGCGATTTCGTCGATCAACGCATCGCCACCGCGCTGCGCGCGTACTTCACGGCGCAAAGCCTGCAGGCGTTCGCCAATGCTGTTGAGTTCGCTGCGCGTCGGCATGCCCAGATCGACGCTGAGACGCTCCACTTCCTGCTGCATCTGCGCCCGCAGGCGCATTTGCGCATTGGTGAGTTCGCCGTAGATTTCCTGGAATTCGCGCGACAGCGCGATTTCCGCGTAGCCTTCCTCGGCCGCATCGACCCACAGGTCGTACAGCGCGCGCAGCGATTCGATCTGCCGGCCCGGCTGTTCGCGTTCGGCCAGCTTGCCCTCGAACAACTCGTAGCCGCGGCGCGCCGCCTCCAGCATCAGCGCGTTGTAGCGCCCCATCTGTTCCTGGTATTCGACCCACGCGACCGCGCCCTTCTGCTGGTGCTCCTGATGCTCACGCAGCAAACCGAATGCGGGCAATTGCAGCCAGGACTTCAGGTCGCCGAGATCGGCCGGCGGCGGCATCGCGCCGAACGGATTGGGCATGCCGGCCAATCCGCCGCGCGGCACACCCTTCCACATTTGTGCGAGCGGATGGTCGAACAACGCGGCGCCACCCGGCGGCGTGAATGCCTGCCGCAACGCGTCGCTCCAGGCGGGAGCGCCACCGTGCATGTTCGCGCCGGCCGCGGGAATCAGCGATTGCATGAACGCGACGTAGGCCTTCGCGCCATCGACGAAGCGGTCGACCGTGCCCGCCTGCCCGCCTGCCATCGGCCCGCTGCCCATCGGCGGCGTGAACGCGCGCGCCCACTCGGCGAATCCAGCGGGCGGCACGCCACCAGCCTGCCCGGCCGCACCACGCGCGGCTTCGGTCCACGCATTCAGCGACTGCTGCGACAGCGCCTGCCATTGTTTCATCCAATCGGGAATCGACGAATCGCCCACAGCGCGCCCTCGGTGTCTGGAACGCGCATGATAGCGCGGCCACCGTGGCGGAATGACAGCGGCAGGGTCAGCGCGTGTAGACGAACACGAAGGCGGGCGGCAGGTTCAGCGGTGCAATGCCGGCACGCTGGACGACCAGGCCGAGTTCGCGCGCGAGGTCGCCCGGAATCGGGCTGGCGGGCCCGTAGGTGAACTGGATCAGGGGTCGCCCCGGACCCAGCACCGCGAAGATCGCCTCGAGGATTCCCTTCTGGATCTCGCGCGGCATGGCAAGAAAGCCGAGTCCACTGATCGCGGCATCGGCCCCACCCTGCTGCGCGAAACCGACCCGGCTGGCAATCTCGACCAGGTCGCGGGCATCGCCATGCACGATGCTGGCTTCGGGAAACTCGCGGTGCAGCAGCGCGTGCAGCTCGGCATTCAATTCGACGACGAGCAGATCCTTCTGCGCGATCCCGCGCGCAAGCAGCGCGCGCGTGAACACGCCGGTACCGGCGCCCAGTTCGACGATGCGACGGGCGCCGGCGGGCAGCTGGTCGATCATCATGCGCGTGAGCTGGCGACCCGACGGCGACAACGCCGCCATCGCACGCGGGTTGCGCAACCATTGACGGAAGAAGGTCCACGCGGCCGGGGCGCCACCGGGCGCCGGCATGGATCGCCTGCTCTGCTCGCTCATGCACACATCATCAGTCATATGTAGGCGCATCATAACCCGCGAACTGGGCCTGAGTGCTGCGGGACAGAGCTTCGCGGCTTCCGACGCCATCTGCCGAGCACACCCTGTGCGAGACCGCCATCGGCGCGGCGCACACGCGGGTCGCCCGCACAGCCTGGCGGCCGGGCGTTTTCGGGATCGGAAAATAGAAACCCCGCGACGATCAGGGGAAATCGTCGCGGGGCGAGACGCTGGCGGCGGAAGGGGGAGGGGTAGCCGCCAGCGCTGACCGATGATCTCAGGCGCGCTCAGTGGTGATAGTCGCGCCCGCGATCGTAGTAGGAAGCCCGGCGGCCGTAATCGCGGTTGCGATAACCGTCGTCGCGGTAGCCGTGACTGCGATAGCCGCCGCCGTAATACGAGCGATGGATTGGCCGGCTGTAGTAGACCGCGCCGTAGGTCGGGTAGTAGTCGTCGTAGTAACCCGTGCTGTAGTAGGTCGGCCCGTAGTACGCGGGCGCATACGACGCGTAGCCGTAACCGCCATAGCCGCCACCGTAGTAGCCGCCGCCGTAATAACCACCACCGTAGTAGTTGCCGCCCCAGCCATGGCCGCAATGGCGGCAGTCGGAGAAGCCGATGCTAAGGCCCGGCAAACCGATGCCGATGCTGACGTGGCCGCGTGCAAACGCCGAGGGCGCCAGCGCAACGCCGGCAGCAACCAGGACACCCAACACGATCGAACGGATACCGCGCATTTCCAGACCCTCCTGAGGTTGGACGCATGCTGCGGCCACCCCCCTGAACGGGACTGAAATTTACTCCACCCTGCGTTAAGAATTCGCTTCAGCTGCAACTGCCGGACGCAGTTCGTAACAAACGTGAATGCGTGCGTTGCGAGAGAAGTCGAACGGTATCGTCGCGGCGCTGATGTCGCGCACGTCGAACGCGGCGCGCACCGACTCGTCGAGGCTGAAGCGCCGCAGGTTGTTGGAGAAGAGGATCATGCCGCCCGGCGCGAGGCGCGCGCGGCACAGGCGCAACAGTTCGGCATGATCGCGCTGCACGTCGAAGTCATCCGCACGCTTGGAGTTTGAGAACGTCGGCGGATCGACGAACACGAGGTCGTACCTGCCGCGGTCGTGTCGCAACCACTCGATCGCGTCCGCCTGCACGAGCTGGTGGCGTTCGCCGCCGAAACCGTTGAGGGTGAAGTTGCACGAGGCCCATTCCAGGTAAGTGGCCGACAGGTCGACACTGGTCGTGGTCGCCGCGCCACCCGCGGCCGCGTGCACGCTAGCGCTCGCGGTGTAGCAGAACAGGTTGAGGAAATGCCTTCCACGCGCGAGTTCGCGCACGCGCAGGCGAGCCGGCCGATGATCGAGGAACAGACCGGTGTCGAGATAGTCGAACAGATTCACGCGCAGCTTGAGGCCCGCCTCCTCGACCACGAGGAACTCGCCGCGCTGGTCGAAACGTCCGTACTTCGATCCACCCTTCGCCTTGTAACGCGTCTTCACCGCGATGCGCTCGCGCGGAACCTCGAGCGCGACGCCTGCCGCATGCACGAGGTCGCGCAGCCGATCGCGCGCGACGTTCTCGGGGATGTCCCGCGGCGGCGCGTACTCCTGCACGTGCAGCCAGGCTTGCGGAAACGCGGCGCTCGCGCGCGCCGCATCGTTCGCATCCATGCCGATCGCCGTGTAGACGTCGATCGCGGCCGCGTACTCCGGGATGTCCGCGTCGTACACTCGCCAGCACGAAATGCCTTCGCGTTCGAGGCGCTTGCGCAGGTGGCGCTGGTTCTTGCCGATGCGGTTCGCGACCGCCTGCCCGCCTTCGGAAAGCGCACGCTCGACGCGCTCGCGTGGTGCGGTTTCGGAGAGGTCGAACAGCAACAGGCGGCATTCGAGCGCGCCGTTGTAGAGCAGATAGCGCTTCCCGGCCCGCAGGCCCAGCGCATGACCGAGCTCGTCATCGGCGACGATCACTGCCGCATGCCAGCCAGCGAACTCGCTGCGCAGGCGCGTACCGAATGCGTGGTAGAGCGCGCCAAGGTTCGCACGCTCGCCGAGGCGTTCGCCGTATGGCGGATTGCTGATGACCAGACCGGGCGTGTCGCATCCGGCCGGACGATGCAGGTGCTCGGCAGATTGCCGCGCCAGCTGCACGAAGCCGGCGACACCGGCCGCCTGTGCGTTGCGTTTCGCTTCGTTCAATACATTCGGATCGTGGTCATAGCCGAAGAACACCGGTTTGAGCGCACGCAGGCCGGCAGTGGCGCGCGCCTGCGCCTCCACGATCAACGCCTGCCATGCTGGCGCGTCATGGCCGCGCCAGCCAAGGAAGCCGAAGTAGTCGCGCTTGAGGCCCGGCGCGGAGTCGGCGGCCATCAACGCGCCCTCTATCAGCAGCGTGCCGGCGCCGCACATCGGGTCGACCAGTGCACCGCCATTCGCCGCGACCGCCGGCCAGCCCGCGCGCAACAGCATCGCGCAGGCAAGGTTTTCCTTCAGCGGCGCCTCGCCCGTGCCCTGGCGCCAACCGCGTCGATGCAGCGGCGTCCCGGCGAGATCCAGCGAGAGCGACGCCCGTCCCTTGTGCAGTCGCACGTTGATCCGGATAGACGGTCGGTCGACGTCGATGTCGGGTCGCGAACCGCTGCGTTCGCGGAACTGGTCGACGATTGCGTCCTTGCTGCGCAAGGCGACGTACTGGGTGTGCTTGAGTGCACCACCACCGCCGACGGCGTCGATCGCGAAGGTGCCGTCGAGCGCAAGATGCTGCGACCAGTCGATCGCCTGCACGCCCGCATACAACGCATCCGCATCGGCTGCCTCGAACTCCGCCAGCTGCAACAGCACGCGGCTCGCGAGGCGCGACCACAGGCAGGCGCGATAGGCGAGTTCGAGCGGGCCTGAAAAATGCACGCCGGCGAGCGCTTCGCGCGCGTCCTCGGCACCCAGCGCGCGCAGCTCGTCGCGCAGCAGGTACTCGAGGCCCTTGGCGCAGGTCGCGAACAGGATCGGCATCAGCCCAGCTCCACGAGGAAGCGCCGGAATGCCTGTGCGCACCATTCGACGTGCGCGCCGAGCCGGTGGTCGTCGCGCACGAGGTGCAAGGTCGCGCCGCGAACGCGCGCGAACGCGATCGCCGCGTCGACCGGGCACACATCGTCGCTCCAGCCGTGCACCAGCGTGGTCGGCACGTCGGCAGCAGCGAAGGCGTGTGGATAGCCCGGGATCGCGGTCGGCAATGCGAGCAGGAACAGGCCCTCGCAGGCGCGCTGGATCGAAGCGAAGCCGGAAATGAACGCACCCATGCTCGACCCGCCGAACACGACCCTGCCCCGAGCCGGTACATGTTGCAGCGCCAACGCGATGCGCTCGCCGATCGCGAGCGGGTCGCGGCGCGCATCGATCGCGCGATAGTCCGGCCGAACGCTGGCCCAGCCGAGCGCGTCGCATACGTTGGCGAGCGCACTGACCTTGGTGGCCTCAGGCCCGCTTTCGAGGCCGTGCGAGAGGATGACGGTGCCTTTCATGGAAGCCGGGTTCGGGATTCGGGATTGGGGATTTGAAAGAGCATAGCCGGTTTCGCTCGCGTGACCGCCTTCGCGAACGCCGTGAAAGCCTGTAGCCTTTCGCTCTTCCGAATCCCGAATCCCGGCGTTCCATGCCCGCCCTCGCAATCGACTACCAGCCCCTGCCCTACGAGGAACGCCTGGACGCGCGTGCATCCTCGGCGATCGACCTGGTCGTGATCCATTGCACCGAGTTGCCGGACATGGCGATGGCGCGCGAGTTCGGCGAACGCATCCACTATCCGGCCAAGCAAACAGGCAACAGCGGGCACTACTACATCGACCTCTCCGGCAAGGTATTCCGCTACGTCGCCGACGCGCGCGTGGCAAACCACACCTACGGCTACAACGCGCGTTCCATCGGCATCGAGCTCGTCAACATCGGGCGCTATCCGCATTGGGGCGATAGCCGCTACCAGGCGTTCAGCGTGCCGTACACGGCCGAACAGATCGCGTCGCTGCGCGCGCTGCTCGCGCAACTGCGCAACGACCATGCGAACCTGCGCTGGATCGCCGGGCACGAGGATCTCGATCGCCGCCTCGAACCTGCTAAGGACGATCCGACGATCCTGCTGCGCCGTCGCCAAGACCCCGGGCCCCTCTTCCCGTGGGACGAGGTCATGCAGGACAGCGGGCTGGAACGCCTGACACCTTCTACGTAGGGCGGTACGCACGCAGCGCGAGCCGTTGCCTGCGCTCGATATCGATGAGAGCGGCGGCACGCGCTGCGCGCGTACCGCCCTACTTTATACTTGCGCTCCCAATTCCCTGCCGAAGTCCGATGACCTCCGCCGTCGAAGAACTGCTCTCCCTGCTCCAGCTCGAACGCCTCGAGGACAACCTGTTCCGTGGCGAGAGCCGCGACATCGGCACGCGCTACGTGTTCGGTGGCCAGGTGCTCGGCCAGGCGCTGTCGGCGGCGCAACAGACGGTCGACTCCGACCGCAACGCGCATTCGCTGCATGCGTATTTCCTGCGTGCCGGCGACATCGACAAGCCGATCGTCTACCACGTCGAGCGCACGCGCGACGGCGGCAGTTTCTCGATGCGGCGCGTGACCGCGATCCAGCACGGCCAGCCGATCTTCAACTTCGCCGCTTCGTTCCAGGTCGACGAGACCGGCGTCGAACATCAGTTGCCGATGCCATCGGTGCCCAAGCCGGATGACGTCGAGCCGGTCGCGGCACTGCCGCCGGACGAGCTGTCAAAGCTGCCGCCAAAGCTGCAACGCTGGTTCGGCCGCTCTGGTCCGTTCGAGTTCCGACCGGTCTATCCACGCGACGAACTCAATCCACCCAAGCGTCCGCCGTTCCAGCAGGTATGGTTCCGCCTCGGTGAACGCGTGCCGGACGCGACGCCGGCGCTGCAGCGCGCGCTGCTCGCCTATTCGTCCGACTTCCACCTGATTGGCACGACCATGTTTCCGCACGGCATCTCGTTCCTGCAGCGCAACGTGCAGGTGGCCAGCCTCGATCACGCGATGTGGTTCCATCGCCCATTCCGCGTCGACGAATGGCTGCTGTATTCGTGCGACAGTCCGACCGCGCAAGGTGCGCGTGGACTCGCACGCGGCATGATCTACGGCGAGGACGGTCGGCTGGTCGCGTCGACCGCGCAGGAAGGCCTGATCCGCATCCGCAACGGCGAAGGGTAGAATCGCAGCATGCGCCAGATCTACACATCCCCGCGGTTGGAGAACATCGAGCGCGTCGTCGCGCTGATGGCCCAGCACGGCATCAAGACCACGATCAGCAACCGCCGCGCCTACGAAGGTGCGGACTGGAAGCGCTTCAGCTACTCCGCCAAGGCGGACCGCGATTCCTGGCCCCAGGTGTCGGTGGTGCGCTCGGAAGACCAGACGCTCGCGCGTCAGGTGCTGCGGGACGCGGGACTGGAACCTGCGACGCGTTTCGCCGATGAGCTCGCAGCCGCGCGCGGCGTCGGCGCACCAACCCAGCACTCGCGTGCATCGATGCGCATCAAGCTGGTCGTGCTGGCGCTGATCACCGGGGTCTCGGTGCTGATCGCATTGACCGTCCTGCGTCACTGATCAGGTCCCGCAGGGCGGTACGCGGCACACGCTTCGCGCGTATCGCCCGTCGACAGCCGGCGGGACGGCTTCCTGTCCGAGGGGCTGCGCGCCGGTCTCGATTGCGACACCATCGAGCCGCGATCCGGCCTAGAATGCGCCATGCGTTCGGACGTCGTCCGCCTGTTCCAGACCCTTCCGCATCCGTGCGGCTATTTCGCCACGCGCACGGCGCAGAACATCGTCATCGATCCGAGCGCACCGCAGTTGCCGCAGATCTACGACGTTGCGGTTCAGCGCGGCTACCGCCGCGCCGGCGGCCACGTCTATCACCCGCAATGCAGTGGCTGCAAAGCCTGCGTCGCATGCCGGGTGCCGGTCGAACGGTTCCGCCCGGATCGCACCCAGCGGCGCTGCATGGCACGCAACGCCGACCTGTCCATCACGATCGCGCCGGCGAACTACAGCGACGAGTACTTCTCGCTGTACCGTCGGTATCTGCGCTCGCGCCATCCCGACGGCGGCATGGACGACGCGCGCCCGGAGGACTTCTCGCGCTTCCTCTATACCGCCTGGAGTCCGACCCGCTTCATCGAGTTCCGCAAGGACCGCCGCCTGCTCGCGCTCGCGGTCACCGACTTCTGCGCGGCCGGCCTGTCGGCGGTTTACACCTTCTTCGATCCGGACTGCGATGAACGCAGCCTCGGCGTGTTCGCGATCCTGAGCCAGTTGCGCATGGCGCGCGAGGAAGCGCTGCCGCATGTCTACCTCGGCTTCTGGATCGACAGCCATCCGAAGATGCACTACAAGGCGCGCTACCGCCCGCTCGAGGTGCTGCGCGAGGGAATCTGGACCGACCTTTAGCAGGCTGTCGAGAAACAGCCTGCGGATGCGATCCACGGATGCATCGCTCGCGAGTCGACGACGCAAATCCTGAATCGCGGAAGCGGGTCCGGACCTGCGCCGGACCCGCCGGATTGAAAAGTGCCGGATAGCACTTTTTCAACCCCCGGCTAGACGAAGCCGACTTCGTGCTCGCCATGCATCGACATGACGAGCTTGACCATCGAGACCGGCACCATGATCTCGAGTTCCAGCGCTTCGCCGTCCGGACCCTTGCCATCAAGGGTCATCTCGAACAGCGCGCCGGAGGAGTCGATCTCCGCGCAGACGATGTGCGGGCCGCCGGGCATGTCGCGCAAATAGGGCTTGATCGGTTCGCCGAGCATCTCGATTGCCTGCGGGAAAAGGAATACGGCGTAGTTCTTCGGGTCGGTCATTGTCGAGGGTCGAGTGCTGGGGGCTGGTCGAAGAGTACGCCAGACGGAGAGGCGGATCAGGGCTCGATGCGCAGGTGCGATGCGGCGCGCACGGCTTTCGCGACCGCCGCGTCGATATCGGCATCACGTGCAAGGGTGACTGCCATGCGTCGCTGTCCGCGCACTTCGGGTTTGCCGAACAGGCGCACCATCGTGTCGGGTTCTGCGAGCGCTTCGGCGACGCCGTGGTAGCGCGGACGATCGCCCTCGCCGCTGCAGAGGACCGCGCACGACGCCGACGGTCCCACCTGGCGGATCGTGGGGATCGGCAGGCCGAGGATCGCGCGCGCATGCAGCGCGAACTCGGACAGATCCTGCGAGATCAACGTGACCACTCCCGTGTCGTGCGGGCGCGGGCTGACTTCGGAGAAGATCACTGCGTCGCCCTTGACGAAGAACTCGACGCCGAATACGCCACGCCCGCCGAGAGCAGCGGTGATCGCCTCGGCCTGGCGCTGCGCCTCGGCCAGTGCCTTGGCGCTCATCGGCTGCGGTTGCCACGACTCGCGGTAGTCGCCTTTTTCCTGACGGTGGCCGATCGGCGCGCAGAAACTCGTGCCGCCGGCATGGCGCACGGTCAGCTGGGTGATCTCGTAGTCGAACGCGACGAACCCTTCGACGATGCAGCGTCCCTTGCCGGCGCGACCGCCCGACTGCGCGTAGTCCCATGCCGCATCCATGGCGGAATCCGCGCGCACCGTGCTCTGGCCTTTGCCGGAACTCGACATGACCGGCTTGATCACGAACGGCAGGCCGATTGCGGCCACCGCGGCGCGGTACTCCTCGCGCGTGTCGACGAAGCGGTACGGCGAGGTCGGCAAGCCGAGTTCCTCCGCGGCGAGCCGGCGGATGCCTTCGCGATCCATCGTCAGCCACGCCGCGCGCGCGGTCGGGATCACGTTGAGGCCGTCCCGCTCCAGCTCGATCAGGGTCGGCGTGTGGATCGCCTCGATCTCCGGCACAACGAGGTCGGGCTGCTCCAGCGCAATGATCCGGCGCAGCTCGTCGCCGTCGAGCATGTTGATCACGTGCGAGCGGTGCGCGACCTGCATCGCCGGCGCGTTCGCGTAGCGATCGACCGCAATCACCTCGACTGCGAAGCGCTGCAGTTCGATCGCGACTTCCTTGCCGAGTTCGCCTGAGCCGAGCAGGAGGACGCGGATCGCGGTGTCGGTATGCGGGGTGCCGAAGGGCTTCATGCGGGCGTGCAGTGCGGAGGGCGGGCAATTCTAGCCAATCGCGGGAGGCACGTGGCCGTTCGAATGTCCCCGACCGTTCGCGTTGAGTGCAGCGAGCGACAGCGAGCGAAGTCGAAACGCACCTATCGCGCAGGGTCGCGTCGATCCGGCAAAGCCCTACACTAGGCGCAAACCCTCGACGGAATGCCCGATGCGTCGCTGCCTGCTCCTGCTGGTTGCCCTGCCCCTGTTCGCACGGGCGGAACCGCCCACGGACCAGTGGTTCACGGTCCTGCTCGACGGCCGCAAGATCGGCTCGTTCGAATCCCGGCGCGAAGTGCGCGGCGACGAAGTGCACACGAGCCAGTCGCTGGAGATGGCGCTCGACCGTGCCGGCGTACGTGTCGCGCTCGGCAGCATCGAAACGGCGACCGAAACGCGCGCCGGAGCCCCGCTCGCATTCGGCAGCATCTCGCGCCTGTCGGACAGCGAATCGCGCATCGAGGGGCGCGTGCACGACGGCGTCGCCGATGTCGCGATCACCACCGGCGGGGCCACCCAGAGACGCACGCTGCCATGGCCGGCCCGCGCGCTGTTGCCGGAGGGCCTGCGCCGCGCCGGCCTGCGCGCCGGCCTCGAACCCGGCACGCGCTACAGCGCACTCGCGTTCCAGCCATCGGGTCTCGAAGCAGCGGACATCACCAGCGTGGTCGCTGCCGCGGAGTCGGTCGATCTGCCCGGCGGCGCGCGCACGCTGTATCCGGTCGAGCAGACGCTCGTGCTCGGCGGCGCACCGATGAAGACGCGCGCGTGGATCGATGCCGAGCAGACCGTCTACAAGCTGATCATGCCGATCATGGGTGTCGATCTGGTGCTGCTCGCCTGCGACCGCGCCTGCGCGACCGCGCCGAACCAGGGCAGCGACGTGTTCGAGCGTACCCTGATGCCGTCGCCACGCCCGCTGCGCGCGCAGGAACTTGCCGGCACGATGCGCTACACGCTGGCGTCGCCGCGCGGCGATTCCGCGCTGGCGTTGCCCGACACCGACGAGCAGCGGGTCGAGGTGCGCGGCGAGGAACGCATCGTGACGATCCGTCGCGAGGCGCATGCGCGCACGAACGAACGCCCCGCCAGCGCCGACTTCAAGCCGAACGACTGGCTGCAGAGCGATGCGCCCGACATCGTGCGCCTCGCCCGCGAAGCCGTCGGCGACGCGACGACGCCGCTCGAGCGCATGCGCCGCATCGAGACGTTCGTGCGCGGCTACATCCGCAACAAGAGTCTCGATGTCGGCTACGCCTCGGCGCTCGAGGTCGCGCGCAAGCCCGAAGGCGATTGCACCGAACACGCGTTGCTGGTCGCGGCACTCGGACGCGCGCTCGGTATTGCCACGCGCGTCGTCGATGGCCTCGCCTATGCGCCGGGCTTCGCCGGCAAGGAACAGGTGTTCGTGCCACACGCGTGGGCGCAGGCGTTCGTCGACGGTCACTGGCGCAGCTTCGATGCCGCCCTGCCCGGCTTCGATGCCGGGCACATCGCACTCGCCATCGGCGACGGCGACCCGTGGAAGTTCTATGCCGGTCTCGACCTGCTCGGCCGGATCGAGCTGCGCAAGGCCGAGGCGGCCAGCCCGTAGCGCCAGGACGACACAGCACAGGCGCTTGCGTGTTGCAGCTGGGCACCGTGTGCGCGACCGCCATCCCGGCGCGCATTGGCGGCCCACAGCGTGTGGCGCTTACGGCAGATCAC
>Ga0209023_10004148_pt1 | contig 16711 bp, 11 predicted proteins | sample LakOneMetagenome_FD_187468 | JGI IMG/M metagenome (GOLD analysis project Ga0209023, IMG submission 187468) | Freshwater and sediment microbial communities from Lake Erie, Canada (SPAdes) (version 2) | ecosystem: Environmental > Aquatic > Freshwater > Lentic | place: Lake Erie, Canada... | reverse complement strand
CGAGACGCTGACCTTGGCGCCGATCGACCGCCGCCTGATCGACGTTGCGATGCTGACTCCGACCGAACTGAAGTGGCTCAACGACTACCATACCCGCGTCAACCGCGAGGTGCGCCCGCATCTCGACGACAACGCGACCAAGCTGTGGCTGGACGAAGCGACGGCAGCGCTGCTGGTGATTTAGGTAGGCGTCATCCCCGCGAAGGCGGGGATCCAGTACGCCCGGCTTATCGGCTCAATCACTGCCTCCTCTGGAATACTCGATCACCCGCATTCGCGGGTGATGACAGCAGGGCAAGTTACGCGAGGCGAAACATTCCCACTACCGCCTCCGCAATTCAGCATACCCGCATTCCGAAACGGTTGTATTCGACGTGGGCGATCTCGCTACAGTCGTAGCGAAACACGGGATCAGATCCGAATGCACGGCGTGATGGGCAAGCCGCCCGGCGCGGAAGCGGAGACAACCATCGCCGCGCCTCCCAGGGAAACTCCAAAGGGCATCCTGTTCCTGCTGGTCCTGATGACCGGCGTGGCGCCGATCTCGTTGTACATGCTGGTGCCGGCGCTTCCGGTGCTGGCGACGACGTTCGGCCGCGACATCTCGGTCGCGCAGATGACGGTGTCGCTCTACATGGTCGGCATCGCCTGTTCGCAGATCATCATGGGGCCGTTGTCCGACCGCTTCGGCCGCCGCCCTGTCCTGCTCGGCGGCATCGGGTTGATGGTCGCGGCAAGTGCTGCCGGCATCTTCGCCGAGACGCTGCCGCAACTGATCGCCGCGCGGTTCCTGCAGGCGCTCGGCGGCGCCTCCGGCATGGTGGTGAGCCGCGCCATCATCCGCGATCTCTACAGCCGCGACCGCATCTCTTCGATGATCAGCCTCGTGATCGCGGTCATGATGATCGCGCAGATGCTGTCGCCGCTGACCGGCGGCCTGCTGGAGATCACCTTCGGCTGGCGCGCGATCTTCTATCTGATCACGGCGGCATCGCTGTCGATCGTGATCATGATCGCCTTCATGCTGCCGGAAACCCGGCGCGACCGCGTCGAGGGCTCGAGCTTTCGCGGCGACGTCGGCTCGCTGTTCCGCAGCCGCGCCTTCGTCGGCTACATGCTGTGCCAGGTGCTGGCCTCGCAGATGATCTTTGCGTTTGCCGGCGGCGGCCCCTACATCGTGGTGACGCAGATGGGACGCTCCAGCGCCGAATACGGCGCTTGGTTTGCGACCACCGGATTTGCCTATCTGGTCGGCAATCTGTTTTGCGTGCGGTTCGCACCGCGCCACTCGCTTGAAAAGTTGATCTGGTTCGGACTGGCGCTGCAACTCTTCGGCAGTGCGCTCAACGTGGTGTTCAGTCTCACCGGCACCAATCAGATGCCGTCGGTCCTGTTCGGCACCCAGATGATCGTGATGATCGCCAACGCCTTCGTGATGGCGAATTCCGCGGCCGGCGCCATCAGCGTCCGTCCCGACGCCGCCGGCACCGCCTCGGGCGCCATGGGGTTCTTGCAGCAAGGCGTCGGCGCGCTGGTTTCGCAATTCGGCGCCTATCTCGGCGGCCATTCCACGTCCACGCTGCCCCTGACCTCGGCGATCTTCGTCATCTCGCTCGCCTGCGCCTCGGCGATGCTTTTCATCGTGCCGCGGCGGAAGGTGATCGTCAGCGAGAAGCTGATCGAGCAGGCCGAGGAGGAAGAACAGGGGATGCTGTAGGGACGCGGATTTAGGTCCCTACCCATTTCCCGCTGCCCCCTTGTCCGGTACCATAGGCCGGTCCGGGGCTCGGGAGAGGCCATGAAGGCAGGCGGCGGAGTGGGCAAAACGCGAAGCCGAAAGGCAACGACGCGAAAGCGCGGCGTTGCCCCTAAAGCCGCGCGCGCGTCCCGGCCTGCAGCGGCCAAGATCGACAAGGCTGCAAGCCGTGAGATCGAGCGGCTGGCGCGCGAACTCACTGATGCCCGGGAGCGGCAGGCCGCCACATCCGAGGTGCTGAACCTGATCGCCGACGCGCCGACCGATCTGCACCCGGTGTTCGACCGGATCGTCAAGAACGCCTCGCGGCTGTGCCAGAGCGTGCTGAGCGCCGTCTACCGCCGCGACGGCGACGGGGTCGATCTGGTCGCGCACGACAAGTTTTCCCCGGAGTCGGTGGCGGCGGTGCGCAAGGCCTACCCTGCGGCCCTCTCCAGCAAGAACCTGATCTCGGTGGCGATGCGCGAGCGCCGCGTCGTGCACGAACCGGATGTGCTGGTCTCGGGCGGATACAGCGAATTGCAGCAGACCTCGGGCTATCGCAGCATCCTCGTGGTGCCGATGCTGCGCGACGACGTCGCGATCGGCGCCATCGCGGTGATGCGGCTGGAGCCGCAACTGTTTCCGAAGACGCAGGTCGAACTGCTGCGGACGTTCGCTGGACAAGCGGTGATCGCGATCGAGAACACACGGCTGTTCGCCGAGGTGCAGGACCGCACCCAGCAACTGACGCAATCGCTCGACGACTTGCGCGCCGCACAGGACAGCCTGGTGCAGACCGAAAAGCTGGCCGCGCTCGGGCGGCTGGTGGCCGGCGTCGCCCACGAGATCAACACCCCGATCGGCACCAGCCTCACTGTCGCATCGACCCTGATCGAAAAGACCGACCGGTTCGAAGCCGTTATCGCCTCGGGTGACGTGCGCCGCTCGAACCTCGGCGAATTCGTCGGCGCCAGCCGCGAGGCGGCCTCGCAAATCATGATCAACCTCAACCACGCGATCGACCTGATCCAGTCGTTCAAGCAGGTTGCCGCCGATCGCAACATTTCGGATCGCCGGGCCTTCGATCTCGGCGAGGTCACCGAGCAGGTGGTCAAGGGATTGCGGTTCAGCCTGCGCAGAAACCTCGTGGTCGACGTCGAATGCGGCGGCGACCTCCTGATGAACAGCTATCCCGGGCCTTACGGCCAGGTGCTCACCAACCTGGTGCTGAATTCCGCGGTGCATGCCTTTCCCGAGGGCGAGCGCGGCTCGGTGCACATCGCAGCCCAGGCGTCGGGCAAGAACAGTGTCGAAGTGCTGTTTTCCGACGACGGCTGCGGCATGAGCCCCGAAGTGAAGCGCCAGGTGTTCGACCCGTTCTTCACCACCCGGCGCGACCAGGGCAGCACCGGCCTTGGACTGCACATCGTCCACAACATCGTGACCAACCGCCTCGGCGGCCGGATCCAACTGGAGACCCGGCCCGGCGCCGGCACCAAGATCCGCATCGTGATGCCGCGCGAAGCGCCGCTGGAGCTTGCCGCGGAATGATAGGTGACGAGCCGGATTACGAGATGGCCGAGGAAGACGAGCCGGGCAACGCGATCGCGCTGATCGAGGCGCGGCTGGAACAGCTCGCCGCGCGCGCCGAGCAATGCCGGAAGATCATCATGTTTTCGAAGGCGGCAATCGCCGGCGGCGCGCTGTTGCTGCTGACGATGATGCTCGGCCTGTTCGTATCAGGCGCCACCGCGGCGCTGGGATCGATCGCCGCCATACTGGGCGGCATCGTGTCGCTGGGATCGAACTCGAGTACGCTGCAGCAGACGACGGATGCGATTGCCGCTGCCGAGGCGCAGCGGTCGGAGCTGATCGGGCGGATTGATTTGCGTTTGGTAAGTGACGGATTGCGGAAGCTGAATTGACGGGATGACCGTCATTGCGAGCGCTGCGAAGCAATCCAGTCTAACTGCGAAATGAAGGAATGGATTGCTTCGCGGCGCTCGCGATGACGGAAGCAAACTATTCCTCGATCAACTCCAGCCACTCGTCCTCGGTCAGCACTGCGACCCCCAGCTCACGGGCCTTGGTGAGCTTCGAGCCCGCCTCCTCGCCGGCAACGACATAATCCGTCTTCTTCGACACCGAGCCTGCGACCTTGGCGCCGAGCCGCTCGGCCATCGCCTTGGCTTCGTCGCGGGTAAACTTGGTCAGCGAGCCCGTGAACACCACGGTCTTGTCCGACACCGGTGAGCTCTTCTTGGGCTGCTCAGCCGGCTTGACCTCGATCTCCTTCAAGAGCTCGCCGAGCGCCTTGACGTTGCGCGGTTCGGCAAAGAACTCGACTACGGCGTCGGCCACGATCTCGCCGATGCCACCGATATTGTTGAGATCCTGGTAGGCCTCGGTCTTGTTCTCTTCGTCCTCGTTCAAATTGGTCTTGGCGCCCTTCGCGGCGGCCAGCATCGCATCGCGAAAGTTCTCGATGGTGCCGTAGTGCCGCGCCAACAGCTTGGCGTTGCCCTCGCCGACATGGCGGATGCCGAGCCCGAAGATCAGCCGATGCAGGTCGATACTGCGGCGGGCGTCGATCGCGGCAAAGAGATTGCGCACCGAAGTCTCGCCGTAACCTTCGCGCTGCATCAGCTTGCTCGACGATCGGGCGTCGCGCTTCTGCAGTGTGAAGATGTCGACCGGCGACATCACCAGACCGTCCTCGTAGAACTCCTGGATCTGCTTGTCGCCGAGGCCGTCGATGTCGAACGCCAACCGCGACACGAAATGCTTCAGCCGCTCCACCGCCTGCGCCGGGCAGATCAGTGCGCCGGTGCAGCGGCGCACCGCTTCATCCTCTTCGCGCACCGCATGGCTTCCGCAGACCGGACAGGTATCGGGAAATTTGTAGGGCTTCGCGTTCGCCGGGCGCTTGTCGAGCACGACATTGGCGACCTGTGGAATCACATCGCCGGCGCGCTGCACCACCACGGTATCGCCGATGCGGATGTCGACGCCGTCGCGAATGGGACTGCCATCGTTGCCGATGCCCTTGATGTAGTCCTCGTTGTGCAGGGTAGCGTTCTGCACCACGACGCCGCCGACTGTGACCGGCGCCAGCCGCGCCACCGGCGTCAAGGCGCCGGTGCGGCCGACCTGGATATCGATGCCGTTCAGGATCGTCGTCGCCTGTTCGGCCGCGAACTTGTGCGCGATCGCCCAGCGCGGGCTGCGCGACACGAAGCCGAGGCGATCCTGCCAGTCGAGCCGGTCGACCTTGTAGACCACGCCGTCGATGTCGTAGCCGAGCGAGGCGCGGTCCTCGCCGATCTTGCGATAGAACTTCAGGACGTCGTCGATGCTCTTGCAGAGTTTGGTGCGCGGATTGACGATGAAGCCGGCCTTGTCCATCCACTCCAGCATGCCGTGCTGGGTCTCCGCCGGACGTTCGCTCATCTCGCCCCAGGTATAGGCAAAGAACTTCAACGGGCGCGAGGCCGTGATCGACACGTCCTTCTGGCGCAACGAACCCGCCGCCGAATTGCGCGGGTTGGCGAACACGGTGTCATCGGCCTCGGCCTGCTTCCTGTTGAGCTCGAGAAAATCCTTCTTGAGCATGTAGACTTCGCCGCGCATCTCGCAGGCGGCGGGAATGTTGCGGCCCTTCAATGAATGCGGAATGTCCTTGATGGTACGGACATTGGCGGTAACGTCCTCGCCGGTAAAGCCGTCGCCGCGGGTCGAGGCACGCACCAGTTCGCCGTCCTCGTAGCGCAGCGACAGCGACAGCCCGTCGATCTTCGGTTCGGCGGTGATCGCGGGCACTTCGTCGGCGTCGAGCTTGAGGAAGCGCTGGATACGCTCGACGAATTCGGTGACGTCCTCGTCGCTGAAGGCATTGCCGAGCGACAACATCGGCACCCCATGCTGCACCTTGGCAAAGCCGCGCGCGGGCGCAGCGCCGACCTTCTGCGTCGGCGAATCCTTGCTGACCAGATCGGAAAACTTCGCCTCGATCGCTTCCAGCCGTTGGCGCAATGCATCATAGGCCGCATCCGACACGGTCGGCGCGTCCTTTTGGTAATAGCGCTCGTTGTGGCCCTCGATCTCCAGCGACAGCCGCATGTGCTCGACCTTGGCTTGCGCCTTGGTGAGCTTGGCGACGTCGATGAGGGGTTTTGATTTTGCTGTCCTTGCCATGGCTCTTTGAATACGACGAACGTCATTCGGAGAAAAGACGGCGGCAGGGGTAACGTTCCCCGGATGCGGCGCAGCGTGAAGCGGTGCGCTGCTGTTCCGGGGTCCCGGCTCTGCGGAGCAGCGCCAAGAGCGCTGCACCGCGTCCGGGACACGAGGGAGAGCCTAACTCGCAGCCTTCAGCAGACGATCCGCCGCCGCCCTCGCCTCGGCGGTGATCTCTGCTCCCGCCAGCATGCGGGCGATTTCTTCGCGGCGGTGGTCGGCGGCGAGTGCGTTGACGCGGGTGGCGACGCGCTTGCCCTTGTCGAGGGCCTCCTTGGAAATCAGCAGATGCTGGCTGGCACGGGCCGCCACCTGCGGGGCGTGCGTCACCGCCATCACCTGGACCTTGCCGGCGAGCCGCGCCAGCCGGGCGCCGATCGCGTCCGCCACCGCACCGCCGACGCCGGTATCGATTTCGTCGAACACCAGCGTGGGCGCCGAGCCGCGGTCGGACAGCACCACCTTGAGCGCCAGCAGGAAGCGCGACAGTTCGCCGCCGGAGGCGACCTTCATCATCGGACCCGGCTTGGTGCCGGGATTGGTCTGGACCCAGAACTCGACGCGGTCGATACCCTGAGGGCCCGGCGCGCCGGCGTCGCTGTCGACCTGGGTCATGAACCTGGCGCGTTCGAGTTTGAGCGGCGCCAGTTCGGCGTTGACGGCCTTGTTGAGTTTCTCGGCGGATTTGCTCCGCGCGGCCGAGAGTTTCGCGGCAGCCGCCGCATAGATCTTGTCGGCTTCCGCCGCCGCCGCTTCCAGCTTCTTCAATTGCCCGGCGCCGGCGTCGATCAGCGCGACGTCGGAGGCATATTTCGCGGCAAGCGCCGCGAGGCCATCGACCGGCGTCGAATATTTGCGCGAGGCGGCGCGCAACGCGAACAATCTCTCCTCGATGCGCTCCAGTTCCGCCGGATCGAAATCGGCGGCGACCAATGCGGCATTGAGATGCTGCTCGGCCTCTTCCATCGCGTTGATGGCGACGTCGATCGCCTTCACCGCGGGCTCGACCAGATGCGGCAGATTGCCGGCGCGGCGCTCCAGCCGACGCACCGCGGCAGCCAACGACGGCACCGGAGAATGGTTGCCGCCGACCGCCTCCAGCGCTTCGCGCAGGTCGCTGGCGATCTTCTCGCCCTGCATCATGGTGGTGCGGCGGGCGGCGAGCTCGGTCTCCTCGCCGTCCTTGGGGCCCAGCGCCTTCAGCTCGTCGGAGGCGTGGCGCAGATAATCCGCCTCGCGCGCCGCGCGCTCCATGCTGGCGCGATGGGCTTCGAGCGTCGTGTTGGCGGTGCGTCGTGCTTCCCAGAGCGTTTCGAGCGCGGCGACTTCCTTTTCCAGCCCGGCGAAGGCGTCGAGCAACTGGCGGTGGGTCGAGGCATCGACCAGCGCGCGCTCGTCATGCTGACCGTGGATCTCGACCAGCGCGGCGCCGACCGCCTTCAGGGTCTGCACCGAGATCGACTGGTCGTTGATGAAAGCGCGGGTACGTCCGTCGGCGAGCTGCACGCGGCGCAGGATCATTTCGCAATTCTTTTCGGAACTCGTGTCGTCGAGGCCGTTCTCGGACAGGATCTTTGCCGCCGGATGGCCCTTGGGCACATCGAACGTCGCGGTGACCTGGCCCTGCTCCGCACCATGACGCACCAGGCCGGAATCGCCGCGGCCGCCGAGCGCCAGCGCAAAAGCATCGAGCAAAATGGATTTGCCCGCACCGGTTTCGCCGGTCAGTACCGCCAGACCACGGGAGAACTCGATATCGAGCCGTTCGATCAGGACGATGTCACGGATCGACAGACGCGCAAGCATGCCAGAAAATTTCCTAGCCGAGGCCTATCTTCTTGAAGGCCCTGGAAATGTAGGAACCCTGATTCTCGCTCGGCTCGAGACCGCCGGACTTTACAATATTATACGCGTCCTTGTACCAGCGGCTGTCCGGAAAATTGTGGCCAAGAACGGCGGCCGCGGTCTGCGCCTCGCCGACGATGCCGATCGACATATAGGCCTCGGTGAGCCGCGCCAGGGCTTCCTCGACATGCCGCGTGGTCTGGTAGCGGGTCACCACGGTCTTGAAGCGGTTGATGGCGGCGGTGTAGTCGCGCTTGTCCATGTAGAAGCGGCCGACGTCCATTTCCTTGCCGGCGAGCTGGTCGCGGGCGCCTTCCAGCTTGGCCTTGGCGGAAGTGGCGTATTCCGAGGTCGGGTATTTGCGAATCACCTCTTCCAGCGCCGCGATCGCCTTTTCGGTGCGGCCCTGGTCGCGGGAGATATCCGGGATCTGGTCGTAGTGCGACGCCGCGATCAGGTACTGCGCGTAGGCCGAATCCGGGCTGCCGGGATGCAGCGTGACGTAGCGGGTCGCGGCGCCAATGCAGTTGTCGAAGTCGCCGGCATTGTAGAACGCGTAGGCCGACATCAGGAGCGATTTGCGCGCCCAGTCGGAATACGGATGCTGGCGGTCGACTTCCTCGAACTTCTTCGACGCCGCCTTGTTATCCTTGCGCTGATTCATCAGGTACAAGCCCTCATTGTAGAGCTTGTCCGCCGGTTCCTCGACGAAGGTGTCGTCCTTGGCGGTGAACTTGTCCCACAGCGCGCCGGTGCCGCATCCGCTCAGGGGGATGGCGAGCATGATCAATCCCGCCGCCAGCCGCAGCGAGCGGGCAAAGGATCCGAAGCCTGAATGGCTGGATGATTTGCGGGGTTCGAGCGTCATACGCTGTGCCGACATGAAGTTAAGACCTGACGCCTTTGGTGCGGTCGATTTTGCTGCGGCGAGTATCCAGCCGCCCGTCCATGAACCGCGGTCATGGACGCCTATTCCCCGTGCCCAACTCTTCACAGGCCTCGCGGCGCGAAGTCGCGCAACCGCACGGCCTGTGTAGCCGAAAAACGATCGTTAACCAACCGAATACGGGTCCATTTCGCCCGGATTAAGGCGGCAGGACATCATCGTTACCAATTGTGGTTACTGCGGAAAACGCCCCGGCCGAGTCACATCGCCGCTGGTGGGGAAAGCCCTGCCCAAGCGGCGGATTCGGAACGAAATCAGGAAAACGGGGAGCGAAAACTTAGGAAATTTCGAAGGCGAAAGTCAGAAGATTTCCAAGAGGAAACTCAGGACGTTGCGAAGTCGCAAGTCAGGAGATTTCCAGGTGGAAACTCAGGACATTTCCAAGAGGAAAGTCAGGACACGTCCGGGCCGTAGGCCGGGGCGATCATGCCGCCCACCATGCCCGCGCCTGCCTCGGCATGACGCGCGGAACGGCGCGCCGGTTCGGCTTCGACCACCCGCCAGGCGCTGTGATCGGCCAGCAGGGCCGTCAGCACGGCGTGGTTGAGCTTGTGGCCGCCACGCACCGAGCGATAGACGCCCTGCAGCGGCAGGCCGGCCAGCGCGAGATCGCCGATCGCGTCGAGCACCTTGTGGCGGGCGCATTCGTCGGCGTAGCGCAGGCCTTCGGCGTTGTGCAGGCGGGTCTCGTCGAACACCACGGTGTTCTCGAACGATGCGCCGCGGGCGAAGCCGGCGTCCCAGAGCCGCGCCACCTCGTTCATGAAACCGAAGGTGCGGGCACGCGAAACGTCGCGGCGGAAGCTCTCGGCGCTGAGATCGAGGGCGAAGCTCTGGCGGCCGATCACGGGATTGGCGAAATCGATTTCGATCTCGGCGCGGAACCCGTTGGCATGCGGGCGCAACTCGCCGAAGCTGTCGCCGATCGCGACCTGCACCGGCTTCAGCACCTGGATGAAACGGCGGGTGGCCGACTGCGAGACGATGCCGGCCTGGTCGATGGCGGCGACGAACGCCGCCGCGCTGCCGTCCATGATCGGAACTTCGGGACCATCGACCTCGATGGTGGCGTTGTCGACGCCCATGCCGCGCAAGGCTGCGAGCACGTGTTCGGCGGTGGCAACCAGCGGACCGTCGCTGTCACCGAGCACGGTGGCGAGGTCGGTGGCGATGACGGAGGAAGCGAGCGCCGCAACTTCGCGGTCGGCATCTTCAAGACCGGTGCGGACAAAAATAAAACCTGCATCAATGGGTGCAGGTCCAATGGTCAGGTTAACAGGCAGACCGGAATGTACGCCGACGCCCGTCACGGTGGCTTGCGACCGAAGCGTTGTTTGGCGGCTGAATTTCATACGATAACTGCCCACTACCCGACTTAACCCAATACCGGAACCACGCTTTCACGCCGATTCGAAGTTTAGGCATCCCCAAGTCACGGCAGACCATAGTCACTGCCCTAAAGCGCGCCAACTCACGCTTCTTTACCGATTGTTACCCCATCTCTGCCGCATTCGCGCCAAGGCTTAACCAAAATCCAAACCGGTTGGACACCATTTTGGCCGCGCTATATGACCATGGAATGAATAATTAATGATTTAAAATCAGTCGCTTGGCCACAAACCCCGGGGTTTCGCGGGGTCGTAGAAAAAGGGCCCCGGCTGGATCAACCGGGGCCCTTCGCGTCGTCAGAATTGTAACAAACTTCAGTTGGCCTGCCGGCGGAGGAAGGCCGGGATATCAAGATGGTCGTCGCCCTGTGGCGCCGCTGCAACAGGCGCCGGGCGGCCGTGGGTGTCCAGACCTTGCGGTGCGGGACGCCGCGCATACTCGGATACCGGCTGATTCGACGCCATCTGCTCGGCGACGCTGCGCTGGGGCTTGCGCTCCGGGAGCGGCGGCAGCGGCGCCATCGACGGACCGGAGGCGCGGGCCGCGATCGGGGGCTCGGTCTCTTCGTCGCGGCGGCCGAGGCCGACATTGGCCAGCCGCTGCAGCAGCGACAGCCGGGTCTTCTGCGGATGCTCTTCTTCACCGTCGCCGCGGGCCTGCCTGATCTCGGCCTGTGCCGGCATCGGAAGGTCCTCGAACTTCGGCATCCGCGGCGTGCGGACCGCCGGACGCTCGGCGGCCTGCGGAATGAAGGTTTCGGGCATCAACGGCTCCTCGACCTCGGCGCGGGGCGCGTCGTTGTGATCGGGGAACAGGGTCGGCTTCTGCGCGATCGGGCGCACCGTGACGTCGCCATAGGACGCCGACTGCAGCGGCGCGGGCTGCGGCGCTTCGGGTGCGGCGACGGCGGCGGCAATCGCGGCCAGCGCCGCACGCTCGACGTTGCTGGACTGGCGCTGCTGCACCGGCGCGGGAGCCGGCGCCACGGCAGCGGCTACCTGGGCAGCGGCAGCGGGCTCGAGTTTCTGGGCGCGCTCGGCCATCCGGGCATTGTCGGCGCGCAGGCGCGCGGTCAGTTCGGCGAGACGGCTGTCGGGCGCCGCGGTCGCAACCGGGGTTGCGACCGTGGCCGGTGCCGAGTTGCGGGCGATCGCCGCCTGCTCGATGCCGGTGGCGACGACCGAGACGCGGATGATGCCGTCGAGGGTTTCGTCGAAGGTGGCGCCGACGATGATGTTGGCGTCCTGGTCGACTTCTTCGCGAATGCGGGTCGCGGCTTCGTCGACTTCGAACAGCGTCAGATCCTTGCCGCCGGTGATCGAGATCAACAGCCCGCGCGCACCCTTCATCGACGAGTCGTCGATCAGCGGGTTGGCGATCGCAGCTTCGGCTGCGGTCAGCGCGCGCTTCTCGCCGGTGGCTTCGCCGGTGCCCATCATCGCCTTGCCCATCTCCTTCATCACCGCCCTCACGTCGGCGAAGTCGAGGTTGATCAGGCCTTCTTTCACCATCAGGTCGGTGATGCAGGCGACGCCCGAATAGAGCACCTGGTCGGCCATCGCGAAGGCGTCGGCGAAGGTGGTCTTTTCGTTGGCGACCCGGAATAGGTTCTGGTTCGGGATGATCAAGAGCGTGTCGACCACCTTGTGCAGTTCGGCAATGCCGGCTTCGGCGGTGCGCATGCGGCGCTGGCCTTCGAAGTGAAACGGCTTGGTCACCACGCCGACGGTGAGGATACCCATCTCGCGCGCGATCTTGGCGATGACGGGGGCAGCCCCGGTGCCGGTGCCACCGCCCATGCCGGCGGTGACGAACACCATGTTGGCGCCGCTGAGATGATCGCGAAGCTCGTCGATCACCTCCTCGGCGGCAGAAGCACCGACATCCGGTTGCGATCCGGCGCCGAGGCCCTGGGTGACGACCGTGCCCATCTGCACGATGCGCTGGGCTTTCGACATCGTCAGCGCCTGCGCGTCGGTGTTGGCGACGACGAAGTCGACACCCTGCAACCCGGCGGTGATCATGTTGTTGACGGCGTTGCCGCCAGCGCCACCGACGCCGAAGACGGTAATCCGCGGTTTCAGCTCGCTGATGTCAGGGGGGGTCAGATTGAGTGCCATGGTTGCCTCTCGATTACGACGCGCGCGTTGGTTCGCCCCGGCCGGCGGCCGCGGGAGTTGGTAAAAGTCGTTTGGTCATTTGAAAAGTCATCAGAAGCCCTCGCGAAGCCATCGTCCGACCTTTCCGAAATAGCCGTCAGTCCCCGTCCTGACCTGCCGCGTATGCCGCGGTTCAACGTGTTCCAGATGAGCGTATTGCGGATAGACCAGGAGGCCCGCCGGCACCGCGAACGAGGCGCTCTTGGCCTCGCTGGGCAGCCGGCCGAAGCCGAGCGGACGGCCGATCCGGACCGGCCGGTTGAGAATGCGGGTGGCGAGTTCGACGGTGCCGGTCAGTTGCGAAGCACCGCCACTCAGGACAACCCGCGCCCGCGGCTCTGCCGCAAACGGAGAATCCGCGAGCCGGTCCCGGACCATCTCAAAAATCTCCTCGGCGCGATGCCGGACGATGTTTGCGATCGTGGCGCGCGAGACGATCTGCGGCGCATCACGTTCGTCGCCGGCCGTCGGTACGGACATCAACTCACGCGCGTCCGACCCGCCGGTCAGCACTGTGCCGTATAACGTCTTGATTCGCTCGGCATCCGCAATGCAGGCGCCGACGCCGCGTGCAAGATCCATCGTGATGTGTTGCCCGCCGACCGCGAAACCCGCGGCATGGACGAAGCGGCCGGCCGAATAGGTCGCGATCGTGGTCGATCCGGCACCCATTTCGACCACGGCGGCGCCCAGATCGGCTTCGTCGTCGGTCAGGACGGACAGACCTGCGACATAAGGCGCAGCCGCCATGGCCTCGACGTTGAGGTGGCAGCGTTCCACCACCAGCATCAGGTTGCGGGCGACGGTGGCATCCGCCGTCACCACGTTCATGTCGATGCCGAACTGCCGCGCCACCATGCCCCGGGGGTCGCGGATGCCCTTGACGCCGTCGAGCGCGTAGCCGACCGGCAGCGCGTGCAAAACCGTACGGCCCTCGCCGGTGGCGTGGCGCATCCCGGTCGAAGTGACGCGGGTAACGTCGTCCGAGGTGACCGAGCCGCCCTTGATGTCGGCGGCGGCTTCGACCAGTTGGCCCTGCAGCCGGCCGCCGGAAACCGACAGCAAGACTGACTCAACGCGGACCTTGGCCATGCGTTCGGCTTCGGAAACCGCCTGGCGCACCGCCTGCTCGCATTCGGCGAGATCGACCACCGCGCCGGACTTGACGCCGCGCGACTGGATCTGGCTGTAGCCGATCAGTTCGACGGCGTGGCTGCGGCCGCGCAGGGCGTCATTGGGCGGGCACGGCTTCAGCCGTGCGATCATGCAGGCGATCTTGCTGGTCCCGATATCGAGCGAGGCCACCAGCGCGGTGCGCTTCTGCGCCATCGGCCGGGTCTTCGGGGTCTGGCTGCGATCGAGGCCGGTCATGCGTCACCGGCCTTTTTCTTGGTCTTCTTGTCCTTGAACAATTCGTCGCGAGCCTTGGCGGCGTCTTCCGACAATTGCACCGTCAATCTGTCAGGCAGCCGCATGTCGACGGCGGTGATATCGCGCGAGAACAGCTTTTCGTCCTTGTCGAGCTTGCTCAGCAACGCCAGCGCGTTGCCGACGTCGTTTTCCGGCAGCCGAATGTCGAGCCCGTCCTTGAGCCGCAGGTTCCAGCGCCGTTCGCCGACAAAGATCACGGCCTTGGTGATGGAGCGGACCTGCGGGTAACGATCGAGCAGCGCGAGGAAATCGCGCGCCTTGCTGTCGGCGCCCTTGCCCACCACCAGCGGCAGCGAGACGAAGCGGCGCGCCACGAACGGTTCCAGCACCGCACCGTCCTCGGAGATCACGGACAAGCGGCCGTCCTGCTGCCACACCGCGAACGCCGAGCGCTCGACGATGTCGATCTGGAGCGCGCCAGGATAGAATTTCAGGATGGTCGCATCCGCAATCCACGGATTGGCCTTGAGCTTGTCGCGCACGGTGGCGGCATCGAGGAACAGCAGCGACGAGCGGCCGTTGACGCCGCCGATCGCGAGCACCTCGTCCTGGCTCAATTGCTTGCGGCCGTTGATGGCAACCGTGGTGATGCGGAAGCCGGCCCAGTTCGCCAGTGCATTGCGGGTGTCGCTCAGCGCCGCGACGAAATCGTCGAGATGGCCGCCCTTGACGATGCCGAGTCCGAGGCTGCCGAGCAGCAGCAGTACGGTGAGCGCAACCACGATGCGGCCCGGCAGAAAACGCTCCAGCCAGAGGATGATTCGGTTCGGCGGGGCGCGATCGACCGGCGCTTTTTTCTTGCGGGCGGGAAGGCCGAGCCGCTCGCGCAGAAGCACCACCGCTCCAATAGCGGCGGCTTTCAGGTCAGCTTGGGGCCCCAGCGATCTCAGCGATCGAGCGAGGCGTCCTGCACCATCCATTGCACGAGCCCGTCCAAGTGTTGTTCCCGCAAGGGTTTTTGCGAGCGCGGCCCAGATGGTTGTCGGGGATGCCGGGTCTGGATGCTGGCCGAAAGAGGGTCGGAACAGCACACGCCACGGCAGCCACGCGCCACATGCGCCGCCAGCGTTAACCTTCGGACTTCCTGGTAAACAAAAAGTAAATCAGGCGGCTTGGGGACGCGTTTTCATCCGTCTTTTGAGTAGTTTGCCGGACACTGATTAGGATTTTAGTAATAATTCTCATGGCCGGACGCCTTCCCCGGCCAAGCCTTTGCCGACACGGTCAAATCCGCGCCCGGTTGCGCTGTTCTGCCAGGACAATCTGGTCGCGGAGGAAATCGGCGAATTCGATCCCCTGCGCCTTCAGCGCCTTCGGATACAGCGAAGCTGCCGTCAGGCCCGGCAACGTATTGGTTTCCAAATAGATTGGCCCCTTCGCCGAGACGATGAAGTCGGTGCGCGAGTAACCGCCGCAGGACAGCGCCCGGTGCGCCTGCAGTGCCTGCGCCATGATCGCCGCGGTGATCTCTGGCGTAAACCGGCCCGGGCAGATCTCCTGGGTCGATTTCAGGAGATACTTGGCGGTGTAGTCGAACGCGCCCTCGCCCGGGACGATCTCGACCGGTGGCAGTGAGACCACCGAACCGTCAGAGCGCTCCAGCACGCCGCAGGTGGCTTCGACGCCTGCGATGAACGGCTCGATCAGATATTCCTCGGTCTTGGCCGCATTACGCACGGCGACGAGATCCTGTTTGGCGTTGACGAAGATCAGGCCGTAGCTCGATCCGTCGCGCGCCGGCTTTGCGATCAGCCTGCCATATTCGGCAAACGCGGCATCGAGCTGTTCCAGCGCGATGCCGGCCGGCGCCTGCACGCCCGCAATGGCGACGAAGCGCTTGGCCGCGGTCTTGTCGAAGGCCAGATGCGACGACGCCGAGCCCGATCCGGTGAACGGGATGCCGCGCATTTCGCACATGGTCTGCAGTTCGCCGTTCTCCGCCCTGCCCCCGTGCAGGCCGAGCACCAGCACACGGTCTTCGGTCTTGGCCTGGTCGAGCGCCTGCGCGAGCGGCATGCCCGGCGTGCCCGGCCTGAATTCGTCCTCGAACGGCCGCGTGTGGCCGAGCAGCGTCTGTGAAGAGACCTCGTGCACGGTGTCGGCAACGTCCCAGAACCAGAGATCGGCCTCCGGCAATGCCCGGTGCAGCGCCTGCGCGCTCGCCACCGAGACCAGACGCTCCTTGTTGGTGCCGCCGAAGAGAATGGTAACCCGCATCAGACCTGCCCTACTGCTTCGTCATTCCGGAGCGATGCGTTAGCATCGAACTCTGGTGCGCAATTGCGCACCTGAGAATCTCGAGATTCCGGGTTCGCGCTACGCGCGCACCGGAATGACAATCACTTCGAAATTCCGATCCGCTTGATTTCCCAATGTAGCTCAATTCCGGAATTCGCTTTAACCCGTTCACGCACGGTTTCACCCAGCGTTTCAATATCATGCCCGGTGGCGTTGCCGATGTTGATGAGAAAGTTGCAGTGCATTTCCGACACCTGCGCGCCGCCGACCCGCAGGCCGCGGCAGCCGGCGGCATCGACCAGTTTCCAGGCGCTGTGGCCGGGCGGATTCTTGAAGGTCGAACCGCCGGTCTTTTCGCGGATCGGCTGCGCGGTCTCGCGATGGGCCTGCACCTCGTCCATCCGTTTGCGAATGATCTCGGGATCGGTGATGGCGCCACGAAACCGCGCCGAGGTGAAAATGATCGAAGGGTCGACGCCGCTGTTGCGGTAGACGAACTTCATGTCGGCATTGCCAAAGACGTGCCTGGTGCCGTCGCGGCCGATACCGACGGCTTCGATCAGGACGTCCTTGGTCTCGCCGCCATTGGCGCCGGCATTCATCCTCATGGCGCCGCCGACGGTGCCGGGAATGCCGAAGAAGAATTCCATGCCGCCGATATTGGCGGCCGCCGCCGTCTCCGCCGAAACGCCCTCGACGGCCGATGCGCGCATCGCCATCAACGACATG
>Ga0209023_10004147_pt1 | contig 16713 bp, 17 predicted proteins | sample LakOneMetagenome_FD_187468 | JGI IMG/M metagenome (GOLD analysis project Ga0209023, IMG submission 187468) | Freshwater and sediment microbial communities from Lake Erie, Canada (SPAdes) (version 2) | ecosystem: Environmental > Aquatic > Freshwater > Lentic | place: Lake Erie, Canada... | reverse complement strand
TGGGAGCTTTTTTTATGGGCTGGCGGAGAGGAGCAAGGCCCCTGCGGGCCTTGCGCGTGGGATTCGAAGCTTGGCGCGTACTCGCGCCAAGGCGGCCTGCGGAACGTAGGCGAATCCCACCCTCCCAGCTCCCGCAGGGAGCCATTTCAGTCTTCAAAAAGAAACTTTATGCTCTCGACATCTTTCTCCTTCCACAAACAGAAATGACCCGCTATAATGCGGCCTCGCTTGCAGCGACCGCAACGCACCGAATAAGGAGAGGTGGCAGAGTGGTCGAATGTACCTGACTCGAAATCAGGCGTACGGGTGACCGTACCGTGGGTTCGAATCCCACCCTCTCCGCCAGTAAATGAAAAAGGCCCCGTATGGGGCCTTTTTTATTTGCTGGGGGAGAGGAGCAAAGCCCCTGCGGGCTTTGCATGCGGAATTCGAAGACGTGCGCATACTTGCGCACGGGCGGCCCGCAGAATGTGGGCGAATCCCACCCTCTCCGCTAGTAGTAAGGAAAAGGCTTCCGAAAGGAAGCCTTTTTTGTATCTGCCGTTTTACTCGTCTTTACCTATGGTCCAGGTCGCATCCCGCTTGAACCACTCCACCAGGAAGTCGATAAACGCGGTTACTTTCGCCGACAGATTCGCCCGCTCCGGATACACCGCAAACACATCCGCACTCGGCAGCTCCCAATCCTCCAGCAGCGGCACCAGCTTCCCCTCGGTCAAGTGAGAGTGAATGTCCCACTCCGAGCGCATCAGGATGCCGAACCCGGCCAACGCCCATAGCACTCCCGTCTCGCCATCGTTCGTACTCAGCACGCCACGCACCTTCACCGTTTCCTCCTTGTTCCCGCGCACGAAGTGCCAGGTGCCGAACGCCGTCGTGCTTTCGCGCAGCACGATGCAGTGGTGATGTTGCAGATCGCGCGGCTTGCCTGGGATGCCATGCTCACGCAGGTAGTCCGGCGATGCGCACAGCACTCTCCGGTTGGCAAGGATGCGCCGTGCAACCATGCGCGAGTCCGGCACGGTGCCAAACCGGATGCCAAGGTCGAAGGCCTGGTCCGCCAGCTTGGCGGGGCGGTCGGTGAGGTCGAGCTGGACGTCGACCTGCGGATAGCGCCGCGCGAACGCGATAATGGCCGGCGCGATGTGCCGGCGGCCGAAGCCGAAGGTGGCATTCACCCGCAGCAGTCCCTTGGGTACGGCGCGGCTGCTCGAGACGGACTGTTCCAGTTCCTGCAGCTCGGACAGCAGGCGTGCGCCGGTTGCCAGGTAGACCTCGCCCTCATGGGTGACGCTGATGCGGCGCGTGGTGCGGTTCAGCAGGCGCACACCCAGACGCTTTTCCAGCGCCGCCAGGCGGGCCGTGATGGCCGGCGGCGTCACGCCCCATTCGCGCGCCAGGGCTGCCAGCGAACCCCGCTTGACCAACTCGACAAAAAAGGCCAGGTCGGAAACACTGTCCATTATTCAGTTTGATTTAAGAATGGATAAAGTTGCAGTTTATTATGAAAGTGGGAGCGAATGGTTACACTATGGTCTGCGGCAGGACGGCGGCGCGCCGGCCTGTCCGCACGCTTTCATGAACCAGCGCGCTGCCCGTGTCACGGCCGGCAGCCATTGCACCAATGACGAACATCCTGCCCGCCATCCTCCTGAACACCGCCCTCGGGGCCGGCCTCGGCTTTGCCGGCGGCCTGCTCGGCATCGGCGGCGGCCTGATCGCCATTCCAGTGCTGGCCTGGCTGTACGGCATGGACCAGCACCTGGCCCAGGGTACGGCCCTGGTCATGATCGTGCCGAACGTGCTGATCGGTTTTTTCCGCTACCACCAGAAACACCGCATCGACCTGCGCGCGGTGGCCGCGATCAGCGTGTTCTCGATGGTGGCGGCCTACGTGGCCGGACGCCTGGCCAGCGGCATCGAGTCAAGCGTGCTGCGCATCGCATTCGCCCTGTTCCTGATCGCGCTGGCCCTGTACTTTGGCGGCGGCGTGCTGCGCCGTGTGCGCAGCGGCGCCGAGGCGCCGGTCCTGGCGCCGCGCCAGATGACGCGCTCGGCCTTGCCCCTGCTCGGCATTGCCAGCGGCGCCATGTCCGGCATCTTCACCATCGGCGGCGGGCTGGTGGTGGTGCCGGCCCTGGTCAGCCTGTTCCGCATGGAGCAGACGCGCGCGCAAGGAACGGCGCTCGCGCTGGTGGTGCCGAGTTCGGCCATCGCCCTGTTCGCCTACGCCCAGGGACAGCACGTGGCCTGGGACGTGGGCGTGCCGATGGCGGTCGGCGGCATCGCCACCGTGTCGGCCGGCGTGGCGCTGGCTTACCGCTTTCCGGCGGCGCGTTTGCGGCTGCTGTTCTGCGCGGTGCTGCTGGTGACGGCCGGGGCGATGCTGGTCACCGGGTAAGCTCGCCATCTTTTCTTGATATCAAGAATGCGTTATCATTAAGATCGCTGCGGCTGCGATGCCTCCCTGCATCCGCCGTTCCGATCCACCCACGCATGCCGGCAGCGCCGGCCCCGGAAAGATATCTGGTTCATGAAACGCACCCTCCTGCCGCTGGCCCTGTTGTCGGCTTTTCCCTTCCTGACGCATGCGAATGAGGCCGCCGAGCCGGAGGAACCGTCGACGGTGATGGGCGAAGTGCGCATCAGCGCCGCACGCAATGCCGGCGCCTTGCTCAGCAACCGCATCCTGACCTCGGTCGACGTGCTGGGCAGCGAGCAGATCGAGGACAAGACTGTCGGCAACAGCTGGGAATTGGTCGGGCAATTGCCCGGCGTGCAGCTGACGGAATTCCGGATGGGCGCCGAGTCGGGCAAGGCAACCTTCCGCGCGTTTAACGGCGAAGGCTACATCAACGGCATCAAGGTGCTGATCGACGGTATCCCGAGCAACGTCAACAGCGGCAACCAGCGCTTCATCGACATGGTGTTTCCGCTCGAGATCGATTACATCGAAGTCGTGCGCGGCACCAACGATCCGCGCTACGGCCTACACAATATCGGCGGCAACATCAACCTCGGCACGCGCCAGGGCGGCAACTACACCGACAGCCGCTTGACGGCCGGCAGCTTCGCTACGCGCGAGCTGCAGTTCGCGCTGGGCCGCGAGAGCGACGGCTTCGCCCAGAACTATTTTCTGGCGAAGCAGGACAGCGGCGGTTACCGCGCCCACAGCGACTCCGACAAGTATTCGTTTGGGGCCAAGTGGTTTCTTACTTCCGATGACAAGCGCGTCAAGGCCGGCCTGGTACTGCGCACCTACCGCCACGATGCGGAAGAGCCCGGCTTCCTGACGGCCAGGGAAATGGCCGAGGACCGCGACCAGTCGCCACGCAAGAACGCCAACGACGTCACCGAGCGCGAGATGAAGCACGCCAGCGTGCACCTCGACTGGCAGATCACGCCCGACGCCTTCCTCAGCAACAAGGTCTACTTCAACGATTACCAGGATGACCGCCGCGTCACCTTCACCGGCAACCCGGCCGGCACCGCGCCGCGCCAGCGCCGGCTGTGGGACGAGGAGCAGGTCGGCCTGCTGAGCACGCTGACCCTGCGCCTGGACGAGCACGCCACCATCGAAACCGGCGTCAACACCGAGCGCCAGGATAACCGCTATGGCCGCCTGCGCTACACCTACGCCATCCCGAGCGACTTCACGACCCCGGCGCAGATCCAGAACGACGACCGCTATGCCCTGAACAATGTCGGCGCCTATGCCCAGGCCATCCTGAAAGTCGGCGAGACCCTGAAGATCGTGCCGGGCTTGCGCGTGGATCGCTTCACCGGACACATGCCGCTGAAGAATGGCACCTCTCTCGGCCTGCAGGAATCCGGCTGGATCAGGCAGCCGAAGTTCAGCATGGTCTACAGCCCTATGTCGAAGCTCAGCGTGTACGGCAACTGGGGCCGCACTTTCCAGGTACTGACCGGTTCCGGCGCGCCGGCCTACCTGGCGCCGGGCCAGGCGCGCTTTGCGCCGTCGATCAATACCGGCAAGGAAGTCGGCGTCAAGTTCAAGCCCGCCGCGCAAACCGAACTGCGCCTCGCGGCCTGGCGCCAGGATGCCACCGATGAAGTGGCCAACATGCCGGCAACCGGCACCACGGTCGGCCTGGGCGAGACGCGCAGGGAAGGGATCGATTTGCAGGTGTCGAGCAAGCCGACCGAACAACTCGACCTGTGGTTCTCGCACTCGCTGCAGAAAGCCGAAGTGAGGCGCGCGTTCACGGCCGAGGGCGTTTCGCTGGCGGGCAAGGAAGTGTTCGCCACGCCGCGCACCATCACGAATGCGGGCGCCGAGTACCGCGTATCAAGCAAGTGGCGCCTTGGGCTGCAGGGCCGGGCGCAGGGCAGCTATTTCATCGACAACCTGAATGCGCAAGGCAAGTTCGGCGGCTTCGTGCTGTTCGATGCCAACCTGCGCTATGCGATGTCCGAGCGCGCCAGCATCGACTTCCAGGTCAAGAACCTGGCCGACCGCCGCCATGCCTACGCCTGGTACGACAATTTCTTCTGGCCAGCCGCGGATGCCCAGGCGATGTTCGCGCCGGGACCGGGCCGCGCCGCCTACCTGTCGCTGAACCTGACACTGTAAGGGCAGGCGGATGCAGACATTACCAGCCCAGGCCCAGCGCCGCATCCTCGGCATCGACGCGCTGCGCGGCCTCGTCATGGTCTTCATGATGGCGGACCACGTGCGCGAGACCTTCCTGCTGCACCTGCAGGTGTCCGATCCGATGGACGTGGCGACCACGCCGGCGCCGCTGTTCTTCTCGCGCCTGATCGCCCATGTATGCGCACCGGTCTTCGTGTTCCTGACCGGGCTGTCGGCCTTCCTGTATGCCTCGCGCCAGGCCGACGGTCCGCGTGCGGCAGCAGGCTTCCTCGCCAGGCGCGGGCTGTTCCTGGTCGTGCTGGAACTGACCGTCATCAACTTCGCCTGGACGGCGACTTTCCCGCCACAGGTGGTCTACCTGCAAGTGATCTGGGCCATCGGCTTGTCGATGCTGGCGCTGGCAGCCCTGGTGCGGCTGCCGCGCGCGGCCCTGGTCGTGCTCGGTTTCGCGATCGTGGGCGGGCACAACCTGCTCGATGGGCTGCACGTCGCCGCCGGTCACCCGCTGCACGCCGTCTGGGCCGTGCTGCACGACCGTGGCTGGATCGAGGTCTCGGAGACATTGCGTCTGCGTACCTCGTATCCGGTGCTGCCCTGGATCGGCATCATCTGCCTGGGTTATGCCTGCGGCCCCTGGTTTGCCGGGGACTGGACGGCGCCGGATCGCCAGCGTCGCCTGCTTGCCTGGGCCGCAGGGGCGCTGGGCGTGTTCGTTGTGCTGCGCGCGCTGAATGTCTACGGCGACCGGCCGTGGGTGGTCGGCGCGTCAAGCGGCGAAACGCTGATGCGCTTTTTGAATGTGACCAAGTACCCGCCATCGCTGCTGTTCGCGGCGCTGACGCTGGGCATCGGCCTGCTGTTGCTGGTGCTGCTCGAGCGTAGGGATGGGCGCCTGATCGCCTGGCTGGCGGTGCTCGGATCGGCGCCGATGTTCTTCTACATCCTGCACCTGTACGTGCTGCAATTGATCGCGCGTGGACTGGAGGCGGGCGGCATCGCGCCGCGCATGGATGGCGTGTGGCAGGTCTGGGCGCTGACGGCCGTGCTGACGCTGGCGCTGTATCCCCTTGTGGGCGCCTTTGCGCGCTTCAAGGCGCGGCGGCGCGACCTGGCCTGGCTCAAGTATTTGTAGGCGTATGGCGGACCCGGCCTGATGCCGAGGTCAACGCCGGGCGCCGGTAGGCAGGGCGGGAGGCTCGTCCTGCCTCCTCTCTCAAACCGTCTCATTCCGCGTTCTCATTTGTTCTCTTTTTCTCTCGTTTCGTGCTTGTCGAAACGGCAGGGAGAAAAAGAGAAGAAAAGAGAAGAAATGAGCACGCCAAAAGAGACAGCTTGGTAGACGGCGGGATTCGTGTGCCCCACGCGGGGAGCCAGCTGCAGACTCAGCCGCAGACTCAGCCGCGCACGGTCGCATGCAGCCAGACGGCCGCGATCCGCTCGACATCTTCGTAGCCTTCGCAATCGAGCTGGCCGCCGAAGATGTCGGGGTCGAGTTCCTCGTAACGCCAGTTCGAGCAGCGCGCATCGAGCTTCGGCCGGACCGTTTCCAGGAATGCGTCGCGGCCCTCGACGATTGCAATCCCCGTGTACAGCAGCAGCGTGCCGCCCGGCCGCAGCCGTTCGAGCGCGGCGTCGACGATATCGACCGACAAGGCCGCCCCGTGCATGTCGCCGCCATGCCGGTAGCGCAGTTCCGACGGGTCGAGGATGTAAGGCGGATTCGACAGCACCAGGTCGAAGCCGCCGTCCAGGTCTTTCAGCAGATCGCTGTGCAGGGTCGGCACATGCGCCGCGCCAGCCAGGCGCGCGTTCACCGCAGCCAGGCTCAGCGCGAAGGGATTGATGTCGGCCCCCACCGCTTCGCAGTCCGGGAAGCGGCAGGCGACCTCGATCGCGCCGGCGCCGCTGCCGGTGCCGATATCGACCGCGCGCGCCGGCGGCGTCATGGCTTCCATCGACCGCTTCAGGGCGGCGACATAGCGGTAGGTATCCGGCCCGAAAAACACCGCGTCGTCCTCGCGCGTCGGAAACGCCGAGTGGAAGTAGAGCCGCTCACCGACCGTCGAGGCGCGCACGGTGGCGCACAGGTGGCCGTCGCGCTCGCGCAGTACGCCGGCGCGCCGCATCAGGTCCAGCATCCCGGCCGGCACCACGTCTGCAGAAAACGGCCGGCTCCAGCCGAACACGCCGCGCAGGTCGCGCGCGCGCTCGTTGCCGTCGCGGCCATTCACGCGGCGGTGGCTGGCAGGGGTGATGGTGACGAATTGGTAGCCTGCCTGTTGCAGGGCCTGGCCCAGCTCGAACAGGGCGTCGGGGTCGCGGAGGGAAGAGGTCATGACCCGAGCATCGTGGATTCGCCCCGGCTACTCTGTTCGCTCGCGCACATAGCGTGCAGGAGCAGGCGCCGCAATGCCTCACCCGGCAGTAAGAGGATTATGTGAATGCCCGAACATACCGGCGCCCGGGCCGCATCCATACTGCTACCATGCCCAGACCGGCAAGCCGCCGGCTGCGCGTTGGGGTAAACATTTCCAGCACAAGGATCATCATGAAGCCACTGTTACCGGACCAGGAACACGCGCGTATCGACCGTGAAGTCGAGCGCGAACGCAACGAACGCCAGCTGAACGACGAGGCCCGCGCCGGTCTCGCCGTCGACGAGGAATTCCGTACCAAGGATGCCCGCGAAAGCATGAACTCTACCAACCTGCGGCGGTCGCGATGAGGTGGGAAGGTGACCGCGAGAGCGACAACGTCGAGGACCGCCGGGGCCAGGGCGGCGGCGGGGGCGGCTTTGGCGGGTTTGGTTTGGGCGGGCGCTCGATCGGCCTCGGCACGGTGGCGATCGCGCTGGTGGCGTCGATCTTCTTCGGCGTCGATCCGCGCGTGGTGCTCGGCCTGCTCGGCGGCGGAGGCGGCGCTCCCGCGCCGCAGGTGCAGCGAGCGCCCCAGGCCGATGCGCCGCGGGCCACCGACCGCGAGTCGCGCTTCGTGCGCACCGTGCTGGCCTATACCGAGGAAGCCTGGACCCCGCTGTTCAGCGAACAGGGCAAGACCTACCAGCCGCCGCGCCTGGTATTGTTCGAAGGCCGCACCGACACCGCTTGCGGCGCCGGCAATAGCGCCACCGGTCCCTTCTATTGCCCGCCGGACCAGACCGTCTACATCGACCTCAGCTTCTTCCGCCTGATGCAGCAGCGCTTCAACGTCGCCGGCGAATTCGCCCAGGCCTACGTGATTGCCCACGAAGTCGGGCACCACGTGCAGAACCTGCTCGGCATTTCCGACCAGGTGCACAACGCCCAGCAGAATGCCTCCGAGAAGCAGGGCAATGCCTTGTCCGTGCGCCTGGAACTGCAGGCCGATTGCCTGGCCGGTGTCTGGGCCAACCGCACCAACCAGAAGAAGGCGATCCTGGAGAGCGGCGACGTCGAGACCGCGCTGGCCGCCGCCACTGCCATCGGCGATGACGCCCTGCAGCGCCAGTCGCAGGGCACCGTGGTGCCGGATTCGTTCACGCACGGCAGCTCGGCGCAACGGGTGCGTTGGTTCCGGCGCGGCATCGACAGCGGCGACGTCCAGCAGTGCAATACCTTCGACGCGCGCCAGCTGTAGCGAGGGAGGAAGGTGGCGCTGCCACGCGGAATGGGTGATTTCCTGACGTGAATAAAATATGCAGATATGTCCGTTGCGCCGACAAATATTTGCATATTCTATCCTGAGGGTAACGTGCTCCTCGGTGTTCTGGCATAAGCTTGGAAGAACTGGATGCCCGCATGACGCGGGCATTTCGCACACTTTCGAGGAGGAATTATGCTGGCAATGAATTACCGCGGACCCTACCGCGTGCGCGCCCAACACAAGCCCGACCCGGTCATCGAACATCCGGGCGACGCCATCGTGCGCGTCACGCGCTCCTGCATCTGCGGCTCCGACCTGCACCTGTACCACGGCATGGTGCCCGATACCCGTGTCGGCCACACCTTCGGCCACGAGTTCATCGGCATCGTCGAGGACGTCGGCTCCGGCGTGCAGAACCTGAAGGTGGGCGACCGCGTGCTGGTGCCGTTCAATATTTTCTGCGGGTCCTGCTTCTTCTGCCAGAAAGAACTCTACAGTAACTGCCACAACGTGAACGCGGAAGCCACCGCCGTCGGCGCCATCTATGGCTACTCGCACACGGCCGGCGGCTACGACGGCGGCCAGGCCGAGTACGTGCGCGTGCCGATGGCCGATGTCGGCCCGATGATCATCCCCGACGACATCGTCGACGACGACGCCGTCCTGCTGACCGACGCGCTGCCCACCGGCTACCAGGCCGCCGAGATGGGCAGCATCAAGGAAGGCGACACCGTGGTCGTGTTCGGCGCCGGCCCGGTCGGCATCTTCGCCGCCAAGTCGGCCTGGCTGTTCGGCGCCGGCCGCGTGATCGTGGTCGACGAACTCGAATACCGCCTGGAATTCGTCAAGCGCTATGCCCAGTGCGAAGTCGTCAATTTCAAGGACGTGGGCGACATGGCCCTGCACATCAAGAAGATGACCGACTGGCTCGGCGCCGACGTCTGCATCGACGCGGTCGGGGGCGATGCGGCCGGCAGCGTGGCCCAGACCGTCACCGGCCGCCTGCTGAAGATGCAGGCCGGCGCCGCCACCGTGCTGCACTGGTGCATCAACTCGGTACGCAAGGGCGGCAACGTCTCGATCGTCGGCGTATACGGCCCGACCTTTAATGCCGTGCCGATCGGTAACGCCCTGAACAAGGGCCTGACCCTGCGCATGAACCAGGCCAGCGTCAAGCGCCACCTGCCGCGCCTGATCGAGCACATCCGGGCCGGGCACATCGATCCGAAGGCGATCATCACCCACCGCATTCCGCTGGAAGAAGTGTCGGACGCCTATCACATCTTCTCGAGCAAACTGGACAACTGCATCAAGCCGATCCTGATCCCGCCCCGCGCCCACGAGGTGCGGGCGGTGACGGCGAGTGCTGCGAAATAAGGAGTCAAGCATGGAAAACCGAAGCACGGAAAACCGCAGCATGGAAACCCCTGCCGGCCTGAACAAACTCGACGGCCACGCGGGCTGCAGCCACGACCTCGACCAGCCCTGCCACCACGGCCACACGACCGAGGTGCAGCCGCAGGTACGGGCGAATCGTCCGACCCGCGAGCAGCTGAGCCACATCAAGGGCTGGGGCGCCGACCTCGAGCGCGAAAACCGTCCCGCCGTGCCGATGGAACGCACGCCGCCGCGCTACACCCCGGCCGACATCGCCGAACCCTCGCCGCAGCCGCAGAACGTCGAGGTGCTGGTCTCGACCGAACGCCCCGGCATCACCCAGGTGTTCGGCACCGTCCAGCCGCCCTCGGGCGTGTCGGGCATGATCCGGCGCGCCGCCTTCAGCATGACCGAGAACGATATCCGCCGCTGGCTGCTGTTGCTGGCCGCCGACCGCGTGCAGGTGGTCGAGGGCGTGGTCGACGACCTGGCCCATGGCCACGTGCCGAACATCCTCGGCGAAATGGGGATCAAGTCCGAATGGCAGCACAACAAGGCGGGCCTGGCCAAGAAAGTCGCGATTGCCGGCGCCATCGGCGCCGCGGCTTATTTCCTGCTCAAGCGGAAGGACGACGACCGTTACCAGCGTCACGAGCGCTGGGACTGATCCGGGCAGTGTAGCGGGAAAGCCCCGTCCGTTGCGCCCAGGCGCAAGGGACGGGGCTTCTTGCGTTTAAGCAATAAGTTCGAATGAAGCTCGTCCACACTTCGAGGGTTACCGGTTCGCCTGTGCGGCCGGCGCGATTCGAAGGGAGACGAGATGACTCACCGTAGAACACTGCCTGCGGCGCTGCTGTGCGCGTCGCTGTGCGCCTTGCCGCTTGCCGACGCGACGGCGGCGCCGATGATGAGTTCGCCCAAGGCTGCCTCCGCGCAGGCCAACGCGGCCCTGGTGTCGGCACTGGCGGCGGCGCGCGCCAGCCGCGGACTCGACAACAACCACAGCTTCGTCGTGACCCGGCAGCACCCGGGCGTGCAGGGCACCCAGGTAGTGCGCGCCGCCCACACCTACAAGGGCCTGCGCATCTTCGGCTCGGAATCGGTGGTGGTGCTCGACACGGCCGGGGCCATCGTCTCGGAGGCCGCCTCGGAACGGCGCCTGCACCTGGGCCGCGGCAGCGCCAACCGCCTGCGTCCGATGACGGCCGATTTCAGCGTCAAGCCGGCCATCTTTTCCAGGGCCGCCATCGATGCCGCCGTCGCCGCGACAGTGCCGGCAACTAGCGCCGCCGCCAGCAGCGGCGCCCCGGCAGCCACCCACGTGGCACCGCCAACCGCCGAACTCCTGATCTACCCGGTGATGCGCATCGAGCGCACCCCCGGCGCCGCCGACAAGCTGGAAGCCGAGCTGAACGCCGTCGACGTGGTCGAGGTGGTCGACCATTACGAACTGGCCTACCTGGTCCGCACGCGCATGCAGCAGAACGGCGGGCCGCTGTACTACGACACCATCGTCAGCGCGAAGGATGCCCGCATCATCGACCGCTGGAACATGGTGCAGAGCGTGATCGGCGTCGGCAAGAGCCAGTACAACGGCGACGTCCCGATCAGCACCACGCTGGCCGACGGCAGCTACCGCATGCTCGACCCCGAGCGCGGCACCGGCGGCGCCCATGGCGCGATGGCGATCACGAACGCCAACAACAGCAGCAGCGCCGGCAAGATGTACACGAATGCCACCAACACCTGGGGCGACGGCAAGCGGTACGTGCGCGGCGGCAGCACCACGAACGAGAACGGGCAAACCGCCGCCGTGAATGCCATGTGGGGCCTGATGAACACCTACGACGCCCTGAAGAACGTGCTCGGCTGGCAATCGCTGGACGGCCACAACACCGCCACCTACATCGCCGTCCACGTCAACACGGCCTACGACAACGCCTATTACAGCGACACCTGCGCCTGCATGTTCATCGGCGACGGCTCCAGCTTCACCAGCCTCGGCTCGATCGACGTGATCGGCCACGAGATGGGCCACGGCGTGACGGCCGCCACCTCGGATCTCGTGTATTCGGGCGAATCGGGTGGCCTGAACGAATCGAGTTCCGACATCGGCGGCGAGATCGTCGAAGCCTACGCGCGCGCCGGCGGCAAGGGCGAAGCGATCCCGAACGCCGGCAACGACTGGATGCTGGGCACCGAGATCAGCCGCGAACAGATGCCGCTGCGCTGGATGGTCCGCCCCAGCAAGGACGGCAGCAGCCCGGACGCCTGGAGCACGTCGCTGCGCCGCCTCGACGTCCACTACAGCAGCGGGCCGAACAACCGCATGTTCTATTTCCTGTCGCAGGGCTCGAAGGCGGACAAGGACGGGGATTACTACAGCAAGTACCTGGTGAAGTCGCCGCTGGCCATGAGCGGCATCGGGACCGACAAGGCGTTCCGGATCTGGTTCAAGGCGAACACCACCAAGTTCACCTCCAGCACGAACTACGCCCAGGCGCGCGAGAAGATGGTCGAGGCGGCGCAGGAGTTGTATGGCGTGGCGAGTGCCGAGGCGATTGCGGTGCAGCGCGCCTATGCCGCGATCAATGTCGGCGCGGATGTGGATGAAGTGGCGCCATAAAATGGATGTCGTTCACCGCGACCTCGCGGCGATGTTCCATCGTTTGCGCCTCCCGTACGGTGGGCACCCAGTGCCCACGCGGTGACGTGCTCCAAGCCCGGACACGTGTCGCGAATCATCGCTCGCTTCACATCCTGCGGCCACGAACGATCACGGCTTCCGGAGACGTCGCGAGCGACACATCTCTACACGTAGCCGCAAGGAGACGCCCGCAACCGCGTGGGCACGGAGTGCCCACCGTACGAATATCCGTCCCCCGCCAGCATGAATTCCCCGGCCAGGCGAAGCCGTCAATCCCCCAACATCGGATACGGATTCACCGGCGTCCCTTTCCACCACTGCTTCTCCGGCGTCAACGCCACCACCGCAAAATGCAGATGCGGCGCATTCGGATCCGCATTCCCGCTCGCCCCCACATACCCGATCACATCCCCGCGCTTGACCTGCATGCCTTCCTTCACACCCTCCGCATACCGCTCTAGATGCGCGTAATAATAGGCATGCTTCTCGGCAGGATCGAACTGGTACAGCGTAATCCCACCCGGCTTGCTGTTAAACAGCTTCACCACCCGCCCATCGCCGGCCGCGCGCACCGGTGTCCCGGTCGGCGCCATGATATCCAGCGCTTCGTGATGCCGTTCCTGCCCACGCGGCTGGTCGAAGGTATCGGTCAATTGCGCAAACGCGATGCCCGCGACCGGCACCAGCAGCTTGCCCGGGATGTTGCCATCGGCGGTCAGTTCCGGCGCGGACGGGGTGCCGGTCGAGGCTTGCGGGGCAGGGCGGATCGGCAGGTCGGCGTCGACCAGGTCGGTCTGCACGGTGTCCGCCGCAGCTGCACCTGGCGCCGCAGCGGCCCCCGCCGCCGGGGCGGACGGCGGTGCGGGCAGGGCGCCGCCATCGGTGATGATCGGATCCGGTGCATCCGCGATCTCGCGCAGGTAGACGAACAGCCCACCCGCACCCACCAGCACGCCCAGCAAGAAAGTGACCAGCCACCTCATGACCTACCTCCGCTCAGTAAAACGACTTGTGATTGAAGCGTTTATTCCTGCAACACGACGTTCGTGCCCGCACCCACCACCTGCGCCACCGCGGCGGCGCTCCAGTTGGTCAGGCGGATGCAGCCGTGCGACTCCGTCTTGCCGATGAACTTCGGCACCGGCGTGCCGTGGATGCCGTAGTGCGGCTTCGACAAATCGATCCAGGCCACGCCCACCGGGTTGTTCGGGCCGGCCGCGACGGTCGCCTTCTTGTGGCTCGGGTCGGCATCCCAGAACAGTTTCGGGTTGTAGTGGTAGGTCGGGTTCGGGTGCACGCCCTCGATGGTCCAGTTACCCACCGGCAGGGGATCGTGCTCGCTGCCGGTCGAGGCCGGATACTGCGCGATCAGGCGCTCGGCGCTGTCGAACAGCATCAGCACCTTGCGGCTGTCGCTGACCACCACCTTGGCCGCTTGCGGCAGCGGGGCGCCGCCGTGCACGGCCGGCACCACGATCTGCTCGCCGGCGCGGTTGAAGTTCTTGCCCGGGTTCAGGCGCGCCAGCAGGTCGGGGCTGGCGTGGAATTTCTCGCCCAGGCCTTCGAGCGGCGAGGCATAGCCCAACTTGTCCAGCTTGGACTTTTCCATCATGTCTTCGGGAATTTTCACAAACGGTCCATCCACATCTTCGCCGGTCAGCACGTAGGCCGTGAGGGTAGGCGTGGTGTCCGCGTTGAGGGCGTTCCAGGTCGCGTCGTCGAGCTTGCCATGGGCGTCGAGGTTGCGGGTTTTCTGGAAGGTGGCCAGGGCCTGGCGCATGTTCGAGCCATAGGCGCCATCGATTTCGCCTGGCGAGAAATGCAGGCGGTCGAGCAGGACCTGGGCGCGCAGCAGGCGCTCGAATTCGGCGCGTTCGGCGGCGGCGTCGAGCGGGGCGGCCTGGCCCGGCTGGGCGGCGGGAGTCGCCTGGGCAGGGGCCGCGGCTTGGGCGGGAGCCGCAACCTGGGCAGATGCGATGGAAGCGGCGCCGGCAAAAGCGGCGGTGACGAGCGTGGTAATGATTTTTTGCATGGGGCACCTGCGTACTTACTGAAGGAAACTCCAGCGTAGGCGCGCCGCCATGTTCGGTCTGTGCGGAAACGAACTGAGGCATTTCCCGCCGCACCGCCGCACACACGGTCCCAGGCGCTACAATCGCCGGCATGAGCCACGATGCCACAATCACGCTGCAACCGCTCGCCTGCGCCTTTCCCGCCGATGGCAAGACCATCCTGCACGCGGCCGAGGCCGCCGGCTTCGCGCTGCCCAGTTCCTGCCGCAACGGTACTTGCCGCACCTGCATCTGCCGCCTGGAAAGCGGCGCGGTGCGCTACCTGGTCGAGTGGCCGGGCCTGTCGATCGAGGAAAAGCGCGAGCACTACCTGCTGCCCTGCGTCGCCGTGCCCCTCGGCGACGTGGTGGTCAGCGCGCCTTTGGCGAAGCGGCAGCCCCGGTCCTAGCCAGCGCGCGCTCGATGGCGTCCAGCACCTGCGGCCAGGCGAAGGAGGTGGCGGCCACCTCGTCGTAATGGCTGGCGCCCGGCAGGATGACGACCTCGGCGCTGTCGCCGGCGGCCAGCGCACGCCTGGCATAGTCGTGGGCCACGCGCGGCGGCGAAATAGTGTCGCGTTCGCCCGTCACCAGGATGGTGTGGGTGCCGTTCGGCATCAGCTCGGCGGCATTCGTGTCGGCGTACACATCCGGCCGCTCCCTGCTCGGTTCGCCGGCCAGTTCCGGCGTATCGCGTCCGCAGCTTTCCTTGATCAACGCGCGTTCGCGGCGCAGGTCGGCCAGGCCGCCCAGGCTGACCACGGCGCGCACCGGCAACACGTCCTTGCGGTACAGCACGCTGCTGGCGGGCAGGCGCGCGCGGCCGGCAATCCACTGCACCAGCTGGCCGCCGGCCGAGTGGCCGACCGCGATCACGCGCTGCAGGTCGAGCGGATGCGCGGCGCCCTGTTTTGCCAGGGCGGCCAGGGCGTCCTGCATGTCGAGGTACATGCCGGGATAGCCGCCGCCGGCTTCGTCGACGCGCCGGTATTCCACATTCCACACCGCGATGCCGCGTTCGCGCAGGGCGCCGGCCATGTTGCGCAGCTGGCCGATGCCGCCGAACTTCGCGGTCCAGCAGCCGCCGTGCACCAGCACCGCCACCGGGAAGGGACCGGCGCCTTGCGGCACGAACAGCTCGGCATACTGCGAGGGCGCCGGGCCGTAGGCGACATGGGCGTCGGGCGCCGGGCCGGTCAAGGCCATGTAGTCGGCCAGCTGCATCGGCGCGGCGGCGCCCATGCCGGGGAGCAGGGCGGCGAGGATCAGGAAGGGAAGCTTCATCGCAGGAAATGTGGGTGGAAAAGCATCCACTATACCGGGCTTTGCCGCGCGCGCACGATTGAAAACCCTTGCGGTTCTTCCATGCTAGGCTGCACCAAACGTCACCCTTTCACAACCACGGAGGATCAGGATGAGCCAGTCTAAATCGGGCGGCAGCCCGCAGAACAAGCAGTCGGACAATCTGTCGGAACAAGACCAGCAGAAAAAACGCGCCGGCAAGGAAGACAAGAGCAGCCACGACGAGAAATCGCGCGTGCGCGCCGGCACCGGCGAAGGCGCCGGCGGCGGCGCCAAGCAGAAGCAGAATCACTGAAACAACCATGACCCGGGCGCCCCCGGCGCGGCCCCTGCGGCCTGGCTGCCGGCGCCTCCAACACAATGCAACAGCACAGAAAGGACGATGATGGAACTACACGACCCGCGCGCCGAAGCTGACGCGCTGCGCGCCCACTCGACGCCCGATCCGGAACAGACGCCCACGCCGCCGACCATTCCGGTGCCCGACGACGTACCCGACCCGGCCCATGCACCGGTCGAGGAGCCCGTCATCCCCGAGCCGCCGATCCGCGCGCAATAAAAAACAGGGCGGGAAGTTCCCGCCCATCGTGATCGCTATCCCCGCTGCCCGGATCAGGATTTGTCCTGCTTGTCGTCCGATTTCAGGGGCGGGATTTCCTTGATCATCTCTTCGGTTTCTTTCTCTCCCGGCGTTTTTTCGCCGCTGCCGATATCGTCCTCGTGCAGGATGGCGCCGCCTTGCGCGGCCGGGTCGGTGGTCTTGTGTCGGGTGTTCATGGTGCGCTCCTTGCGTTGCTAAAGTTGGAACAATCCTAACAGCCGCATCCCACAACCGGCGCGCGTTAGGGCGCCCGCCAAGCTGGCCTGTATTCGGCAACACTGTTGTAATTCACACAAAGTTACAATTATGTTCGGTGCCGAACGTTCCCCATTTATGGATTTTTTTATAATATCCATTCACAGATGATCGAATTTCGGAGTCAGACAGATGGGCAATTCCCTGCATAACAAGATTTACCTCGGCCGTCACCACGGCTTCACCTCGCGCCGTTTCCAGGGCGCGCTCGCCGTGGCCGGCATCATCGGCGCCGGCAGATCGGA
>Ga0209023_10004146_pt1 | contig 16714 bp, 16 predicted proteins | sample LakOneMetagenome_FD_187468 | JGI IMG/M metagenome (GOLD analysis project Ga0209023, IMG submission 187468) | Freshwater and sediment microbial communities from Lake Erie, Canada (SPAdes) (version 2) | ecosystem: Environmental > Aquatic > Freshwater > Lentic | place: Lake Erie, Canada... | reverse complement strand
GCACCGTGGCCGGCTACTTCGCGTTGCAGCCGATGATGGAGGCGGCGCGATCGGGCCAGGGGCGTGTGTCGTTCATGGCACTCCACGCGGTGTCGCTCGGGCTGTTCGTGCTGAAGGGCCTGCTCGTGCTCGCCCTGGCCTGGCGGCTCAGTTCCGTTGCGCGGACTTCTTGACGCTGGTCTTGCGCTTGGCGGCGCGCTTGAGCTCGCCGCCGGCGGCGATGCGCATGTTGCCGACCACGCGCACCTTCTTGACCTGGGCGCGGTGGTTGCCGCTCTTCGAGAACTTCAGGATCTTGACGATCTTCGGGCCGGCGCCGCGGTCCTCGCGCTCGACCTTCTCTTTCGGCGGGATCGCACGCCACAGCACCAGCAGCTTGCCGATGTGCTGGATCGGCGCCGCGTTCAGCGCGTCGGCCAGCGTGTTGAACAGCACCTCGCGGCCGGCACGATCGTCCGAGAAGACGCGCACCTTGATCAGGCCGTGCGCTGTCAGGGCGGCGTCGACTTCCTTCTGGACCGCGGGCGTGAGCCCGTCGGAGCCGATCATCACGACCGGGTCGAGGTGATGGGCGTCGGCGCGTCGTTCCTTGCGCTGGGCGGGGGTCAGTTGAATGGCGGGCATCCGCCTATTATCGGTGCGCGATGAAAGTCCAGACGAAAAGCAAGAAGGTCAACAAGGCGTGGCTGCACGACCACCTGACCGATCCCTACGTGAAGATGGCGCAGAAGGACGGCTACCGCGCCCGCGCCGCCTACAAGCTCAAGGAGATCGACGAGGAGCTGAAGCTGATTCGGCCCGGGCAGGTCGTCGTCGATCTCGGTTCGACGCCGGGCGCGTGGAGCCAATACGTGCGGCGCCGGTTTGCGCCGAAGGAGGTCGGTATCGGCGGCGCCGCCGCGGGGGCGTTGAACGGGACCATCGTCGCGCTCGACGTGCTGCCGATGGAGCCGATCGAAGGCGTGACCTTCTTGCAGGGCGACATCCGCGAGGATGCGGTGCTGCAGGCGCTCGAAGCGGCACTCGCCGGCCGTCCGGTCGACGTCGTGATCTCCGACATGGCGCCAAACCTGTCCGGCATCGCCAGTGCCGACGCCGCGCGCATCAGCCACCTGGTGGAGCTGGCGGTCGATTTCGCGACGAACCACCTCCGGCCCGAGGGCGCGCTGGTCTGCAAGGTATTTCATGGCAGCGGCTACAGCCAACTCGCCAAACTATTCAAGACGACGTTTCGGGTCGTCAAACCGATCAAACCGAAGGCTTCGCGCGATAAATCGTCCGAAACCTTTCTGGTGGGTATCGGGCTGAAGGCGCCGGCGGGGCCTCAAGCCCGTCCGCGGGCCGCCGATACTCCCGCGTAACAGACGAATACCAGTCAAATCCTGGACAAATCGCCTGGGAAAACCTTGACGGCCCTAAAATCGGCCACAGATGGGCGTAACCTGGGCGTAATTTGGATCCCCCAGCATGGCCCGGCCGGGCGTGATGGCCCGAACATGGAGATGCGGTGAACAATCAATGGTTCTCTAAAGTTGCTGTCTGGATGGTGATCGCGCTGGTCCTGTTCACCGTGTTCAAGCAGTTCGACCGCTCGCCATCGCAGTCCGGAATGATGGGCTACTCCGACTTCCTCGAGGAAGTCCGGGCCAAGCGGATCAAGAGCGTTCAGCTCCAGGACGTCGGCGGCGGCAGCACCGAGATCCGCGCCAAGACCAACGACGACAAGGAAGTGCGCACCACCGCCACCGTGCTCGACCGCGGCCTGGTCGGCGACCTGATCAACAACGGCGTCAAGTTCGACGTCAAGCCGCGCGAGGAACCGTCGTTCCTGCTCAGCATGCTGGCGAGCTGGGGCCCGATCCTGCTGTTGATCGGCGTGTGGATCTACTTCATGCGCCAGATGCAGGGCGGCGGCAAGGGCGGGGCGTTCAGCTTCGGCAAGAGCAAGGCCCGCATGCTGGACGAGGCCAACAACACCACCACGTTCCAGGACGTCGCCGGCTGCGACGAGGCCAAGGAAGAGGTCAAGGAACTGGTCGACTTCTTGAAGGATCCGCAGAAGTTCCAGAAGCTCGGCGGCCGCATCCCGCGCGGCGTGCTGCTCGTCGGCCCGCCGGGCACCGGCAAGACCTTGCTCGCGAAGGCGATCGCCGGTGAGGCGAAGGTGCCGTTCTTCTCGATCTCGGGTTCGGACTTCGTCGAGATGTTCGTCGGCGTCGGTGCGGCGCGTGTGCGCGACATGTTCGAGCAGGCGAAGAAGAGCGCACCGTGCATCATCTTCGTCGACGAAATCGACGCGGTCGGCCGCCACCGCGGCGCCGGCCTCGGCGGCGGCAACGACGAGCGCGAGCAGACGCTGAACCAGATGCTCGTCGAGATGGACGGCTTCGAGACCAATCTCGGCGTGATCGTGATGGCCGCGACGAACCGCCCGGACATCCTCGACCCCGCGCTGTTGCGCCCCGGCCGCTTCGACCGCCAGGTCTACGTGACGCTGCCCGACGTGCGTGGCCGCGAGGCGATCCTGAACGTGCACATGCGCAAGGTGCCGGTCGGCCAAGACATCAAGGCCGACATCCTCGCGCGCGGCACGCCCGGTTTCTCGGGTGCCGATCTCGCGAACCTGGTCAATGAGGCGGCCCTCTTCGCCGCGCGCCGCAACGGGCGCGTGGTCGAGATGGTCGACTTCGAGAAGGCCAAGGACAAGATCATGATGGGCCCGGAGCGCAAGTCCATGGTGATGGCCGAGGAGGAGCGCCGCAACACGGCGTACCACGAGGCCGGCCATGCGCTGGTCGCGCGGCTCGTGCCCAAGGCCGATCCGGTCCACAAGGTCACCGTGATCCCGCGCGGCCGTGCGCTCGGCGTGACGATGCAATTGCCCGAGGGCGACCGCTACAGCACCGACAAGATCCGCATGCTGTCGACGATCGCGATCCTGTTCGGCGGCCGCATCGCCGAGGAGGTCTTCATGGGCGAGATGACGACCGGCGCGAGCAACGACTTCGAGCGCGCGACCCACATCGCGCGCGACATGGTCACGCGCTACGGCATGACCGATGCGCTCGGCACCATGGTCTACGCCGAGAACGAGGGCGAGGTCTTCCTCGGCCGTTCGGTGACGAAGACGACCACCATGAGCGAGCGCACGATGCAGGCGGTCGACCACGAGATCCGCCGCATCCTCGACGAGCAGTACGCGGTCGCCCGCAAGCACATCGAGGACAACAAGGACAAGATGCACGCGATGGCCAACGCGCTGCTCGAATGGGAAACCATCGACACCGAGCAGATCGACGACATCATGGACGGCAAGCCGCCGCGCCCGCCGAAGGATTGGGCGCCGGCGGTCAGCAAGCCGGTGGCGGCCGTGCCGCCGGCTGCGCCGGGCAGTGCGCCCGCGGCGGCCTGACGGCCGACCCGCTCGTACGACTCTCAGACACGGGGCTTCGGCCCCGTTCTTCATGGCGGATTCACCCAGCATGCACTGGCAGACGACGCGCTACATCGTCGACCTGACGCGCCCACGCGTGATGGGCATCGTCAACGTCACGCCGGATTCGTTCTCCGACGGTGGCCGTCTCGGCGCGGAGGCGATCCGCCACTGCGAACGCCTCGTCGCGGAAGGGGCGGACCTGCTCGACATCGGGGGCGAATCGACGCGGCCGGGCTCGAAGGCGGTCAGCGTCGACGAAGAATTGGGGCGCGTGCTGCCGGTGCTCGACGCCGCGTTGACCCTCGGTGTCCCGGTCTCGATCGACACGACCAAGGCCGAGGTGATGCGCGCGGTGCTGGGCCGTGGCGCCGACATCGTCAATGACATCAACGCGCTGCAGACCGCCGGCACGCTCGATGCGGTCGCGGCGCATCCGAACTGCGGCGTCTGCCTGATGCACATGCGCGGGGAGCCGGCGACGATGCAGGAGCGGCCACTCTACGGCGATGTCGTGACCGAGGTGCGCGAGTTCCTCGACGGGCGATTGCAGGCATTGCAGGCGCGTGGCATCGCGCCCGAGCGCGTCGTCGTCGACCCGGGGATCGGGTTCGGCAAGAGCGTCGAACACAACCTCGAACTGCTGCGCCGCCAGCGCGACCTGCTCGCGCTGGGGCGGCCGCTGCTGGTCGGGTGGTCGCGCAAGTCGACGCTGGGCGCGATCACCGGGCGCGACGTCTCGCAGCGCCTGCCGGCGAGCCTGGCCGCCGCGCTGGCCGCTGTTCACGGGGGTGCGCGGGTGCTGCGTGTGCACGATGTCGCGGCCACCGTGGATGCGTTGAAGGTCTGGGCGGCGGCGCGCGGATAATCCGCGGGCCTCGAGCAACGGGCGCACAGGAACGAATCGATGAGCAGAACCTACTTTGGCACCGACGGCATCCGCGGCACGGTCGGGCAGCATCCGATCAGCGCCGACTTCATGCTGCGCCTCGGCCACGCGGTCGGGCGCGTGCTGCGCACCCAGGACCAGCAGCGACCGACGGTGCTGATCGGCAAGGACACGCGCATCTCGGGCTACATGATCGAGTCGGCACTCGAAGCGGGCTTTGCCTCGGCCGGCGTCGACGTGCTGCTCACCGGGCCACTGCCCACGCCCGGGGTCGCCTACCTGACGCGGGCGCTGCGTCTGCAGCTCGGCGTCGTGATCAGCGCGTCGCACAATCCGTTCGGCGACAACGGCATCAAGTTCTTCTCGGCGCGCGGCGAGAAGCTGCCGGATGCCTGGGAACAGCAGGTCGAGGCGGTGCTCGAGGAGGCGCCGCAATGGGTCGATTCGGGCAGCCTGGGACGGGCGCGCAAGCTCGAGGACGCGCGCGGCCGCTACATCGAGTTCTGCAAGAGCACCTTCAGCAGCGACGTGTCGCTGCGCGGCATGAAGGTCGTCGTCGATGCCGCCAACGGTGCCGCCTACGCGGTCGTGCCGAACGTCTTCCACGAACTCGGCGCCGAGGTCATCGCGATCGGCTGCAGCCCGAACGGCACCAACATCAACGACGGCTACGGCGCGACGTCGCCGGCGAAACTGATCGCCGCGGTCAAGGAACACGGTGCCGACTACGGCATCGCGCTCGATGGGGACGCGGACCGCCTGCAACTCGTCGACGCCGCGGGGCGCCTCTACAACGGCGACGAGCTGCTGTACCTGATGGTGGCGGACCGACTGGCGCAGGGCTTGACGGTCCCCGGGGCGGTCGGCACGCTGATGACGAACATGGCCGTCGAAGTGGCGCTGCGCGAGCGCAACGTCGAATTCGTGCGCGCGAAGGTCGGCGATCGCTATGTGCTGGAAGAACTGGTCGCGCGCGGCTGGCAGCTCGGCGGCGAAGGGTCGGGTCACCTGTTGGCGCTGGACAAGCACACCACCGGCGACGGCATCGTCAGCGCGCTGCTGGTCCTGCAGGCGGCCAGCCGCACCGGCAAGTCGCTGGCCGAACTGCTGAACGGCGTTGCGCTGTTTCCGCAGACGCTGATCAACGTGCGCCTCGCGCCCGGCACCGACTGGAAGTCCAACCAGGCGCTGAGCGCTGCGCAGGCCGACGTCACGCGCGAGCTCGGCGACGCCGGCCGGGTTCTGATCCGTCCGTCCGGCACCGAACCGCTGGTGCGCGTGATGGTCGAAGCGCGCGACGCCACGCAGGCGCAGCGCTGTGCCGAGCGGATGGCGGCGACGCTGCGCTGAGCGCCCGATCCAGAGAGCGCGCCGACGCAGTGCGGCACGATGCAGGCGGTTTGTGACAGGCGGATGAATCGTCGATGACAGGGTTTCGGCACTGTCACAGCGGTGTCATATCCGCTCCCTAGAGTGCACGGCAGTTGAATCACCACCGCAGAAAGGTGTCACCCGTGAAGCTCGCCATCCTCTCTTCCACCGCTTTCGTCGCCCTGCTGGGCGCCGCCGCCGCCCATGCGCAGGACGTGACCGGCGCCGGTGCGTCGTTCCCCGCACCGGTCTACGCCAAGTGGGCGGATGCCTACAACAAGGCCACCGGCGCCCGCATCAACTACCAATCGGTCGGCTCGGGTGCCGGCATCAAGCAGATCACCGCGAAGACGGTCGACTTCGGCGCCTCCGACGCGCCGTTGAAGGACGACGAACTCGCCAAGAGCGGCCTGATCCAGTTCCCGACCGTGATCGGCGGCGTGGTGCCGGTCGTCAACATCAAGGGCATCGCCCCGGGGCAGCTCAAGTTGACCGGCCACGTGCTGGGCGACATCTACCTCGGCAAGATCACGAAGTGGAACGATGCGGCGCTGACCGCACTGAACCCTGGCGTCGCGCTGCCGGATGCCGCGATCGCCACGGTGCGCCGCGCCGACGGCTCGGGCACGAGCTTCAACTTCACGAACTATCTTTCCAAGGTCAACGACGAGTGGAAGAGCAAGGTCGGGGAGGGCACCGCGGTGAACTGGCCGACCGGCGCGGGCGGCAAGGGCAACGAGGGCGTGTCGGCCTTCGTGCAGCGGCTGCCGAACTCGATCGGCTACGTCGAGTACGCGTACGCCAAGCAGAACAAGATGGCCTACACGCTGCTGAAGAACGAGGCCGGAAACTTCGTCGCGCCGGACGACGACACCTTCAAGGCCGCGGCCGCGAACGCCGATTGGGCCAAGAGCTTCTACCAGGTGCTGACGAACCAGCCGGGCAAGGATTCGTGGCCGATCACCGCGGCGACCTTCATCATGATGCACAAGGTCCAGGACAAGCCGGCGAACGCCACCAACGCGCTCAAGTTCTTCGACTGGGCCTACGCCAGCGGCGACAAGATGGCCACCGAACTCGACTACGTGCCGATGCCCGATTCCGTGAAGGGCCTGGTGCACAAGCTGTGGGCCGACAGCATCAAGGACGGCTCCGGCAAGACGGTCGCGTCCAAGTAACGTGAGCCCGGCGGGCGGCGCTCTCGACGGCGACCGTTCGGCACAACACGAGGAGAACGTCGTGGCCGCTACACTCCCCGCGACCCCGTATCACGAGGCCGCGAAGATGGATCGAACCCGGTCGCCAGGCCGACCGCCTGCGCCGCGACGTGCCGCGCCCTGGGCCGACACGCTGTTCTCCGTGCTGGCGCACGGGGCGGCGTGGCTGACGCTGGCGCTGCTGGCCGGCATCATCGTCTCGTTGATCGTCGGCGCGGCGCCGGCGATCCGCGAGTATGGCCTGTCGTTCCTGTGGACCAGCGATTGGGATCCGGTCCAGAACAAGTACGGCGGGCTGGTGATGATCTACGGCACGCTGATCACGTCGCTGATCGCGCTGCTGATCGCGGTGCCGGTGAGCTTCGGCATTGCGCTGTTCCTGACGGAACTCTCCCCACGCTGGCTCAAGCGACCGCTCGGCACCGCGATCGAGTTGCTGGCGGCGATTCCGTCGATCGTCTATGGCATGTGGGGGTTGCTGGTGTTCAGCCCGCTGCTGTCGAGCTACGTGCAGCAGCCTCTGCAGGCGCTGTTCAACGGCGTGCCGTACATCGGCGCGCTGTTCTCCGGGCCGCCGGTGGGCATCGGGCTGCTGTCGGCCGGCATCATCCTGGCGATCATGATCATCCCGTTCATCGCCTCGGTGATGCGCGACGTGTTCGAGGTGACCCCGCCGCTGCTCAAGGAGTCGGCCTACGGGCTGGGCTCGACGACCTGGGAGGTGATGTGGAAGGTCGTGCTGCCCTACACGAAGACCGGTGTCGTCGGCGGGGTGATGCTGGGCCTCGGCCGGGCGCTCGGCGAGACGATGGCGGTCACGTTCGTGATCGGCAACCAGAATCAGCTCAACTCCGCATCGCTGTTCGAGGCCGCCAACAGCATCACCTCGGCGCTCGCGAACGAATTTGCCGAGGCCGGCGAAGGCTTGCACCAGGCGTCGCTGATCTACCTCGGGCTGGTGCTGTTCTTCATCACGTTCGTCGTGCTGGCGTGCTCGAAGCTGCTGCTGGCGCAACTGAAGAAGAGCGAAGGAGCGCGGGCATGAGTGGTCCCACCACGATCATGGCGCGGCAGGTGCTGCAGGCCACGCGTGAGACGAAGTACGCCCGGCGCAAGCGTGTCAACGCGATCGCGCTGGCGCTGTCGCTCGCGGCGATGGCGTTCGGCGTCTTCTGGCTGATCTGGATCCTGATCGAGACCGTGCGGCTGGGTCTGGGTGGCCTGTCGCTCACGCTCTTCACGCAGATGACGCCGCCGCCGCAGGCCGAAGACGGGGGCCTCGCGAATGCGATCTTCGGCTCGGTGACGATGGTGACGCTGGCCACCGCGATCGGCACGCCGATCGGCATCCTGGCCGGCATCTACCTCGCGGAGTACGGGCAGAAGACCTGGCTCGGCAGCATCACGCGCTTCATTAACGACATCCTGCTCGCGGCGCCATCGATCGTCGTCGGCCTCTTCATCTACGCGGCGGTGGTCGCACGGATGAAGACGTTCTCGGGCTGGGCTGGCGTGCTCGCGCTCGCGCTGATCGTGATCCCGGTCGTGATCCGCACGACCGAGAACATGCTGTCGCTGATCCCGAACGCCCTGCGCGAAGCGGCCTACGCACTCGGTACGCCAAAATGGAAGGTCATCATGACCGTGACGCTGAAGTCGGCGCGCGCGGGCGTGCTGACCGGCATCCTGCTCGCGCTCGCGCGCATCGCCGGCGAGACCGCGCCGCTGCTGTTCACCGCGCTGTCGAACCAGTTCTGGACCAGCAACCTGAACGCACCGATGGCGAGCCTGCCGGTGACCATCTTCAAGTTCGCGATGAGCCCGTACGAGAACTGGCAGAAGCTCGCCTGGGCCGGCGTGTTCCTGATCACGATCGGCGTGCTGGTGCTGAACATCCTCGCGCGGACGTTCCTGCGCGACAAACACTGAAATCGAACTGCGGAGTGCCCACGATGGACACCAAGGTCAACCTGCCCGTCACCGAAAAGCCCAAGCTCTCGGTGCGCAACCTGAACTTCTACTACAGCAGCTTTCATGCGCTGAAGAACATCAACCTCGACATCCCCGAGAACAAGGTCACCGCGTTCATCGGCCCGTCGGGCTGCGGCAAGTCGACGCTGCTGCGCACCTTCAACCGCATGTTCGAGCTGTACCCCGAGCAGCGCGCCGAGGGCGAGATCCTGCTCGACGGCGAGAACATCCTGACCTCCAAGGACGACGTCTCGCTGATCCGCGCCAAGGTCGGCATGGTCTTTCAGAAGCCGACGCCGTTCCCGATGTCGATCTACGACAACATCGCGTTCGGCGTGAAGCTGTTCGAGACCTTGCCGCGCATCGAGATGGACGAGCGCGTCGAGTGGGCGTTGAAGAAGGCGGCGCTGTGGAACGAGGTCAAGGACAAGCTGAACCAGAGCGGCTCGGGCCTGTCGGGCGGCCAGCAGCAGCGGCTGTGCATCGCGCGCGGCATCGCGATCAAGCCGGAGGTGCTGCTGCTCGATGAGCCGTGCTCGGCGCTCGACCCGATCTCGACCGGCAAGATAGAGGAGCTGATCCATGAGCTCAAGACCGACTACACCGTCGTGATCGTCACGCACAACATGCAGCAGGCGGCGCGCTCGTCCGACTACACCGCCTACATGTACCTCGGCGACCTGATCGAGTTCGGCCCCACGAACGACGTGTTCATGAAGCCGAAGAAGAAGGACACCGAGGACTACATCACCGGGAGATTTGGATGACCGACAAGCACCTGTCCACCCAGTTCGACGCCGAACTCAGCGGCATCTCGACGCGCGTGCTCGAGATGGGCGGCATCGTCGAATCGCAGGTGGCGCGTTCGATCTATGCGCTGACCAACTTCAGTGCCGATGTCGCCTCCGAAGTGCTGATGACCGAGGAGCGCGTGAACCAGATCGAGGTCGAGATCGACCGCGACCTGTCGACGATCATCGCGCGGCGCCAGCCGACCGCGCGCGATCTGCGCCTGCTGATCGCGATCTCGAAGACGATCGCCAACCTCGAACGCGTTGGCGACGAGGCGGCGCGCATTGCGCGCACGGTGCAGCGGCTGCTGAACTCGGGGGTGTCGAGCCGGCTGCGTCTGCCGGTGAAGGATCTGGGCTACGAATCCGAACTCGCGGTGGCGCAACTGCGCAAGGCGCTCGACGCATTCGCGCGCCTGGATGTCGACAAGGCCGTCGAGGTGCTGAAGCAAGACGACCTGATCGACCAGGAGTTCGAGGGCCTGATGCGCAAGCTGATCACCTTCATGATGGAGGATCCGCGCACGATCTCGTCCAGCATCGATCTGGTGTTCGTGGCCAAGGCGGTCGAGCGCGTCGGCGACCACGCGAAGAACCTGGCCGAGCAGATCATCTACATCGTCAAGGGCACCGACGTGCGCCACAATTCCGTCGGCACGGTGGAATCGCTGGTGCGATGAGCGCAGAACTGACATGAGCCACATCCTCGTCGTCGAAGACGAATCGGCGATTGCCGAACTGATCTCGATCAACCTGCGGCATGCCGGTTTCGAGGTCACGATCGCCGCGACCGCGGAGCAGGCGCAGGCCGCGGTGGACGGTGTCTTGCCGGACCTGATCATCCTCGACTGGATGCTGCCCGGCCAATCGGGCCTCGCGCTGGCCAAGCGCTGGCGTGGCGAGACGCGCACGCGCGAGCTGCCGGTCATCATGCTGACCGCGCGCGCCGACGAGGCCGACAAGATCGCCGGGCTGGATGCCGGCGCCGACGACTACCTTACCAAGCCGTTCTCGACCAACGAGCTGATGGCGCGCATCCGTGCGGTGCTGCGCCGCAAGGCGCCGGAGGCGCTCGATTCGGCGGTCGAGGTCGGCGTGCTGCGCATCGATCCGGCCACGCGTCGCGTCACGCGGGGCGACGCCGAGGTGAAGGTCGGTGCGACCGAGTTCCGCCTGTTGCATTTCTTCATGACGCATCCGGAGCGCGTGCACAGCCGCGCGCAGTTGCTGGATCGCGTCTGGGGCGACCACGTGTTCATCGAGGAGCGCACGGTCGACGTGCACGTCAAGCGGCTGCGCGAGGCGCTGCAGCCGGTGCAGTGCGCACAGATGATCGAGACCGTGCGCGGCGCCGGCTACCGCCTCACGCAGCAGGCCGCGGTGCAAGCGGCCTGAGCCCGCGTCACGTCGCATGGACTGGCTCATTCCGCGTCTGCTGATCGCGGCTGTCACGGGGTTGGTGGTCGGGTTCATCGGCGCGATGCTGGCGGAGTCGCCCGTGCTCGGCGCGCTGGCAGGGCTTGCGGCCGGATTCGGCGCGATCGCGGTCCGCGACACGCTGCGAGGCTTTCGCCTGATCGAATGGCTGCGCGGTTCGCTCGACGCGCCGGCGCCGCGCGACGCCGGGCTGTGGGGCGAACTCGGCTACCGGATCGAGCGCGCGGTGCGGGCGCGCGAGCAGGCCGCCGAGTACGAGCGCGAGCGCTTGCGCCAGTTCCTGTCCGCGATCGAGGCGTCGCCGAACGGCGTGATGTTGCTGGATGCGAGCGACCAGATCGAATGGTGCAATTCGCTCGCCGCCGATCACTTCGGACTCGATCCGCAGCGCGACCGGCGCCAGCGCGTGACCAACCTCGTGCGCGCGCCGGCGTTCGTCAGCTACTTGCAGGCGGGGCGCTACGACGAGGCGGTGCTGATACCCGACCCGCGCGGCCGGCGCCAGTTGTCAGTGCTGGTGCGCAGCTATGGCGGCGAGTCCAAGCTGGTGCTGTCGCAGGACATCACCGAGCGCGAACGCTCCGACGGCGTGCGGCGCGACTTTGTCGCCAACGTCTCGCACGAGATTCGCACGCCACTGACGGTGCTGGTCGGCTTCATCGAGACGCTGGCGAACCTGCCGCTGACCGAGGTCGAGCGCAAGCGCGTGCTGACGCTGATGACGCAGCAGGCCGATCGCATGGGCACACTCGTGGCCGATCTGCTGACGCTGTCGCAACTCGAAGGCAGCCCACGTCCGCACACTGATCGCTGGGTCGCGCTCGGGCCGTTGCTCGCGCAGGTGGAGGCCGACGCACGGGCGTTGTCGGCGGGGCGACATGCGCTGACGTTTCCGAGCGGCGTGACGGCTCAGATCGCCGGCGCACATGCGGAGTTGCTGAGCGCGGTCACCAATCTGGTCAACAACGCGGTGCGCTATACGCCCGAGGGCGGGCGCGTCGAGCTGAGCTGGCGGCAGTTGAGCGACGGCGCGGGCGAGATCGCCGTGACGGACACCGGGCTGGGCATCGCGCGCGAGCACCTGCCGCGCCTGACCGAGCGCTTCTATCGCGTCGACGGCAGCCGTTCGCGCGACACCGGGGGCACGGGCCTGGGCCTGGCGATCGTCAAGCACGTGGTGCAGCGCCACGGTGGTGAGCTCGCGATCGAGAGCGAACTCGGGCGCGGCTCGACGTTTCGTCTGGTGTTTCCCGCCGCGCGCGTGCGCAGCGGCGTGGGGGCGGTCAGCGAGACGCCGGCGGGGCAGTTCGCCGATACACCGCTGTGACCTCGTCGTCGCTGGTGTTGCGGCGCTCGCGCGCGATCAGCTTCCAGCCGGCGCCGGGCGCGGTGACGCCGTCGCGCGGACCGACCTGCACGAGATAGTCGCAACGCGTCGTCGCCGCCGGCGTGACGGCGTCGACGCGGTAGCGGCCGATGAATTCGAGCGCGACCACCTGGCCGCGCGAGACCTCGGGTGCCGCAACGCAGGCGCCCGCCGGCACGACCTTCGCGACGCGCTGGACCAGCGAGCGGTAGCTGCGCGCCTGATCGAGCGGCGGCAGCAGCAGCGTCATCGCCAGCAGCCAGCACAGCGCGACGCCGCTGGCCGGCAGCACGAGGCTCTTCCACAGCGGATGACGGTTTCGGCCGGTGCGCCACTTGACAAGCCACAGCCACGCGATCGTCGCGAGTGCCGCGGCGGTCAGCGCGATGATGGAAAAGCGCGGCGTGTAGCCCGGCGCCAGCCGCGCGATGTTGCGTGCGATCTGCGCCGGCACGTTGGTCTGGATCGCCACGTAGACGACCCATATCGCGATCGCGAACACCGTGAAGAAGCAGACCGAGAACCAGTCGATCGCGGCGGCGGTGCTGCGCTGCAAGGTCGGCAGCGCAAATGCGGCGAGCACCGCCAGCGGCGGAAGCCCGAGCATCAGCGCGCGGTCGGAGCCCCCCATCGCGACGCAGGCGACCAGGCTGACGAGCGTGCAGCCGAGCGGGATCGAGATGTGGCGATGCAGCAGGTGCGCGCGCCAGCGCCAGACGGTCCACAGCGCGAGCGGCCAGGCCGGCCAGGTGAACCAGGCCAGCAACTTCAGCAGGTCCCAGGCGCCCGCCAGCGACAGCGACGACGCATTCGTGCGCAACGCCCAGGCGCCAAGCAGGGTCGCGAACGCGGTCGCGAGCAAGGTGCTGGCAGCGATCCACCCGGTGAAACGCCGCGCGGGCGCGTACGACGAGGCGCGGCAGATCAGGATGCCGACGACGCCGAGTGCGACGGCAATGCTCGGCGCGCCGCTGGCGGCCAGAGCCGGCAGCGCGACCAGCACCGCGAGCTTGGGCTGAGCCTCGCGGAACGGACTCGCCGCCAGCGCATACACGAACAGCGCGACGCTGGCGAGCTGGGCCAGCTCCGGCGTCGTCTCGTGGCCGAGCTGCAGCAGACCGAGGCTCGCGACGAGTGCGAGCAGCGCACCATCGGCAATGGCGCGTGCGTAATCGATCGGATCGGCCTCGCCGCCGAACGCGAACGGCAGCGGCTGCGCGGCGTCGGTGCGCGCGAGGTGGTAGCAGGCGTACCAGGTCAGCACGAGCACCGCCACCAGCAGCAGCGCGAACGGGATGCGCGCCGCCAGCTCCGGGCCGAACCACGGCCCGAGCAACTTGATGAACACCGCGCCGAGCCAGTACGGCAGCAGCGCGGACTCGGCCGGCAACCCGCCGACGCTCGGTGCGAGCCACGAGGTCTGGCCGCCGGCGATGCCGGCCATGTAGCCGAACGCGGTGATGTCCGCGCTCTTCCACGGGTCGCGGCCGAACACGCCCGGGATCACGTACGCGGCGCAGAACAGCAGCAGCGCCAGGCGCGGCAGGCGTTGGGCAGCGCGCTGGGTGACGAGGGCGGGATTCGGAGAATTCAATTCATCGAGCGCCGGAGCGGTTGGCGCGGATCATGCCACCGCGCGGCCATTGAAAAAGGCAGCCGAAGCTGCCTTTTCACTGGAGCAAACAAGGCTCACTTCTTGGCGCCGAGGTGCGCAAACTTGTTGCGGAACTTCTCGACCCGGCCGCCCAGCGAGTCGACGCTCTTTTGCGTGCCGGTGTAGAACGGGTGCGATTCGCTCGTGGATTCGAGCTTGAACAGCGGCAGTTCGCGGCCGTCGTCCATCTTGATGGTTTCCTTGGTCTGCGCGCACGAACGCGTGACGAATTTGAAACCGTTGGACAGGTCCACGAAGCAGACTTCGCGGTAGGTGGGGTGGATGCCTTCTTTCATGATCGCCTCATCGATGACGGGAGCCACGCCGAACCACTCGGCGCACTTTCCGAAGCGGAAAACCGATAATTATAGCCTGACCGGGCGGATCAGCCGCCGCGCCGCATCATGTCGAAGAAGTCGTGGTTGTTCTTCGTCGACTTCATCTTGTCGAGGATGAACTCCATCGCCTCGATCTCGTCCATCGGATAGAGCAGCTTGCGCAGGATCCAGGTCTTCTGGAGGATTTCGGGCTGCAGCAGCAGTTCCTCGCGCCGCGTGCCGCTCTTGTTGATCAGGATCGACGGGTAGACGCGCTTCTCGGCCATGCGGCGATCCAGGTGGATTTCGCAGTTGCCGGTGCCCTTGAATTCTTCGTAGATCACCTCGTCCATGCGGCTGCCGGTGTCGATCAGCGCGGTGCCGATGATGGTGAGCGATCCGCCTTCTTCGACGTTGCGCGCCGCGCCGAAGAAGCGTTTCGGGCGTTGCAGCGCATTGCTGTCCATGCCGCCCGTCAGCACCTTGCCGGACGACGGCAGGACGTTGTTGTAGGCGCGTGCCAGGCGGGTGATCGAATCCAGCAGGATCACGACGTCCTTCTTCAGCTCGACCAGGCGCTTGGCGCGCTCGATCACCATCTCGGCGACCTGCACGTGGCGCGCCGCGGGCTCGTCGAAGGTCGAGCTGATGACCTCGCCACGCACGGTGCGGACCATCTCGGTCACTTCTTCCGGCCGCTCGTCGACGAGCAGCACGATCAGATAGACCTCGGGGTGGTTCGCCACCAGCGCATGGGCGAGCTGCTGCATCATCACCGTCTTGCCGGTCTTGGGCTGCGCGACGAGCAACGCGCGCTGGCCTTTGCCGATCGGGGCGACGAGGTCGATGATGCGGCTGGTGATGTTCTCGTCCGACTTGATCTCGCGTTCGAGCTTGAACTGCTCCTTCGGGAACAGCGGGGTCAGGTTGTCGAACATGACCTTGTGCTTGCTCTCCTCGGGCGCCAGGCCGTTGACCTTGTCGACCTTGACGAGCGCGAAGTAGCGTTCGCCGTCCTTGGGCACGCGCACTTCACCTTCGATCGCGTCACCGGTGTGCAGGTTGAAGCGGCGGATCTGGCTCGGGCTCAGGTAGATGTCGTCGGTGCTCGCCATGTAGCTCGCGTCCGGTGAGCGCAGGAAGCCGAAGCCGTCGGGCAGCACCTCGAGCACGCCGTCGCCGAAGACCTGCTCGCCTGCTTTCGCGCGCTTCTTCATGATCGCGAACATCAGCTCCTGCTTGCGCATGCGGGCGACGTTTTCGATCTCCAGCTCCTCGCCCATCGTGATGAGCTGCGAGACGTGGATGAGTTTGAGTTCGGACAGATGCATGGGCGGACGACCCTGGTGATGGACGTGGACCCGATGGCGCCACTTGGGGCACACGGGCTCACTGGAGCGCGAGCGGAAGAAAGGCTGGAGTGAAGTGCCGAACTCACGCGCCGCCGGGTCGGGCGGACGAGCCATGCCGAATCAGCGAGATCCGGCGGCCTTCAACGTGGGGGCGAATTCTGGGCGGCAGGGCCGGCGGCCTGGGTAAAGCGCCGGCGCCCGCCGCATTTGAGCGGAATTATAGATGACCGTCGAGGAAGGCGGTCAACTGGGCCTTGGACAGTGCGCCGACCTTGGTCGCGGCGAGCTGCCCATCCTTGAACAGCATCAGCGTCGGGATGCCGCGGATGCCGAACTTGGCCGGCACGTCGCGGTTCTCGTCGACGTTCATCTTGGCGATCTGCAGGCGGTCGCCGTAGTCCTTCGAGACCTCGTCGAGGATCGGGGCGATCATCTTGCACGGGCCGCACCATTCGGCCCAGTAGTCGACGAGCACCGGCTTGCTCGACTTCAGCACGTCGCTGTCGAACGAAGCGTCGGAAGTGTGTTTGATCAGTTCGCTGCTCATAAGTGAGTCCTTTTCCGTCGCCGAACCCAAGAGGGCCGGCAGGGCACAATGATTCTGACACATTGCCTCGAAATCCGCGGCTGCAAGGCCGCGAACGGCCGCGATCCTGAGTGGTTCTGACTATGGCGACGATAGAGCGGATGAGACTCGAGGGGCTCGACGCGTCCGCACCGGGTTGCTGGACGGCGATCGCGACGCGGGTGAGCCGCTGGGCCGAGCGTTCCGCGCTGCCGCTGCGCGATGTGGTCTTGCTGTTGCCGTTCGCGCAACTGCTGCCGTTGGCGCGCGCGGCGTTCGCCCGACGCGGCGGCTGGCAGCCGCGCATCGAGACGACGCGCTCGCTCTCGGCCGGCCTCGGCCCGGCTGCAC
>Ga0209023_10004145_pt1 | contig 16719 bp, 15 predicted proteins | sample LakOneMetagenome_FD_187468 | JGI IMG/M metagenome (GOLD analysis project Ga0209023, IMG submission 187468) | Freshwater and sediment microbial communities from Lake Erie, Canada (SPAdes) (version 2) | ecosystem: Environmental > Aquatic > Freshwater > Lentic | place: Lake Erie, Canada... | reverse complement strand
TCCTTCTCCGTCCTCCACGGCCTCTTCTGGATGACGCTGAATCTCGCGGGCGACGAGCCGCTGCTCCTCGTCGTCGACGACCTCCAGTGGTGCGACCGGTCCTCGCTGCGATTCCTTGCCTACCTTGCCCACCGCCTCGACGGCACGTCGATCGGCCTCGTCACCGCACAGCGCTCGAACGAGCCGGGCGTCGACCCCACCCTGACCGCCGGGATCTCCTCCGAGCCTTCGAGCCTCGCCATCCACCCGCGGCCCCTTTCGCAGGCCGGGATCGGCGAGCTGGTCGAGCGGCAGTTCGAGCGGCCGGGGGACGCGGAATTCAGCATCGCCTGCGAGCGTGCCTCGGGGGGCAACCCGCTGTTGCTGCAACAGACGCTCAGCGCGCTGGCGCTCGAGGGCCGCTCGCCGACCGCCGGAGAGGCCGGAGCGATCACCGACCTCGGACCCCGGGCGGTGTCCCGCACGGTCGAGGCACGGCTCACCGGGATGACGCCCGAGGCCCGCCAGGTCGCCCACGCCGTCGCGATTCTCGGCGACGGCAGCGACGTCGGGACCGTGGCAGGCCTCACGGGACTCGAGCCGGCAGCCGTGGCCGGCGGCACCGGGGAGCTGTCCCGCGCCGGCATCCTCGGCCCCGACCTGCCGCTCGCGTTCGCCCACCCGCTAGTCCGGGCCGCGATCGTCGAGAGCGTGCCGCCGGGGGAGCGCGAGCTCGCGCACGCCTCCGCCGCCAGGCTCATGCGCGATTCATCGGCGACCCCGGAGCGGATCGCCGCACAGCTCCTCGCCGCACCGCCGGCCGGTGAGGAGTGGGCGGCCGAGGTCCTCGACCGTGCCGCCAAGATCGCGGCGGCGAGCGGCGCGATGGATGGAGCTGTCACCTACCTGACCCGGATGCTGCTCGAGCCGATCCCCGACGAGCGCCGTCCCGGGGCGCTGCTCGAGCTGGGCATGGCGGAGGCGGGCACCGGCGGGCCCGACGCCGTCGAGCATCTGCTCGCCGCCTATCGGCAGCTCGAGGTTCCCGAGCTCCGGATCATCGCCGCCTACGCCCTCTCCAGGGTCCTCCTCTTCGTCGGCCAGGCTCAGCGCTCCGCCGACTTCGCCGCCGAGGCGCGGGCGGAGCTCGTGGCTCAGGTCCCGGACCTCGTCCCGATCGTCGAGTCCGTGGAGCTGATCTCCATCTACTTCGGAGCCCGGGTCCCCGATGCGGAGGACCGCTACCGGGAGCTGCGGGTCCTTCCCGAAGACCCGACGCCGGGGCAGAGCGTGCTGGCGGCCGCCGCGTCCTACGACTGGCTGTACCGGAGCGGCACCGCCCTCGAGTGCGCTGACCTGGCCTCGACCGCGATCGAGCGGGCCCAGCAGCTCGAGATCGACACGGGCCTGACCTGGATCGTCGCCAACGTGGTGCTCGTCGCCGCCGAGCGGCCCGAGGCCCTGGACAACTGGGACAGGGCCCTGGCCCGCTCGCACGAGCAGGGGTCGATGTTCGGCGTGCTCAGCGTCCAGCTTTGGCGCGGCTTCACCGAGCTGCACCACGGCGATCTCGAGGACGCCGAGGAGTCGTTGCGGGCGGGCATCGAGCAGATCTCCCTGCTCGGCGGCTCGACGCTCCACTACGCCTACGGCCTGCTCGCCTCGACGCTCCTGGCGCGTGGCAGGGTCGACGAAGCCGAGGCCGCGCTCGCTTCGATCGACCGGCCGGAGGGGGTCGGCGACGGCGCCCTGCTCTGGAAGGTCGCCGAGATCGAGCTGATGCTGGCACGGGGGCGCAACGAGGATGCCCTCGCCGCCGCCGAGACCCACATCGAGCTGTGCGACTGGCGCGACAACCCGGCGTTCGCACCCGGGAGGAGGCTGAAGGCGCGGGCGCTCCTTGCACTGGGCCGGGCCGACGAGGCCGAAGCGGTGCTGCGCGAGGACCTCGAGCTGGCCGAGAATTGGGGTTCGAACGGCACCGTCGGCCGCACGCTCGCCCTCCTCGGAGCGATGCGCGGGGAGGAGGGAGCCGACGACCTCGAGCGCGGCATCGCCTTGCTCGAGAACTCACCGCTGAAGCTGGATCTCGCCCGGGCCCTCACCGCTCTCGGCGGCTCGTTACGCAGGCAACGCCGCCAGACCGACGCCCGTGAGCCGCTCCGACGCGCGCTCGAGCTGGCCGAGTCCTGCGGCGCCGGCGCCCTGACCGCCGAGATCAGGACCGAACTTCACGCGACCGGCGCGCGGCCGCGGTCGAGTGCCCTCAGCGGCCCCGCCTCCCTGACCGCATCGGAGCGCCGGGTGGCCGACCTCGCCGCCGGGGGAGACACGAACAAGGAGATCGCGCAGGCCCTCTTCGTCACCCCCAAGACGGTCGAGGTCCACCTCTCGAATGCCTATCGCAAGCTCGACATCTCCGGCAGACGTGAGCTGGCATCGGCTCTGGCATGATCCCGGCGATGCACGACCGGCTCACGAAGCTCGCGCTCGCAGCCGCGGCCGGCGCAGCAGCCCTCGCCTTCGTGGGTTGCTCTGCCGAAGTGAGCGTCGGCGACAAGACGCTCGACTCCTCCGACCTCGAGAGCCAGTTGACCGATCAGCTCTCCAAGCAGGCCGGTGTCGACCCGAGCAAGGTCAGCGTCGATTGTCCGGACGACCAGAAGGTCGAGAAGGGTGCCAAGTTCACCTGCGAGCTGACTGCGCCCAACGGCGACAAGGTCACCGTCGACGTCACCCTCACCGATGACGAGGGCAACTACGACGCGACGGTCCCGAAGCAGTAGTTGCGGCCGGCGGCCACCCCGTCCGGCAGGCGCGGCCCGCTTCGCCGATAGACCCGCCGGTTGGTGGGAGTCGGTTTGCCTGGGGAAGGTTTATTCGGCTAGGCCAGGGCGGAGACGCGGTCGTTGACCGCGATCGTCGAGGCGATGTGCTTCGGCATGCCCAGTTCCTTCGGGTCGAAGCCGAGGGCCAGGCCGACGAGCTGGGGGAGATGCAGGACGGCGAGACCGAGGTCCCGGCCGACGACCTTGGCGGCCTCCGGCTGCTGCATGTCGAGGTTGAGGTGGCAGAGCGGGCACGGTGTGACCAGGCAGTCGGCGCCGGCGTCGATCGCGTCGCCGACGTGGGTGCCGGCCTGCTTGAGCGACGTCTCGCGGTTCATCGTGATCACCGGGAAGCCGCAGCAGCGACGGGCGCCGTCGTAGTCGACGACCTGGCCGCCGAGCACCTCGATGACGCGCTCGAGGTAGAGGTCGCGGTCGGGATGCTCGTCGTAGCCGAGGCGCGTCTTCGGGCGCAGGACGTAGCAGCCGTAGAACGGCCCGACCCGCAGGCCCTCGAGGGGGCGCTTGACCTTGGCGGCGAGGTTGTCGAGGCCGTAATCCTCGACGAGCAGCCAGAGGAAGTTCTTGTTCGTCCAGCCGTCGGGGGAGTCGGACGCCTTCGTGTAGGAGAGGCCCTCGCCGCTCAGCGTCTCGTTGATGTGGGCGCGGTAGGCGGAGTCGGCGTCGAGGCGCTCCTGACACTCCGACTGGGCGCCCTGGCAGGTCGAGCAGATGTTCATCATCGCCAGCCCGGTCTCCTGGGCGAGGGCGAAGGTGCGGGCGTTGAGCGTGTCGGCGAGCTCCTGGTTGTGCTCGGCGATCACGCCGGCGCCGCAGCAGTTGGCGCGGTCGAGGGTGACGAGCTCGATGCCGAGCTCGCGCGCGGTCAGCTCCATGGAGCCGTGCAGCTCCGGGGTGAAGCCGCGGGAGACGCAGCCGGGCCAGTAGGCAAGCTTCATGCCTTCGCTCCTGTTCTCGGTGTTCATACGGTGGAAGCCTCTTCTTCGACTGATTCGGGCTCGACGGCCTCGGCGGAGGTGTCCTCTTCGCCGCCCTCGCCGATGATGTAGAGGTTGAGCTCGATCTTGCTCTCTTCGGCGCGCTCGTAGATCCGCTTGACGTGATCCTGCGCGTCGCCCGGGAGCTTGTGATGGACGCCCGGGATCAGCTTCGGGACCGAGCGCATCTTGCCGGTCCGGATGCCGCGGATCGCGGTCGGGATCGACTCGAGCAGGCCCTTGATCGCGGCCATGCGGGGCATCAGCTTGCCCTTGATCCCCGGGGCGAACGACTCCTGCAGGAGCAGCGACTCGTCGAGCGTGCCCTTCTTCTCGATGTTCTTGACGAAGGCCAGCTCGTGATTGCGGCCGTTGTTGACGTCCTGGATGTCGTGTTCGTCGCCGGCGAGGCGCCGTAGCCTCATGATCTGGTTCATCGGCGCGACGCCCTTGGGGCAGGCGTCGATGCACGAGAAGCAGTGGGTGCAGTCGTACATGCCGTGCGGATCGTTGGCGAGGTCGTAGAGACGCTGGGTCGTCTGGCCGTCGCGGGGATCGCCGACGAAGCGGTAGGCCTTGGCCAGCGCGGCGGGACCGATGAAGTCGGGGTCGGCCTCCATCGAAAGGCACGAGGAGACGCAGGCGCCGCACTGGATGCAGGCGACCGACTGGGTCACGTCGACCATGGCCTCGGCGGGGACGATGTACTCGCGCTCGGGGGGCGGGCCGCTGGGCATCAGCCATGGCGAGACCCGGCGGAACTTCTCCCAGTGCGTCGACTCCATGTCGGTCACCAGGTCCTTGATCACGGGCATGTTGCCCATCGGCTCGACCGTGATCTCGATCGGACCGTCGTCCTCGGAGCGGGACAGCCGCTTGGCCTCGTCGGCGGCCTCGCCGAGCTGGGTCTTGCAGGCGAGGGTGGACTGGCCGTTGATCTTGACTCCGCAGGACCCGCAGATGGCGGCGCGGCACGAGCAGCGCACGGCGATCGTGCCGTCCTGGTCGTTCTTGGCCTGGAGCAGGCCGTCGAGAACCGAGAGCGTCGGGTCGAGCTCGACGTCGAACGACTCCCAGTAGGCGCCGCGCTTGTCGTCCTCGGTGGCCTCCGGCTGGTAGCGGCGGACCTTGAGCGTGTATTCGGACATCTAGTAGGTCCTCTCCTGCGGTTGCCAGTCGGTGATCGTGACCGGGGAGTAGCTGATCTCGGGCGTGTCGCCGTTCAGGGACACGTCGATGTGCTTGAGCCACTCCTCGTCGTTGCGCTCCGGGTAGTCGGTGCGGAACTGCGCACCGCGGCTCTCCTTGCGCTCGAGCGCCGACATGCACGTGGCCTCGGCGCAGTCGAGCATGTTCTGGAGCTCCAGCGCCCCGAGCACGTCCTGGTTGAAGACCGTCCCGCGGTCGTCGATGTATGCGGTCTTGGCCTCTTCCTTGAGGCGCTGGACGATCTCGAGGGCGCTCTGGATGCCCTCCTCGTCGCGGAAGACCGCGACCTTGCCGTCCATCGTCGCGCCGAGCTCGGCCTTGATCTCGGAGACGCGCCTGCCGCCCTCGTGCTTGCGGGCGATGACCGAGTCGATCCGGGCCTCCTCGTCGGTGAGCACCGTGCGGGAGACCCCGTCGTAGCCGCGGCCCTTGGCGTGCTCGGCTCCGTCCTCGCCGCAGCGGCGGCCGAAGATCAGCGTGTCGAGCAGGGAGTTGGCGCCGAGGCGGTTGCCGCCGTGGACGGACACGCACGCGACCTCGCCGGCCGCATACAGGCCGGGGATGTTCGTCCGGCCCCAGATGTCGGTCTTGACGCCACCCATCGTGTAGTGGTTGCCCGGCTTGATGTGGATCGGCTCGCGCGTGATGTCGACGCCGGCGAAGTCGCGGCCGACGAGGACGATCTCGCGGAGCGCCTCGTGGATGCGCTTGCGCGGGACGACCGTGACGTCGAGGGCGACCGTTCCGTCGGGGAAGCCGCGGCCCTCGTTGATCTCGGTCTGCTCGGCGCGGGAGACGACGTCGCGGGAGGCCAGCTCCATCTTGTTGGGCGCGTAGCGCTCCATGAAGCGCTCGCCCTTCGCGTTCAGCAGATGCGCGCCCTCGCCGCGGGCGCCCTCGGTGATCAGGAAGCCCTTGCCCGCCAGCGTGGTCGGGTGGTACTGGATCATCTCCATGTCCATCAGGTTCGCGCCGGCCCGGTAGGCCATTGCGATTCCGTCGCCGGTGCAGATCAGGGCGTTCGTGGTCGGCTGCCAGATCTGGCCGTTGCCGCCGGTCGCGAGGACGACGCTCTTCGCCTTGAACAGCTGCATCGAGCCGTCCTTGATGTTTCGGGTGACGGCGCCGACGCACTTGCCCTCGTCGTCGATCGCAAGCTCGGTGGTGAACCACTCCTCGTAGCGGTCGATCTGCTCGGAGTACTTCATGAGCTGCTCGTAGAGGACGTGCATGATCGCCTGGCCGGTGATGTCGGCCACGTAGTAGGTGCGTGCCACGGAGGCGCCGCCGAAGGCCCGGGTTCCGAGCTCACCCTTCTCGTTGCGATGGAAGGTCACGCCGATGTGCTCGAGGTGGAGGAGTTCCTCCGGGGCCTCGCGACACATCACCTCGATCGCGTCCTGGTCGCCCAGGTAGTCGGAGCCCTTGATCGTGTCGAATGCGTGGGACTCCCAGGAGTCGTCGACGGCGAGAGCTGCGTTGATCCCACCCTGTGCCGCATTGGAATGCGATCGGATGGGGTGGACCTTGCTGATGATTCCGACCGAGACACCCTTCTCCGCTGCTGCCAACGCTGCGCGTTGTCCGGCGAGTCCGGCTCCGATCACCAATACGTCGTGTTCAGGCACGTGGGGCATCCTATGGGGTCCACCGGGTTGGCCGCCTTCCGGAATTCCGATTGGGAAGGTCGGTCTTGACACTTCTGCGGGTGCCCTCCCGGGGCCCGGCTGAACCACCGGGCCGGAACTTCGAGGCGTGTATCGTCACGGCCTCCATGAGTTCCAGATCGGAGAGCAAGCAGGCCGCGCGCGAGGCGCGGCTCGCCGCAGAGCAGGAGGCTCAGGGCAAGGCCAGAAGGCAGCGGATCTGGGCGATCGTCGGAGGCTCGGTCCTCCTCGCCGCAGTCGTCGTGGTGGTCCTCATCGTGATCAGTGCCGGCGGCTCGAAGACGGATACCGGCGCCACAGGCGACGTCGCGATCTTCGACGGCATCCCGCAGAAGGGGATCGCCCTCGGGGACCCGAAAGCGCCCGTGACGGTCGTCGAGTTCGCCGATCCGCAGTGCCCGTTCTGCAAGGCCTACACCTCCGACGACATGCCCGGCCTGGTCGAGAAGTACGTCCAGCCCGGCGACGCCCGCATGGAGCTCAACCTCCTCTCCTTCATCGGCGCCGACTCCGTCACCGGAGCCCAGGCCGCCTACGCCGCCTCCGCCCAGGACCGGATGTGGCAGTTCATGGACGTCTTCTACGCACGCCAGGAGCAGGAGAACTCCGGGTACGTCACCTCGTCGTTCCTCGACGGCGTCGCGGAAGCGGCCGGCGTCGACGCCGATCAGATGAACGCCGACATGAGCTCTCAGGACGTCGCCGACCAGATCAGCGCCGCCCAGTCCGCCGCAAGCGACGCCGGGGTCCAGTCCACGCCCAGCTTCCTGGTGGGCCCGACCGGCGGCGACCTGAAGCCGGTCGATCAGGCCGATCTCTCCGACGCGATCGACCAGCAGCTCTCCGCCTCGAAGTAAATGGGTCGCTGCTGAGATGGCCCGCCCGTGGGCCGACCGGCCTTCCCTCGTCGCCCTGATCCTCGTCCTGCTCGGCCTGGGCGTCGCCGGCTACCTCACCTACATCCACTACGAGGGGATCGAGCCGGTCTGCAGTACCGGCGGTTGCGAGCGCGTCCAGGCTTCCTCGTACTCGGAGATCGGCGGAATCCCCGTCGCCCTGCTCGGGCTGATCGGCTACATCGGTATCGGCCTGTCGCTGTTCGTCCGCGGCGATGTCGGCCGCGCGCTGACGTTCCTGCTCGCGCTGATCGGGTTCGCCTTCAGCCTCTATCTGACCTACCTCGAGCTCTTCGTGATCGACGCGATCTGTCAGTGGTGCGTCGGCAGCGCGGTACTGATGACCGCGCTCTTCGTCACGGCGACGATCCGGCTGTCGCGTCTCGAAGCGCGCGCCCCACCTGCTCCAGAGTGATCACCCCGGCCAGCCGGCCGTCGGCGTCGATCGCGGCAAGCCCGCCGAGCCGGCGCAGCTCCAGATTCGCGAGCAGCGACTCGAGCGGCTCGTCCGACTTCACGGTCTGGTCGACCGATCCGCCGGGGTCGAGGATCTCCGACACGGTCTGACTCGTCCGAATCGGCTCGGGGACGGCATCGGCCGTCCCGCGGTTGAGCAGGCCGACGAACCGCTCGCCGGGATCCACGACCGGGAACCAGGGCCAGCGGTACCGCATGAAGTACTCGTCGAGGGCGCGGTCGACGGTGGTCCCCGACGGGATCGTGACCGGGTCCGAATCCATCACGTCGGCCACCAGTAGGCCGCCGAGCTTCGTGTTCAGCTTGCTCTGGTTGGCCGACGCCCGGGCCGAGCCGCCGAGCATCCAGCCGATCAGGGCGAGCCAGACGCCGCCGACCAGGTTGCCGGTGAGTACGAGGAAGATCCCGAACGCGACGAACACGTAGGCGAACCCCTGCCCGAGCCGCGCGGCGAAGATCGTTCCCCGGTCGCGGCTCTTGGTCACCCGCCAGGCGATCGACCTGACGATCCGCCCGCCGTCCAGTGGGAACGCCGGCAGCAGGTTGAAGAGCAGGATCACGAGGTTGATGTTGGCCAGCCAGGCCAGCACCGCCACCGACGTGGAGATGTCGACGCTCTCGTCGAACACCGCTCCGTCCCAGAAGTCGCCGCCGTCGACCGCGACGCCAACCGCGAGGCAGAGCGCCGTGATCAGCAACGTCACCGCCGGCCCCGCCGCGGCGATCCGGAACTCGGCCCCGGCGCTCTTCGGCTCCTGGTCCAGCGAGGCGATGCCCCCGAACATCCACAGGGTGATCGAGGAGATGCCGATCTTGTTGCGCTGTGCGATCACCGCATGGCCGAGCTCGTGGAGCAGGATCGAAGCGAAGAAGCCGAAGGCGCTGAGCACGGCGAGCGTGTACGGCTCGAGCGAGTCCTGCGAGCTTCCGAGGATGTCCCGGTAGTAGCTGGAGAGCAGCCAGATGATCAGGAAGAGGACGAAGAACCAGCTCCAGTCGACCCCGATCGGGATCCCGCGGACGGTGAGGAGCGTGAATCGGCTGCGCTGGGGCATTCAGGACATCTTAGGTACGGCCGAGCATGGCCGGACCGGACGCGAAGCTGAGGATTCGGCCGGAGTTACTTCGGGTCGTCGAAGTCCGCGGGCTCGTTGCTCATGCCCGCACCGACGGCCTTGATCTGGTTCGCGGAGTTGAGGAGTTCCCTCTGCAGCTCCTCCTCGAGCGCCAGGGACTCGGCGGCCGGAAGGTTCCAGGCCTCCTCGAGCAATCGTTTGCCCCGCCGGGTCGCGTCGGGGGACCGGGAAGCGATCTCGGCGGCGAGCTCGCGGGCCGCCGCCAGCGGGTCGTCGGCCAGTCGCGTGGCGAGACCGACGGCCACCGCCTCCTCCGCGTCGAGGATCCGGGCGGTCAGGACGAGCTCCTTGGCGACGTCGAAACGGACCAGCCGCGGCAGCGACCTCGTGATCCCCATGTCGGGGATCAGACCCCAGTGGACCTCGCGGATCGAGACCCGGGAGCCGGGAGCGACGATCCTGACATCGGCGCCGAGGGCGATCTGGGCGCCGCCGCCGATGCAGTTGCCGTGGACGGCCGCGATCACCGGGGCGGGCAGCAGCTGCCAGCCGTAGGAGACCCGTTGGGGCAGATTGGCGTCCTCGCCGTCCCGCCTGGCGAACATCTCCTCCACCGGCCGGCCCTCGGAGACGAAGCTCATGATGTCGAGGCCGGAGCAGAAGCTCTTGCCCTCGCCGTGCAGGACGACGGCGCGAACCGAGGGGTCGGAGGCGACCTCGTCGATCGCCGCGCTGATCCCCTCGAACATCGCGAAGTCGAGGGCGTTGTGCTTCTCGGGCCGGCTCAGCCGCACGTCCGCGACGTGGTCGGCGACCTCGACGACGACGCGCGATCCGATCGCGGTGCTCATGCGGGAACGGCGTGGCGCGCGACGATCGCCGCGGTATCGACCCCGGCGGGCAGGGTGCCGAACGCGTTGCCCCAGTCGCCCTCCAGCCGGGTGGCGCAGAAGGCGTCGGCGACGGCCGGGTCCCCGAAGCGGACGAGCAGGGAGCCCTGGAGAGCCAGTGCCATCCGTTCGACCAGACGCCGCCCGCGCATCTCCATCTCGTCGGTGTTCCGCAGGTCGGCGGCGAGGGCGGCACCGAAGCGGTCCAGCCTCGGCTCGGCCTGGGCCGCGGCACCGACCTCGTCGGCGAAGGCCTGCGTCGCCGCCGGGCTCTTGACCATCGCCCTCAGAACGTCGAGGACTTGGACGTTGCCGGAGCCCTCCCAGATCGACTGCAGGGGCGACTCGCGGAAGAGGCGGGGCATTCCCGACTCCTCCGCGTAGCCGTTGCCGCCGAAGCACTCGAGCGCCTCGACGGCGTGCTCGGGGGCGCGCTTGCAGGTCCAGTACTTGAGGACGGGGGTGGCGATCCGGCGGACCAGCGCCGCCCGCTCGTCGCCGGCATGTGCTTCGTCGAACTGCCGGGCCAGCCAGGTGCTCGACACGGTCGCCGCCTCGGATTCGATCGCCAGGTCGGCGAGGACGTTCGTCATCAGGGGCTGATCGACCAGGCGCTTCCCGAACGCGGATCGGTGTTGCGTGTGCCAGATCGCCTGGGCGGTCGCCGCCCGCATGCCGGAGGTCGAGCCGATCGTGCAGTCGAGGCGGGTGTGGCTGACCATCTCGATGATCGTCGCGACGCCGCGGCCCTCCTCGCCGATCAGCTGCGCCCAGGCGCCCCGGAACTCGACCTCGCTCGAGGCGTTCGAGCGATTGCCGAGCTTGTCCTTGAGCCGCTGGATGTGGAAGCGGTTGCGCTCGCCGTCGGGAGTCCAGCGCGGCAGCAGGAAGCACGAGATCCCGCCCTCGGCCTGGGCGAGCACGAGGAACGCGTCGCACATCGGGGCGGAGCAGAACCACTTGTGCCCGGTGATCTCGTATTCGGCCCCGGGGCCGCCGCCGTTGGCGGGGACTGCAACGGTCGTGTTGGCGCGAACGTCGGAACCGCCCTGCTTCTCGGTCATCGCCATGCCGAACAGCGCGCCGGCCTTGTCGGCGGCGGGCGCCGAGCGGCGGTCGTAGTTCAGCGACAGGACGCGCGGCTCCCAGATCTCGGCGACGTCGGGCTGGCGACGCAGCGCCGGGATCACCGAGTAGGTCATCGAGATCGGGCAGCCCGTGCCGGCCTCGGCCTGGGAGAGGCACATGAACCCGGCGGCGCGGGCCACGTGGGCGCCCGGCTCGGGCTCGCGCCACGGCAGGGCGTGCAGGCCGTTGGAGACGTGCATGTCCATCAGCTCGTGCCATGCGGGGTGGAACTCGACCTCGTCGACCCGGTTGCCGAACCGGTCGTGGGTCCGGAGCTTGGGCGGGTTCTCGTTGGCCAGCCTGCCGAGCTCGATCGTCGAGGCCCGTCCGGCCAGCTCGCCGACGGCGCGGATCCGGTCGACGGCGAAGTCGCCGCCCTCGCGGGAGACCGCCTCGACCAGCGGGCGGTCGGCCTCGAAGACGTTGTAGTCGGCGAGCGGCACCGACTGGTTGGTTACCGCGTGGGTGGCTGCGCTTCCCGGGCCCGTCGAACCGGGCTTCTCGACCGTGCTCATCGCCGCGAACTATCGCAAAGCAGGCGCTCGCTAGTGTGCGACCGGACCCGGAAAGACGAGTGGAAAGGCGCCGCGAGGTACTGATGTCGAAAATCAAAGTCGAGAACCCGATCGTCGAGCTCGACGGCGACGAGATGACTCGGATCATCTGGTCGTTCATCAAGGAGCAGCTCATCCTGCCCTACCTCGACGTCGACCTGAAGTACTACGACCTCGGCATCGAGAGCCGCGACGCGACGTCCGACCAGATCACCGTCGACGCCGCCAACGCGATCAAGCAGCACGGCGTCGGCGTCAAGTGCGCCACGATCACCCCCGACGAGGCCCGGGTCGAGGAGTTTGGCCTCAAGGAGATGTACCGGTCCCCGAACGGGACGATCCGCAACATCCTCGGCGGCGTCATCTTCCGCGAGCCGATCGTGATCTCGAACGTCCCGCGCCTGGTGCCGGGCTGGACCAAGCCCATCGTGATCGGCCGCCACGCCTTCGGCGACCAGTACCGCGCGGAGGACATGGTCATCCCGGGGGAGGGCACGCTGACGCTGACCTTCACGCCGAAGGACGGCAGCGAGCCGATGGAGGTCGACGTCTACGAGTTCCCCGGGGGCGGAGTCGCGATGGCGATGTACAACCTCGACGACTCGATCCGCGACTTCGCCCGGGCCTCGATGCGATACGGCCTGAACCGCGAGTACCCGGTCTATCTCTCGACGAAGAACACGATCATGAAGAAGTACGACGGGCGCTTCAAGGATCTGTTCGCGGAGGTCTACGAGAACGAGTTCAAGGACGAATTCGAGGCGAAGGGCCTGACCTACGAACACCGCCTGATCGACGACATGGTCGCCGCGGCGATGAAGTGGGAGGGGGGCTACGTCTGGGCCTGCAAGAACTACGACGGCGACGTCCAGTCCGACACGGTCGCCCAGGGCTTCGGCTCACTCGGTCTGATGACCAGCGTCCTGATGACCCCCGACGGCAACACGGTCGAGGCGGAAGCCGCGCACGGGACCGTCACCCGTCACTACCGCGAGCATCAGCAGGGCAACCCGACCTCGACCAACCCGATCGCCTCGATCTTCGCTTGGACCCGGGGCCTGAACGCGCGGGGCCGCATCGACGGGACCCCGGCCGTCCAGGAGTTCGCGGACACGCTCGAGCGCGTCTGCGTCGAGACCGTGGAGAGCGGCAAGATGACGAAGGATCTCGCACTCCTGATCGGCCCCGACCAGGAGTACCAGACGACCCAGGAGTTCCTGGCCTCGATCGACGAGAACCTCGAGAAGGCGATCGGCTGAGGCCGACTACCATCGTTTTCGACTTTCAAAGCACCCCTACACCTAGGAGAACACACTGTGAGTAGCCCAGTAAAGGTCACCGTCACCGGCGCAGCCGGGCAGATCGGTTACGCGATCCTCTTCCGCATCGCCAGCGGCCAGATGCTCGGCCCCGACACCCCGGTGCACCTCAACCTGCTCGAGATCCCGCAGGCGGTCAAGGCCGCCGAGGGCACCGCGATGGAGCTCGACGACTGCGCCTTCCCGCTGCTCGCCGGCATCGACATCCACGACGATCCGACACCCGCCTTCGACGGCTGCAACGTCGGCCTGCTCGTCGGCGCCCGTCCCCGCGGTCCGGGCATGGAGCGAGCCGACCTGCTCGAGGCCAACGGCGGCATCTTCAAGCCGCAGGGCGAGGCGATCAACGCCGGTGCCGCCGACGACGTCCGGATCCTCGTGGTCGGCAACCCGGCCAACACGAACGCGCTGATCGCGCAGTCGCACGCACCCGACGTTCCCCGCGAGCGGTTCACGGCGATGATGCGCCTCGACCACAACCGGGCGAAGAGCCAGCTCGCCGCCAAGGTCGGCGCGAGCGTTTCCGACGTCTCCAAGATGACCGTCTGGGGCAACCACTCGGCCAGCCAGTACCCCGACCTCGTCCATGCCGAGGTCGGCGGCGAGAACGCCGCCGGCAAGGTGGGCGATCAGGGCTGGATCGAGAACGAGTTCATCCCCACCGTCGCCAAGCGCGGCGCCGCGATCATCGACGCGCGGGGCGCCTCCAGCGCGGCCTCCGCGGCCAACGCGGCCATCGATCACGTACGTGACTGGACGCTCGGAACGCCGGAGGGCGACTGGGTCTCGATGGGCGTGCCGGCCGACGGCTCCTACGGCGTCGCCGAGGGCATCATCTCCGGCTTCCCGTGCACGTGCTCGGGCGGCGCCTACTCGATCGTCGAGGGGCTCGAGATCGACGACTTCTCGCGCGAGCGGATCGACGCCAGCGTCGCCGAGCTGCAGGGCGAGCGCGACACGGTCAGCGAGCTCGGCCTGATCTAGGGCAGGACGAACGGGGTCCGCCGCGCCGGGGCCTCCCGGCACCGGCGGACCCGATTCGCCTGCGAACGGTCAGTGGGCCGGTCCGGCGCTAGGCGCCGGTGGCCGTGTAACCGCGGCCGTCCTTGACGACCTTGCCGTCCTCGGTCAGGTCGGACATCACGCGGTAGACGTAGTTCGGCTTGATCTTCATCTTCTCCGCGATCTGAGAGGCGGTGATCCCGGGGCTCTCCTGGACGGCCTTCAGGGCGTGGTCGGCCCTGGTGCCGCCGCGGCGTCGCCGACGGCGCTTACCCGAACCCGACTTGGGAGAAGAGCTGGAGCCGCGCGGCCTGCCCGGCCCGCGGCGCTCGCCCTTGAGGTTCGCGAGCGCGCGCTCGAGGCGCTTGCGTTCGTCGTCGAGTTCCTTGAGTCTCTCCTCGATCAGGGCGCGAGCCTTGTCGAGCACGTTTACGTCTTCGGCCATTACGGCTCCTTTGTGTGGGTGTGTGATTGGCGCCGAGTACCCCGCTCCCCCGCCGCGGCGCAGTCCTACTGTACGTGAAAGTCACACACCCGTAATCAGGTAAGTGCACATACACACGACGTTGTAGGAAAAAAGAGGTGTGTTCAGCGCGGCTTGAGGCGCTCGGACCGGGTCCGGAACACGTAATCCCAGAGCGGCGAGGAGACGCCGTATCCGTAGCGGTGATCCTGAAAGTGGTGTCTCATGTGCTGTTCACGCAGCTGCTTGCCGGCCGCCGTGGTCGGCACGTGATGGTGAAGGTGGTAGTGGGTGTAGTCATAGGTGAGATACCCGATGATGAAACCCGAGAAGAGGGGGTAGACCGCGGGCGTCCCGAAGATCAGTTCGAAGAGGAGGAAGAACAGCACCGCGAGCGGGATGCTCACGGCCGGGGGCATGACCAGGCGGAGGCGGTCGTTGGGGTGGTCGTGATGGACGCCGTGCATGATGAAGTGAAGGCGGCTGCCGAGCGGGTGGTCGGGCTCCCAGTGGAAGACGAGCCTGTGAAGCCAGTACTCGGTGAAGGTCCAGATCAGCAGGCCGAGCGCGATCATCCCGATCATCTGGAGGACGTTGTAGCCGCCGTCCAGACCGAGCCACGCGCAGACCAGCACGACCGGCACGAAGATCAACGCCGGGATCGAAGGGTGGACGCGCGAGAAGAAGTCGAGGAACCGGCTCTCGAACAGGGGCGGCGACGCGCTCAGTCTGTCTGTGCGGGGCTGCGACGACATCGGTCCTCCGATTGTAGCCGTCGCCGTTCCCTCTTTTCCTCCTCGGGGACAGGTCCCAAACTGCGGGTATCTCCGGCACGAACGCGGGTTTTGCGGTGATCTTCCGGCGGCAGCGATTCGCGCTGTTTGCGGTTCGGTGGGATGCGGAGCGGAGCGGTCGGTGCAATGGTGATCGCGGCGGACAGGAGAGACCCGCCGACCACCCTGAGACTCGTCCCGGAGGACCGACTTGCCAGACCACGCTGCCACCCCGAAGACCCGCAAGGGCCGTCGCTCGAAGACGAAGGCGAGCTGCGACTCCTGTTACTTCGGCGTGCGCATGTTGTGCGCTCTCGAGCTGGCCGGCCCCTGCTCGACGTTCCGTCCCGATTCTCCCCACGGTCTGATCCCGCCGACCCAGCCGATGCTCCTGATCGGCGCCGACACGGTCACGGTGGCACCGGAGCTTGCAGCGGCGTAGGCCATGAAGCTCACCGTGCTCGGGAAATCTCCGTCGTGGGAGGACGCCGGGGGCGCCTGCAGCAGTTACCTGGTCGAAGGCGGCGGGACGACGATGTTGATCGACTGCGGCAGCGGCGCGCTCGGAAAGCTCCGCGCAGTCCGCGACTACCGCGACGTCGACGCGATCGTCCTCTCTCACTTCCACGCCGATCACCTGCTCGACCTGATCCCGTTCGCGTGTGCGTTGACCTACGGGCCGGCTTCGGAGGAGGGACTCCGCAAGCCGCGCCTGATCGGCGCCGCCGGGATCGCCCCCTACCTCGAGCGCCTCGGGGTCGCGATCGGCGATCCGGACCTGATCGTCGGCGCCTTCGCGATCGAGGAGTACGAGCCGGGAGTCGCCGTTGCGGTCGGTGCGCTGGCGGTGACCGCTCACGAGGTCGTCCACATCGGCCCCACCCATGCGATCGAGGTCGACGCGAATCCCGGCCGGATCGTCTTCGGCGCCGACGGGCGGTACTCCGAGGAGCTGGTCCGGGCCGCTGCCGGCGCCGACCTGCTGATCGCCGAGGCGACGCTGCCGGAGCCCGATCCGACGCAGGAGGTCCACATGAGCGCCGCCGAGGCCGGGCGACTGGCGTCCGCCGCCGGCGCCGGCCGTCTAGTCCTCACTCACATCTCCGACGAGCTCGATCTCGACTTCGCGCTCGAACAGGCCCGGGCCGAGTTCGCGGGTGCGACGGAGCTGGCCGCCGAGGGCTCCACCTACGAGGTCTGAGGATCGGGTCGAGGGGTACGCTTTCGCCGTGGCCCGGCAACGCAATCTGGTCGTGAACATCGAGCGCATGCGGCGCGACATGGACGAGTTGCTCGGCGAGGGCTGGGCGGCCGTCGAGCCGGGCCGGCGGAGCCGCAGCGACTTCCACCCCCGCGTCGACGTCTATTACAGCGAGGGTCCGATCGCCGCAGACGGGGATCCGATCCCCAAGGCGGTCGTCACCGCCGACCTCGCCGGGGTCGCCGCCGACGCCGTCAAC
>Ga0209023_10004144_pt1 | contig 16721 bp, 15 predicted proteins | sample LakOneMetagenome_FD_187468 | JGI IMG/M metagenome (GOLD analysis project Ga0209023, IMG submission 187468) | Freshwater and sediment microbial communities from Lake Erie, Canada (SPAdes) (version 2) | ecosystem: Environmental > Aquatic > Freshwater > Lentic | place: Lake Erie, Canada... | reverse complement strand
CGGCTTTTTTCTTTGTTGCCATTTTTTTAAATTTAATTGGTTAGTAAATAATACTTAAAAATAGAAAGATTTTTTAAATAACCAAAAAAAATATAAGAAAATTTAGGCTGTCGCTTCCACTGCAGTAACCGAAACAACGGTCTTGTCGCCTTTGGTTTTTTTGAATTCAACCAGGCCATCGGTCAATGCAAAGATGGTAAAATCTTTTCCAACACCTACATTTTTACCAGGATGGTAAGTTGTACCGCGTTGACGAATGATGATGTTACCCGCAATTGCCGGCTGACCACCATAAATTTTTACGCCTAATCTTTTGCTTTGTGAATCACGACCATTCTTTACCGAGCCTTCACCTTTTTTATGTGCCATGTTTTATAAGTTTTGAGTTTTAGGTTTTAAGTAGCAAGTTTTTTAAGGATCACTTAGCACTTATTACTTACAACTTTTATTAAGCGATTGCTGTTACTTTGATGTGTGTGTATTGCGTACGATGTCCGTGTTTTTTACGGAACCCTTTCCTTCTTTTCATTTTAAAGGCAATTACTTTGTCGCCTTTAATGAGGTCGCTTATGATCTCGGCTTTAACAACTGCTTTTACATCGCTGCCCAATACAACCTTTCCGTTGCTGTCGGTCATCAATACTTCGGCAAATTCTACTGAATCACCGGCTTTGCCCTCGATGTGAGGAACGTATAAGCTGTCGCCCGCTTTAACTTTAAATTGCTGACCCGCTATTTTAACTACTGCTAACATAATATTCCGAATTTAGGACGGCAAAGGTAAGGGTTTACAGCTAAAACTGAGCAGTGGTTTTGAAAAAATATCAACAGTTTATAGCCAAAAATACCCAGAGCCGGCCTTTTTTGCCTTAAGAACATGGGGTTAGCCACCTTAAGCCAAAGGGGAATCTGTTATATTCGCCCCTTATTATGCAGCCCATACGCCGGGTCCTTGGGATCCTATTTACCATTTATGCCTTTTTGCCCTTCACGGCCTTCCTGCTGGTGATCTTCCCAATGGTGGTGATAGCTTCGTTCTTTGGCAAGGTAAAAGGGGGCAATTTTATCTATTGGTTATGCCATTGCTGGTCAGATTTTGTGCTGCTGATGCTGGGTATCTTTCACCGGAATATATTTGAAGCGCCTCACGACAGGAGCCGGCAATACGTATTTGTATTCAACCACGGTTCTTTCCTGGACATACCCATTATCTTTAAGGCCATCCGGAGACAGCAGTTCCGGATACTAGGCAAGGCGGAGATGGCCAGGATCCCCCTGTTTGGCTTTATATATAAGAATGCGGTGGTAATGGTGGAACGGGATAAGGCAGAGAAAAGGGCCAAAAGCGTAAAACAATTAATATCTGTTTTACAAAAGGGGGTATCAATAGTCATTGCCCCGGAAGGAACCTTCAATATGACCAACCAGCCTTTAAAGGAATTTTACGACGGGGCTTTTAAAATTGCCATTGAAACGCAAACACCTATAAAACCTATTTTGGTATTGGATACATATGACCGGATGCATTACCGGAGCATTTTCTCCCTCAATCCCGGCAGGTCAAGAGCTGTTTACCTGGAAGAGATCACCGTGGAAGGATTGACGCTCGCTGACGTGGCTGTTTTAAAAGAACGGGTTTATAAAACAATGGAAGAAGGGTTAAGAAGATATAAGGCGAGTTGGATAAATAACGGATGAGATCATTAAACAGGAAAATCAGGTTAACTTTAGGTGAGTAAAGATGAATAAGGAAAATGAAATAGCATTTGCAGAAGAATCATCCGGACTTTGGGCAACGATCATCCTGCCACTTGCAGTCCCCACCAATTATACATATGCCATTCCTGCCCGGTTAAAAGAAAGGGCGCAACCCGGCTGCCGTGCCGAGGTGGTTTTTGGCAAACAGAAAAAATACGCTGGCATTATCCTGTCTCTTTCAGACAAGAAGCCGGATTACCCAACCAAGGATATTTTAAATGTGCTGGATGATGCTCCCATCTTATATCCCCAGCAATTACAGTTATGGCAATGGCTGAGCGAATATTATATGTGCACCGAGGGCGAAGTGATGTCGGCCGCATTGCCCACGCATTTTAAACTGAGCAGCGAAACCATTTTAGTTTACAACGAAGAAGCAGGGGAAGATTTTTCTGATTTAAGCGACGAAGAATTTTTAGTGGCCGAAGCATTGCTCCTGAAAAAAGAACTGAAGCTAATTGAAGTACAGCAGATACTCGACATCACCCATGTGTACCCCATCATAAAAAAACTGATCGATAAAAAAGTATGCCACGTGTGGGAAGCGATGGACGAACAGTATAAAGTAAAAACGGAAAGCTATGTCATCCTGAATACCGAATACGACAATGAAGATAAATTAAGCGACCTGCTCAATAACTGGAGCCGGGCGCCCAAGCAAATGGAATTGCTGCTGGCTTATCTGCATCTGCAGAAAACCGAAGGAGATGTTACCCAAACAGAGTTGCTGAAAAAATCCGGGGCATCTGCTGCCCAGTTAAAAGGACTGGTAGAAAAAAATGTTTTATTTATTGAGAAGAGGGCGGTTGACCGTGTAAAGTCCATACCTAAGAATGTGAAAATAGATTTTGAATTCAGCGGTGCCCAGCAGGAAAGTTCGGATGCCGTTGCCAAAGCTTTTGAAACAAAGAACGTTTGCCTGCTGCATGGGGTAACGAGCAGCGGCAAGACACAAGTGTACATCAAACTGATCGAAAAATATTTTTCTGAAGGCAAACAGGTTTTGTACCTGTTGCCCGAGATCGCATTAACCACGCAGATCATCCGCAGGCTGCAAAAACATTTCGGCGGCAATATCACCATTTATCATTCCCGTTTTAATAATAACGAACGCATTGAATTATGGAATAAGATACGCACCGGCGAAGTGAAGATCGTACTGGGTGCAAGGAGCGCCCTTTTCCTGCCCTTTAAAGACCTCGGACTGATTATAGCGGACGAGGAACATGACGCTTCCTTTAAACAGCAGGATCCGGCTCCCAGGTACAATGCAAGAGATGCGGCTATTTATTATGCATCGCTGTTCAGGGCAAAAGTTTTATTGGGCAGCGCTACTCCTTCTGTTGAAAGTTATTATAATGCCCTGCATGGTAAATATGCATTGGTGGAACTGAATGAACGTTTCGGTGGGATCAAATTGCCGGAGATCGACATCATTGATACCAGGCAGGTTGCCCAAAAAGGGAAAGTAATGATAAGCCCGCAGTTGAAGGAAGCCATGCAGAAAGCACTGGATGCCGACAGGCAGGTGATACTTTTTCAGAACAGGCGGGGCTACAATCCCTATTTGATCTGCGGCGTGTGCGGTTTTATTCCGCAGTGTGTGCATTGCGATGTATCGTTAACGCTGCATAAATTCAGTAATAAACTGCATTGTCATTATTGCGGCAGCACGTATCCAAAATTAATTACCTGCCCGGCATGCGGCAGTAACAACTGGCTGGAGAAAAATTTTGGTACCGAAAAAATTGAAGAGCAACTGGAAGAAGACTTTTCCAAATACAAAATTGCCCGCATGGATGTGGACAGTGTACGCGGCAAGACAGCGCATGATAATTTAATTCAGCAATTCGAACAGCACCGACTGGATATCTTGGTCGGTACACAAATGGTGGTAAAAGGGCTGGATTTTGATAAGGTAAGCCTGGTTGGAATTTTAGATGCTGATGGGTTGCTTGCCTTTGCCGATTTCCGGGTGAATGAACGGGCCTTTCAACTGATGGAACAAGTAAGTGGCCGTGCCGGAAGAAAAAAAGAACAGGGTAAAGTATTTATACAGACGACCAATCCCAAGCATCCGTTGCTGCAGTTGGTTCAGCAGCACGATTACAAACAATTTTATGCGTTGGAAATTGAAAAGCGGAAGGAGTTTTTTTATCCGCCCTTCAGCCGTATTGTTTTACTTACGCTGAAGCACAAGGATAAAAACATTGTATCGGCTGCTGCCGAAAAATTAGCAACTTTGCTGAAGCAGGATCTGAAGGATTTTGTGGTTGGTCCGGCAGCGCCTGTTGTAAACCGGATACGCAACCAATACCTGATGGAGATATTGATAAAGTTGCCTAAAGAACCGGGTATGAGTTTGCGGTATAAAGCTGCAATCCGGAATTGTATTAACTTAGTAAATGCCGAAAAGAATTTTAAAGGGGTGATAGTGGTTGCTGATGTGGACACGAATTAATTAAGAACGCTGAATTAATTGCACAGCCTTCATGAATTGCTCCGTCCTTCATGAATTGCTCCGCCCTTCAGGGCGGAGAGGCTGGTTTAAAAGGGATCCAGGGCTTTAGCCCGATCTGGTTGGGAGCTAAAGCCCAAATTAGAGCATCCAATTTGTTCCCTGCCCTAAAGGACAGGACAATTCAGAACGGGATATTGAACAGTATGATGATCAAAGAAAATATATCGCTGAAATCATACAATACATTCGGGATAGATGTATCGGCAAAGCAGTTTGCTGCATTTAATTCAGTTGACCAACTTCATGAACTCCTTGAATTTAGCCAAACCACAAACCACAAACCTCAAACCTTAATCCTCGGCGGCGGCAGCAACATCCTCTTCACCAAAGATTTTGACGGGCTGGTTTTAAAAAATGAACTGGCAGGCATCAAAGAGGTAAAAGAGGATGCTCATCATGTATATGTACAGGCAGGGGCGGGGGGTAACTGGCATCATTTTGTGTTGCATTGCATTCATAACGGTTGGGCAGGGGTGGAGAACCTTTCGCTCATACCCGGCAATGTGGGGGCTTCGCCCATGCAGAATATCGGTGCGTACGGAGCAGAGATCAAAGATGTTTTCTTTTCATTAGAAGCATTTCATATTCCCGATAAAAAGATCGTACACTTTACGTTGAATGATTGTGAATTTGGTTACCGGGAAAGTGTATTCAAACGGAAATTTAAAAATGAGTTTGTAATAACAAGTGTTACCTATCGCTTAAACCGGATTCCTGGATACAATACTTCTTACGGGGCCATTGAGCAGGAATTGGAAAGAATGGGAGTAAAACAGCTAAGCATCCAGGCCATATCGCAGGCCGTGATCAATATCCGGTCTTCTAAATTGCCTGATCCGGCGGTGATCGGGAATGCGGGAAGCTTCTTTAAAAATCCTGAAATTCAAAATTCAAAATTCAAAAGTTTAAAACAGCAATACCCGGATATAGTTGGCTACGACCTGCCTAATGGAAATGTAAAACTGGCCGCCGGCTGGCTGATAGAGCAGTGCGGATGGAAAGGCTACCGAAAAGGCGATGCAGGCTGCCATGAAAAGCAGGCACTGGTGCTGGTGAATTATGGCCATGCAAAAGGCAGTGAGATATATAATTTAAGCGAGGAGATATTGCAGAGCTTGAAAGAAAAGTTTGGGGTTATGCTGGAAAGAGAAGTAAATATTGTTTAAAACTACTTATGGTTCAGTGAATCTTTATTTGTCCTTTCTACTATTTTTTCAACACCTGAAGCGATCTTTTGTAACGAACTTTCAATTTGTTTTCTTTTGGTTGAATCTGAAATAAGATCATCCAGTAATGCTTTTTGAACATAATTCCCTTTTACAGTATCCCCAGGTGATACATTAGTTGTGTTGTCAGAAAATTCGATATCAATTGTAGAAGAGTTTAAAATCCCATTTCTAATAATGAATTTTGAATCAACAGGTACCTGGGTTTTAGTACTTAATTCGATATCAGCCAAAACCTGTTTGCCAAACAGGTCAAGTCTTTTTACTTCACCAATTTTAATGCCTTTGTTTTGAACACTTGAACCAACAGCAAGTCCATCAACCCGGTCAAATAAAATGGTCAATTTGGTTTTAGGCCTGGTGCAACTGGTGAAAATAAGTGCCACAAAAAATATGGGAACGAATTTTCGCATGGGCACTAATTAAAATCCTCTTCATTAAAATCTTCGTCACTGAAATGCTGGGTGCCGATGTTGAGCATGCTTCCCATCAGATCTTTAAACTCAATCTTCCCTTCCAGTACTTTTTTGCTGATGAGTGAATGAGCTGCCAGGCCATGTAAAACAAATTCCATCAGCAATGCATTTTCTTTATCATTTGCTCCTTTAAAATATTTTTTAACCAGCGCATGCAGTCCATCCACTTTGTATAAAAGTTGCACTTTGTCTTCATCCCTTGTTTCAAAAAAAGTATTCACTGTATTGCCGGCATCAAACCAGCGTGTGATGGATTTATACGGATTGTCATCCGGCACAGCTTCCTTGCCTCTTTTCTTTTTTAAGGTATCGGGGTTGGGGAAGTAAAGCCCGAATTGCGTGCGAATGGAGCGCTCCAGCAAATTAAACGCAACCTGGTAAGGCCCTTCCTGTTCGCCTTCATACACCAGTTCTATTTTACCGGTGATAGAAGGGATTATACCGATCAGGTCACTTAACCAGACCTGCGTTTCTTTTTCATCATTGATAATGGCTCTTCTTTCTGCCGCACTGATCGCATTTTCATAAGCGCTGATGCTGAGCCTTGCACTCACACCGCTTTTCTTATCTACTAACTCGCTGCCTCTTGCTTCAAATGCAACCTGTTCAATTAATCTCTTTATAAGATCGCTCACTTTTACCTTTTTCTGTTGTGCTTCATTGATGGCAGCTTCCTGTTCGGTTATCTGCAACGCAGTTTCTAAAGATTTTGGATAGTGCGTTAATATCTGGCTTTCGATCCTGTCCTTCAGTGGTGTTACAATGCTTCCCCGGTTGGTATAATCTTCGGGGTTGGCAGTGAACACAAACAATACATCAAGTGGCAGCCTTAATTTGAATCCACGGATCTGCAGGTCGCCTTCTTCTAAAATATTGAACAACGATACCTGTATCCTTGCCTGCAGGTCGGGAATTTCATTGATAACAAAGATGCAGCGGTTGCTTCTTGGAATGATACCGTAGTGCAGAACCCGTTCATCTGCAAAACTCAATTTGAGATTGGCCGCTTTGATGGGGTCGATATCGCCAATGAGATCGGCAACACTTACATCCGGGGTGGCTAACTTTTCTCCATAGCGTTCACTGCGGTGCAGCCAGGCAATGGGAGTAGTATCTCCTTTCTCTTCGATAAGATCAATGGCATATCTTGAAACAGGCTGCAACGGATCATCATTGATCTCACTTCCTGCTACAATGGGAATGTATTCATCCAGCAGTTCGATCATCTGCCTGGCCATTCTTGTCTTTGCCTGTCCACGCAAACCAAGGAACAGGATATTATGCTGCGATAACAAGGCCCGTTCTGTATCCGGTATCACCGAATCCTCGTAACCCAGTATTCCGGGGAAAGGATTTTCCTTTGCCTGTATCTTTTTAATAAGATTTTCACGGATCTCCTGCTTAATGCTTTTGGAAACGTAGCCGCTCTTCTTTAATTCGCCTAATGTTTTTATTTTCTTGCTATCCATTTTTTGTTTTCTTTAGAATATTAATTCGTTCTGTTTCTTCTTTGGTAATATCCACCTCGGCATAATGGCCAGGCGGGACTTCATTGATGCTCATCTCATCCAGGATATCGATCGCATTTTTAAAAGTTGTGCCGGGTTCAGTTTTAATAATAAACATCAATGCATCAGGATCGATCTGGGACTTATATCTTTTGATCAATTCTCTTACCTGGACATAATCGGTTCTCTTTAAGATCCCGTTAAAGGCTCCCTGGTAATAATAGATCTCATGATTGTCTGCCAATAAAAATGTAACGGTTGACGAAAGCGCTGTGTTCAATCGGGCGGTGCCTGTATCTGTTTTTGGTTCTTTTAAATTGGTGTCAACCAGTTTATCAGTCGTATTTTTTACTTCTGTTGCAGATCCGCCCTGCAGCATATTGTGATCCGACAGGAAGAGCATTGCCCTTGCTGCAAGTACCAGTACTATCAGGAATGGAATTGTTTTATTCATTTTATTTTTACTACAAATTATTTTGCCACAAAGGCACTAAGACACAAAGGAAATGGTAAACCATTTCAGTGAAGCCTTAATTCACTAAACAACAAATCTTTTTATACCATCTTTTATAAGAGTGGTATTAAAATTAATAAGGTAGCCTAATCTTAACCCCGTTAACTTAAGATGACTTATAATTTGTGCTTTCCATAAAGGGTTTACAGCTTCAACTGCTTTTAATTCGCAGATCACTAACTCATCAATTAAAACATCCATTACAAGCCCCTCATTGAATTTTCTACCGTCGTAAAAAATCGGTAATTCAACCTGTCGTTTATATGGGATACCTTTTTTCTCAAGTTCATAACAAAGACAAGCTTCATATATTTTTTCTAATAACCCCGGGCCTAATTCTTTATGTACTTTATAAGCTGCATCTACAATCTCCTTTCCTAAAAATTCTTCCCTTTCTGATAGTTGAGGGTACATTATTGTCTTTTTTATTTCTAAGAAATAGACTTCGTGTCTTCGTGCCTTTGTGGCTATTCTTTAACTTCTTTTAGTATACTGTCTTTCTTTTCCCGCTTTCAAAATCCTTAAAGATGAATGCACCCAGTTTATCCAGTGATGCAAAGAAGGCCTTGCCGTTATTTGTTTCGGTGAACTCCTGTACAAAGCGTTGCAGCCAGGGATCGGATGCGATCATGAACGTGGTGATGGGGATCTTTAATTTTTTGCATTGCGTTGCCAAACTCATGCAACGGTTCAATATCTTGCGATCGGCGCCCCAACTGTTCTTATAATACCGCTTGCCAACTTTCAAACAGGTTGGTTTGCCATCGGTGATCATGAATATCTGTTTATTTGGATTGCGCCTTCTTCTTAAAATATCCATTGCCAGTTCTAATCCTGCAACAGTATTGGTATGATAAGGCCCAACCTGTAAGTACGGCAGGTCCTTCACTTCGATCGGCCAGGCATCATTGCCAAACACAACAATATCCAGTGTGTCTTTTGGATATTTTGTTTGTATCAGTTCACTCAAAGCCATTGCCACTTTTTTTGCCGGGGTGATCCTGTCTTCGCCGTATAAGATCATGGAGTGGGAGATGTCGATCATCAGTACCGTAGATGTCTGCGATTTAAAATCGGTCTCCCTGATCTCCAGGTCATCTTCCTGCATGTGGAAACTGTCGATGCCGTGGTTGATCTGTGCATTGCGGATGGAACTGGTGAAATCGATCTGCTCCATCGTGTCGCCAAACTGGAAGGGCCTTGTCTCGGGATTGATCTCATCGCCCCCACCCGGTTTGAATGTATGGTGATTACCGGTCTTTGTTTTTTTAAGTTTGCCAAAGATCTCTTCCAGGCTTTTCCGCCGTATGCCCCGTTCTGTTTTTGGCGTGATCTTTATTTCACCCGTTTCTCTTTTTTCATCAATGTACCCCTTGCCTTTCAGGTCTTCAATAAAATCGCCGATGCCGTAGTCGTTGTTGGTAAGTTTGTATTCCTTGTCCAGTTCATTCAGCCATTGCATGGCTTCGTTGAAATCGCCGTTGGTATAGGTGAGGAGCTGTAAAAAAAGATCGAGCAATTTCTCAAAGGGAGATTTGCCTTGTTCATTGGGGTCGTATTTGCTGAAATTGTAGCCTAACAATGTTCCTGTTTTTTTGAAAGGGGAATCACTAAATTACGAAACAAATCATTGCATGGCTTTGTTCGGCATGTTAAATAAAAATCCCCCGGAACCTGCCGGGGGATCATTTATTAATGCCTGGTTTATTTATTTCTTTTTTGGCGAATCGGGTTTTGGCGAGATCACGGGCTGTGTTGTTATGGGCACTTGTTGATTTTCGACCTGCTGGCCCGATTTCATCCGGTACTGTTGTTCAAACTGCATCAGGCGCATCAGGAGTTGCTCGGCTGCAACCTTATCTCCGCCTCTTCCGCCGAAATCAAATGACTCGGCCTTGGCTTCATCGAGCGATGCATAATATTTCAGTTGCTGCTCCAGGTCTTTCCGCAAGCTCTTGGTTATTTTGGCTGCCAGCACGGTATCTTCTGCTACATAAGCAGCCTGCACGAGCAGGTGTGAAATATAATTGTGCTGCTGGTTGCGGGAAGCCATGCCATACGGGAAGTTTTCTTCCAGCATCATCTTATCTACCTTGTTCAGCATTTTACGGGCTTCTTCTTTTTTATTTTTAGTAGCCAGGTCAAGTGCTGCAGATGCATAAGCCATGCGGATGGTATTCAGGTGACGGCGGTTCTCCTCATCAAAATAAACACCGGGCTTATCGGCATTGCCGCTGGCGAATTTTGTCATCATCACATCGTAAACCCTTTTATCATTCACTTCGCTGTTGGCAACAGGAACCAGGCGGTAGCTCAGTCCATCCTGGCGGATGTAATTCTGGAAACCAAGTCCGCCGCCATCCTGTGATGTAAAATAGATGGGGCGTTGCCATTTGTTGGCAGCAATAATGTTCAATATGGCTGCGTCGTTCTTAAACAGCACATTTTTGCTGATCTGGAACTGAACCTGCGACAACACGGTGTCATCGGCATTAACTGTTCCGTTCTGGCGAACCACATTTTCATCAACCGGTATGTATACATTTTTGGTTGGGAAAATATTCAGCGCACTGCCATCCCTGCCTTGTTCTGTTTTACTTGGATCATCACTGCCTGCATAATTTTTCATGAGCACATACAGGTCCATCGGCGCATTGGGATCGGTGATGCCGGCTTTTGCCCGGTACTTGCTTATGTATGCAGCATTATTGCCGTATATTGATTCGGGCGAGTACACGACATCCCTGCTGGCCCCTTCAATCTGAGCCGGGGTCCAGATCGGGTCGATCGGGTCGCTTAGATTTACTTTATATCGAAGCTGGTTTATGTACCAGTCGGTACCTAGCAAACTTGAGTTTATCACTCTTACATCTCTGCGGATACCCTGCACTTCCTGTGCGTACCACAATGGGTAGGTATCGTTATCGCCAAATGAAATGAGGATGGCATTGGGTGCACAACTTTCTAAATAATCAATGGCAAGGTCTCTTGCCAGTGTTTTATTACTGCGGTCGTGATCATCCCATTCCTGGCTTGCCATTAACACCGGTACTGCCAACAGGCAAATTGCACCGGCACCAATAGTTGCAAACAAGGGATTCTTAATGAATTTTCCGAACTGTTCTTTTACAAACAATACGCCCAGTCCTATCCAAATGGCAAAGGCATAGAAAGAACCTACAAATGCATAGTCACGTTCACGAGGCTGGTTGCCCGCCTGGTTCAGGTAAAAAACCACCGCAAGGCCGGTGAAGAAAAACAGCAATCCAACAATCAATGCATCCCGCTTGTCTCTCATCACCTGGTAAATAAGGCCCAGTATTCCCAACAGGAGTGGTAATGCAAAAAGTTTATTGTTCGCTTTGTTGTGTTTTAATGTATCGGGCAGCATATCCTGGTTACCTAAGCGGTAGTTATCCCAGAAACTGATCCCGGTCTTCCAGTTACCGTCTCTAACGTTACCCATGTTCACCCCCTGGATATCGTCTTGTTTTCCGGCAAAATTCCACATAAAGTAACGCATGTACATCCAGCCTACCTGGTAGGCCATGGCAAACTGAATGTTCTCACCAACGGTAGGGGCACGTTCCCAATTACCCTGCTGGTCTTTTCCTATGCCCATCCAGTTGGCATAATAATCGGCATGGTTCTGGTCGTTGCTTTGGTCCCACATACGGGGGAACAGGTGCATGTCTTCCGGTGCATAGATGTATTCGACCTTTCTTCCGTTCTTTTCATATTTACCATTGCTCTTCACATAGGTTTCGGTGATGTTATTTTCTACAGGCTGTGCTGTAAAATCCTGTCCGTACAGGATGGGCCAGTCGCCATACTGCTCACGGCTTAAATACCCCACCAGGTTAACGGGATTGTCAACATTGAACATATCCACGGATGGATCGGCATTGGAACGAACCAATGTGGTAAAGTAGGTGGAGTAACCAAGTAGCATGAATACAAAACTCCATAGGCCCAGTTTTAAAAAGTTCCAGTTTTGTTTTGCAGCGATGCGCAGACCAAAATAAACCAGCACGGCTATTAATACAAAGAAGAAGGCAAAGCCGGAGAAGAAAGGCATGTTCATGCTGTTCACAAAGAAGATATCGAAATTGCCGGCGCCTTTAATGGTCCATACAATAACTGCTTTTTGTACAAGGCCGGTAATGGCGCAACCGATCAGGAATGCCCAGAAGGTTCTCCAGGGAGTTATTTTTTCATAGCGCTTGTAATAATAGATCATTACAATGGCCGGAATGGTAAGCAGGTTCAATAAGTGAACGCCGATGGAAAGTCCCATCAGGTAAAAGATGAGAATAATCCAGCGGTCGGCCTTGGTAAAATGGCCTTTGATGCCTTCTTTCATTTCTTCATCTACGTTCTGCTCCCACTTAACCATGGCCCAGAAAACGAGGGCGGTAAAAAAAGAAGACAGGGCATATACTTCACCTTCCACGGCGCTGTACCAGAAAGAATCAGAGAAAGTATAAGCCAATGCGCCTACCACACCGGCAGCCATGATGCCATAAATCTTTTCATTTGTTAACTCTGCATTGTTCTTGGTAACCAGTTTACGGGCAAAATGGGTGATGGTCCAGAAAAGGAATAATATGGTGAAGCCGCTGGCCAATGCACTCATCAGGTTAATACCGGTGGCTGCATTTTCGGGCCCGAACGGAGCCATGAACAGGCGGCCGATCAATACAAATAAGGGAGCCCCGGGCGGGTGAGGGATCTGTAATTTATAAGCACTGGAAGCAAATTCACCACAATCCCAGAGACTGCCGGTTGCTTCCATGGTCATGATATATACAGCGCATGCAATGATGCAGATGACCCATCCGGTTATGTTGTTGATACGTTTAAAGCTCATAATGAATTTTGGTTATAGGTTGGCAAATATAATCATGTTTGGGGTTTAGAGTTTGTGGTTAGGCGTTTTTTAAGCTTTTTTTCTATGGACGGAATTGATCAGATGCTAACCATTGTTACTACTTTATATTTGTGCTAATGAAAAAAGCCCTCATACAACTTCATATTGCTGTTTTCCTGGCAGGCTTTACGGCCATACTGGGCAAAAAAATAATGCTCAACGAGGGCTTGCTGGTTTGGTTCCGTTTGTTGATCACAGTGATCACGTTGGGGGCTATTTTATATTTCCGGAAACAATTGAAGCAGATCCCTGTCAGAGATATGTGGAAGATATTTGGCGTGGGAACGATCGTTGCCATACACTGGGTTACGTTTTACGGCAGTGTAAAGTATGCGAATATTTCGGTGGCATTAGTTTGTTTCAGCGCCACGGGTTTCTTCACCGCTTTTTTTGAACCACTCATTTTAAAGAGGCGGTTATCGCTGATCGAAGTATTGCTGGGGCTGATGGCGATAGCCGGCATCTATATCATCTTCGATTTTCATCCGCAGTATAAGATGGGAGTTATATTCGGAATAATATCGGCTATGGGCAGTTCCCTGTTTCCCATATTCAATAAACGGTTACTCATTGTTTACTCTCCAAAAATCCTTACACTGTATGAACTGGGTGGCGGATTGCTTGCCCTTAGTTTTTTAGTGCCGTTATACCTGGTAAAATTTCCGGCAACATATTATCTACCTACCACAACGGATTGGTTATGGTTGCTGGTGCTGGCCTGGCTGTGTACCGTATTAAGTTTCGACCTGCAGTTAAATGCGCTGAAAAAAGTATCCGCTTTCACCGCAAACCTTACCTATAACCTGGAGCCCGTATACGGTATCATTCTTGCCTTTATCTTCTTTAAAGAGAATAAGAGCCTGCACCGGGAGTTTTACTTTGGCGTGGTGCTGATATTGCTGGCGGTATTGTTACAAATGCTGCGATTAAGACGGCAATACAGGAAACAGCCGGGAAACAGAATATGAGATCAGTTAAAATCAGAGGTAATCAATTTCCGTATCCATTTTTGCAAATGTTTTGAACATGGCAAAAACGCCGCAGTATTTTTCGGTTGACAGGCTTACTGCTTTTATCATTTTAGGTTTATCTTCTTCTGCCAGTTTTATTTTGTAAGTGATCTTTACCAGGTTGTATGTTTTAGGATGATCGTTGGTAAGCGCTGCATGCACGTGGATGCTGAAATCGCTGAACGCTGCTTTTGTTTTGTTCAGGATAGAAACAATATCAATGCCGGTGCAACCCGCCAGGGAAGCCAGCATCATGCGTTTGGGGCTTGGGCCGCTGTTCTCACTGTTTTCATCAGATGGGTCATCCATGGTTACTTTGTGCCCGTCGATGTCGGCAGTGAAAGACATGTTTTGGTTAAATACGGTGGTTACTGAGTGTGTTGTCATAATTTATTATTAAAGGGAATTAATTTAAAGATAAGGGTTGCGTAGCCGGAATTTTCCACCTGTTCAATACGAATGGTATGTTTTCCATTTAATTCAACTGTTGCATTGTGATGGGTGTCTTCATCGTATTTGTATTTAGAAACATCCCAAAAGTCGATCACTAATTTGTTGTCAACAAATATTTTTACCAGGTCATCGGCAGTAACACTTAGTTGGTAGGTTCCTTTTTCCACTTCTACGGTTCCTGTGGCCACAATGGCAAAAGAATCAGCAGGTAATTTTTTACCTATTTCTCCCCACCAGGTATAGTCTATTTTTTTTGTCTGCTCCGTTTTCACCGGTGTATTGTTATAAACTGTTTTGAACTGGTCGTAATTTTTATTGGGATCATGTGCTGCGTCCCAGGTATACCAGTTCACATTCCAGTTAATGTCGGGCTGAAAATCACGGAAAGAAAAAATATACGTTCCTGCCGGTTGTTCGGCACCGAAACGGCCCGTGAATGTTTCCCCGATGTATTGCAACTGAAACTGAACATCATTGCCTGTCTTTTGCGCCTTTATCTCCGCAGGAAAAGTTCCTTCCATGCCGGTAATATGCCGGAGGTCATTTGTTTTCCATACAGACCAGGTACCATTTTTTGGCCCCAGCACATCGAAATGATACACATCGTTGCTATCGATCTTTTTTAAGAAAACGTATGGATAAGGATGCGTATAAGGATAAGGTCCCCATTCGGTGATGCGGATCTGGTTGCGGCCCTTGGCAAAGCTGCTGAGTGGAATGTCTTTCTTCTTCCATGCATCAATTATTGGAGGGATCATTGCTGTGCTGTCAGACAGATCATCAGGATCAATATTCAGGTTTTCAACAGAGCTGTCTTTCCGGATTTGCGTCTTTACGTTTTCGAACCTGTTTTTATAAAGGACAATATCCCGGGTTAAGTTGAGATCCAGAGCAATGGCTTCATTTTTAAAACTGTTTACCCAAAGATCATACTTCATGCTCCGGGTATCTCTTTTGTTGGCATAACCCCAGTCGGATGGCTGGCTTTTTCTTGCCCAGAGTTTTATGGCTGCCTGTTTGTTGCTTTCAAATGTATTACCGCATATGCTGTTATTTTGTCCGTGTTCAATGGCAATGCCGATCCTGTTCTTTTCAAAAATATTCCTGTTAATGGATGTCTGCCAGCTATAACCGCCCCATACGCCATGGTCACATTCTTTAATGATATTCTCAATGATGTTATTCTTACTGAAAGTTATCTCTACGCCATTGGTGGGGGCATAGCTGAAATCATTTTTATAAACATAATTGCCATTGCATCCTCCTTCGCCCGTATCCATCGTTGTTTGCCCGGCCCATAAAAAAAAGCCATCGCCACCATGGGTTACGCTGTTATAGGCAAAAACATTTTCATTGCACTGTTCAAATACAAGGATGCCTGCGCTGTCTTGTCCACGGTTATAAAATCCTTCGCTGTGGCCACGCACATTAAAATCAAGTTTGTTGTGCAGGATATTATTATGGTTGCTGCGGTACATGCCGATGCCGATGGCAGAGTTAAAGGAGAAGTCATTGTCAGTTATCTCGCCATTATTGCAGCCCATCATCATCAGGGCGCATTGTCCGCCGGTGATGGTATTGTTTTTAATGATGGAACTTTCGCAATCCTTTAAATAGATACCTGCCCCATATCGCAGCCATTCATCGTTCTCATTGTGGTGATAGCTCATCCAGTCGCTCACGTCTTCATGCAGCCAGTTGCTTTGTAATTGCTGGCGATAGTTGTAACTAAAATCGGAGTTCTCGATCACCAGGTTTTTACAGTTCCTCGCCATCACCGCTATCTTATAGCCGCTTACCCGGGCATTTTTAAGGGTGATATTATTTCCCTCGATCAGCAGGGCCAGTCCATAAAATTCATTGGGGAGTTGTTTATTATTACTTCCCTGTAGCAATGCATTATTGAAATCCACTGTTATATTATTACCCTTAATTACGATGAGCGGCCTGTTCAGTGAGTCGTAACCGTTAAGCCGGTAAACGGCCTTTTTAACCTGTAAAGAAGAGGTTATGATCATGCCTGGCTTGAGTTCAGCCGGTTCGGGTCCCGATGCCTTGCCCAACAGGGCGGGTAGTAAAAAGGTTATTGCCAGGAAGTGGTTCTTAAATTGGTACATGGGGGTAAAGGTAGATTTATTCACAATCTGAGAGGAATTGTGGGCAGAATTCTGGAAAAACTGAAAAAATCTTCCATTTTGAACCTGAATTCTTGATATTTAACCTTACCTTTGCCGTCCAAAAATTAGTACTATGGCTAGAGTATGTCAGGTTACAGGAAAGAGGCCGATAACCGGAAACAAGGTTTCTCACTCAAATATCAAGACA
>Ga0209023_10004143_pt1 | contig 16722 bp, 16 predicted proteins | sample LakOneMetagenome_FD_187468 | JGI IMG/M metagenome (GOLD analysis project Ga0209023, IMG submission 187468) | Freshwater and sediment microbial communities from Lake Erie, Canada (SPAdes) (version 2) | ecosystem: Environmental > Aquatic > Freshwater > Lentic | place: Lake Erie, Canada... | reverse complement strand
TGCCCGATGGACTCGGGGTGGTTGGTGCCGTGGATGCCGATCTGGCCGTCGCCGCCGGCGAACTCGGTGAGCACCTCGGACCGGCCGGAGAGGCCGAAGGCATACCGGCCGTAGCTGCCCCCGGGGTTCTGGGTGTCGAGCTTGTCGGTCACCGAGAAGGTGCCCCTGGGGGTGGGCGTGGCGTCGGCCCCGATGCCGACGGGCGTAATGAGGACAACCTTGCCGTCGTCGGTGAGCGTGAGGGTGCGGGCGGCCAGGTCGACCTTGATCTCGGTGGTGATGTGCGTGACCTGGATGCCTTCGGCGCCATCGGTGCGGAGCCAGGCGGTGGCTCCCGTCGGACGGCCCGGCACCAGCACCTGGACCCAGCCGGGCAGCGTGGCGGTGACCAGCAGGGCGGTGGGCGAGCCGAGCTCGGTCTTCGCCGGCAGGGTGCGCTGGGCCGACGCCACATCGGGCTTGGCGAAGGCCACCAGGTCGTGGTCGGCACGAACCACCCCGGAGGGCGCCGCCGCAGGTTGTGCGGCAGGGCCCTCCGGGCTTCCTGCGCTCACCGGGTGATCGATCGGAGCGGGGGACGCTGCCTTGATCACGTCGGTGCCTCCCGTGGAAGAGCTGCAGCCGGAGGCGAAGGTGGCTGCGGTGACGATGGTGAGGGCCACCAGGCCGGCCCGACGTCGGATCGAGGTGCGTGTGGTGGGGTGGAAGCTCATGTCGTGGGCCTTTCGGGGTGGTTGGTGGTGGCGGGTGGTTGGTGGTGGCGGGTGGTTCGTGGGTCAGCCGGTGAAGGTGGGGTGGGCCAGCACGGGCGGGTCGACGTAGATGACGACGGGCGGGTTGGGGTCGGTGTGCGGGGGCTCGGTGGTGACCACCGGGGGCGTGGTGGTCTCGGGCGGGGCCACCGTGGTGGTGGTGACCTCAGGCGGGTCGCAGTCCTGGCGGCAGGGCTCGATCACCGGCGGGATGGTGGGGCAGGGGCGCAGCTGGCACGGGTTGATCGGCGGGGTGGTGACCGGCGGGACCGTGGGGCAGGCGTGGGTGAGGCACGGGTCGACGGTGATGATCGGCGGGATCGTGCGGGGCGGGTTCACCGTGGCCGCACTGGCCGGGCGGGCCAGCAGCAGCAGCGGGGCGGCGGCGAGGATGGCGAAGGCCAGGGCGATGTGGACGGCCCGGCTCCGGCGGCTGGTGGTGGCGGGGCGGGAGTGGAGGTGGATGACGTTGGACATGGGGTGGGCTCCTTCAGGGTGAGCCGGTGGTTCCGGCCCGTCTGGGAGTCCTGACCAACACCTCGCCGATCTCTTAGGAGTCCGGGAGAGATTTCTTCCGGGGGGCCGTTCCGCTGGACGGCGCCCGCTGGCCGTCGGGTACGATCAGCCCTCGCACACGGCGGGCAACCGCCACCTGCGGGTGTAGTTCAATGGCAGAACATCAGCTTCCCAAGCTGAATACGGGAGTTCGATTCTCCTCACCCGCTCCAACTACAAAGGCCCAGGTCAACCGGTAGATCCGGCCCTTGGGCCTTCGCCGTTCAGGGGCCAGATCAAGCGGCGTGACCCTGGCGTGGCTGCCGGCCAGGGAGTGTCGATCGATCGGCTCCCCAAGTAGTCCGAGGACGTTGAGGTCGGCCGTCCACTGTCCGGTGGGTACCGAACACCGGACAGTCACAACCGATCGTTCCGCGCCTTCGGTTGGAGCTGGCTGGATCGGCGGGGCGAGCTCCAGCCGTGGGATTCCCCGGCAGCACCCGCCGTGCCACCAAGCACGGCTCGGATCTGCTCGACCTCCTCCGGTTGGTCGACCTGTACGGCTCCAACGACGCCATCCTCGGCTGAAGGGTCAATCCCACCAACCAAGAGGTGAGTTCTCGTCGTCGTACACGTTTCCGTAGTTCCACTGGGTGCCGATGTTGTCGGCGACGAAGGCTTCGATGGGCTCCTCGATCGCTCGGAAGCCCGCAGCAACCGGCACGGTCACAACGGCAAAGCGCTTCGTCGTTGGCCACTCGACCGTCCCGCCAAGTTCGGCGAACACCTGTTGAAGACCGATCAAGCCGACGTCAGCAAGGGCGCCGGGAGAATAGATGTGCGCAGCCACGTTGCCGCCCCGCTCGACGACCTCGAAGGTTCCATCGTTGGCAACGAGGACCCGGTCCCCCGCAGCGCAGCCATTGACGAGTCCCGGCGTGGCGACGATCAGCCATTCGTCATCCGAAACCTGATCGGCTGGCACCGGCTCGTTCGCCAACGCGCCGTTGGGGGTCTCGACTGAGTCGACAAGCCGCACATGTCCATGACCCATCCACTGATGATGACACCGGACCAGTTGGAACTCGTGACAGTGGCCCGCCATCTGCAGAGCTAACCACCGACCGGCCGGCCGTCACCGGAACCAGATGGCGTGCGTTGGGCCCAACTCGTCGCGCAGTGCGTCGACGAGCGGGCCACCGGTCGCCGGGGGAAGCTGGCGTAGCGCGCGGATCGCTGCGCTCAATTGAGTCCGCCAGGGAGGCGACGGCAGCGCGAAATGGATGCCCACATCGCGTCAACGCGGAACGGACACGCAGCGGCAGCCACCCTCCTCACCCGCTCCGATGACCCGAGACGAGACCATTGCCCGCCCCCAAGTGACGACAACTAGGCACGATCCCTAGGGGCTGATCTGCGGTCTGGGCGCACGATGACCGCACCAACCACCCCGGAGCTGAGGCGAAGGCCTCGGCAGGAGGACCACCCCATGTTGCACACTCACAGCCCGATGGCACGCGTCATCGCACCAGCGCTCGGCCTCCTGGCCCTCATCTCGCTCGCAGGCTGCTCGTCCGATGCCAAGCAGGCGGACAAGACGACAACGACGGTCGAGGCCAGCAGCGGCGGAGGGTCTGCCGCCACCGTCGCGTTCGACAAGGACATCCAGAAGGAGCTCCAGGAGGTCGGCTGCTACACGGGCGCCGACGACAGCATCATCGGCCCGGAGACGGACGCGGCGATCATTGCGTTCCAGTCCGCGTCGGGCCTCGAGACCGACGGCGAGTTCGGCCCGGAGACCGAGGCGGCGCTCACCAAGGCCGTCGACGCCGGGAAGAAGGTCTGCGACGGCAGCACCACCACCACGACCCCGGGCTCCACGACCACCACCACCCCTGGCGGCGGTGAGGCCCCCTGCACCGCCACCGCCATCAGCGCGGCCATCGGCGATGAGGCCCTGGCCAGCTACGTGTGCGCGGATGGCTACGCCGCCGGTTCCGGCACCGGGACCGAGGCCGCCAAGTTCATCCTCAAGTCCCAGAACGGCACGTGGGTCGAGGCGACGACCGATTCCTGTGGCACGGCCAGCGCCGGTCTGCCGGCCGTCATCCTCGAAGCAGGCTGCGAGGGGTGAGCCCTCGCGGGCGCGAGGCTCGGGGGATGCCGCTCATGATGGTGGAAGACCTCGACGATGCCCGACTGTCCGACTACCGGCATCTCCGGGAGCCGAACGTCAGGGCGCGGGTCGAGCGAAACGCCGGCATCTTCACCGTGGAGGGCTGGCTTTCCCTGGAGGCACTCGCCGAGTCGCCGTACCCGGTGCGATCCGCCCTCGTCGCAGCCCAGCACGCGGGACGCGCCCAGTCGATCGTCGGCTCGGACGTGCCGGTCTACGCCGTCGCCGAGTCGGCGCTCGAGGGGGTGACCGGCATCCACTTCCACCGCGGGATCGTCGGCGTGGCCGAACGCCCTGCGCCCCTGACCTCGGCCACGGTCCTGGACGGGGCCCGCCGAGTGCTCCTCCTCGAAGGCGTGAACGACTACGAGAACCTCGGCGCCCTGTTCCGGAACGCGTCGGCCTTCGGGGTGGATGCGGTGCTCCTCGACCCGACGACGGCCGATCCGCTCTACCGGCGGGTGACCCGGGTGTCGCTCGGCCACGTGCTCCGCGTGCCGTTCGCCCGAGTGAGACCCGAGGCGTGGCCGACGATCCTCGGCCACCTCCGCCGCGACGGCATGGCCGTCCTCGCGCTCACTCCCGCAGCAGACGCGACCCCGCTCGGATCGGTCCTCGAACGGTTGCCCGACAAGGTCGGGGTGCTGGTGGGTGCGGAGGGGCCAGGGCTGAGCAGTGGAGCGATCGCCGCGGCCGAGCATCGGGTGCACATCCCGATGACCCCCGGCACGGACTCGGTCAACGTCGCCACCGCGGCAGCCATCGCCCTCGCCGCGCTCTACCAACCGCAGGGCTGATCGGACCGGGGACGGCTGGCGACGAGCCCCCCCCTCACCCCTTCGGGAAGGAGACGACGGCGACCGGGATCTCGGCGTGGCGGACGACCGACTCTGCGACGTTTCCGATGGCCCACCGCGAGAGCGCGCGACCGCTCGATCGACCCATCACGACGAGTTCGGCTCCCGCCTCGCCTGCGACCTCCAGGATCGCCTTGCGCGGGTCGTCCTCCATCAGCACCGTCCGGTGCGCGATGCCCGCCGCGTTGATCGGCTTGGTCCACGGTCCATCGAGGTCGGCTTGGATCTCGGCCATGGCGGCCGCGGTGTCGGGGAGCAGCCAATCTCCACTGCCGATCGGAAGGGCGTGGACGGCGATCACCTCGGCACCGAGCCGAGCTGCGAGCGATGCGGCCCACGCCGCTGCGGACAGGGACCCAGGCGTTCCGTCGACCCCCACCACGATGTGGCGGATCCGCTCGGGCACCTCTGCCTGCGCGGGATGGACGACGATCACCGGGACCCGGTCGTCGTGGAGCAGGGCCCGGCTGGTCGAGCCGAGGACCAGCTCAGCGAACCCGCCGCGGCCACGCGTCCCGACGACGACAACCGCCCCTGGGTGGTCCACCGCGAGCGTCATGAGGCTGCTCGACGGTCGACCACGGAGCACGACCGGCTGCGCCAGCGACTCGTCGTCGCCGAGCTCCTCGTCGATGACCTCGCGGATGTGGGCGGCGGTTGTGGCGTCTCCCTCATCCTGGCGGGCGAGCGACGTCGGCCCGGTTGGCAAGACGGCGCTGGTGGGGTGCTCCCAGGCCATGGCGACGCGCAGCTTGGCTCCGATGCCGGCGGCGACGGTCGCCCCGAAGCGCAGTGCGGCGCGAGAGGCCTCGGACCCGTCGATGCCGACGATGAAGCGGTCGATGGCGGTGTCCCTGCGGTCGGTCTGGTACATGCGTTCGACGGTAGAGAGGGCCGGTGACCACGAGTAGGGCCGTTGGTCACGATCCGGGGAGTCCGATCTGGTCTGAGGGACCTTCGGCCCTTCCCCCACGTGGTCGATCTCCGAACACTGGGGAAGGTGGTCGACGACGCACCCGACGGGAGAGAGCGCTCATGTCACTTGCCTGGCTGATCGCTCACAACGTGTGGGTGAAGCGGGTGCGGTCGATCCTGACGGCGCTAGCGGTCTCGGTGGCCGTCGTGACCGTGCTCACCCTCGGCATCGTCACCGACAGCATCCGCACGTCGGCGGCCGGCATCTTGCAGGTGGGCGCCGCCGATTTCACCATCTCCCAGCGCGGCGTCAGCGACATCCTCCAGAGCGCCCTGGGCGAGAGCCAGCTGGCGCAGATCAGCCACGTGGCCGGCGTGCGAAGCGCGATCGGCGTGCTGCTCGACACCGAGAAGCTCGACGCGGATCACCCCCTCCTCGTCGAGATCGGCATCAAGCCCGAGGACCTGCGCCCTTTCGGCGTGCACATCGCGGCGGGCCGACCGTTCCTCGGGTCCAGCAACGACGAGATCCTGGTCGGCATCCGATTGGCCAACGACCTCGGCATCGAGCCAGGCGCCGTGTTGGACATCGCGGGTGGCCCGAAGCACGTGGTCGGGGTCTTCAACACCGGCAACGTGTTCGGGGACAGCGCGGTGATGTTCCCCCTGACGTCGTTCCAGGCGCAGGAGCGCCAACCCGGTGGCCTCACGCTGATGTTCGTCAAGGTCGACAAGGGGGCGAGCATCCCCGCCGTCAAGAAGCGGGTCGAGCGCACCAGCCCCCTCATGGTGCCCATCAGCAACCTCCTCGACTTCGGTCGCGCCGACCTGAGCTACCAGCTGATCAGCGCCGTAGACCGCGCCGCGACCATCGTGGCCATCGCAGTCGGGGCGATCATCGTGATGAACGCCATGCTGTTGTCGCTCGTGGAGCGGTATCGCGAGTTCGGCGTCCTGCGAGCGATCGGCTGGTCCCGGACGCGCCTCGTGGCGATGGTCTTCGGCGAGGCGTTCATCATCGCCCTGCTCGGTGCGGTCCTCGGCGTCGCCCTGGCCTACGGCGCGGTGAGGATCCTGGCGCACCTGCCCGCGCTGGCGGGCGTCTTGAAGCCGACCTACGAGGCGTGGGTCTTCGGACGGGCCCTGCTCATCGCGGTCACCGTGAGCGCCGTCGGCGCCCTGTACCCATCCCTCCGAGCAGCACGCCTCTCACCCCAGGAGGCCATGCGTCGTGAGTGACCGGCCCATCCTCGCCATCGAGGCCATCGACGTGCACAAGACCTTCGACCACGGCACCGTGAACGCTCTCGACGGGATCGATCTCGAGATCGAGGTGGGCGAGTACGTCGCCCTCACCGGCCCTTCAGGATGCGGGAAGTCCACGCTGATGACCCTCCTCGCCGCGCTCGACCGTCCAGACTCGGGCACGCTGCGGGTGGCCGGCCACGACGTCACCCACCTCGACCACCCGAACGACTTCCGGCGCCACGAGGTGGGCCTCGTCTTCCAGATGCACAACCTGCTGCCCCACCTCGACGCCCTCGCCAACATCGGGGTCGCCATGATCGGCTCGGACCTCAGCCGCCACGAGCAGCGCGCTCGAGCCCAGGAGGTGCTGGATCTGGTGGGCCTCGCCCCGTTCGGCCACCGCCGCCCCCCGCAGCTCTCGGGCGGTGAACGCCAGCGCGTCGCCCTGGCCCGGGCGCTGGCCAACCGGCCGCGGCTGCTGCTGGCCGATGAACCCACGGGGAGCCTCGACATCGGTGCCCGTCAGATCGTCCTCGACCTCCTCGAGCGGCTGCGCTCGGAGGAGGGCATGACCATCGTCGTGGTCACCCACGACGAGGCCGTCGCCGACGCCGCCGACCGCACCATCCACCTCCTCGCCGGCCGCGTGGTGGCACCGCTACCGGACGTCGATCGATGAACTCGTCGCCCCTCGTTCCGACGGGCCGAGGAGGGCCCAGCGGGGTCTAGGTGTAGGTGCCGGTGATGGTGGTCGTGTTGCCGGCGGTGACGACGGGGTCCTGACAGGCCGGGGCGGTCACGCCCGGCACCTCACCGAAGCACACGTGGTAGGTGCCCGGCGGCCGGTCGGTGTAGTTGCCCCAATCGTTCACGGGCACCCCACCGATGGTGATCGTGCCCGCCAGCGCCGGACTGATCTGCACCTTCAGGAAGCCTCGCTGGACGAACGACCCGGTGACGGTCGCGATCTCCCCGGCGGTCACCTGCACGGCCTGGCAGGCCGGCCCGGTGTACCCCTCCACCGCGGTGAAGCACACCTGATGTGTACCGGGGGCGATCTCGAGCCAGTCCAACCCCCACGTGTCGGCGATCGTCCCATCGATGCTGATCTGCGATGGCACCGCAGGGCTGGTGGTCGCCCGCAAGAAGCCCACCCCAGCCAGGGCCGGTGCGCCCGGCGACGGCGTGAAGGTGCCCGTCACGTTGGTCGTCGCCCCGGCCGTGAGGTTCACGGTCTGGCAGCTGGGCGGTAGGAAGTCGGCCACCGCCCCGAAGCACACCTCGTGGGAACCCACCTGCAGGTCGGTCCACACGCCCCAGTCGTTCCTCGGCACGCCATCCACGCTGATCTGCGACGCGACCGCCGGCGACGTCGTGACCCGCAGGAATCCCCGCGCCACGAACGACCCCGTCACCGTCGACGTGGCTCCCGCGGTCACCGCCGCGGTCTGGCATGCCGGAGTCGTGTAGCCGGGGACATCCCGGAAGCACACCTCGTGGGAGCCGACCCCCACCGTCAGCCACGTCAACCCCCAGCTGTCGGCTGCGGTCCCGTCCACGGTGATCTGCGACGGCAACGCCGGACTGGTGGTCACCCGCAGGTACCCCGTCGCCCCGCCGTCGCAGGGTCCGCCGCTCGCGATGTTCCACGGCTTCGTGCGCACGTTCGCGGTGACCTTGTCGGCGCCCGGGCTTCCCGCGCCCGCCGAGTTGCCCCACCAGTTGCAGGTGGCATCAAGGTCGTTCGGAGGCGTGAACCCATCGGCTCCGTTCCAGCGCACACCGAACGCCGTGTTCCCCACGAAGTCGTTGTTGGAGATCACCGCATGGACGTTGGGGCACCCGCTGGCCGCCACTTGGTAGTACTGGATGCCGCTTCGGTTGGCGAGGAAGTGGTTGCCGGAGTACACGTTCGGGGAGGTTCCGGGGCTGCTGCCATCGCACACCTGGGCGAACACGCCAGACGAGAAGTTCGTGACGGTGTTGCCCGTGAGGTGGTTGCCGCCGGTGGTGATGACCACCGCCGCAGGGCCCCAGTCGGGGTTGACCCAGCCGGCGGCATCGAAGGAGTTGTCTGCCACCGTCACCCCCGGCCACGACCCGGGTGCTGCATCGTCGTAGAGCCAGATCGCCCGGTTGGTGATGTGGGTGAACCGGTTGCTCGAGAGCGTTCCGGAAACGACCGGGTGAGCAGCGCTGTGCTGCGAGATGTCGATCGGCGTGCGGAAGTCGGTGAAGAGGTTGCCCGACACGGTGAAGGTGCCGGACTGGATGTTGAGCGCCGAGTCGGTCATCGTCGTGCACGTGTAGCCGCACGCTGGGTCGAACGGGCCGCCGTCGAAGATGTTGTTCTGCACCTTCACATCGGGGCCGCCGAAGAGCGACACCAGGTGGTAGGTGCTGGCCGACAGCAGGGTGGTGTCGCCCTGCGGATCGATCGTGAACCCGTCGATGGTTGCGCTGTACTCCTGGTCGGCGTCCGGGTACGGCCAGCCGGGCTTGTTGGCCGGGCTGCGGAACCCCTTGACGACGGACTCCGGAAGGCGGCTCGCCGGTCCGACCCCGGCAGACCGTCCGACGTTGGCACCGACGAAGGTGAGCGACCGGTCGACGACGACCATCTCGGGATAGGTCCCAGCGGCGACGTGGACCGTGTCGCCCGCCGTGGCGTGCGCCACCGCGTAGTTGATCGTCCGGCAGGGAGCGGCCAGCACATCGCACGCGCCGGCATCGGTGCCGGTCGGGTCGACGTATCGGTCGGTCGACGAGGTGGCGCCAGCGGTGACCGGCGACTGGACGATCGCAAGCCCCGCCACCAGGCAGGCCAGAGCCAAGACGTGTGGAATGCGCATGATCGGTCCCCCTGTCGCGCGGGCCCCCTGGTCCGCCAACAGGGTGAACCTAGTTCACCCTGTTGGCAGCTGGTCGTGGCGGTCCCCACGGCCGCATGGTCAACTGACGGCCATCACCCCGCTCCTCAGCACGAAGCTGCACCCGCCACGCCGGCGGCGATCGCTCATCGCCCGTCCTCGGCTCAGTGACCGTGCGGCCCGGAGCCGCCACCGCGCCCTGACGCTGGTCTCGGCCGCGGCGGGGTTCGGCAAGACCACGCTGGTGGCCGACTGGTTCGCCGGCGAACCAACCACGGCCTGGCTGTCGCTCGACGCCCGAGACGATGAGCCCACGCGCTTCTGGACCTACGTCATCGCCGCGCTGGAGACCGTGGTGACCGAGCTCAGCTCCGACACGAGCTCGCTGCTCGAAGGGGGCCAGGCGTCGCTCGAGACCGTCGTCGCCACCTTGATCAACGACCTCGAGACGGCATCGCAGGACATCGTCTTGGTGCTCGACGACTACCACGTCATCCAGGCGCCGGAGATCCACCAGTCCGTCGCCTTCCTGCTCGAGCACCTCCCGCCGCAGATCAGGCTGGTGATCGCCACTCGGGCCGACCCGCCACTCCCCCTCGCCGCGCTGCGAGCCGACGGCGACCTGCTGGAGGTCCGGGCGGCCGACCTGCGCTTCACCGCCGACGAGGCGTCGTCGTACCTGACCGACGCCATGGACCTGGCCCTCACCCCGGCCGACGTCGGCGCGCTCGAAGCTCGAACCGAGGGGTGGATCGCCGCCTTGCAGCTCGCTGCGCTGTCCATGCAGGGCCGTCCCGACCCGTCGGCCTTCATCGACGAGTTCGCCGGGGACGATCGGTTCATCCTCGACTACCTGGCCGACGAGGTCCTCGAGCGCCAGACCGCCGACGTGCGCGACTTCCTCCTCGACACCTCGATCCTCGGTCGCCTCACCGGACCGCTGTGCGCTGAGGTGACCGGACAGGTCGAGGCCAAGGCCACCCTGGCCGAACTCGACCGGTCCAACCTGTTCCTCGTCCCCCTCGACGATCGGCGCACCTGGTACCGGTACCACCACCTCTTCGGCGACGTGCTGCGAGCCCGACTCCTCGAGCTCCGCCCCCGCAGCGTCGCTCAGCTCCACCGTCGGGCGAGCCACTGGTACGCCGCCAACGGCGAGCCCCACGAGGCCATCGTCCACGCCCTGGCCGGCAAGGACCCGACCCGGGCCGCCGAGCTGATCGAGCTGGCGGCACCGTCCATGCAACGCGCCCGCCAGGAGGCGCAGCTCCGCAGCTGGCTCGAAGCACTCCCGGCCGAGCTCTACGACGACCGGCCGGTGCTGGCCATGGCCCTGGTCGGGGCCCGCATGTCCACCGGTGACATCGAAGGCCTCGATCCGCTGCTGCAGATCGTCGGCTCCTGGTCCGACCGGACCGACACCCCGATCGTGTTCGACCGGGTCGCCTTCCGCCGCCTCCCCGCCATGGTGGCTGTGCACCGTGCCGGGCTGGCCCTGCTCGCCGGCGACATCGACGACACCATCGCCCACGCCAGCCGCGTCCTCGACCTCACCGAGGACGACGATCAGCTCCAGCGAGGTGCGGCCGCTGCCCTGCTGGGCCTGGCCCACTGGAGCCGAGGCGATCTGGATCAGGCGAGGGTGCTGTACACGGAGTCGATCGCCTGCTTCGTACGGGGAGACTTCCTCCCCGATGTCATGGGCTGTTCGCTGGCTCTCGCCGACATCCAGATCACCCTCGGCCGCCTGCACGAGGCCCAGCGCACCTTCGAGTCTGCGCTCGCTCACACCGTCGACCACCCCGGGCTCCGCGGCGCGGCCGACATGCACGTCGGACTGAGCCTCCTGGCCATCGAGCACGACGACCTGGACGCCGCCGGCGACCACCTCCGATCCAGCGCCGAGCTCGGCGAGCAGATGGGACTCCCGCAGCACCCGTACCGCTGGCGGGTCGCCGCCGCCCGACTCCACGAAGCCCAAGGGGAGCTCGAGGCTGCGCTGGGGCTGCTCACCGAGGCCGAGGCCCGCTACACGACCGACTACTCGCCCCGGGTCCGACCGGTGACCGCCACCAGGACGCGCATCCAGGTCGAGCTGGGCGACGTCGATGCCGGGACCCGTTGGGCCGAGGCAGAGGGCCTCTCCCCCGACGACGAGTCGAGCTACCTCCGCGAGTTCGAGCACCTCACCCTGGCTCGGCTGCTCCTCGCGAGAGGAACGGGCGACACCGTCGAGCAGGCCGCCGGGCTCCTCCACCGGCTGCTGGCCTCGGCCGACGACGGGGACCGGGCCGGCAGCGCCATCGAGATCCTCGTGCACCTGGCCAGAGCTCGGCACGCAGGTGGCGACCGGACCGGCGCAGCCTCATCGCTGGACGACGCGCTCGCCCGAGCCGAGCCGGAGGGCTACGCACGAACGTTCCTCGACGCCGGGCCCGAGGTGACCGATCTTCTCCGGCTGCTCGATGGAGCGGCCGGCGAACGGGCGGCGCGCATCTTGGGATCCGGACGGCCGGCCGCGCTTCGCCCGCGACTCCGCACCTCGGATCCCGATGAGCTGAGCGACCGAGAGCTCGACGTCCTCCGGCTCCTGCGCAGCGACCTCACTGGTCCCGACATCGCCCGCGAGCTGCACGTGTCGCTCAACACGCTGCGCACCCACACCAAGCACATCTACACCAAGCTCGGCGCCACCAACCGCCGTGAAGCCGTGACGCGCGCCGCCGAACTGGGCCTCTGACCAGGGAAGACCCTCCCGCTCAGCAGAAACATCGCCACGATCACCACATCGTGTGATGTGCCCTCACCAGATCCGTTCGTACCTTCACCTCGTGAGCACGAACGACCACACCGCCGAGGCAACCACCGCCCGACATTCGGCTGATCTCGCCCGGATCCCGCAGTACGAGATCCGCATGCTCGGCCGCCTCGGATCCCGCTGGGCGTCGTGGTTCGACGGACTGATCCTCACCAACGAGGACGACGGCACCACCGTCATCCGGGGTCCCGTCGTGGACCAGGCCGCGCTGCACGGCCTGCTCCAACAGCTGCGCGACCTCGGCATCCCACTGCTCTCGCTCACCCGGCTCCCTCCGGGCGCAGCGATCGAGCAACCCGATCTCCCCCACCACCAAGACCGTCACGACCAACCAGGAGCACCCTCATGATCACCGTCACCGGACTGACCAAGCACTACGGCAATCGCATCGCCGTAGACGACCTCACCTTCCCCGTGGCCGCCGGTCGCGTCACGGGCTTCGTCGGCCCCAACGGAGCCGGCAAGTCCACCACCATGCGGATGATGGTCGGGCTCACCCGACCCGACGTCGGCGAGGTGCGCTTCGGCGGCGTCCGCTACGCCGACCTCCGGCACCCGGCCCGACTCGTGGGCGCCGTCCTCGACGCTCGCTGCATGCACCCCGGACACACCGCCCGCAACCACCTCCGGGCCATGGCCGCCATGAGCACGATCCCGGCCGGTCGGGTCGACGCCGTGCTCACCGAGGTCGGTCTCGAGTCGGCGTCGGACCAGCGCACCGGCGGGTTCTCGCTCGGCATGCGGCAGCGGCTGGCCCTGGCCGGTGCCCTCCTGGGCGATCCCGAGATCCTCCTGCTCGACGAGCCGTCCAACGGCCTCGACCCCGACGGCATCCGCTGGCTGCGCAACCACCTCACCGAGTTCGCCCGGCGGGGCGGCTCCGTGTTCGTGTCGAGCCACCTGATCGGCGAGCTGAGCATGTTCGCCGACGACCTCGTCGTGGTCGGCGCCGGCAGGCTCCTGGCCGCTGAGACCGTCGACGCCATCACCGCCCGGCAGGCCGTCACCGTCGTCGCCGAGACCCCCCAGCCCGCTGAGCTCGCTCGCGTCCTGGTCGGCCACGACGCCACGGTGGAGACCAGCGGCGACCGCCTCGTGGTGCGGGGCGCCACCAAGGCGACCGTGTCCCAGCTGGCGTTCGAACACGGCATCCGCCTGGTCGAGCTGAGCGAGATCGCCCCGTCGCTCGAGGAGACGCTCCTCGATATGACCGGTGCCTCCGCCGAGTTCGCCTCCGCCTGACCTGCCCCTACCTCCCACCACCACCCGACCCCACCACCACTTCGAACCCAAGGATCAGACCATGACCACCACCAGCCCCGCCATCGCCTGGACGACCAGCGATCGCACCGCCGTCCACGCTCCCACCGACGACCTTCGAGCGGTGCCCGCCGCCTTGCGGAGCGAGTGGATCAAGCTGACCGCCCTCCGGGCCAACAAGATCATCCTCGCCCTGACGGCGGTGATCGGTGCGCTCGTCGCTGGCGTGCTGGCCGCCACCGCCACCGACCCGAAGCTCACCGCCTCCGAGCTGTTCATCTATCCCCTCCCGCTCGTGGCCATGCTCGCCGCCGTCACCGGGATCCTCATGTTCACGGGCGAGGCACAGCACGGCACCCTCGCCGTCGCACTGATCGCCCGTCCCGCTCGCTGGGTGATCGTGGCAGCCAAGACGATCACGGCAACCGCAGTCGGGCTGACCCTCGGCATCACCGCCCTGATCGCCGGGTTCGGTGGCGCCGCACTCGGGGGCGTCGAGCTCGGCAGCGGTTCGCACCTGGTGACCCGGGCGCTGTGGGCACTGCTCTACATCGCACTGGCCACCCTGATCGGGCTCGGCGTCGGCATGATCGTCCGCCACACCGCCGCTGCCATCACCGGCCTGCTTATGTGGTCCTTCGTCATCGAGAGCCTGTTCGCCCCGGCCCTGCCCGAAGGCGTCCGTCACTTCCTGCCCTTCAGCGCCGGCTATCGCCTCCTCGATGCCGGACCGGCGTTTCAGGCTCCCGTGGCCATCGTCCACCAGCTGGTCCGTCCGCACTACGCCCTCATCTTCGCTGGCTACGCCCTCGCCACGCTGGCCATCGGAACCCTGCTCCTCTACCGCCGAGACACCAACTGACCTCGCCGGATCCTGATCACGACCGAGCCCGGGCCCACGGCCCGGGCTCTCGTCGTTCAGACCCGACATCCAACGACGACTGCGACGCAGGACGAGCGATACCGTCTCGACCATGGCCAACGAGCGGATGCGCGACTTCTGGACCACGGGGGCCGAAGGGTGGGTCACCCACAAGGACCTGTTCGACGCCGAGCTGGCGGCGTTCGCCGACGCCGTCCTCGCCGCCGCGTCGCCCGGGCCCGGCGATCGGGTGCTCGACATCGGCTGCGGCACGGGCGTCTTGCTGGCCGCTGCTGTCGGCCAGGGTGCCGAGGGCGTCGGTGTCGACATCTCCACGACCATGATCGACGCGGCCCGTGAGCTGGTGCCGGGTGCGTCGTTCGAGGTGACCGACGCCCAGACCGCCGATCTCACCGCCGCAGGACCGTTCACCAAGGTGATCTCCCGCTTCGGCGTGATGTTCTTCGAGGATCCCGTCGCGGCGTTCGCAAACATCCGCCGCGCCGCCGCGCCCGGGGCCAGCCTCGCCTTCGCGTGCTGGCGCGGGGCTGACGAGAACGAGATGTTCACCCTGGGCGCGAGCGTCCTGCTCAGCCGCATGGATCCTCCACCGCCACCACCGGAGCCAGGCGCCCCTGGCCCGCTCGCGTTCGCCGATCCGGCCAGAGTGCGGACGATCCTCGAAGGAGCGGGCTGGTCCGACATCGACGTCATCCCGTTCGACGCCACGTGCAACTACGGGCGAGACGGCAGCGACGGGGTCGAGGAACGCTTGACCGTGGTGCTGAGCATCAGCAGCGGCCGCACGGCCCGGGCGCAACTCGAGCCCGAGCTGAGCGCCGAAGCCTGGGCCGCCCTGCTCGACGACGTTCGGGCCGAGCTGCGCCGCAACCTCGTCGATGGCACGGTCCAGTTCAACGGGGCGACCTGGCTGGTCACGGCCCGCAACCCGGGCTGACCGTTCGGAGGTCCGATTCAGTCAGCAGGTTGGTTCAGTTGCTCCGGAGCTGAGGTGCTACTCGACCAAGCTCTGGGGCGGATCAGACACCGCGGGAGCGGAGGAGTCGGCATCGCCGACGTCGGGGTGCGACACCCGTTCGGCGACCACCGTGGTCGCGTCGCCGGCGTCGACATCGGTCTCGCCGTTGGACCCCTTCTCGAACTCCTTCTTGGCCTGGCCAAGGGATCGGGCGAGCTCGGGGATCTTCTTGCCGCCGAAGATCACCAGCGCGATGACCAACACGATCAGCAGTTCGGTGGGGCCGACGTCCATGTGGTCAACGTACCCCCGGCTCGGACAAATGAGTCATCGGGACAGGCGCTGACCGATCAGGCGGTGGAGGCGGCCAGCTCGGCGATGAGGACGGCCTCGGCGGTGCCGGCCCGGCGAGCCGCAACCCAGGCGGCCGCCTCACCATCGGTGGGTGCCCGGTCGAGCAGGCGCCCGAACCAATGGATCGCCTCGTGCCGGAAGGCTTCGTCGCTGGCCAGCACCGTGTCCGCCAACGCCTCCCGGGATCGACCCTGACCCAGCCAACCGAGAACGAAGGCCTGACCGGCCGCATCGGGGGACCGGCCGAGGACGGACCGATACAGCAGGTCGGCATAGCCCGTCGGGTTCGCGCCCGCCTTGTGCCACGCTTCGCCTGACCCGAGCAGGGCCGCCCGCAGCTGCGCGACGGAGGACCCCGCCCCGAGTCGGGCCGTCCAATACCCCAGCGCCGCTGGATCCGCGGAGCGGCCGAGGATGGTTCGGTATGCCTCCTGCACCTGGAGCCGCCGGAACTCCGCCGAGCCGACCAGACCCGCAGCCACGTCTCGAGCGCTCGCACCCTGGTCGCGACGCCCGGTCCAGTAGGCCAACCCGGACGGATCCGAGACTCGGCCCAGCAGGCCGCCGAAGAGCCCATCGACGAACGGTGCTGAGGGCGAAGCGGGCGTCGTGGTGGTGGTCGTCGCCGGGATCGTGCTGGCGACCGGCGATGTCGTGGTGGAGCTCGGCGGCGTGGTGCTCGGTGGGACCGTGGTCGACGTGCTGGTCGATGTCGTCGATGTCGTCGACGTGGTCGACGTGGTCGACGTCGACGTGCTGGTGGAGGTCGACGTGGACGTGGTCGACGTGGTCGACGTGCTGGTCGTGCTGCTGCTCGGCGGCACGGGTGCCGTCACGGTGAAGCAGTCGCCCACGGCCGACACCGCCGGTCCGTTGGCACTGGTGCCGTACACGAAGGCCCCGGTGGTGACGTCACCGTCGAAGGAGAAGGTGCCGTGGCCGTTGGTGTCCAGGTTCACCGTCTTGGACCCCAGGGTGGTCACGCCGGCGCCACTCATGAACTTGGTGCAGGTCTGGCCACCGGACGAAGCCAGCGACACGGTTCGGCTGCCGTTGGGTTCGCCGTCCACCGTCCCGGCGATCGTCCCGGGGCCACCTGATCCGGCGACCGCGCTGGTGATCACCTGTGGAGTGGG
>Ga0209023_10004142_pt1 | contig 16723 bp, 14 predicted proteins | sample LakOneMetagenome_FD_187468 | JGI IMG/M metagenome (GOLD analysis project Ga0209023, IMG submission 187468) | Freshwater and sediment microbial communities from Lake Erie, Canada (SPAdes) (version 2) | ecosystem: Environmental > Aquatic > Freshwater > Lentic | place: Lake Erie, Canada... | reverse complement strand
ACACACGCCGCTTCTCCCATCGAGGTCTGGATCCTCGTCTTTCCGAACTTCCTGCTGCTCGACGCCACCGGTCCGGCCCAGGTGTTCGCCAGCGCGAACGACGAAGCCGTCGACGCCGGCCTGGCGCCGCCGTACCGCGTGCGCATCGCCGCGCCCGGCGGCGGGACGGTGGCGTCGTCGTCGGGCGTGAGCCTGGTGGCCGAAGCGCTCCCCGCGGCGGGACTGGAGCACGCCACCCTGGTCGTCTCGGGCGGCAGGGTGCGCGACCTGCCGTCGAGCGACGGCGGCGACGGGTCGGCGGCGCTGGCCTGGGTGTTCGATGCCAGCGCGCGGGTGGCGCGCTGCTGCGCCGTCTGCACCGGCGCCTTCGTGCTGGCGCGCGCCGGCCTGCTCGATGGCCGGCGCGTCGTCACGCACTGGCAGGACGTGGAGGCGCTGCGCGCCGAACATCCCTCCCTGCAGGTGCTCGACAACGCGATCCACGTCCGCGACGGCAAGTTCCGCACCTCGGCCGGGATCAGCGCCGGCATGGACCTGGCCCTGAGCCTGGTGGAGGAAGACCTGGGACGGCAGCGGGCGCTGGCCGTGGCGCGCCGCCTGGTGCTGTTCCTCAAGCGCCCCGGTGGCCAGCGGCAGTTCAGCGCCGAACTGCTGGCCCAGTCGCAGGAAGACGGGGTGCAGGCGCGGCTGGCCGCCTGGCTGCGGCCGCGCCTGCGCCAGGAGCTGCGCGTCGAGGAGATGGCCGAGGCCTGCGCACTGTCGGTGCGCACCCTGCACCGGCGGCTGCGCGAGGAAGCCGACGTGACGCCGGCCCAGCTACTGGGACGATTGCGGATGGAAAGCGCCTGCCGCATGCTCGAACGGCCCGGTGTGAGCGTCAAGCAGGCCGCGCGCGATTGCGGCTATGGCAGCGAATACAATCTGCGGCGCGCGTTCACGGCGCAGCTGGGCGTGCTGCCGAGCGAGTACCAGGAGCGGTTTGCATGAAGACGGCGCGCAGGGCGTCCAGCGGCATCGGTTTGGCCGGCAGGTAAGCCTGGGCCTGGTCGCATCGCGCGTCGCGCAGCAGCTGGAGCACCTCGTCGGTCTCGACGCCTTCGGCCACCACCGCCATGTCGAGCGCACGGGCCAGGTCGACGAAGGCCTTGACGCAGTCGGAGGTGGTGACATTGCCGTCCTTTTGCAGCACGAAGGAGCGGTCGAGCTTGAGCACGTCGATCGGGAAGCGGCGCAGGTAGGCCAGGCTCGAGGCGCCGGTGCGGAAGTCGTCCACCGCCAGGGCGACGCCGAGGCGCTTGAGTTCGCGCAGCATCGAGGCGGTGTGCTCGATGTCTTCGATCAGGGCGCTCTCGGTCAGCTCGAGCTCCAGGCAGTCCGGGCTCAATCCAGTCTGCGCCAGCACCGCGCGCACCTCGTCCACGAAGGACGAGTATCCCAGCTGGCGCGCCGAAACGTTCACCGACACCACCGGTCGAGCGCATTGTCGATGAGGGCGGCGTTTTCGTCGGCAAGCAGGGACTGGCCCAGGGGCAGGCTGGAAGGGATATCGGGATTCGTCACGGGACTGGCGGCGGGCCGCTGAGGTAGGGGGCGGCCGGTGGACCGGCCTTGCGCCCGCAAGTATAGCGATTTCCGTGCGCCAACTAACGTCTTGAGCAAATTTACGACACTTGTCTAGACATATTTCAGTTAGTCGCGCGCCTGGTCCTCGTCCCGCATGGCGACGAAGTCGCGCTCGAACATCGCGTGCAGCTCTTCGCGCGCCCGGCGCGCCATCGAGACGTACTGCTCGCGGTCCTTGTAATACGGATAGACCTCGAGCACGCTCTTGAGGTTGTGCTCGCGAAAACGCATCGCCGCCTGACGCGCGAGGTAGGCGCCGAAACCCAGCTCTTCCATCGCGCGCCGGCCCAGCATCAGGGCCGAGTCGAAGGTCTCGCGCTCGATCACGGTCACGCCCAGGTCCATCAGCTCGTAGTAATGGGTGACGTTGCGGGCGCGCGCCAGGATGGGCAGGTCGGGGAATTCGGCGCGCACGGCGGCCGCGAGCTTCAGGCTGTCCTCGATGCCGTCGATCGCCAGCACCAGCGCGCGCGCCCGTGCGGCGCCCGCTGCATGCAGCAGGTCGGTGCGGGTGGCGTCGCCGTAGAACACCTGGAAGCCGAACTGGCGCAAGGTGTCGACATTGTCCGGATCGTGGTCGAGGATCGTGAGCGGCACCTGGTTGGCGTGCAGCAGGCGCCCGACGATCTGGCCGAAGCGGCCGAAACCGGCGACGATCACGTGGCCGGCGTTCTCGACGATGGTGTCGGCGGCGCGCGACTTGCGCGCCTGCCAGCGCGGCTCCAGCACCCGGTCGTAGAGGATCAGGAGCAGGGGCGTGGCCACCATCGACAGCGCCACCACGAACACCAGCAGCGAGCCGGTGGCGGGATCGACCACGCGCGCCGCGGCGGCGGCGCCGAACACCACGAAGGCGAATTCCCCGCCTTGCGAGAGCAGGAAGGCGAACAGCACGCGCTGGCGCCCCGCCATGCCGAAGCTGCGCGCGAGCAGCCACAGCACCAGCAGCTTGATCGCCAGGAAGCCGGCCGCGACCAGCAGGATGCGCAGCGGCTGGGCCATGAAGACGCCGAAGTCCACCGACATGCCGACCGCGATGAAGAACAGGCCCAGCAGCAGGCCCTTGAAGGGTTCGAGGTCGGTCTCGAGCGCGTGCCGGTATTCCGAGTCGGCCAGCAGCACGCCGGCCATGAAGGCGCCCAGGGCCATCGACATTCCCGCATAGGACATCAGGAGCGAGATCGAGATCACCAGCAGCAGGGCAAACGCGGTAAAGATTTCGCGCATGCCGGTGCGCGCGATGAAGCGCAGCACGGGCCGCACCAGGAAGCGTCCCGCCAGCACCAGGCCGGCGATCACGGCCGCGGCTTTCAACGCCGCCAGCCAGCCGCCGCCCGCATGGCCCTGCGCCACCCCCAGCAGCGGCACCAGGGCGATCATCGGAATCGCGGCGATGTCCTGGAACAGCAGGATCGAAAAGCCGGCCTGGCCGGCCGGCGTCGGGATCAGGTTCCTTTCCTGCATGGTGCTCAGGGCGATCGCGGTCGACGACAGCGACAGGCCGAGGGCGGCGATCAGGGCCACCTTCCAGTCGACGCCCAGCAGGACGGCGGCCAGCGCCAGCGGCAGCGTGACCCCGGCCACCTGGGCGCTGCCCCAGCCGAAGATCGAGCGCCGCAGCGACCACAGGCGGCGCGGTTCGAGCTCCAGCCCGATCACGAAGAGCAGCAGCACCACCCCGAACTCGGAAAAGTGCAGGATGGTCTCGACTTCGCGGATCAGGCCCAGGCCCCAGGGGCCGATGGCGATCCCGGCCAGCAGGTAGCCGAGCACCGCGCCCAGGCCCAGGCGCTTCGCGACCGGCACCGCGACCACGGCGGCGGCCAGGTAGACCAGGGCATTGACGAGGACATCATGTTCCATGGGCGTCTCCGGTGCTGGCCGGCGCGCGGCCCGCATGCGTGGCGAGCAGCGCGCGCAGGGCGTCGGCATGGCGGTCGGCCGCCTGCTGGTCGGGGTGGTCGGCGCCGTAGAACACGTGCGGCGGCAGCCAGCGCATGCCGCAGGCCTGCACGGTCTGCTCCAGCGGGACGAGGAAGTCGGCGAGCGGGCGGCCGTGGGCGCCGCCGGGGCGGTAGTCGTCCAGGCGGCTGTTGCAGGCGACCGCGGCGAAGGCCGCCTTGCCGGCCAGGCGCCCGCCGGGCCGGGTCCACTCGGGTTTCAGGACGGTGTCGAACCATTCCTTGAGCAGGGCCGGCATCGCATACCAGGCCAGCTGGAACACGAAGACGACCAGCGGTGCATCGACCAGCAGGGCGCGTTCGCGGCGCACATCGATGTAGAGGTCGGGGTAGAGCTGGTAGAGGTCTTGTACCTGCACGCCGGGCAGGCCGGCGGCGGCATCGGCCACCCGGCGGCTGATGCGCGAGCGGTGCAGCGAAGGGTCGGCGAAGATCACAAGGGCGCGGAGATCGGGATTCATGGCGAATTTGGCGAAAGTGTCAAGATTGTAGCTTGTATTATTGGAATTGTTGTGTCTTCGCCGCGTACGTACCTTCACATTCCTGTTTCGGGTTTGGCAGCCAGATATTACAATTGTTCCTTTCACAAAAGAACAATCATCCAGCATGGCGCAACTCGCAACGGCAGCACCCCGGTCCTTCGCTCAGGGCGGAGGCGAGCTTGGCAAGATCATCGATGAATTCGACTGGAGCGCCACCAGTCTCGGCCCGATCGCCGGCTGGCCGCCGGTGCTGCGCAACACGGTCGCGCTGATCCTGCGCTCGCCGGTGCCGATGGTGACGATGTGGGGCGCGGACGGGGTCATGATCTACAACGAGGGCTACGCCCGGATCGCGGCCGAGCGCCATCCCTGGCAGCTCGGGGTGCCGGTGCGCGAGAGCTGGCCCGACGAAGCCGACTTCAACGACAATGTGATGCGCGTCGTGCTGGCCGGCGGCACGCTGTCCTACCGCGACGCGGAGCTCGACCTGCGCCGCCACGGCGTGCCCGAACTGGTCTGGCTGAACCTCGATTATTCGCCCATCGTCGACGAGACCGGCGCCATCGCCGGCGTGCTGGCCCTGGTGACGGAGACCACCGACAAGGTGCGCGCCGAACGCTACCTGGCCGGCGAGCGGGAACGCCTGCGCGCGATGTTTGCCCAGGCGCCTGGCTTCATGGCCACCCTGGTCGGCCCCGAGCACCGCTACGAGCTGGTGAACCAGGCCTACCTCGGGCTGGTCGAGCGCGCGGACGTGGTGGGGCGCACGGTGCGCGACGTGCTGCCGGAGATCGACGCGCAAGGCTTCCTGCGCCTGCTCGACGAAGTGTATGCGAGCGGCCGGCCGCACACCGGCGAGGCGACCGCCATCTGGCTCACGGGCGCCGACGGCGAGAGCCGCCTGCACTACCTGGACTTCGTGTTCCAGCCGGTGCGCGGCGAAGACGGCGCCGTGATCGGCATCTTCGTGCAGGGCAGCGACGTCACCGAGCGCGTGCACGCCGAACGCGCCCTGCGCGAGAGCGAGGCGCGCTTCCGCACCTTCGCCCAGGCCATGCCGAACCAGGTCTGGGCGGCCGATGCGAACGGGCGCCTGAACTGGTTCAACGACACCATCTACCACTACAGCGGCTACGATCACGCGGCCTTGCTGGAGGATGGCTGGGGACGCATGATCCACCCGGGCGACCTGCAGGCGATCCGCACGCGCTGGATGGATTCGGTCGCCACCGGCGCCCGCTTCGAGGCCGAGGTGCGCCTGCGCCGCGCCGACGGCAGCTACCGCTGGCACCTGAACCGCGCGGTGCCCCTGCGCGCCGGAGAGAACAACAGCGGCGACGTGATCGGCTGGGTCGGCACCAATACCGACATCGAGGAACAGAAGACCACGGCCCAGCGCTACGCCGCCCTGAACGACGACCTGCAGGGCCAGGTCGCGCAGCGCACGGCCGAGCGCGACCGCATGTGGCGGCTGTCCAAGGACATCCTGTTCGTCTGCCGCTTCGACGGACGGGTCGAGGCGGTCAGCCCGTCCTTCGGCGCCCTGCTGGGCTGGTCCGACGCCGACATCGTGGGCCGTAATTTCATGGAACTGGTGCACCAGGAGGACCGCGGCGCCACCATCGCCCAGATGGCAGCCCTCGGACGCGGCGCCTACGTCAACAAGTTCGAGAACCGCTACCGCCGCAAGGACGGCAGCTGGTGCCTGCTGTCGTGGACGGCGGCGCCGGACGAAGGCTTCGTGCATGCGGTCGGGCGCGACATCACGGCCGAGCGCGAGCAGCAGGAGGCCATCCGCCGCACCGAACTGGCGCTGCAGCAGTCGCAGAAGATGGAGACGATCGGCAAGCTGACCGGCGGCGTGGCCCACGATTTCAACAACCTCCTGCAGATCATCTCGGGCAACCTGCAGCTGCTGCAGATGGCGGCCGGCGACCTCGAGGCCCGCAAGGACAGCGCGCGCTGGATCGGAAGCGCCCGTTCGGCCGTCGAGAAGGGCGCCAAGCTGGCCAGCTACCTGCTGGCCTTCGGGCGCCGCCAGCCGCTCGAGCCGAAGGTGATCAAGGTCGGCCGCCTGCTGGCGAACATGGAAGACATGCTGCGCCGCGCGCTGGGCGAGGAGATCGAGATCGAGATGGTGATCTCGGGCGGCCTGTGGAACACGGCGGTGGATGTCGGCCAGGTCGAGAACGCGGTGCTGAACCTGGCCATCAATGCGCGCGACGCGATGGGCGGCAGCGGGCGCATGACCATCGAGGCCACCAATGCGGTGCTCGACGAGATGTACTGCCGCGCCCATGGCGACGTGATCCCGGGCCAGTACGTGATGCTGGCTGTGACCGACACCGGTTCCGGCATGCCGCCGGAAGTGGCGGCCCGCGCCTTCGAACCCTTCTTCTCGACCAAGGAAGAGGGCAAGGGCACGGGCCTGGGCCTGTCGATGGTGTACGGCTTCGTCAAGCAGTCGGGCGGGCACGTGAAGATCTACAGCGAGGTCGGCCAGGGCACCACGGTCAAGATCTACCTGCCGCGCAGCACCGCCGCCGAGGAGCCGATCGGCCCGGCCCTGCAGCAGGGCGCCGTCGGCGGCAGCGAGACCATCCTGGTGGCCGAGGACGACGAGGCGGTGCGCGCCACCGTGGTCGAGATGCTGACCCAGCTCGGCTACCGCGTGCTGAAGGCGTCCGACGCGGCCAGCGCGCTGGCGGTGATCGAGAGCGGCGTGCCGATCGACGTGCTGTTCACCGACGTCGTCATGCCGGGCACCCTGCGCAGCCCGGAACTGGCGCGCATCGCGCGCGAGCGCCTGCCGAACCTGGCGGTGCTGTTCACCTCGGGCTATACCGAGAACGCGATCGTCCATGGCGGGCGCCTCGACCCGGGCGTGGAACTGCTTGGCAAGCCCTATACGCGCGAGCGCCTGGCGCGCCGCATCCGGCAGGTGCTGGCAAGGCAGAATGGCAGGGTCGACGAGCAGCCGGTGGATGCGGCCGCGCCCGCCGCGCCGCCGGATGACGGCGGCCTGTCCATCGTGCTGGTGGAAGACGAGGAAGCGATCCGCACAAACACCGCGGCGCTGCTCGAGCACCTCGGCCACCGGGTACGCGCGGCCGCGGACGCCGAGTCGGCGCTGCCCCTGGTCACGGCCGGCACCGACATCCTCATCACCGATGTGCAGCTGCCCGGCATGTCGGGCGATGCGCTGGCGGCCCAGGCACGCAGCAAGGTGCCGGGCATCCGCATCGTGTTTGCGACCGGCAACGGTGAAGTGGCGAACTGGCCGGACGCCGTGGTGCTGCGCAAGCCCTACGACCTGCACAGCCTGGTCAATTCGCTGGGCCAGCCGCTGGCGGCCTGAGGCCTGCTCCTACAGGCAGCGCTCGCCTGCGCCTATTCGTGCGCGGCGCGCGCGGGTTTATCATGGTGTCCCTATCCAGGAAAGCAGGAGGCGATTATGTCGATGCAAGCCGAAGGCAAAGACGCCAAGGGGCGCAACTACCACCAGAGCACGAAGGACGGCAGCGGCAGCGCCGCCAGTGTCGGCACCGGGGGGACGGGCGATATCGGCGCCATGGGCAGCGAACGCAGCAGCCAGTCCGCGAGCCGCAGCGACGATCTGCTGGCCGGCAACACCACCCACGCGGAGGCCGAGCAGGCCTTCCAGGGCGGCAGCGACAAGGGGCAGATCCAGACCGGCATGGAAGGCATCGTGACGGGCCGGGGCAATCGCCAGTCCGGCCAGCAGGGCGGCGCCGGACGCCAGGGCGCGGACCCGCAGGACCCGGCCGCGACCGATCCGGCCCAGTACGACCAGGGCACTGCCGACCGCGAACGCTGAGCGCCGGCGCTCCCCCACCTCAGGCGGCGCGGGCGTCCCCGCGCCTTAGCCGGTACAGAACGTGCCGTGACAGCCGGTGCTCCGGCGCCAGCGCCGGGTGCGCGAACGCGCCTCCGGCGTCTTCCCGCATGCCCAGCTTTTCCATCACCGCCCGCGAACGCAGGTTGTCCGGCACGGTGAAGGAAACGATTTCTTCCAATCCCAGTTCATCGAAACCGTAGGCCAGGCAGGCGCGCGCCGCCTCGCCGGCGATCCCCTTGCCCCAGTGCGCGGGCGCGAGGCGCCAGCCGATGTCGGTGCAAGGCGCGAAGGGCAGCGGGCTGTCCGCTTCGTGGCGTTTCAATCCGACGAAGCCGGCCAGCTCGCCATCGGACTCCACCGCGAAATAGCAGGCGCGGCTGCGCGCGAACAGCGCCTGCTGGAAGGCGATGAAGTCCTCGACCTGGACCATGCTCATGGGGCCGGGGAGGAACTCGACCACGCGCGGGTCCTGGTTCATCGCGTGGAAGGCCGGTGCGTCGTCGAGCCGCCAGGTTCGCAGGGTCAGGCGGGGCGTGGTGATGATGTTCATGGTGTCCTCAGGCGGCCGCAGTCTGGCGTGCAGCCACCGCGTCCTCGATGAAGCGCGCGGTGCGCGCGGGCTGCGTCACCGGCAGCATGTGGCCGCCGTCCACCAGCTCGAGCCTGCAGCCGGCCACCTTGTCGGCCAGCCCCTGGCCGTTGACCCGCCAGTCGAGGATGCGGTCGCCGCGGCCGAACAGCACGTGCACCGGGATGCCCATGCCGGCCAGTTCGCCATAGCGCGCCGCCAGGCGCGGCATGTGCCCGCGCAGGACCAGCAGGTCGGCCGCGCTGGCGAGGAACTGGCTCGGACGCAGGCTGAGCAGGCCGCCGCCGCGGGTGGCGAAGTCGCGCACGGGCGGCTCCGGCGCGAAGACCTGGCGCAGCACCCGCTTGCTCCCGAGGATGCCGGCCGGGACGGCCAGGGTCCAGGCGAACAGCGTGCGCAGCCACGGTGTTTCGATGGCGAGCGCACGGAAGGCCGGCGGCACGCTGCCGTCGGTATGGGTGAGCGGCGCGACCAGGGCCAGGGCCCCGACCTTGCCCGGATGTTCGAGGGCGAGCGTCAGTGCGGTCGCCCCGCCCAGCGAATGGCCGGCCACGGTGGGCCGGCCCAGGTTCAGGCGGTCGATGAGCTGCGCGATGGCGCGCGCCTGGGTCGACAGGTCGGCCGGGACGCCGCCTGGGCGCGAGGAGTAGCCCGAGCCGGGGCGGTCGATGGCGACGACGCGGTAGCGCTGCGAGAGCGCTCGCAGGGCGCCATAGTCGAAATGGGCCATCTGGCCGTTCAGGCCGTGGATCAGGAGCAGCGCCGGTCCTTCGCCCTCGTCGCGCACGTGCAGGCGCACGCCGTCGGCTTCGACGAAGAAGCCGGTCGGCGGCAGGGCGCTTTCGATGCGCCGCGCGGTGCGCGCGCTGAACTGGTAGAGCAGCACCAGCAGCAGCACCAGGGCGCCGGCGGTGTACAGCAGGGTGGAAGCCAGGTTCATCGTCCCGTCGCTTTCTTCAAGAGTGTCCAGTAATGCACGGGGCTCAGGCGTTCGAGCAGCGCCACGAACCGTGCGTCGCCGCCCACCAGGATGCGGGCCTGGCGGCGCTCGATGCCGCGCACGATGATTTCGCCGGCCCGTTCCGGCGCCATGCGCAGCAGGCGCTGGGCGAGCGCCCGCCCGCGCTCGATCTCGTGCTGCGGCGCGCCCTGCGGCGTGCGCGCGTTCTTCGCGATCGATGTCGCGACCCCGCCCGGATGGACCACGCTCACGCCCACGCGCGTGCCGTCGAGTTCGTGGCGCAGCGCATTGCTGAAGCCGCGCACCGCGAACTTGCTGGCCGAGTAAGCGCTCTGGCCCGGCGGCGAGATGATGCATAGATGCTCGAGAGGTTCACGATCCTGGCCTCGTCGCTCGCGCGCAGCTGCGGCAGGAAGGCGCGCGTCATGCGCACCATGCCATGGAAGTTGACTTCCATGAGCCAGTCGAAATCGTCCGCGGCGATCTGCTCGAAGGTTCCGCCCAGGGCGACGCCGGCATTGTTGACCAGCAGGTCGACCCGGCCATGGGCGCCGTGGACCAGGCCGGGGAAGGCCTGGACGGCGGCGCGGTCGGCGACGTCGAGGCGGTGGTGGCTGGCGCGCACGCCGAGCCGGCGCGCCTCCCCGGCCACGCCTGCCGCGGCGTCGCCGTCGATGTCGGCCAGGGCCAGGTGGCAGCCGCGCCGCGCCAGCGCGAGGGCAAGGGCGCGGCCGATGCCGCCGCCGGCGCCGGTGACGACCGCGACGCGGTTCGCGAGCTTCATGCGCGCGCTCCTTCCTGCTGCTGCGCCTTGGCGTCCGGGCGCGGGGCCAGGCGCAGCACGCCGTCCTCGATGCAGCCGAAGCGGATCGTGAGCAGGTCGCGCAGGTAGTTCTGGTAGACCTGCCAGGGTTTGATGGCGCCCTGCTTGGGCAGCAGGTGGCGGGCCCGCTCGACGTAGCCGGAATTGAAGTCGAGGAAGGGCGCTTCCGGCACGCCGGGGTCGCGCGGCGCCACCGCCACGGCTTGGGCCCGCGCGTCCATGTGGCGCAGCAGGCGGCACACCCATTCGGCGGTGAGGTCGGCTTTCAGGGTCCAGGACGCATTGGTGTAGCCGAAGGCGAGGGCGCAGTTCGGCACGTCGCTCAGCATCATGCCCTTGTAGGACATGGCGCGGCTCGGGTCGACCAGGCGGCCGTCGACCGCCAGGCTGGCGCCGCCGAAGAGCTGCAGGGTGAGGCCGGTGGCCATTACGACGACGTCGGCTTCGAGTTCGCGGCCCGACTGCAGCAGGATGCCGGTCGGCGTGAAGCGCGCCACGTGGTCGGTCACCACCGAGGCCTTGCCCTTGCGGACCGCCCTGAACAGGTCGCCGTCGGGCGCCACGCAGACGCGCTGGTCCCAGGGCTTGTAGCTGGGCGTGAAATGCTCGGCCGCCGCTTCCTGCGATCCCAGCTGGTGGCCGGCCATCTCGACGATCTTCTTCTTCACCAGTTCGGGCCTGCTGCGCGCCAGCCAGTACAGGAACATGCTCTCGCCGATCACGCGCAGGCGCACCAGGCGCCATGCCAGGCGCTCGGGGAAGAGGGCGCGCATGCGTTCGGCGAAACGGTAGTGCGCGGGCCGCGCCACCACATAGCTGGGCGAGCGCTGCAGCATGGTGACGTGCGCCGCCGCCTCGCTCATGGCCGGCACCAGCGTGACGGCGGTCGCGCCGCTGCCGATCACGACCACCCGCTTGCCGGTGTAGTCGAGGTCGCGCGGCCAGAACTGCGGCTGCACGATGCGTCCCGCATAGCCCTGTTCGCCCTCGAAGCGCGGGCGGTAGGCCGCGTCGTAGCTGTAGTAGCCGCTGCACAGGTAGAGGAAGCGCGCGCGGATGCTGCGCGTCGCGCCATCGGCCAGCCGCGCTTGGACCGTCCACATGCAGTCCCGGCTCGACCAGCTCGCGCCCGTCACCTTGTGGCCATGGCGGATATGGGCGTCGATGCCGTGTTCGCGCGCGGTCTCGCACACATAGGCGCGGATCGCCGGGCCGTCGGCGATGGCCCTGGCTTCGCGCCAGGGGCGAAAGCCGTAGCCGAGGGTGTACATGTCGGAGTCCGAACGGATGCCTGGATAGCGGAACAGGTCCCAGGTGCCGCCGACGGCGTCGCGCGCTTCCAGGATGGCGTAGCGCTTGCCGGGACAGCGCCGCTGCAGGGTGGCGGCGGCGCCGATGCCGGACAGGCCGGCGCCGACGATCAGGACATCCAGCACGGGCGCCAAGGCTTGCGCGGCCTGGTCTTCTCCTGGAAGCGGAAGGGGCATCTTGTCTCCATCGGTCTATTCTTGGCACGCCGCCAAGCTGACACTGTACATTGTCAGAATGGCTGCGGCAAGTTTCTGTGTAGAATGTCGGCATGAAAGCCGAGCTCACCCCCACCCGGTCCTACCGGGGACTGTCACAGGACGAGCGGCGCGCCGAACGCCGTGCGCGCCTGATCGCTGCCGCCATCGCCGTCTACGGCGAACGCGGCTACCACCAGGCGACCGTGAAAGCCGTGTGCGATGCGGCCGGCCTCACCGAACGCTACTTCTACGAATCCTTCGCCAACAGCGAAGCGCTCCTGATCGATTCCTTCAATGCGGTGACCTGGTCGGTGCTGGGCGTGATCACCCAGGCCGCCAGGGAGGCGGGGCGGGCGCGCGCGGCGCGTTCGCGCGCCATGCTGCACGCCTACTTTGCGGCCCTGCAGCGCGAACCGCAGTCGGCGCGCGTGTTCCTGGTGGAGATCCGGGGCGTGAGCCGCGCGGTGGACCAGGCCTTCGACACCGCGCTGCGCGCGATCGGCAAGGAAGTCGCCCGCATCGTCGCGCCGCCCGCCGCGGTGGAGGACGAGCTGCTGCAGGCCGGCGTGGTGGGCGGCGTGATCCACATCGCGCTGCGCTGGATCGGGGACGGCTACCAGCCGGACATCGAGACCGTGGTCGATTCCGCGCTCAAGCTGGGGACGGTCTTGGGCTCGAACTCCCGCGCCCGGCGCTGACGCGCGCCATTCAAACGACAAAGCCCGGTGCGGACCGGGCTTTGTCACATCTGTTCGGGACGAATCAGAACTGGTAGGCGAGGCCTGCGCTCAGGTTGCGGATGTCGCTGCCGGTTTTCTGGAACTCCAGGCGGCCCGCGATGTTCGGGGTGAAGGAGTAGCCGACGCCGACGCCGACCACGGCGCGCACGGTGCCGTTGAATTCACGGATGCCAGGACCGCGCACGCGGGCGTCGAGCTGGGTCAGGCCGACGCGGCCGAATACGTTGAAGCTCTCGCCGACCGGCAGGGTGCCGATGCCGGAGACGGAGTAGGCATCGGCGCTGGCCTTGTAGGCGCCGCGTTCGTCTTCGCCCATGCGGCGGTAGCCGGCTTCCACGGCGAAGCCATTGGTGACGTTGTAGCCGGCGAAGACGCCGTAGCTGGTTTCCTTGAAATCGTCGTTGCTGATGCGGGTCTTGCCGGCGTCGACGCCTGCGTAGAAGGTGTTGGGCTGCGCAGCGAAGGCGGCGGAGGAAGCGATGAGCAGGGTAGCGGCGGCTGCGATGTTCTTGATCATTTTCTGTACCTTTTTTCTCTTGTGCGCTGGGGAGGATTCCCGAGCACGGCCGGATTATTACACATGTGACACATTTTGTGTCCGCCGCACAATTGCAAATATTGTTTGGAGATGTAACAAAGTATGCATAGGAGCTTTGCCTCCGGCGTCAAAATGTCGTACATATGCAAACCGAGCAGGCAAGAAAAAAGCCGCCTCGTGAGGCGGCCTCCAGTACGGGTTGTCGCTGGGTCAGATGTGCAGCGCGTGCCCCAGCGCCCGCAGGGCGGCTTCCTGCACCGCCTCGCCCAGGGTCGGGTGGGCGTGGATGGTGCCGCCGATGTCGCCGAGCTGGGCGCCCAGTTCGATCGACTGGGTAAAGCCCGCCGCCAGTTCCGATACGGCGCCGCCGACCGCCTGCCAGCCGACGATGCGCTGGTCGCTCTTGCGGGCCACCACGCGCACGAAGCCATCGGTACTTTCGATGGTCATCGCGCGGCCGTTGGCGCTGAAGGGGAAGCTGGCGGTGATGATCTCGATGCCCGCCTTGTCGGCGTCCTGCGGCGACATGCCGACCACCACGATTTCCGGGTCGGTGAAGCAGACGGCGGGAATGGCGGCGGGCGCGAAGTGGCGGCGCTTGCCGGACACGATCTCGGCCACCATCTCGCCCTGCGCCATCGCGCGGTGCGCCAGCATCGGCTCGCCCGTGAGGTCGCCGATGGCCCAGACATTGCGCATCGAGGTGCGGCAGCCGTCGTCGACCTTGACCGCGCGCCCGTTCATGTCGAGCATCAGGTTTTCCAGGCCCCAGCCCGTGGTGCGCGGCTTGCGGCCGACGGCCACCAGCACCTTGTCCGCTTCGAGCAGGGCTTCCACGCCGGAGGCGTCGCGCACCCGCACCTGCGTCCCTTCCTCGTCCATGCCGAGCACGGAAGTCGCCAGGCGCAGCTCGACGCCCAGGCGCTCGAGGGCCGCCGCGACGGGCTTGACCAGGTCGGCGTCATAGGCCGGCAGGATGCGGTCGGCCGCCTCCACCACCGTCACCTGGCTGCCCAGCTTGCGGTAGGCGGTGCCCAGTTCCAGGCCGATGTAGCCGGCGCCGACCACCACCAGGCGCTGCGGGATCTCGCCGGGAGACAGGGCCTCGGTGGAAGAGATCACGCGCCCGCCGAAAGGCATGAAGGGCAGCTCGACGGCTTCCGAGCCGCTGGCCAGCAGCATGTGCTCGCAGCGGATGCGCACCGTGGCTTCGCTCGCACCTTCCGGGCGCACCTCGACCGTCTTGCCGTCCAGGATGGTGGCCCAGCCGTTGACCAGCTTGACGCCGTTCTTCTTGAGCAGCGCGCCGACGCCGCCGGTCAGCTTCTTGACGATGCCGTCCTTCCAGGCCACCGTGCGTTCGAGGTCGATGCGCGGCTCGCTACTGCTGATGCCCAGCGGCGAGGTCTCGGCCGCGTAGCTGCGCGCCTTGCAGAACTCCTCGGCCGCGTGGATCAGGGCCTTCGAGGGAATGCAGCCGATGTTCAGGCAGGTGCCGCCGGGCGAGGCGCCCTCGACCAGCACGGTCGGCACGCCGAGCTGGCCGGCGCGGATGCCGGCCACGTAGCCGCCGGGTCCGCCGCCCACGATGAGCAGGGTTGTGTTGATGGTCTCCACGACGTTATCCTTTCCTTTACTCCACGAAGATGGTCGCCGGGGCTTCGAGATAGCCGCGGATCGCCTGGATGAACTTCGCCGCCACCTGGCCGTCGATGACGCGGTGGTCGAACGAGGACGACAGGTTCATCATCTTGCGCGCCACCATGGCGCCGTCCCGGATCACCGGACGGTCGACGATGCGGTTGGTGCCGATGATGGCCACTTCCGGACGGTTGATGACGGGGGTGGTGACGATGCCGCCCAACGGGCCCAGGCTGGTGATGGTGATGGTGGAGCCGCTCAGCTCGTCGCGCGCGGCCTTGCCGGTGCGCGCGGCTTCGGCCAGGCGCAGCACCTCGGCGGCCGCGGCCCAGGGATCGAGCGACTCGGCATGGCGCACCACCGGCACCATCAGCCCGGCGTCGGTCTGGGCGGCGATGCCCAGGTGCACCGGCTCGTACTGGATGAGCAGGTTCTTGTCGTCCTCGTAGCGCGCATTCATCATCGGGTAGGCGCGCAGCGCCAGCACCACGGCGCGCATCAGCAGCGGCAGCAGGGTCAGCTTGCCGCGCTCGGCGCCGTAGCGCGCATTGAGCTGGGCCCGCAATGCTTCCAGTTCGGTGACGTCGATTTCTTCGACATAGGTGAAGTGCGGGATGTTGCGCTTGGCTTCCTGCATCTTCTCCGCGATCTTGCGGCGCAGGCCGATCACCGGCGCGGCGTGCTCGCCTTCCAGCCTGGCGTAGCGCTTGTCGGCGCCGCCGCCCGGGGCGCCGCCGCGGCGGCCCGCCACGTGGGCGTCGAGGTCGGCGTGCGTGATGCGCCCGGCCGGGCCGGAGCCGTGCACGAACTGCAGCTCGATGCCGAGGTCCCAGGCGCGATGTCGCACGGCCGGCGCGGCCAGCGGCTTCTCGCCTTCGCCACGCATCGGTCCCGGCGCATGTTGCGGTGCGCGCGAGACCGGGGCCGGCATAGGCTTGGGCGGCGCCTTCGGTGGCGCCGACACCGCAGCCTGCGCTTCACCGGCCGCCACGGCTTCGAGCTGCGGCTCGCCCACTTCCTCGGCCGGGGCGGTAGCCGCAGCCGACTTCACCGGCTCCTGCCTCGCCTTCTCGCCAGAAAAATTACCGGCGCCTTCGACTTCCAGCCGGATCAGTTCCGCGCCCACGGCCAGCGACTGGCCGACCGCGCCGCCCAGCGAGGTGATCGTGCCGGCCACCGGCGAGGGAATCTCGACGGTCGCCTTGTCGGTCATGACGTCGGCCAGCACCTGGTCTTCCTTGACCGTGTCGCCCGGCTGCACGTGCCAGGCCACGACTTCGACTTCAGCGATGCCTTCGCCCAGATCCGGCATCTTGATGACGTGAATGCCCATAGAATCAACCCTCCATCGCGCGTTTCAGGGCCGCGCCGACGCGGTCGGGCCCGGGGAAATAAGCCCATTCCTGCGCATGCGGATACGGGGTGTCCCAGCCGGTGACGCGCTCGATCGGCGCTTCCAGCTGGTAGAAGCAGTGTTCCTGCACGAGCGCCGCGAGTTCCGCGCCGAAGCCGCTGGTGCGGGTGGCTTCGTGCACGATCACGCAGCGGCCGGTTTTCTTGACCGAGTTGACGATGGTCTCGAGGTCGAGCGGCCAGATGCTGCGCAGGTCGATCACCTCGGCATCGACGCCGCTCTCGCGCGCCGCCGCCTCCGAGACCCAGACCATGGTGCCGTAGGCCAGCACGGTGACGTCGTTGCCCGGGCGGACGATGGCCGCCTTGTCGAGGTCGACCTTGTAGTAGCCGGTCGGGACGTTGCCCAGCGCATGGCCGGACCAGGGCACGACCGGACGGTCGTGGTGGCCGTCGAAGGGGCCGTTGTACAGGCGCTTCGGTTCCAGGAAGATCACCGGGTCGTCGTTCTCGATCGAGGCGATCAGCAGGCCCTTGGCGTCGTAGGGATTGGACGGCATCACGGTGCGCAGGCCGCAGACGTGGGTGAAGAAGGCTTCCGGGCTCTGGCTGTGGGTCTGGCCGCCATAGATGCCGCCGCCGCAG
>Ga0209023_10004141_pt1 | contig 16724 bp, 8 predicted proteins | sample LakOneMetagenome_FD_187468 | JGI IMG/M metagenome (GOLD analysis project Ga0209023, IMG submission 187468) | Freshwater and sediment microbial communities from Lake Erie, Canada (SPAdes) (version 2) | ecosystem: Environmental > Aquatic > Freshwater > Lentic | place: Lake Erie, Canada | collected... | reverse complement strand
AATATGACAAATGAAGAGGAAGAAGATACTTCGGAATATGAAGTGGTTATGAACCACGAAGAGCAATATTCCATCTGGCCGGTTGGTCGAGAGTTACCCTTGGGTTGGGAGAAGACGGGAAAGAGCAGTCGAAAACAGGAGTGTCTTGACCATATTGCAACTGTCTGGACAGACATGAGACCTCTAAGTTTACGAAAACAAATGGAATCCAGTTGATTGACCCCCCTGCAAATCAGCACAGGAGAACGCACATGGCAAAAGGTCCGCCCGAATCCGCCGCGAAGGAGTCTCAATCGCGCGATATTCCGCATTATATGCAGCTGCAGCGCGCACATGATGCCTATTTCAAAGAAATCGGTGACGTCTGCACCCGGATGAACGGGCGATATCAGGATTTGCAGATTGAATTTAATCGCGCGGTCGAAAATGCCTGCCGCACGCAGGATATGGACGGGCTGATGGGTGCGCATGAATCATTTCAGAATGAATATAACGCGGCATTGTCTGAGGCCGGGAATGACAGTGGGTACAGTGACGCCTATCGAACCTACAAGCACTCCATCAAAGAACTGCTGGCAGCCACTGACGTGGACGATTTGACGTTTTCCGATATGGCTGCGTTGAGCCAGAGTCTCTATACTGTGGCGCAAACGGCGATGGGCCTCGATTGCGCGACAACGAGCGCTACCGGAGCACAGGCAGCCGCAGAGCCGCACAATCCTTTCGAGAGTTGATGTACGCATCGGCGACCAACAAGCTCCGTCAGGTAACCAAGGTGCCCGAAAAGTCAGCGTTCGATATCGTCATCACAGGCTTCCCGGGCTTGCTGGCTGCTCATGTAGTTAGTAGGTTCAATGACAAAGGTCTTCGCGTGGGTTACCTTATTGAAGGCAACCACTGCGACCAATTTGACGAATTGGTGGCGTCACTCCACGCAGGCGGACACCTTGGCTCGAGCACCCTCCCTACCATTTCGGCTTGCCACCCCGATCAAATCGCTGGCGCGGAAATCTGGTACTTTGCTGGTTTTGAGGCCTACCCGGACCGTCAGTTTTGTGATCGCATGCGCGAAGCAGGAATCCTCGCCATCACCGTCGTTGCAACCCCGTTTGGCGGAGGACAACGCTGGCAGTGGATCTTGCCGAAAAGCCGAATGTCACGAAATCCCGACTCTCTCCCCGATGTACGGGGCTTTGAGAGGCATTTTCGTACGTCCCTGACAATCGGAGCCGCCCCGGCGATGGACATTGCGCAAGAAGGCGTGCTGCACTTTCTGGCAACACTGTCCGATCTCAAGTTCGAAATTGATGAGCGGGTCGATGACTTCTTCGAATATCACGGCTTGCGATGTCCGGTTAGCGCTGACCGCCAGATCAATATTGTCCCTGTGGAAGTGGCTGCGGCCATGATCGTTTCAATATCTGAATCGCAAGCAATGGGTGATTTTCTGATAGCTGCGGCCGATAGCATGTCAGGAGAAGATTTCCTCGAAATCATCGGTGATGCGATCGGTATCGGCTTGCAGGACTGCAGCTTCGCCCCCAACGCCAAGCCAGACGACCTCGACCGGCTTTTTGACCAAAGGCTGATCGATTTTGCGACCTATTTGCCACTCCCGGAACCCGGGGAATGTGCGCGAGCGTGGTCTCTTGCTGGAATGGACCCGGAAGCGATGCGGCTTGATCGACCCAGGTTCATCAAACTTGTTGAGTCAGCCGGGTGCCAGGCGCACCAGGCGCACACAGATTTTTGCAACGAAGCTTCGGCGCTGGCCACGGAACGCTGCGCGATCGATCGGGAAGGCCATCGATTGCAGTATTCACGATCGGGAAGCAGCGGCCCGGTCGTGATCCTCGTCAATGCCTTTGGCCAGGGGCAAGAGGCGTGGAGCCGCCTGACCGCGCTTCTGTCCAAGCGTTTCCGTGTCCTGAGTTGGGAGTTGCGTGGCCTTGATGCGGAGCACCCGCGCATGTGCGTACAGGATCATGTTGACGATCTGACAGCCATTCTCGATGCGGAAAATGCTAACTGTGCGAACTTAATCGCATGGTGCACCGGCCCCAAGATCGCGCTGGAATTTGCCCGACAATTTCCCCCTCGTACAGGCGCTATGGTGTTGCTCAACACAACGCTAAAATGTGCGTCGACCCCGCCCGAGATCGATACGCCTTACGAGCGAAATTTCGAATCGCTGTGCCGAATGCTCGCCCAGCGCCCTGCCATGGCGCCATCCATCCGCGACTCGTTGGTGGCAGGCGCCTCTCCGAAGACCACCGGAAACACTGCTGATGACGAGCCGGAAGTGCTTTTGAGAATGAACCGTGATCTGCGGCAGGCGGTTCTTCAGCCATTTCGCGACTCATCTTCTGTTATCCGGTACGCTGAACAGCTAATCGACTTCTGGAGTGTGGATCTGAACAGCCTTTGCGCAACAACTCGCCCCGTTCTGCTGCTCGCTTCCGAATTCGACGAAGTTGCATCGCCTGATTCTTCCGAACTGGCGGCAAGATACCTCCCCAACGCACGAGCAGTGCTAATCCCGGGCGCAACCCACTATTTTCTTTATGATCGTGCCGACTCAGTTGCGCGAGCAGCCGAGTGGTTCTTTTCGACCGCACAACAAGCAAGTCGGCTCGACCATTTGGTACAGTGAGGGAGCAGGAAGCGAAAATGTCGGTCGATCTCCGTTCACGGCTAGCCGCTCTATCGCCCGAGAAGCGCGCGCTTCTTGAGCGCAGGCTGCGGGCAAGTAAGCCTGAACTAACGTCGGACGTCATACCCCACCTGGAAGATCTGCACAGATCGCCGCTGTCGTTCTCCCAGCAACGTTTGTGGTTTCTCGAGCAGCTTGAACCCGGCCTTGGCCATTACAATCTCCCGACTGTGATGCGGTTCAATGGATCGGTGGATCCCGACAAGCTTCAACAGGCCATCAATTTCGTCATCTCGCGACATGCGATACTTCGAACCAGATTTGTGCTGGTCAAGGGCGAACCGTGTCAGGAGATCACGCCAGATTGTGAAATTCGAATCCAGTTGCTCGATCTCGCTGAATTGGCACCAGCCGAGCGTGCGATAGAAGCAAACCGCCTTTCCTATGAATCCGCAGTGCAACCGTTCGCGCTTGGCGAATGCCCGCTGATCCGGGCCCAGCTTGTGCGCCTTGGTCAGCAAGATTTTCAGCTGACCGTGACCATGCACCACATTGTGTCCGATGGCTGGTCTCTCGGTTTATTCTCGCGCGAGCTTTCAAGCGCTTACTCCGCTCTGGTGATGGGCGAGGAGCCATCTTTGCCGCCGCTCTCTTTGCAATATGCCGACTTTGCAACTTGGCAGCAGCAGCACCTGCAAGGCGAAACGCTCGATCGGCTGCTGTCTTATTGGAAGGACAAATTGGCGGGAATGCCGCTGCTTTTGGAATTGCCAACCGATCGACCGCGTCCGCGCGTCCAGACTTTCGTCGGCGGAACGCTGGTCCGCGCTTATTCCAGGTCCGCAACGGAACGACTAGCAAAGTTCGCGCAAGATCACGAGGCAAGCCTGTTCATGGCGCTGCTGGCCGTTTTCAAGGTTCTCCTACACCGGTTCAGCGGGCTTACCGACATCGTGGTGGGATCGCCTATCGCCAATCGCGGCCGACAGGAAATCGAGGCGCTGATCGGCTTTTTCGTCAACACTCTGGTGCTGCGCAGCGACTTGTCGGGTGACCCCAATTTTGGTGAGGTGCTTGACCGTGTCCGCGAGGTTTCACTCGGTGCCTACGCGCACCAGGACCTGCCCTTCGAGCGACTTGTCGTTGAGCTCAACCCCGATCGCAACCTCGATCATAATCCGCTTTTCCAGGTCATGTTCGGGATGCAGAATACCGAAGCCAAAATTCCCGCGCAGAATGGAGAGTCGGAGTTTGGCATTGGAACGTCGAAGTTTGATCTGACGGTCAGCGTAACCGAAACGGAAGAAGGCATAACCTGCGCCTGGGAATTCAGTTCCACCTTGTTCGAAAGCTCAACTATTGCTGCATTGGCCGATGCGTTTGGCGTGTTAATGGAAACCGTCGTGCAGTTTCCGGACAGGCCGATCTCTCGACTATCGCTTCTGACAGAATCGCAGCGCCAACAGGTCCTTACACTTGCAACCAATCCGGGTTTGGAGCCATCGGCGGAGACGGTGCCCCGGATTTTCGCCAGGCAAGCGGCTGCGACGCCGACCGCCGTTGCCGTCGATGCACCCGATCGGGTGCTGACCTATGATGAGCTCGATCACCTATCAAACCAGCTCGCGCGACGCTTGATGGCATCGGGCGTTGGTCCCGAAACAATCGTCGGTTTGTGCCTTGACCGATCCTCGATGATTCCACTGGCGATGCTCGCTGTGTGGAAGGCAGGAGCCGCATTCCTGCCCCTGGATCCCACACTTCCGCCCAAGCGCATGGCTTACATGCTTGCTGACGCAGGAGCCCAGATGATCCTGCTCCACGGCACCGACCCGGCGACTTTGCTTTCTTCCTATGACGGGACAATCCTAACGCTTGATACCGATCTTGACCTCTTCGATGCTTATTCGGACAGTCCGCTCGATTGCCATTTGCCCGCTAACGCGTTGGCCTATCTGATCTACACGTCGGGTTCGACCGGGCGGCCCAAGGGCGTGTTGGTCCAGCACGATTGCACGGCCAACGCGTTGCAGTCATTGATCGCTGCTTTTGGCTTGCCGGCTGGAACCCGAGTTCTTCAATTCGGTGCTCTCAGCTTCGATATTTCAATCTTCGACCTGCTGATGGCGTTTGGCTGCGGCGGAACGCTATGCATCGCGAAACGCGAGGACCTGTTGCCGGGACTGCCCCTGGCCGAATCTTTGGAGTCGATGCGCATCAACGCGGTAACACTGCCCCCATCGGCAATGGCCGTCACTCCGCTAACTCCGCTGAGCGAATTGCAAACACTTGTGTTTGGCGGAGAAGTTTTGCCTACTGCGCTGGCTGATGACTGGCGTGCCCACGGGCGGCGATTGATCAACGCTTATGGCCCGACTGAGACAACCATTTGGACTGCCTTTCATGACTGCGAGGCTGAAATCGATCCGCCGCCTATCGGCAAACCAGTATCTCGCACGCAAGCCTATGTTTTGGATATCAATCTGGACTTGGTTCCGCCCGGCTTTCCCGGAGAACTTTATGTTGGTGGCTCCGGCGTTTCCCGTGGCTATCGAGATCGCCCCGGGCTTACTGCAGAAAGCTTTATTCCCGATCCGTACTCCAACCAAGCGGGTGCTAGATTGTATCGCACCGGCGACAGGGTTGTTCTTCGCCAGGATGGCGCGGTGCGGTTTCTGGGCCGCAAGGACAATCAGATCAAGCTGCGTGGCTACCGCATAGAACTCAGCGAGATCGACAATGTGATGCTCGGGCACGATGCGATTGCGGCCGCTGCAGCGATAGTTCAGCAGACATCCGGCGGCGAACCGCGGATCGTATTGTTCTGCGTTGCGCGCGATGGAGCGAGCGTTGCGCCCGCAGACCTTCATTCACATCTGCGCAATCTTCTGCCCGATTACATGGTACCCGCCCGGGTCGTAATGTTAGATTCCTTGCCGTTGAACAGCAGCGGCAAAGTCGACCGACAATCGCTTGCACTTCAAAATGCCAACGATGCAATTGAAGTAGGTCCCGACGAAAACGAAACCGAGATCGAAAGCTTGGTAGCGCAGGTGTTTGCTGAAACGCTTGAAGTCACACGCCTTGGCCGCACCGCAAACTTTTTCGAAATGGGGGGCCATTCGTTGCTCGCAACCCGGGCGATCAATCGGCTTAACGAGCGATTCAATATCCAGCTGCCGTTGCGTGCCCTGTTCGAGCATCCCGGCGTTGCTGACATGGCAGCCTTCATCACCAAGGTTCAAGCAGAAGGTCCAGGAGTCATCCAGTCGGCGATGTCACGGGTTCAACGCCGCGCTGTATCGAAGTCGGAAATCGGTGGAGCGCCATGACCAGCGCGAAATGGCACTAGCAAAGGTATCTGCAATGCAGTCAACCAATTCTCCAGCCACTTCGCAACGTAACTTTGCACGGGCGCGTTTGCTTGATGAGCGCGAAAAGGGTGTTTTTCCCCTTTCCTTTGCCCAGGCGAGATTGTGGATCCTGGATCAACTGCAGCCAGGCAATCCCGCCTATAACATCCCGGCTACCCTACCATTGCGAGGGCCGGTCGATGTTGAAGTGCTTAGGCGAAGCCTGAATGAAGTTCTTCGGCGCCACGATGCCCTTCGTACCACATTCACCGCAATCGACGGCAAGCCGGCGCAGATCATCGCCACCGAACAGGAGGTCGCCTTCGCTCAAGTCGACCTAAGATCCCGGATGGGCTTCGCGTCGGCAGAGAATGTCGGGAATTTCATTTACCAGGAAAGCAGGCAATCCTTCGATCTGGAAAAAGGGCCACTGCTGCGGGCGACGCTAGCGAGAATTGGAGCAAACGACCATCTGCTGATGCTGGTCATGCATCATATCGTCTCGGACGGTTGGTCGATGTCCATCCTCAACGCAGAAATTTCCAAAATATACATGGCGTTTCTTCGCAACGAGCCGTCGCCGTTGCCTGAACTGCCTATTCAGTATGCTGATTTTGCGGAATGGCAGGCTGAATGGTTCTCCGGCGAGTTGATGCAAAAGCAGCTGGCCTATTGGAAAGAGCGATTGACCGGACTTCGTCCGGTCCTGAACCTGCCAACCGATCGGCCCCGACCACCTGTGCAGACAAGCCAGGGATCGGTTCGTGGATTCACGATAAGTCAGCAAACCTGTGAGCGCCTCAAGGCGCTGAGCCAGGCCAATGGCGCGACCTTGTTCATGATCTTGATGGCAGCCTTCAAGGTGCTGCTGTCCCGCCTGAGCGGCGAAACCGACATTGCTATCGGAACGCCGATTGCTAATCGTACCCAGAACGAACTTGAAGGCCTGATCGGGTTTTTCGTCAATACGCTGGTTCTGCGCACTGATCTTGCAGGCGATCCGACGTTTGTTGAGCTGTTGGCGCGAGAACGAGATGTCGCGCTCGGTGCATATGGCAATCAGGATATGCCCTTTGAACGTCTGGTCGAGGAACTCCAGCCCGACCGCGATCTTAGCCACAACCCACTGTTTCAAATTCTATTCGCGGTCCAGAATTTTGGGATAGTTGATCGTAATGCGGTGCCAATCGGAGGGTCAAACCTTCAGGCGGGATCGCTGGGAAATGGGACGGCAAAGTTCGATCTCACGCTTTCGGTGCTTGATACCGGAGCTGGTGCGCAAGGATTTCTCGAGTACAACACCGATCTGTTCAATGAGGCGACGGCTGAAACGATCGTGGCCCGATATCTTGCGCTGCTTCGTGATATTGTCGAGCATCCAGGTAATCCTATCTCCAGTTTGTCAATCTGGGCCCCCGACGAGAATCTGTGCGAATCGATTGGGCCGGCGGCCACGTCAGCGCCGGATCGACCTGTTCGAACCTTGGGTGGATCCATCGCAGCGCAAGCTTGGTCCAATCCGGACTCCGTTGCTGCAATCGAACACGGCGAAGTGATGACCTACGCCGCGCTCGATCGGGCTTCGAACCAGGTTGCGCGGGCCCTTCTTGCTGCCGACCACCTGGCAAGCCAAACGGTAGCTGTCGTCTTGTCGCCCGGTTTTCAGGCTCTGGTAGCCATCACCGGAATTCTGAAAGCTGGACTGACTTGTGCGCCAGTCGACCCGTCCGAAGCTGTCACTGCAGACCGTTTGGCGGCACTCGGCCAGGAACTTGGTGCCGGACTGATGATCGTCGACGACGATGTGGCCACCGAATCAACTAGCGACAAAGCTCAACTCCTGACGATTTCGCAGTTGTTGGATCGAGCCCAGCCCCTGCCTGATGAACCCGTCGAGAGTGCTGAGAACCTTGAAGCGGCTGCTGTCATCACTTTGGTCGCCGGTTCCAAGCGAACGCGCGGCAGGTCGGAATTCAGCCACCGCAGTATCGTCAATCTGGTTGGCGATCCGGTGATCGCTTTTTCAAGCACCGATCGGATAATCTGCCCACCACGCCTGGATGGGGGCCGCGGAATACTTGCACTATTCGGCGTAATGGCAACAGGTGGCACCGTCGTCTTCGTGCCTGGCGACGTTTCTCCGGGATCGAGACGATACGCCGGCTTGTTGCGGGATGTCGAAGCAACCGTACTGATTGGAGATCTTGCAGATTTTGAACGGTTGGCACGCGAATTTCCCCGGGCGCTGCGGAGCGTGCGGTCAATGCTCAGCGATGAGCAGAGGCTTGACTGGAGCCAGTTGCGCGAGTCCTTTCCTGTCGACATCCTAAGTCGTATCTGTCTGATTTCATGCCCGTCGACGGTGGGAGTCTATTCCCTGATCCAACCGCTTGAGCAGATTCTCGGTTTGGAAAATTCTCAAACAACTGCCCGCCTGACGCTTGGACGACCGGTAGGCGGGCTAACCGTCCAGGTCGTAGATGCCGATCTGGAACCGGTTCCGCAGGGAGTTCCGGGCGAAATCTATGTCGATTACTCGTCGGCGCGATCGCTTCGCAACGAATGTCGAACCGGTCTGCATGTACGATTCGAAGACGGTAGTCTGATCTCTCACTGCACTTGGCTCGATGCGATTTCAAACGATGGCATGATCGTCGATCCGATTGAAATCGAAACCGCATTGAAAGAATTGCCGGGTGTGATCGAAGCAGCGGCCACTTCCAGGATCCGCCAAGGCCTGAAGGATCCGGGGCCGGTTGCGATCGTCGCGCTCGATCAGGATACCGCAATCGAGGAGGTCCGCGCCGCCATAGCCACGCGCTTGCCCCAAAGGTTGCGGCCATCGCTGATTCTGGCTGACCGGGCAATTCCGTATGACCATCGTGGTACGCTCGATCGGCGGACTCTCGACGAAATGGCGCGATCGGTCGATTCGCCCCTGATCGAGGACGCTCCATACCTGGCTCCACGTGACGAGGTCGAAACCGCGCTTACCCAGATCTGGATGCATGTGCTGGGGCGTGAGCGGGTCGGCGTACACGACAACTTCTTCAGGATGGGCGGCCATTCGCTGATCGCAACGCAGATCGTTGCCCGTATCAGTGACATGTTCCACGTCGAGTTTCCACTGCAGCTCATCTTTGAAGCTCCAACCATTGAGTTGCTCGCTCAAAATCTCGCGCAGAAGGTAGGCACTGATCATCAGTTTGAGGTTCCGCCGCTTGTGGCCCTCCCACGCGATCGCCCGATGCCGCTTTCGTTTGCGCAGCAACGGCTGTGGTTCCTCGATCAATTTGAACCTGGAAGCGCTTTCTACAATATCGCCTTGCCGATGCATTTTCACCACGCGCTGGAGCCGGCTATTTTGCGCGGAGCGCTTGATGACCTGGTAGCACGCCATGAAACCTTGAGAACCAGGTTCGTCTCTGAAGGGGGAGAGCCGGTTCAAATCATTGCACCTGAATTGCATGTCGATTTGCCCACAATGGACCTTCGTGGTCTGCCTGACGGCGAACGTCAGCGCGAGGCCCAGCGGTTGACACGGCTGGAAGCCGAGCTCCCGTTCGATTTGCAGGAAGGACCGGTTATCCGGGCTAGGCTGCTGCGACTTGCACAATCCGAATGCCTGCTGCTTTTGACCATCCATCATATCGCCGCCGACGGCTGGTCGCTCGATATCCTGATGAACGAACTGTTCGCGTTTTATCGCGGACGGCAAGCGGGTACTCCGGCCACTCTGCCAGAACTGACCATCCAGTATGCCGACTTCGCTTGTTGGCAACGACGCTGGCTGAGCGGAGCAGTCCTGCAGCGGCAGGTGGATTATTGGAAGCGAACACTGCAAGGTGCCCCGCCATTGCTGGAGCTGCCAACCGATCGACCGCGTCCGCCCTCCCAGACATTCAGCGGCGAGATTTATGCCTCGGCGATGTCGGGAGCGGTGCTGCGCTCGGCGAAAGCGGTTTCCGAGCAAGAGCAAGTTACATTGTTCACGACGCTGCTGGCTGCGTTCTACGTTCTGCTTTTTCGACTTACCGGGCGCAGAGACCTTGTGGTTGGTTCGCCAATCGCCAGTCGTACCCGCCCCGAATTGGAAGGGCTGATCGGGTTCTTTGCAAATACCATAATTCTCCGCGCCGGGCTTTCGCCCGACATGACCTTTCGCCAGCTGATCACGCTTGTCCGCGACGTGACCCTGGGTGCCTACAGTCATCAGGACATTCCCTTTGAGAAGCTGGTCGAAGAACTGCAGCCAGCACGCAATGTCGCCTATCATCCATTGTTCCAGGTCATGTTCGCGCTTCAGAATACTGGTCGACCAGCCGCCGCCGAAGGGCTTTCGGAAGACGATCCACCGGCATTGGGGGCAGGTGTCGCCAAGTTCGATCTGACCATGTTCGTGTCAGAAACCACAAGCGATCTTCGCTCAGGGATCGAATACAATTCCGATTTGTTCGACGCTGACACGATCACGCGCTTTGCGCTACGCTATGAGGCAGTGCTTGCTGCTGCGACGGCCGATCCGGATCGTTTGGTCTACACACTCCCGGTCCTATTGCCAGACGAAGCCAGCTGTCTTGCCGATTGGAATGAGACAGCAGTTCCTGTCGCGGCGGCATGCACACACGTGCGCTTTGCGCAGCAGGCGAAAATTTTGGGCGATGCGCCGGCCATGATTTTCGACGGCGACACCATGTCGTATGCCCAGCTTGATCGACTGGCCAACGCATGGGCCCATCATCTGGTCTCCATCGGCGTAAAACGTGGCTCTCGCGTGGCTATTTCGATGACGCGCTCCTTCGAAATGATTGTCGCGGTTCTGGCGACACTGAAGGCAGGTGCCTGCTATGTGCCGATCGATCCCAACTATCCGCGCGATCGTGTGGATTTCATGATCAATGATTCTCGCGCGGTCGTGATGCTAACGCAAGGCATGCTGGCCGAGCGGTTCGGAAACGGCGACTTCAAAATCCTATTGATCGATGGGCCTGAACTGCCCGCAGATCTGGATGCTGCTCCCGTCATCCCGGTTGACTCAGCCGATTTTGCCTATGTCATCTATACGTCTGGCTCCACCGGACAGCCCAAAGGTGTGGCTATGCCACACGGGCCACTCTCTTCGCTTGTGGAGTGGCAAGTAGAACGTTCGAACTTGCCCCCCGGTGCACTGACCGCGCAATTCGCCTCGCTCAGCTTCGACGTTTCGTTTCAGGAAATTTTTGCCACTTTGTGCGCTGGTGGCACGCTGGTCTTGATAGACGAGGACCAGCGCCGAGATCCGCAACTACTTTGGCAAACTCTCGCGCGCTGGAAAGTAGAGCGGCTGTTTCTACCCTATGTCGCGTTGCAGCAGTTGGCTGAGTGCGCACAACGAAAAGATGAATTGCCAGCCAGCCTCGCAGAAATCATCACCGCTGGCGAGCAACTACAAATCACGCCGCAAATAGCCAGGCTGTTCACCCGGATCGATGCCGTATTATACAATCAATACGGCCCCAGCGAGAGTCACGTGGTTACCGAATTGCGGCTCACGGGTAACCCCGACGAATGGCCGACGCGACCGTCCATTGGTCGGCCATTGCCACACGCCACAATCCAGATACTCGACCCGTGGGCCCAGCCGTGTCCGATCGGCGTGGCAGGTGAACTGTTCATTGGTGGCCGCGCGCTGGCGCATGGTTATCTCGATCGGCCGAGACAGACGGCAGAGCGATTCCTGCCAGATCCCGGAGAGATGGCCGCCGGGCGGTTGTACCGTACCGGCGATCGGGCCCGGTTCCTTGCCAACGGTGAGATACAATTTCTCGGGCGACTCGACGACCAGGTCAAAATTCGCGGGTTCAGGGTTGAACTTGCCGAGGTTGAAATGGCACTTCGGACACACCCTGCAGTGCAAGAGGCTGTGGTCGTCGCACGCGAAGAAGGCGGTGAACTAAAGCTGGTCGCCCACATCCAGGCCGACGCTGGCAACGCGCCTACCCCCGAGCAACTTCGCATTCACCTGGCCAAGACCTTGCCCGACTACATGATCCCGGCCAGTTACAACGTCCTGCGTCGGCTGCCGCTGACACCAAGTGGAAAATTAAGCAGAGACAACCTGCCGGTTTCGGTGCGCGCCGAGGAAGACGGTTCAGAAGCTGAGCTGACGCCAGTCGAGGAAGTTTTGGCACAGATCTGGCGAGATGTGTTGCAATTGCCCAAAGTCGGCGTGCACGACAGCTTCTTCGATCTCGGCGGCCACTCGCTGTTGGCAACCCGTGTAATTTCGCGAATTCGCGATGAGTTCGGGGTGGAGGTCGCAGTCCGTCAGATATTTGAAACGCCGACGATCGAGGCGCTGGCGCTGTCGATTGTTGAGCTTGCCTTTGCTGATCAGTCTGACGATGAACTGGAAAGTCTCTTGAGCGAACTCGAGCAGTTACCTGACTAGCAAGGACCTGCTGCCGCCTCCTTCGAGCGGGAGATCTGTCATCGGGATGACCGCGTCAGCAATCTTGCCCAGTCAGGAAATCGCGAATGACCTCGATCAGTCCCTCCGGATTGTCACGCTGGACTCCGTGACCGCAATTATCAAACCGTAGCAATGTGGCCAGGCCAGGCGCCATGCTGGCGACGATATGTTCCTGCTCAGGAAGCGGCGTAATGGGATCGTCGGAGCCGCCGATCACCAGCGTACGGGCTCGGATTTTGGCAAGTCCATCCGTCAGGTCAAATTCTACCCCTTCCCCGCCAGGGCGCTCGAAATAGGGCAAAATCTCGGGATTGCGAATAGTCCGGTTCAAGGCTCCAGCATCGAGCAGACGGTGATTGTATAGCGGTCCGCAAACCTTTCCGTAGTTTTCGTAGGCATCAGGTGTTCGTTCATCGAAAGCTCGGATGACCGCGCGCCGTGCGTCTTCGCCTCCTCGCCTCGCAAAGGCTTCGAGCACGTTCCCGCGCCGCGTTTGGGATCCCGTTCCGCGTGCGGAAGTGCTGATCAGAATCAAGCCTGCCGGTTGCTCAGGATGTCGAATGGCATATTCCATCGCGACGTATCCACCGAAGGACGTTCCCAGAACAACCGGGTTTGTGATGCCAAGCGTATCGCAAAAACACGCCAGATCGTCTGCCCAGTTCGCCAGGTTCCAGGAATCCGGGCTAGTCCTGTCGCTGCGGCCATGCCCGCGCTGGTCCAGATAAATGACCTGAGAAATTTGCCCTAGCGGTGCAAAATCTGGCCGAAAAGTTGAATGATCGAGACCCGGGCCGCCATGCAGACAAATCAACGTTGGCTTTTCACGCATCGCATCCGGATCGACGGCGAGCTGGGTCCCTTCGACATCGAAGTACAGCGAAGCGCCTCTGATACGGACGAACACTCAAGCCGCCCTGGCATCAGGAATGCGGGCTTCAGCAAGCAGGCGTTCGATATTGCCATGCAAAATCAGCGCGCGATCCGTCTCGCCAAGATCAGACAATGCACCGTCGATTCCATCAACAGCTTCGACGAACGAATTCTGATCGCCCTGCAGTCTGAACACAGGCCAGTCGGTGCCGAAAATGATCTTGTGGTTGACCCCCTTCAAGGTCGCCAGCTTGACTGCGCCGGCATCGCCGTCTCGCCGCAAGGCACTCTGAAAGGCGCTGATGTCCATGAAGAGATTCGGTCGAAACGCGCAAAGCATTGCGCACTCCTCGATAAAACTGACGGCTCCGTGGGCCATGATGAAATTGACTTCGGGAAAGGCCTGCGCCGCTTCGTCGATCAGGAATGGGTAGGCATGCTTGAACGAAAGCGCCGGCGATGTCGGGCCGATGTGGACAGTCACGGGTACGCGGTAATGGCGACAGATTTCGTAGAATGGATAGACACTCGGGTCACTTGGCGAAAAACCAGTGGGAGGATACAATTTGAACCCCTTGAAGCCGAATTCCCGCAACGACCGCTCGAACAGGTCGATACCGTCCTTGCCCCACCGCGGGTCCATTCCTCCAAACACCTCGAAACGTCCAGGGTGCCTCTCCAAGACAGCTCGATGGCATTCATAGGAATCGGCGATTGACAGCTTGCTGTCCTGCAACTGGTAAGTGAAGTCAGCGGCGAGTAGAATGCTCTTCGCGATGCCCGCTTCGTCCATCTCCTTCACTAGCTCGTCGCACATCGGATCACGCAGTTTTGACAGGTAGATCGATGTCAACTTTTCCTGGGAAGTGTTGATCCCCTGCGCAGTCAGGTGTGCATGGATGTTGGATACTGCGCCGCGTACAAATGAGAGCGGGATGTGTTCGGGTGATGCGATATGACAGTGCGCATCGATAATCCTGACGCGATCGGTGCCACCCTCAAGCATCGGAAACTGCCTCACTCGAACCATCGAGGAGTTCGTGGGCGACTGCCAACAAGCTGCCGACAGTAGTTAACCGGCTAAATTTTACGTCGATATCGACCGTCGCCAGGTCCAGATCAAAGCATTCCTCAAAGCGAAAGATGAGTGCAAGCATCGCAATCGAATCGAGCCCCAGATCCTGTTTCAACCGCGAACCGGCTGTGATGCTGACGTTCCGAAACTTGCTGGGAACTGCCTCGGAAATGAGCGCGAGCATTTTCGTCTCGACTACTTCACGGTCACTCATCATTCTGCTCCTCAGCGATCAGCCAACCAACGAACGGAAATGTTCACTTATTCGGTTACGATCAAGTTTGAGATTAGGCCGGAGAAAATTGTTCTCCAGTGAGAACGGTTCTTCGGTAAAGATGACGCTATCGATGGATACGTTACGCCATTTGCCATTCAAGTTCTCGATAAACTCCTCAACGCGATGCTTTGCCTTGGTGTCATTCGGATTGCGCAAACAAACGATGGCAGCGAGTCCCAGTCCGGACTGTTTGGGCACCACTACCGCGCGCTCAATATCGGGGCAGGTTCCGATTTCCGCTTCAAGCATGGCCGGGTGTATCTTTTCCCCTCCACCAGTGACGATGATTTCCTTCTTTCGGCCGACAAGATAGAGAAATCCGTCCTTGTCGAATCGACCAATATCACCGGTGGCCACTCCACCGTCGACAAAAGTGCGTTCGTTCTCACCCTCGGCACACTGAAAATATCCGACCGCAATCGGATGATCGCGAGAAACGATGATCTCGTTGTCGTTGGCCAGGGAAACCCGCACTCCGGGTAGCGGCTTTCCCACCGATCCGAGACGATTTCCTCCAGGAACATTCAAAGCCACTGACCCGGATTCGATCAGGCCGTAAGTCTCGAACAGCGGCAAACCCATCGTGGCAAAAATCTTCAGTGTACTGAGCCGGATCGGAGCCATTCCAGTAATCATGAAGCGGATGTTGCCCCCCAAAGTCTGGTGCACCTTGGCGAATATCGCGCGCGCCGCCATTCTCCGGAGACCCTCGGTGGGAAGAAATTTCGCGGCAGCTCCAAGCGAAATCGCCAGCCTTCGGGTCAATGGCGGGAGCGCGAGCACCCGGTTTTCGATCGCTTCATACAACGCTGGCGGTCCGATCACGATCGAGGGAGACAACTCCTGAAGTGCTTTGAACAAGTGCTTCGGCTCGACGATGATCAGGTCGAAACCATACCACAGCGCGGCATAGTACATCAGCCGTTGCTGAAAATTGGACATCGGCAGAAAGATCAGCAGCCGATCATTCGGGTCTGGTCTCATCGCGTTTACGAATGCTTCGACGCTTGCCTCAATCCCGCGGCGATTGAGTACCATGCCTTTGATCCCGCCAGCGGATCCGGACGAAAAAATCAGCCCAGGACGCTCAAATCCTTCGTCCTGCGAAATTGCCCCTTCCATCGCCTGGGCTTTGCTGCTTGCTTCGGCAAACGTTAGTACCTTGTGTGAAACACAGCCTGGTTCGCGGACGTCAACCAGCATCAATCCCAGATCGTACTTCGCGCACAAGTCTTCATTGGTTGTTCCATCGAAATCCGCGGTAAAAGATACGCTGATTGCGCGGAGATGAAGCAGAGCAAGTTCGTGCACCATCCACGCGTAGCTGTTGTTCGCGCGGATCCCGATCCGCATGCCTTGAATGACACCGCATCCCTGGAGTTTCGTGACCGCCTCTCCTACCGCGTCTTTCAACTCGGCAAAGGAGCGCTGGACAATTTTGCCACGTTCGATCGTAGTGACGCGATTTTGCGCCGAATGTTCGGGAATCCTGTTCACGATGTCACGAAGGTCCACGTCAGGTCTCCTGGTCAGGAGCGGCAATGCCCGCCCGTTCAACGCCAAACTCAACGTTGATGGTTCTGCCGACTTCGACGACAGCATTGATCAAGCTTTCGAGATCCTCCGGTTGCGTGCGATGGTTGACGAAGCAGCAACGGATTGCAAATCGACCTCCAAGGACGGTACTCGACGGGACTGCCGCACCACTCTCCTGCAAACGCAGCAGGAGTTCCTGGTTCACTGCATTCCAGTGCTCGGCGCTTGGTGCGGTTCCCGTGCAATATCTGAAACACACAATGTTAAGTTGGACCGGAGCAAGCAGTTCCAATTCAGGATGCAAATCAACGCGCTCGCCAAGCCACCGCGCTTGTTGGACATTCTGTAAAATAAGATTCCCGAACTCTTGCGCACCGTAGGCCTTGAGATTCAACCAGACCTTTAGCGCTCGAAATTCACGGGTCAGTTCGATTCCGCGATTGGCAAAACGCATTCCTCCGGCAGAGACGCCCCGCTCCATCGCGGCCAGATAGTGTGCCTTGGTC
>Ga0209023_10004140_pt1 | contig 16729 bp, 10 predicted proteins | sample LakOneMetagenome_FD_187468 | JGI IMG/M metagenome (GOLD analysis project Ga0209023, IMG submission 187468) | Freshwater and sediment microbial communities from Lake Erie, Canada (SPAdes) (version 2) | ecosystem: Environmental > Aquatic > Freshwater > Lentic | place: Lake Erie, Canada... | reverse complement strand
CTGGCCGCTCCGTCCGTTTCGCCGCCTGCATTGCCGGAATGATCGTCGCCGGCGTTCTGACCCGTCCGTCGGCTCCGGTGGCTGCGGCCGGATCGGTGCCGCCGCCCGATCAGTTTATAGGCTTCAGGGTTGGCGCCGACAACAAGCTCGCACGCTGGGACCGCATCGTCGAGTACATGAAGGCTGCGGCGGCTGGTTCCGATCGACTGAAGTATCGCGAGCTTGGCAAGACGAACAACGGCAATCCGTTCGTCATGCTCGAGATCTCATCGCCCGACACCATCAAGAATCTCGATCGCTATAAGCAGCTGTCGCGGAAGCTGTATTTTCAGAACGGGACGCCGAGCGTCCGCGAACGTGACGAGATCTTCCGTCAAGGCAAAGTCGTCGTGCTTGTCGGCTGCAGCGTGCACGCCACCGAGGTCGGTGCGACGCAGATGACGCTCGATCTGGTGCATCACCTCGCAACCGACGACTCGCCCGCGACGCGGAAGATTCTCGACAACGTCATTCTGCTGCTCGTGCCGAGCCTCAATCCCGACGGCCAGGTGCTGGTGACCGACTGGTTCAATCGCAACCTCGGCACGCCCTACGAGTCGAGTCCGCTGCCGGTGCTCTATCACCCGTATGTCGGCCACGACAACAACCGCGACATGTACATGCTCACGCAGAAAGAGAGCCAGTACATGGCGCAGGTCGCCTGGAAGGACTGGCTGCCGTCGGTGTGGCTCGACGAACACCAGATGGGGGCCGGCGGTCCGCGCATCTTCGTGATGCCGGCCACCGACCCGATCAATCCGAACGTGCATCCGCTCATCTACCGGTGGAACGCCGTGCTCGGTCAGTCGCAGGCAGCGGCGCTCGAAGCGGCGGGCAAAGACGGCATCATCTACAACTCCACCTACACGAACTTCTGGCAGGGTGCGATGGCGTGGTCCGGCTGGTGGCACAACCAGATTGGACTGCTCACCGAAGTCGCCAGCGTGCGCATTGCGTCGCCCGTGGAGCAGAGCAAAGCGTCAGGACGAAGCAGCTTGCCGCTCGATCTCGCGCGTGAGGCGGCGAACGACGCGATTGTGCCAGGCCCCGGCATCCTCAGTCCGCCACCTGATACGGTGCCGCGCACGGAATATCCGCGTCCGTGGATGGGCGGCAAGTGGACCCTGCGCGACATCGTCGACTACCAGCTGATCTCGACGCTGGCCCTGCTCGACACGACGGCCGATCGCCGGGAAGCCATCCTGCGGCAGATCTACGAAGTGAACCGGCAAACTGTGGACGAGGGTCGCGTTGGTGGCACCAAGGCGATCCTGATTCCACTCGACATCCAGCAGGACGCGCGTGAGGCAGTGCACCTGGCCGATCGCCTCATGATGGGGGGCGTCGATGTCTATCGAGCAGATGCGCCCTTCGAGGTGGATGACCGTCCGTATTCCGCGGGAACGCTCGTCATTCCGATGACGCAGGTGTTCGCGCGCTACGCGAAGGATCTGCTCGAACAGCAGACCTATCCGGAAGTGCGCCGGGCGCCGAATCAGCCGGCTGAAGCGCCGTACGACGTCACGGCGTGGTCGCTCGGTATGCAGTTCGGCGTGACCGTCGACTTTGCCAGCGAGGCGTTGCCACAGGTCAAGATGACCCGTGTCACCTCGCCTATTCGCATGCCTGGCAAGGTCGAAGGCAGCGGCCCTGCCTATCAATTCGACTACATCGGCGCCGACAGTGCGATTGCCGTCAATCGCCTGCTCAAGACTGGCGCGAAGGTGTCGTTCACACCCTCGTCGCACGTGGTCGTGGAAGGCGGTTCGCGTCAACTGCTCGACGAGATTGCCCGCGACGTCGGCGTGACCTTCTCCACGGTCGACCCGCTGCCGATGGGCGTTCCCGAAGAACCGCACCAGACCATCCGCACACCTCGCGTCGGGCTCTATGCGCCGTGGACCAGCGGCAACATCGACGAGGGGTGGACGCGCTGGGTGCTCGAGCAGTACGAGTTCCCCTACACGACCATTCACAACGCCGACGTGCGCGCCGGCGGACTGCGGCGCAAGTTCGACGTGATTGTGCTGGCCGACCAGCTGCCGCGCGAGATCGTCGACGGCAACCTTGGCGCCGCCATCCGCCCTGAGTATCGCGGCGGTATCGGCGACATCGGCGTGGACAGCCTGCAGCGCTTCGTCAGCGACGGCGGCACGCTCGTGGCGATGGGTGCCGCGACCGATCTCATCGTCGATCGCTTCCCTGTGCCGGTGCGCAATCAGAAGCGGGCGCTGCGTCGCGACCAGCACTTCGCGCCGGGCACCATCCTCCGCATTCAGGTGGACACCTCGAATCCGATTGGGTACGGCATGGCGGCCGATACCTACGGCTTCTACAACAACAGTCCGTTCTTCGCGCTCGTAGACGGTTTCAACGCGACGCGCGCGTCGGTGATTGCCCGCTATCCGAACGAAGAAATCGTGGCGTCAGGATGGTTGCGTGGTGAGGACGCCATGGCGGGCCGCGCGGCCGTGGTCGAAGTGAACATGCGTCCGGGTCGCATCGTGCTGTTCGGCCTGCGGCCACAGCACCGTGCGCAGACACACGCGACATTCCCGATGCTCTTCAACTCGCTCTACATCTCGGCAGACGCAGCCCAAAGCCCTTCGACCGACCAGCAATGATTCGCGTCATCGTCACCGGCGGTACTTTCGACAAGGAATACAACGAACTCGACGGCTCGCTCTTCTTCAAGGAGACGCACGTCGCCGAGATGCTGCGCCTGGGGCGCTGCCGCGTCGACGTCGAGGTGCAGACGCTGATGATGATGGACAGCCTCGACATGACCGACGCCCACCGAGCGCGGATCGTCGACGCTTGTCGTGGCGCAGCCGAAGCTCGCATCGTCGTGACACACGGCACCGACACGATGGTGACGACCGCGCGCACATTGGCTGCCGAGACACAGCTCGCAGAGAAGACCATCGTGCTGACCGGCGCGATGGTGCCCTACGCCTTCGGCAGCTCCGATGGACTGTTCAATCTTGGGAGTGCGTTGTCGTTCGTGCAGGCGCTGCCGCCGGGCGTCTACGTCGCGATGAACGGTCGCTACTTCCCCTGGGACTCGGTCGAGAAAGACCGCGCGGCCGGCATCTTCGTCAGTCGCGATCGCGCCTGACCGTCTCCCGCACTCGTGGCCAGCGAGCGGCGCGGCGCACGCACCGTGGTTCCACGACCTCCCAGCGTTTCAGGCGGGCGTACTGCCGAACGGCGTCGCGTCCGCGATACCGCCGGCGGATTTCAGCCGGCGTCCGATGCCGCGCTCACGCGCCGAGCGCGCGCAGTTGCTTCAGGTGATGCACCTGGTGTCCGGCTTCCTGGTAGATGATCCAGTCCACCGTCATCGGCCCGTACTCGTCGTGCGTGAAGGCCAGCTGGCGGTCGGCGTCGGAGAGCATTGCGTAGAGACCGAGGTTCATGGTCGACAGCACCACGAACGCCTGCGCCGCGTCTGCCGCGCTCAGCCCGTGTTCGCGCGCCAGCCACCCGTCCTGGTCGAATGACTGCGCCACGAACGCCGGCCGCGTCAGCGCCATGCGTGCGCGGGTGCCGAGGGCCATCTCGGTCTGCGCGAGGTGCGTCACGATCTGACCTACCGTCCACTTGCCTGGGGCGATCGGCCGAGCCAACTGCTCGGCCGTCAATCCACTGACGGCCTCGGCAATCGCGGGGATGGTCTCGCGCATGACCACGAGAGGATCTCGACCTTCCAGATGGTGCGAATACGGCGTCGTCGGGGCCACGAAGTGTTCCTCCACAAGTGAACGGCAGATGCGAGGCTCGCAGCGACGCGATGACGCCGCTCGACCAGCAGATTGTCGTGCCGGCACACAGGCCGGTACGCTCAGACGGTGGCTTGAACGACCGTGCGCGAACTGCGGTGTCGACCGAGCAGTTCCGGCAGCAGCTTCTTGCTCAGATACACCTTCGACTCGGCGTTGTCCGTGAGGTTGCGTTCGTACTTCACGACTTCGAACCGCAGGTGATCGAGCGTGCCGCGCATGTCGTAAAACTTGTTCTTGGTCTTGACGACGATTTCGTCGAAGCCATTCTCGATCGCCCAGTGTTCCTGCTGTTCGGTGAGCGCACGGAAGTGTCCCTGTCCGCGCCAGTCGCGGCGCGTGCCACCAATCCAGCTGTAGAGCACGTGGCGACCGTCGAATTCAATGTAGTCCTGCAGCCGGTGCACGAGTTCGGCGAGCTTCGGTTCGGTGTCGTGCCTGTGAATCTCGTGCGACACCTTGTAGGACACCGGCACCACGGTGCCCGTGTCATCTGCCAAAGGCGCCGACGCCAGCATGATCGAGTGCGAGCGATTCGCCAGACGGGCCACGATCTCCGCTGCCGTCTTCTTGCGCGGGAACTCGCCGAAGAACTCCTCGATGTACTGAATCTCGAGGGCGCCCGGTTCCAGGTCGTACTGGGTGATGAGGTACTCCACGATCAGTCCCGCCGTCCCTCGATCTTCGCCCATGTGTCACGCAGACCAACCGTGCGGTTGAAGACCAGCGCACCCGGTGCACTGTCAAGGTCTACGCAGAAGTAGCCGATGCGTTCGAACTGAAATGTTGCGCCTGGGCTCGCGGTGTCGAGGCTTGGTTCTGCCTTCACGCCGCCGACCACTTCGAGCGACTCCGGATTGAGGTGATCGAGGAACGTCTTGCCTTCGATCACACGTTCCGGATCCTCGACCGAGAACAGCCGATCGTAGAGCCGCACTTCGATATCGCGCGCATGCGTGGCCGACACCCAGTGCAGCGTGGCCTTCACCTTGCGACCATCCGGTGAGTCGCCGCCGCGCGTCGCCGGATCGTACGTGCACCGCACTTCGACGACCTCGCCCGCGGCGTCCTTCACCACGTCGGTGCACGTGACAAAGTATGCGCAACGGAGCCGCACTTCCTTGCCCGGCGACAGACGGAAGAACTTCTTGGGTGGCACTTCGCGGAAGTCGTCGCGCTCGATGTACAGCTCGCGCGTGAACGGCACCTTGCGAGTGCCGGCTGACGCATCTTCCGGATTGTTGATGACGTCGACCAGTTCGTCCTGACCCTCGGGATAGTTGGTGATGACGACCTTCAACGGACGCAGCACCGCCATGACGCGCGGCGCGCGCTTGTTCAAGTCTTCGCGCACGGCGTGTTCGAGCTGCGCCATGTCGATGACGTTCTCCTTCTTGGCCACGCCAATCCGCGCGCAGAAGTTGCGAATGGACTCAGGCGTGTATCCACGGCGGCGCAGACCACTGATGGTCGGCATTCTCGGATCGTCCCAGCCAGAGACATGGTGCTGCTCGACGAGCTGGAGCAGCTTGCGCTTGCTCATGACCGTGTAGTTCAGGTTCAGCCGGGCGAACTCGATCTGCTGCGGACGATCACCATCGATCAGGTTCTCGACGCACCAGTCATACAGCGGACGATGATCTTCGAACTCGAGCGTGCAGAGCGAATGCGTGATGCGCTCGAGCGCGTCAGACAGCGGATGCGCGTAGTCGTACATCGGGTAGATGCACCAGGCATCGCCCGTGCGGTGATGTGTCGCCCGGCGGATGCGGTACAGGGCCGGGTCGCGCATGTTCATGTTCGGCGACGCCATGTCGATCTTGGCGCGCAGCACGTACTGACCCTCGTCGAACTCGCCGGCGCGCATGCGCGCAAACAGATCGAGGTTCTCTTCGACCGGCCGATCGCGGTACGGGCTGTTGGTGCCGGGTTCAGTCAACGTGCCGCGATGCTCGCGGATCTCGTCGGCTGTCAATCCGTCGACATACGCCTTGCCGTGCTTGATGAGTTCCACAGCGAACTGATAGAGCTGCTCGAAGTAGTCGGATGCGTAGAACATCGCATCCCACGTGAAGCCGAGCCAGGCCACGTCGCGCTGAATGGACTCGACGTACTCGATGTTTTCCTTGATCGGGTTCGTGTCGTCGAACCGCAGGTTGCACGTGCCGCCACGCTCGGCCGCCACGCCGAAGTTCAGGCAGATGGACTTGGCATGGCCAATGTGCAGGTAGCCGTTCGGTTCCGGAGGAAACCGCGTTGCCAAACGTCCGTGGTTCTTGCCCGCCGCCCGGTCGGCGTCGATGATGCTGCGAATGAAGTCGACCGAAGCCGTCGGCTCCGACGGCGCGTTCTCGTCTGGTGTCATGGGTGTGGCCACATTTTATAGGCGAACCGCTGCTGTCCGCTCGCGCTGTCCGCATGGAACGGCGTTGGGCACCCGGCGCCGATGCGGATTCCTGAATTTGTTATCGTTCCACCCATGGCTTACCGGACGCTCATCGACACCACGACGCTGGCCGAACTCATCGCCCACGACGGCTCGGTGGTCGTCGTGGATTGTCGGTTCGAGCTGGCAAACCCGGCATCAGGGGAGGCCGCCTACCAGGCAGGCCATATCCCCGGAGCCGTGTACGCCCACCTGGACCGCGACATGTCAGGCCCAAAGACCGGCACGAATGGCCGGCACCCATTGCCAGACCCTGCCGTCCTGCGCACAACGCTGGGCCGGCTCGGCATCAGCGCAGGCCAGCAGGTCGTCGCCTACGACCAGGATTCCGGCATGTATGCCAGCCGGCTGTGGTGGCTGCTGAGGTGGATGGGGCACGACGCGGTCGCCGTCCTCGACGGTGGCTTTGCCGCGTGGACCGCTGAAGGGCGACCCGCCGCCACTGGCGTCGAAACACGGCCATCTGCGACCTTCGAAGGAGTTCCACATCCGGAGTTGGTGGCTGCGGCAGACGCCCTTCCTGCCTTCGTGGCCTCCCCCGACACACGCTTGCTCGATGCACGCGCTCCGGAGCGCTTCCGTGGTGACATCGAACCGCTCGACCCGGTGGCCGGCCACATTCCGGGCGGCGTGAACCACTTCTTCCAGTGGAACCTCGCTGGCGGTCGGTTCCTGGCCGCCGACGCGCTTCGTCAGCGTCTGAGCGAGTCGATTGGAGCAGTCGAGGGAGACCGCATCGTGTGTTACTGCGGATCAGGCGTCACGGCGTGTCACAACCTGCTCGCCCTGGAACACGCAGGCATCAGCGGAGCGCGGTTATACGCGGGGTCGTGGAGTGAATGGGTGGCCGATCCCACAAGGGCGGTCGCTCGCGGTTGAGACCGCCTCCACGACACGACGCGCAACGACTCATGCCGCGCCGGTCGCCTTCGCGTGTCGTATGTGAGGCTCAGTGCACCAGGGTGACTGTGACCACACGGCACCTGTCGCGACACACGCGCCAGTCATCGGCCACAATCGCATAAAGCACCTGGTCGAGGTGCTCGTCGCCGCAGAGGATCGCCTTGCGCAGGATGCCCTCAGGCACCGCGCCAACCTTGGTCAGCGCCTTTCCGCCGCGTCCGTTCTTGAGGGCGCATCTCGCCTCGAGGCGATGAGCGCCCAGTTGCTGGAATACGAACTCGAGCACGAGCCCTGCCGCCACCGAGAAGATCCCGGTGCCCCAGAACTGCGGTGCAACGGCGAAGCCCCACTCGGCTGAATTGCGCGCCGAACTGAGCCCCTCGGTTGCCGCCTCCTCAGGTGAGGTGACCCTGACCTGAAACAGTCCGACCGGTGTGTCGCGATCGCCGTAGGTGACGGCGAAACACGCGCCCTCGCCATTGGCCCGTGCGCGCTGGGACGCAGCGATGAACTGCTCGAAGCCTTCGACACTCGACGGCGGTGTCGAGATGTAGCGTGTCATCTGCGGTGTGCTCAGCAGCGATGCGAGCACCGCCGCGTCCGACGCTCGCACCTCTCGCAGCACGACCTCACCCGAACGCAGCACCGGAAGCAGGTTGCGCCAGGGGGCGCCCGCATGCTCAGACTGGTCTCGTCTGACGAGGTCGACGGCATCTGATGTGTAGCCGCTCATCGTTCGCGTCCTGCTTCAGATGGCCACAGTACGTTGTCGGCCTGGGCAACACCCCACACGATATTGTCAGCGGACACTCCCCACACGATGTTGTCAGCGACCTGCACGCCCCACACGATGTTCGCTCCGTCAGCGACACCCCAGACGATGTTGCCGTTCTCCGCGACGCCCCACACGATGTTGTCGGCCACACCCCAGACGATGTTCTCGACATCCCCGACAACACCCCAGACGATGTTGTCTGCCGTCTGCACACCCCAGACGATGTTCGCGCAGTTGTCGCTGCCGCACGCCACGCCCCAGACGATGTTCTCGCTCTCTCCGCCGCTGACACCCCACACGATGTTCTCGGCGCTCGACACACCCCACACGATGTTGTCCGCCGTCGTCGTGCCCCAGACCTTCGAGGAGTCCACTCCCCAGACGATGTTGGTGCCGTTGACGTCGTTGACACCCCACACGATGTTCGAGCACGACTCATCGCCGCACAGCGTGCCCCAGACGATGTTCTCGGCGTCGTGCTGTACACCCCAGACGATGTTCTCGGAGGTCGAGACACCCCAGACGATGTTGGTGGCCCAGGCGTTCGCGAGCGGATTGATGTAGCCGCCGGAGAGTTCGTGGTTGCCCCAGATGATGTGCTGGCTCCACGCCTTCTCGACTGGCAGGCGGGCGCCCGGCCGGTTGGCCGCATAGAAGCGCGAGAGCTTCACAGCGCCCAGCACATCGAGGAATCCGGCACCCTCCTGCAGCGGCGAGAACTGCGGATTCTCACGCGCAGTGAACTGCAGGATGGCCTTCACCAGATTCGGGGTCAGCCGTGGGTTGGCCTGCAGCATCAGCGCAACGGCACCCGTCACCTGCGGCGCCGCCATGCTGGTGCCACTGAGCGACAGATACGGCGGGTAGCCCGTACGGCGCGAACCGTAGGTCAGATAGTCAGGGTTGTTCTGATAGAGCGTGCTGCCAGGCGATGACAGCGAGATGATGCCCTTGCCCGGCGCAACGATGTCTGGCTTGGCGAGGTAGTCGCCGCGCGTCGGACCAATCGAGCTGAAGGGCGCAACGATGTCATCGGCTTTCCGCGGCGTCCCTTCGCTGCTCGACGCACCAACGGTCAGCACCCACGGTGCGTTGCCGGGCGCGATGATGCCGCCGTGCTGCAGTTCGCCCGCAGCGTTCTTTCCGAGGTTGCCCGCCGCCGACACCACGACGATGCCGCGTTCGGTCAGGCGTCGCGCTGCCAGCGCCAGCGGATCGACCCAGTACGACTGCGTCACTGCCGCACCGAGCGACAGGTTCACGACGCGAATGTTGTAGCGGTCGGCGTTGTCGTTGACCCAGTCGAGCGCCTCGATGATGGTGCTGATCGAACCCTTGCCGTTCTGGTCGAGCACCTTGAGCGAGATGAGATCAGCGTCTGGCGCCATGCCGGCCTGACGCCCGTTCGAGTCGTAGCCGTTGCCGAGGATGATGCCGGCCACGTGCGAGCCATGACCGTGGTCGTCATACGGCATGAACTGGCCGTTTACGAAGTCGACGAACTTGGTGACGCGCTGCGGCCCATATGGGAATCGACGACCACGACCGCCGTCCGGCGTGAGATCGTCGTGCCACGAGGCGATGCCCGAGTCGAGCACGGCGATGCCAATGCCGCGACCGGTCAGGTCGTAGGTGCGCTGCGCAACGTCAGCAGCCGTGGCTTTCGTCGAGAGATAGTCTGCAGCCCACGCGTCGCGGTCCTGATGCGCGCTGGCAATCTCCGGCGTGGTGTCGATGTCCGACAGCATCGTGTCGGGCACGTTCAGCACGTACGCGTCGATCAGCTCGAGTCGCTTGCCGTGCACGTAACTGCGCAGCCGATCTGGAAGCACCGAACCGGGCGCCAGCCTGACGACCACCCTCGACGAACCGCGACGAATGTCGGCACGACGGCTCAACTCCGGATCGAGCTTGCGATGTCCCTCGGCATACAGCACCGATGGAGCCATCAGCGAGAGTCCGCAGAGGACTCCGGCAACGATGCGAGACAACCACGCGAACGAAAGTCGCGATGTCCCGACTTCCCACAACTGCAGCGCGCGATCGGAGGTGAGCTTGATCATGGCGACTGCTGATTGAGCAATCGCAAGACCAGTACAGCGTCGCCGGTACAACTGCTACGTCGCGAACGAGTTGGATGTCGCGTGACAAACACGTGATCGAACGGGGCAATCGAGAACTGTGCTGTTCCCGCACACGACGAGGGCGTGGCCTCACAATTCCGTTAGCGTGTGCGCAGTTCCGTCGATGGAAATGGCAGGAAGTGCCGTGTGTGCAGTGGCGCGCATGACCAGTTCGTGATCACACACACCGAAATCTGCTCTGCGACGGGACACAACGGTGACGTGTACTGCGCGTCAGCGCGGCTGAGGGGCGGAACGAGCACGGGCATCGGGAATGCCCAGGGGGAAGGATCTACCCGGGGCACGACAGCGCCAGTCGTGAGCGCGACGCGTGAGGAGGCGCCGGGGCTGCACGACACGGTCGCGCACCGAAGCCCGCGATACGGGTGCGGGCCTCGGCGCGACAGTTGAGGTGACTAGCAGCGTGCCGGTTCGTAGGCGAGCGACGGCGTGAGCCAGCGTTCGGTGTCGTTCACCGAGACGCCCTTGCGACGCGCGTAGTGCATCACCTGGTCTTCGCCAACGCGGCCCACCGTGAAGTAGCGCGCGTGTGGGCTGGCGAAGTAGAGACCGCTCACTGCGGCGGCCGGCGTCATCGCGGCGTGTTCGGTCAGCGCAATGCCGATTTCCTCGGCTCCGAGCAGGTCGAACAGCTTGAACTTCTCGCTGTGGTCGGGACACGCGGGATAGCCGAAACCGGGACGGATGCCGCGATGCCGCTCGTGCATGATGTCGTCCGGCGATGCGCTCTCCGCAATGCCCCATTCAGATCGCGAACGGGCGTGCAGGTAGGCTGCGGCGGCTTCCGCGAGCCGATCGGCCAGCGCCTTCACGAGAATCGCGTTGTAGTCGTCGTTCGCACGCTCGAAGTCGCGCGCCAGTTCCTCGGCGCCGATGCCGGCGGTCACAGCGAACGCACCGATGTAGTCGCGCACCGGCGCATGGCGATCCGCCACGAAGTCTGCGAGCGACAGGTTCGCCTTGCCGTCCGCAATAGCTTCCTGCTGGCGCAGCATGTTGAACCGCGTCAGCTCGCCACTGCGCTGTTCGTCACTGAACACCACGATGTCATCGTCTTCCGACGCCGCCGGCCAGAAGCCGTAGACAGCGCGAGCGGTGAGCAGCTTCTCCGCGAGGATGCGGTCGAGCAGCGTTCGCGCGTTCTCGTACAGCTCACGCGCCGCCGTCCCGTATTCGGGATGATCGAGAATCGCCGGAAACCGTCCCTTCAGCTCCCACGCCGCGAAGAAGAACGTCCAGTCGATGAACGGCACCAGCTCCTCGAGCGGGATGTCGAGCGTGCGACGACCGACAAACGCCGGCGTCGGCAGTGGCTCGCGCGTCCAGTCGATGGCGAGCTTGTTGTCGAGCGCATCGGCGTACGGCAGCAGCGGCCGCGCCTGACGCGCGCTGTGCTGTTCGCGCAGCTGCTGTTGCAGGCCGCGGTTGTAGCTGTCGAACTGCTCGCGCTGCGCCGGGTTCAGCAGGCTTGACATGACGTCGCCAACACGCGAGGCGTCCAGCACGTGCACGGTGGATCCGCTGTACTCGGGCGCGACCTTCACCGCCGTGTGCTGGCGGCTGGTCGTGGCGCCACCAATCAGCAGCGGCAGCTTCAGCCCGCGTCGTTCCATCTCGCGCGCGACAAACACCATCTCGTCGAGCGACGGCGTGATGAGACCACTCAGCCCGAGCACATTGGCCTTCGAGTCCGCGACAGCCTGGAGAATCTTGTCGCACGACACCATGACGCCCAGATCAACGACGTCATAGCCATTGCACCCGAGCACCACACCGACGATGTTCTTGCCGATGTCGTGTACGTCGCCCTTCACGGTCGCCAGCACGATCGTGCCCTTGCCGCTGCCGACGGTTGGGCCGTCCTTCTCCACGTACCCGACCTGGCTGCGCAGCAGGGCCTTCTCCGCCTCCATGAAGGGCTCGAGGTAGGCGACCGCTCGCTTCATCGCACGGGCGCTCTTCACGACTTGCGGCAGGAACATCTTGCCGGCGCCGAACAGATCGCCGACCACCTTCATGCCGTCCATGAGCGGTCCCTCGATGACGTCGAGGGGTTTCGGATACTTCTGCCGCGCTTCTTCCACGTCCTGGTCGATGAAGTCGACGACACCGTGCACGAGCGCGTGCGACAACCGCGACTCCGCAGTACCGCTCCGCCACGCGAGGTCCTGTTCCTGGCGCTTTCCCGCACCCTTCACCGTCGCCGCGAACTCGACCAGACGCTCGGTGGCATCGGGACGACGATTGAAGATGATGTCTTCGACGCGCGTCAGCAGCTCTTTCGGAATGTCCTCGTACACGACGAGCTGACCGGCGTTGACAATGCCCATGTCCAGCCCGGCGCGAATCGCGTGATAGAGGAACGCCGAGTGAATGGCTTCGCGCACGACATCGTTGCCGCGGAAGGAAAACGACAGGTTGCTGATGCCGCCGCTGATCTTGACGCCCGGACACGTGTCCTTGATGATGCGCGTGGCTTCGATGAAGTTGATCGCGTACTCGTTGTGTTCTTCGAGTCCCGTGGCAATGGCCAGGACGTTCGGGTCGAAGATGATGTCGGTCGGGTCGAAGCCCGCCTGGGTGGTCAGCAGGTGATAGGCGCGCTGACAGATCTCGACCTTACGCGCGACGGTATCGGCCTGTCCCTGTTCATCGAAGGCCATCACCACCACGCCGGCGCCGTAGCGACGCACGGTGGCGGCCTTCTCCAGGAACTCGGCTTCGCCTTCCTTCAGGCTGATTGAATTGACGACGGACTTGCCCTGCACGCACTTCAGACCGGCCAGCAGCACCGACCACTTCGAGCTGTCGATCATCACGGGCACACGCGCGATGTCCGGCTCGGTAGCGATGTAGTTGAGGAAGTCGGTCATTGCACGCTCGGAGTCGAGCATGCCCTCGTCCATGTTCACGTCGATGAGGTTTGCGCCGCCTCGTACCTGATCGAGCGCGACCGCTGCGGCCTCGGTGTAATTCGACGTCTTGATGAGACGCGCGAAACGGGCCGAGCCCGTGACGTTCGTCCGCTCACCGATCATCTGGAAGTTGCTCTCGGGCCTGATCGTCAGCGTCTCGAGGCCGGAGAACTGCGTGAACGTCGGACGCGAAGGAACCGCATGCGCCGCGTCGTGTTCACTGGTCGCGACGTGTGGCAGCAGACGCGGGGTATGCCCCTGCACCGTGGCCGCGATGGCGCGAATGTGATCGGGCGTCGTGCCGCAACAGCCGCCGACGATGTTGACGAGACCGCTGTCGGCAAACTCGCGCAGGGCACTGGCGGTGTCCGCGGGAAGTTCGTCGTAGCCGCCGAAGGCATTCGGCAACCCGGCGTTCGGGTAGCAGCTGATGTAGCAGTCAGCGAGTCGCGCCAGTTCCTCGACGTACGGGCGCATGTCGCGTGCACCAAGGGCACAGTTCACGCCGACACTGAACGGCTTCGCGTGCGCGATGGACACCCAGAAGGCATCGATGGTCTGGCCCGACAGCGTGCGTCCACTGCGGTCGGTCACCGTGACCGAGATCATCAGCGGCAGACGGACGCCCTTCTCTTCGAACACTTCCTCGATGGCGACAATGCCCGCCTTGGCGTTGGCGGTGTCGACGATCGTTTCGAGCAGCAGCAGGTCGCAGCCGCCGTCGATGAGACCACGCACCTGCTCCTTGAACGCCACGCACAGGCCATCGAAGGTGACGTTACGCGCCGCCGGGTTGTTGACGTCGGGCGAGATGGAGAGGATGCGGTTGGTCGGCCCCATCGAGCCAGCAACGAAGCGCGGTCGGTCAGGCGTCCGCTGCGTGTACTCCTGCGCGGCCGCACGGGCCAGCTTCGCAGCCTCGAGGTTCAGCTCGTACACGACCGACTCGAGACCGTAGTCGGCCTGCGCAATCGCGTTGCTGTTGAAGCTGTTAGTCTCGATGATGTCGGCGCCAGCCTCGAGGTACTCGCAGTGAATACCCGCGATGATCTCGGGTCGCGTCAACACCAGCACGTCGTTGTCGCCGCGCAGATCGAACCGGTGTTCGGCGAAGCGCGCGCCGCGGAAGTCCGCCTCCGTCAGCTTGTGCCGCTGAATCATCGTGCCCATCGCGCCGTCGAGCACGAGGATGCGTCGGGAGAGCAGGTGCTGGAGGATTGCTGTGGGGTTGATGTCCATATAGGTTTCTTTGTGCGACTCAGACTCCGGATTCGGCGTCAATGGGTCGTGTTTCGCTTCGCGCGTGCCGGTTCGGCTGTTCCGGGTTTGGTCGCGGCGGCGATGAGCACGGTGAACGGATCGCCCGGTTTGCTCGCGCCGACTCCCACCCGTGCATCACAGAGCCCAGCGTCCGTGAGCATGCGTTTCAGTTCGCCGTCGCTGAAGCCAAGCGCGCGGTCGCCCAGCTTGGCTCGCACCCACTCTTCGCGGTGCTCCCGCAGATCGAGGATGAGCACACGGCCGCCCGGCACAGTGATGCGGGCCGCTTCGGCCACCGCACGCTCCGGGTTCGCGGCATGATGCAGCGCCTGCGACAGCAGCGCCACATCCACCGCATCGTCCTTGATCGGCAGCTTCTCGAGTTCGCCGCGTTTCCAGGTGACGTTGGTGACGCGCCGACGCGTCGCCAGTGACTTGGCGCGGTCGAGCACTGTGTCCGAGCGATCCACGGCGATGACGTGCGTCGCCCACCGTGCCGCTTCGATGGTCAGGTAGCCTTCGCCGCACCCGAGGTCGGCAACGCGAAGCGGCGGCAGCAGCATGCCGAGCGCACGCGACCAGGCTGCCCAGCTGCGACCAGGCACGAGCTGTCGCGCGTCGCGCGTGTCGGCGCCACCATGCGTGTCGAAATTCTCTTTGCGAACCCGCAGCACTTCCTGCAGCCGCGCATCGTCGGCACGGACGGCCTGCTCGCCAGCCGCATCGTCGAACTGCTGTTCGAGTGCCGTCCACACCGCGCCGTTGGCGGCGTCCTGCGTGGCCGACTCCGGCACGCGGTAGAAGGTGTAGCCGGCATCGCGTTCTTCGACCACGAGCCCCGCGTCCTTCAGTAAACCCAGGTGCCGCGAAACGCCGGACTGCGCCAAACCGAGAATGCCGGTCAGCTCGGTCACGTTCAGACGCTCACGCCGAAGCACGCGCAGCAGACGAAGACGAGCTTCGTCGCCGAGCAGCCGGTAGAGCGCTGACGCCTGCTTCATATCTATAAATCTACATTAATAGATAAGCCTCACGCAACCACGCGCCCAACGCCGCACGACCGATGCGGCATCACCGGCGTGAGGCTGGTCCGCGGGCGGCGTTATTGCCAGTCGTCGAGCGTTCTCGGCCAGTCGCTCTTGAGGAGCCGCGAGAGCGCCCGGTCGGCCAGCAGCTTCCCGCCGTTCTGGCAAATCGCGCAGTAGTTGCACTCATTGGTGGCGTACACGATGCGTTGCACGGGTGCGCCGCAGTCAGGACACGGCTGGCCGAATCGACCGTGCACGGCCATGTCGGGGCGAAAGGCCGTTACGTGCTCGGGAAACCCAGCGCCGGCGTCGGCGCGGAGTCGCGCAATCCAGTCGAGCAGCGTGGTCTGTGTGACGGCGAAGAGTCGGGATGCGGCGTCCGGCGTGAGGGCGCGCGTCAACTGCATGGGTGAGAGTCGCGCGCGATGCAGAATCTCGTCCGAGTACGCGTTGCCGATGCCGCTGAACAAGCGCGGGTCGGTCAGCGCTCGTTTCAACGTGTGGTTCTCGCGCGTCAGTGCGTCAACAAACTCGTCGCGCGTGGTCTCGAGCGGCTCGACACCGCCGCGGTCGAGCGCGCGCAGCGCCGCTTCTCCCTTGATGACATGAAGGGAGGCGCGCTTGGTCGATCCAGCTTCGGTGAAGAGCACAGTGCCGCTGTCGAATTCGAGGAAGGCCAGAATCATCTTTGGGCCAACGCCTGGCTTCTGGGACGAAGTGCGCCAGCGGAGGCGTCCCGCAATCATGAGATGCAGAACCAGAAACAGCTCGTCGTCGAATTCGAAGACCAGGCGCTTGCCGACGCGACGCATGCCGCGGACAATGCGGCCATGCACGTCTGCGGGCGAGGGCTCGACTGTTCTCAGCACGAAGGGGTTCGCAAGGCGAACCTGGCGAAGCGTCTGACCAACCACGCGCGCGTTCAGCGCGTCGAGGTAGACGACCAGATCGGGCAACTCCGGCACCCGCCCATTGTGGCCTGCGTTGTGCAATTCTTCACGGGGAGGGTGAACCGGACCATTGGCCGGGCCGGTTCGTCTAATACGGTATGCGCGTGATTTGTGTCCTTGTTGCGGCGCTTGCGCTCAGTGCGCCTGTCGCAGCGCAGCAGCCGGCGTCAGCGACCGGGACGTCGATGTCTGCGAAGGACGACAGTGCCAATCTGCCCGTCTCGCTCGACCGTATACGCGAAGGTCTGCAGAAACGGAAACGACCCATTCGCGACGCGCTCGATGTGCGTCCAGATTTCGTCGTGCAGATCGAAGAGCAGGCGCACATCGACGACATCATGGCCAAGCGGCTGAAGTTCGAGAAGACGTTCGTCCCCGCGGGTGGCCTCTACGGGTACGAAGAGCAGCGCCGTCTCTTCAACCCGATTGACCGTCCCCTGCAGCAGCCGTACGCCGCGTACAGCGCGGGCGAATTCTTCACAGATCG
>Ga0209023_10004139_pt1 | contig 16734 bp, 14 predicted proteins | sample LakOneMetagenome_FD_187468 | JGI IMG/M metagenome (GOLD analysis project Ga0209023, IMG submission 187468) | Freshwater and sediment microbial communities from Lake Erie, Canada (SPAdes) (version 2) | ecosystem: Environmental > Aquatic > Freshwater > Lentic | place: Lake Erie, Canada... | reverse complement strand
CACCGGGTCGAGCTCCGGCCAGTCGAGCGGCAACCTCGGCACCGGCTCGACCGGCAGTACCAGCGGCGCCGGTTCGAGCGGAACAACCACCACCTCGGCGCAGATCACGGTGGTCTCCACCGGCAAATACACCGTCGACCTCGCCGTCGACAGCTCCGACATCGGCAGTGTCGCCGCTGGGCAGAAGGTCACACTGACCGTCTCGAGCGCTTCCAGCTCGTCGAACCAGGCGGGCGGCGGCGGTTTCGGCCCTCCCGGCATGCCCGGCGGCCAGGCGAGCCAGTCCAGCGGGTCGGGTCAGTCCAGCGGCCAGTCGAGCTCGAGCTCGGCCGACACCCAAACCAGCACCCGACCGGCGACCTCCGCCAACGCAGCGACTGCGTCCGGCACGGTGACGACCGTCGGCAAGGTTGCCGACGCCAGTTCAGGCGTGGCCACCTACCCGGTCACCGTCACCTTCGACGCCGACTCGAGCGAGTTCTACGTGGGCACCACGGTGGTCGCCGACATCACGACGGCGTCCAAGTCCGACGTGGTGCAGGTGAGCTCCCGGGCCGTGAGCACGAGCAACGGAGCATCGCAGGTCACCGTCGCCACCGCCGGCACCGCCGACGGTGCGACCGAGTCCCGCACGGTCACCACGGGCGAGACGATCAACGGGCAGACCGAGATCGTGTCGGGTCTCGCTGCCGGCGACAAGGTCATCGTCAAGGTCCCGAGCTTCGCGACCGGCCAGTCGGGTCAGGGCGGCCAGTCAAGTCAGGGCGAGCTCCCGGGAGGAGCGGCTCCGGGCGGCCAGACCCCCGATGCATCGAACGGCACGTCGACCAACTCCGGCTCGAACAACTCAGGTCAGGGGAACTGACGTGAGCACCTCCGTCCTGTCTGCCGACACCCCCGCCCCGGGGACCGATCCCGACCACACCCAGCGTGTCGACCGAGCCGACACCGAACCAGCGGTCCTCGCACTCAACCAGATCTCCAAGATCTACCTGACCGGCACCGTCGAAGTCGCCGCCCTCCGTGACGTGTCGCTGCGCATCGAGCCCAACGAGTACGTCGCCGTCGTCGGCCGGTCGGGCTCCGGCAAGTCGACGCTCATGCACATCCTCGGCTGCCTCGACGTGCCGACGTCGGGAACGTTCGACCTCGTCGGTCACGACGTCGCGTCGCTCGACGAGGACCACCTCGCCGATGTGCGGAACCTGTTCATCGGCTTCGTGTTCCAGCAGTTCAACTTGCTGAACTACCTACCGGCCTGGCGCAACGTCGAGCTGCCGCTCGTCTACGCCGGAGTCTCGCGGGCCGAACGCAAGGAGCGTGCGCTCGCCGCCCTCGGGCGAGTCGGTCTTGGCGACCGGGCGGACCACAAGCCCGGCGAGCTGTCGGGCGGCCAGCAGCAACGTGTCGCCATCGCCCGAGCGCTCGTCACCCGGCCTGCGTTGATCCTGGCCGACGAGCCCACCGGCAACCTGGACTCCAGCGCCACCGACGAGGTCCTCGCCGTCCTCGACGGCCTGCACCGCGAGGGTTCCACGATCGTGTTGATCACCCACGAGGCCGATGTCGCTGCACGAGCCGGACGAACCATCGAGATCCGCGACGGCCGGGTCTGGACCCCTGGCGGCGATGCCGCCCCCGATTCGGGTGTGAGCACCTCCACCCCGAGCCTGTTGAGGGAGACCCTCTGATGAACTGGTCCGACACCATCCGAACCGCGAGCGAAGCCGTCCGCACGCACCGCCTGCGCTCCGCGCTCACGATGCTGGGCATCCTGATCGGCATCACCGCGGTGGTCCTGACCGTCGGTCTCGGCGCCGGCGCCAAGGCCGACATCCAGGACAAGATCGACGAGCTCGGCACGAACGTGCTCGTCGTCTCACCCGGCAGCTCGACCGACAGCAGCGGTGCCCGCGGTGGGTTCGGCACCGCCTCGACGCTGACGACGACCGATGCCGCGGCGCTCGCCTCGACGACGAATGCGCCGGACATCACCGCGGTGGCACCGGTCGCCACGTCGTCGGCGTCGCTCGTCGCCGGCACCACCAACTGGACCACCACCCTGACCGGCACGACCCCGGACTGGACCAAGGTGCGATCACGAGGTGTGAGCAACGGCCGCTTCATCACCGATGCCGACGACGCCGCAGCGGCGGGCGTGGTCGTGCTCGGGCCCGACACCGCTCAGGAGCTGTTCGACTCCGCCGCAGCAGCAGTGGGCCAGACCGTGTCGTACAACGGCACCAGGCTGAAGGTCGTCGGTGTGCTCGACGAGTTGAGCTCCAGCGACGCCACGTCGAACAACGACCTGGCGATCGTGCCGTTGCGCACCTACCAGCAGCGCCTCGTCGGCGGCACCCACCGAGATGCCGTCAGCTCGATCTACATCAAGGCCGACTCGTCCGATGGACTGTCCGGTGCATATCAGCAGGCGGACGCGACCTTGCTGGCGTTGCACGGCATCACCACTGCGACCGATGCCGACTTCTCCATCGCCACACAGGAGTCGATCATCACCGCAGCCAGCTCGGTGGACGACACGATGACGATGATGCTCGGCGGCATCGCCGTCATCTCGCTGCTCGTCGGCGGCATCGGCGTCATGAACATCATGTTGGTGTCGGTCACGGAACGGATCCGTGAGATCGGGCTCCGCAAGGCCGTCGGTGGTCGCCCCCGTCTGATCCGTCGGCAGTTCCTCGCCGAGTCAACGATCCTCGGACTGGCCGGCGGGGTCCTCGGGGTCGCGCTCGGCATCGCCGGCTCTGTCGTCCTCAACGACGTGGTCGGCTCCAGGGTGATCCTGTCGATTCCGGTCGCGCTGCTCGCGATCGGGATGGCGATGGCGATCGGCGTCGGCTTCGGCGTCTACCCCGCTTCCCGAGCCGCACGTCTCGCGCCGATCGATGCCTTGCGCAGCGAATGAGCGTGCCCCTCGCACCCAGGGCCGCGGCACCGATTTCCCACCCCATCACTTCGCTGAAACAGCACTCCGCAGACAACAGGAACGACTCATGACCGCCACTGATCCGCTCACCGGGCGCACGCTCGACCAGTCACACGACCGATGCAACCTCGACGACCATGCTCACGACGCCGCCGAGCACGACGGCGCTGGCGGGCCATCCCATGACGCCGAGATCGCCCGTCACATCGACGCGCTGTTCGGCGAGTCGACGACCACCGCCATGACGAAGCGACGCCATCGGCGACGGATCCGTGCGGCGATGGTGGTCGGAGTCGCCGCCACCGCACTCGTCGCGAGTGCGGTGTGGGCAGGCGCAGCCTCGGGCAACTCGTCCGGCAACTACCGCACCGCGACGGCGTCGATCCAGGACGTCACCCAACAGCTGAGTGGGGTCGCCACGATCGAGCCCGTGTCGCAGGCCGCAGTCGCGTTCCCCACGTCGGGCACCGTTGCAACCGTCGACGTGAAGCTCGGCGACACGGTCACGGTGGGCCAGCAGATCGCGACGCTCGACACCGAGGACCTGACCCGGACGCTGCACGAGCGCCAGGCGACGCTTGCCACCGCCGAGCTCAACATGTCCAAGGCCCTGAACGGTGAGGCAGTCGCGTCGACCGCTGGCAGTTCAGGCTCCGGCGGCTCCGCTAGCAAGGTGGCCAGCGCGGCGACGAGCGCGGCGGCAACCACGGCAATCCTGGCGGCCGCCGAAGGCGTTCGAACCAACGCGCAGGCAACCAGCACAGGCGCATCTGCCGCTGTCGGGGCGGCATCAGCGTCGACGTCGACCACCTCGTCGTCAGCCTCGAACTCGCCCGAGCTGGTCGCCGCACGTCAGGCCGTCGTCGATGCCCAGGCCGCCGTCGACCAGGCGCTGCGAGCCGCACAGACCGCGCTGGATGCGGCAACCACCGTGTGCAATGGCATCGGCACGTCGAGCGCCGGGACCACCACGTCGACGACCACATCCACCACACCGGGGTCGGATCTGCAGGCGTGCATCACCGCCGTCACCGACGTGCAAGCGGCCCAGCAGCAGGTCGCCACAGCGCAGGCCCAGTTGTCGACCGCGACGAGCACGCTGGATCAACTGCTGGCATCCCAATCCAGCGCCACGGACGAAAGCTCGAACACAGCGGGGTCCGGCACGGCAGGGTCCAGCACGGCGGGAGGCACCCGGTCGGAGTCGTCGTCGAACGGCGCGTCCGGCTCAACGGCTGCAACCGGCTCGGGCAACAGCGCCAGCACGACCGCGTCCTCCGAGGACCTGATCGCCGCTCAGAAGGCGGTCGACGCCGCCGAGCTCCAGGTGACGGTGGCTGAGCAGACCCTCGCACAAGCGACGATCGTCTCGCCGATCGCCGGCACGGTCGTGTCGATCGGCATCGCCGTCGGCGACACCGCAACGTCGGGTTCGTCCACGCAGCACGTGATCATCCAGGGAACCGCCGGCTACGAGGTGGTCACGACGATCAGCGTCGACCAGATCACGCAGGTCCGTGTCGGCCAGAACGCCAAGGTCAGCCCCGACGGCAGCGACCAGGTCATCGACGGCAAGGTGGTGGCAATCGCCCAGACACCCGACAGCTCGTCGAGCACGACGTCCTACCGGGTGACCATCGGCCTGAACGACCCGGCGACCTCACTCGGAAACGGGTCGACCGGCACGGTCACGATCATCACCGACGGCGCGACCGCAGCGCTGGCGGTGCCGACCTCTGCCGTCACCACTGACGGCGACACCTCGGCGGTCACCGTGGTCGACGGCTCCGGCACCGACAAGGTCAGCGTCACCATCGGGGCGGTCGGCATCGAGTGGACCCAGATCAAGAGCGGCATCGACCGAGGACAGAAGGTCGTGCTCGCCAACCTCGACAAGGCGCTGCCCAGCGCCGCCACCGACTCGGGGTCGAGCTCCGGGTCGAGCTCCGGCACCAACCGTTCGGGCGGCACCGGCGCCGGCGGCATGGACGGTCCGCCATCCGGAATGGGCGGTCCGCCGAACTGACCGATCACGGCACCCCCGACATCGAACTTGTACGCCACCGACCGCCGAGCGGTCCCACACGTACAAGTTCACCGATCCCCCCAACAACCACCAACACCTCAAGGAGCACAAGTCATGACCTCCATGAACCGAACCCACACCGACCACACCAACCCCGGCAACCAGACCGACCAGACCGACCGCACCAACCAGCGCCCCCGACCGGGTCGGCTGCGCAGATGGCGACTCGCCGTCGTTCCAGTCGCGCTGCTGGCACCGGTCGGCCTCGTTGCCTGCGGTGGCTCCAACGACGCGTCGGCGAGTCCCACGACGACCACGGCTCAGAACGGCAACCAGAACGGCAATGCTCAGGGCGGGCCGAACAGCGAGGAGATGCAGAAGTACGCTGCCTGCCTCACCGAGCACGGCGTGACGCTGCCGGAGCGGGGCGAGGGAGGACAGGGCCCAGCCAGCGGCCAGCCACCTGCTGACGGCCAGGCGCCGACTGATGGACAAGCGCCTCCGACCGGAGCCGACGGCGAGATGCCCCAACCGCCTGCCGACGGCCAGGCAACTGACGGATCGAACGGTCAGGGTGGTCCGGGCGGCGGGGCCATGTTCGGGCTCGACACCTCCGATGCGACCGTCGCTGCGGCGGTCTCGGCGTGTGCGGACCTCGCTCCGCAGATGCCACAAGGCGGCCCGAACGGTCAGAGCCAGAACGGCACCTCCGGCTCGAGCAGTGGGAAGGGCAACGGATCGTCGACCACCACGACGGCTCCCACGTCGTGAGCCGACCGCTACAGGAATCGACGGCGAACCACGTCATCAGATGCGCCGTCGATCGTCTGTAGGAGAGGTGGTGAACATCGACCACGTCGCCGTGCGCGGCGAGGCCGGACCAACACCTTCGACGTCGTGGCCGCCACCCACCCAGCCGGACGGCTGCGTCACGAGCGGTAGGGCGTATCGGCGTGCTGGGCGCCGGTACGCCCGCCCGCACGCGCCAGACCCGATGACCTTCTGTGCCGTGTCGGGAAGGATCGGCGATTCTGCCAACCCGTCGTCGAACCCCGCACGGGCCGGAGCCGATCACCACCTGCGCTGCCCCACACCCGGACCGCAACACGCGTCGATCTGGGACGCGGGTCCCTGAACCTGGCCCCGTCCGCTGCGATGATCGACAGCGATGCTGACCTCGGCCCGGCGCCGTCTGCTGAAGCGGAGCATGAAGGTGGGCATCGCCGCGGCGATCGCCACCTTGTGCTCTCAACTGCTGTCGTTGCCCAACCCGTGGTTCGCAACGCTCGCGGCGATCGTCGCGATGCAGAACACGCTGCAGGCCACGTACCGGTCGGGGCGCAACAACATCCTGGGTGCCTTCATCGGGGCCGGGCTCGGCCTCGCCGTCGCGTACATCGCCAAGGATCAGGCTTGGGCGGTCGGTGTCGTCGTGGCCGTGCCGCTCGCCGTGTTCGGTTGGTACCGACTCACGGCGATCGGCCAGCAGGCGGCGCTCGTCGCCTCGGTGGTCGTGCTCGTCCCCGAACGGCTCGACTTCTCGACCGTCGACTTCGCTCGCATCCGGTTGGAGCAGGCGATCATCGGCATCGTCATCGCCATGATCGTCCAGGCGGCGATCTTCCCACCGAGAGCGCATCGCAAGGTTCGCCAGGAGCTCACTGGGGTGTACCGGGACATGGCGCACCTGATGGGCCATGTCACCACTGCGCTTCAGGAGCAGACGTTCGCCACCGAGATCGTCCGTAGCGAACGACTCGATGCTCGCAGCCGACTGTCGCTCGTCGACGAGATGTGGGACGACGCGATGTCGGAACACCCATCGCACAGCCAGCTCGCAGCCCACTGGCGGGTCACGACGCGACGCATCTGGGAGCAGTGCGCCGTGCTCGCCACCGAAGTCGCCGCGGTCAAGGACTCGGATCTGATCGCCACGTGTCGCGACGACCTGACCGGATTGACCCACGTCCTCGAGGAGTCGCTGAGCGAGATCAGCCACTGGTTCCGCCACCGTCGCCCCGACGATCCGCTGACCCTGCCCGACATCGACCGAACACGCCGAGCGGTGCTGCGCCGAATCCGCGACGCAGAAGCCCACCAACAGCCCGACTCCTATTCGGAGACGCTCCAGGTCCTCGCGGTGGCCAACGCTTGCAACGTGATCGCGGTGCGACTGCTGGACCTGTCGACCCAGCACGACGATGCGGTGCGCATCCACGGCCCCATGGACTGAGGTGCGCCTGCCCCCACGCCCGCCACGCCACGACATGCCCGTCACGACAGAGGGGTCGCAATCGACACGGGCTGTCGATTGCGAACCCTATGTCCGGGTGCGTGGGTTCGTGTGGGGCTGTCGCGTCAGGACACGGCGGCGAGCAGCTCGTCGCAGAGCGTGCACAGCTCGGCGAGCGCTTCGTCGTCCAGCACCGCCAGGTCGGCCCCGAAGCGCTCATCGGTGAGCGTCTCCGCGCGGGCCCACTTGGCCTGCGCGGCGTCGTCGGGCCCCTCGGTCGGTTCCGGCCAACCGAAGATCCCCGCCATGTACGGAGTGCGGATCATGAACGCGTCAACAGGGTCGAGGCCCACCTCACGCACCGCTGCACCGTGCCGCGCCGCCCTCAACTCCCGGAGTGCGTTCAGGCGGTGCACCACCAACTCGCGGGCTCCTTCGGGCTCGGGAAGGTCGCGCCATCCGGCGAACACCGGTGCACCTGTCGGGTCAGCCGCTGAGATCACCGAGCCGCACAGCTCTGCCAACCGGGCGAGATCGCCGCTGTCATCCGGGATGTTCGCCGTCGCCCACTTGGCTGCGTAGCCGGCGAAGCGCTCGGCGGCCTCAACGCGAGGTTCCACCGACGCACCCGATTCCCAACCTGCCTTCACGGTTTCCGGCGGGAAGAACGTGAACGCCTCGAACACGACGGTGTGCTCCACCTCGCCCAACACCCCGCCACGTCCGGCGACGTAGAAGGACACGCCCTCGTAGCCGAGTGCGGCGGCGTCCGCGTACATCTCCATGTCCAGCATGAAGCTGGCAGGAACATCGTGGATCGCCTTGGCCGTTCGGCGTGATGCGTCGAGGGCGGCCGGACGGGGAGCGGCGGTGTCGGTCATGTCCGGGACGATAACCGGCCGGAGCTCCTCGGCATCGACGATCGACAGCGCTCGACGACGACCGACGCCGCAACGATGGAGTCGATCTATTGGGTGGCCGGCGGACGACGACGAGCGATCTCGTAGCAGGCCACCGCTCCCGCGCTGGCGACGTTCAGCGACGACAGGTGGCCGTGGAGGGGGATGTTCGCCACCATGTCGCAACGCTGCGCGGCCAGACGAGACAAGCCCTTGCCTTCGGCGCCGAGCACCAAGCAGACCGCTTCGGTGGCGACAGGGAGGTCATGCACCGACACCTCGCCACCGGCATCGAGGCCGACGACCCACACCCCAGCGTCCCGCAGGTCGCTGAGCGCGGTCGGCAGTCCGCCGACGAGCGCCAAGCGCAGGTACTCGACCGCGCCGGCCGCCGCCTTGGTGACGGTCGGGGTGACGTGAACCGCCCGGTGCTTGGGCAGCACCACGCCGGACACACCGGCGCATTCCGCGATGCGCATCAGCGCACCGAGGTTGCCCGGATCGGTGACGCCGTCGACAGCGAGCAGGAACGGCGGTCGACCGTCGACCGGTGCAACCATGTCGTGCAGTGACGTGTGGGGCAGTTCGGCCGCCCGGGCGACGACGCCCTGAGGCGCCTCGGTATGGCTGATCGAGTCGAGCCGGCCTCGGCTGACCTCCGTGATCGGCACGCGAAGCTCGTCGGCCAGGTCGACGATGTCGCCCACGATGTCGCCGCGGTCGGTGCCGTCCATCAGCTCCGCGTTGAGGATGACCTCGTAGACGCGACGGCGCCCTGCAAGCAACAGCTCCCGGACGGCCTGACGACCCTCCACCTGGGTGCCGCCCAGCCCGCGTTCCTTGGGAGCGGTGGAGCGACCCGGATCGCTGCGCGGCGCTCGACGATCAGCCGCCCCGGCACGAGCGCGCGCCGACTTGGGAGCCGACGGCCGTGCGGTGTCTCGGTCGTAGCGTCCCGGACCGGACCGACCCGCATTGCCGGCACGGCCCGACGTTCCGCCACGGCCCGCTGGTGCGGGCGCCCCGCGACCACCTTTGCCGACGCCCGAGGCCTTCCCGCCCGCGCCCTTGCCGCCGGACCCGCCAGGACCGCTCGCTCCACGGGAGCCTCGAGCGCCGCCCGTTCCCTTGCCCTTGCCACCGGACCCGCCGCTGCGTGGTCCTCCAGAGGATCGTCCAGCCATCAGGTGCTCGTCTCGTTCGAAGTCGGGTCGTCGGCAGTGCGGTCGTCGGCAGTGCGGTCGTCAGCGTGGCCGGAAGCCGCGACGAAGTGGATGCGTGACTCGAGCAGCGCGGATGCCATGCACGCGATCCCCTCGGTGCGCCCCAGCCCGCCGATGCCCTCCGCCCGACGGCCCTTCACCGTGACCGGGGCACCCACGACCGCCGTGAGCGCGGCCTGCATCTCATCGCGCCGGGCCGCCAGCTTGGGGCGCTCCGCGATCACCGAGCAGTCGACGTTGACGGCGCTCCAGCCTTCTTCGGACACCAGCTGGACCACCTCGGCGAGCAGCGTCATCGAGTCCGCCCCGCGCCATCGCTCGTCGGTGTCGGGGAAGTGCCCACCGAGGTCACCCAGGGCGGCGGCGCCGAGCAGGGACTCGGCGACTGCGTGGGCGATCACGTCGGCGTCGGAGTGGCCGTGGAGGCCGACCTCGCCCGGGAAGGTCACGCCGCCCAGCACGAGGACCCGCGCTGGGTCGTCGCTGAAGCGGTGGATGTCGAAGCCGTTGCCGATGCGGAACGTCACGGCACCGAGTCTCCCCCGCCACCCGGCGCACTGTCGCATTCCGCCGCGCCGCCACCAACGCCAGCACCGGCGGCCAGGTCGGTGACAGTACCGGCGGCCGGGTCGGTGACTACGGCTTGGCCGGCTAGGTCGAGCAGCGTTGCCGCCACGTGCAGATCCGACGGCTCGGTGATCTTGAGGTTCGCCCGCTCACCCTCGACGAGCACGACCGCGCCGCCCGCGGCTTCCACCAGCGCGGCGTCGTCGGTCGCGTCGGCCGGCCCGGAGTGCACCGAACGCAGCACCGACGCACGGAACCCCTGAGGGGTCTGCACGGCCCGGAGCCGATCTCGATCGACGGTGCCGCCACCCACGTCGCGGATCGTGTCGATCACCGTCACGACGGGGACCGCTGCGTCCGCTCCGCTCCGGACCGCTTCGGCGACCCGGGCGAACAACGCAGGAGTGGCCAGCGGGCGGGCAGCGTCGTGGACCAGCACCACCGAGGCCCTCGCCGGCACGGCAACGAGTCCGTTCGCGACCGATGCCGAACGGGTGGCCCCGCCGACGACGACCGCGTCCGCTCCGTCGATCGGTTCAGGAACGTCGAGCGCGCCGACGCCCTCGGGTCGGCCAGGTTCAGCAGCACCGGCCGGGACCACCACGACCACGCCGTCGCACACGGCCCGGGCCGTGGCGAGTGACCGTTGCAGCACCGTGGAACCGTGGAGCTCGGCATGCTGCTTGGCCCCACCAAAACGCGTGCCCGACCCGGCGGCGACGACGACGCACCACAGCTCGTCAGCGGGGTCGGAAGCCATGGCGATCACGGTACCGGCACTGGCGGCTCTGGCTCAGCGACGCCGACAGCACTCCGCTCGGAACCCGGTTGTCCCCATCTGGCGAGTGCGGCGGGAGCCTGTCGATGTCCCACGGGCTGAGGAAGTGTGACCAACGGTTCATGTGACACAGTTCGCAGTCGGTACCATGCGAGACGTGAACGACCTGGAGCTCCTGCACAACGTCGAGCTGTTCGATCGCTTCAGCGACGAGGACCACCGACGCCTCGCCGATGCGGCCGATCGGATGGAGCTCATCCGCAACGACGTGGTGTTCAGCGAGAGCGTGGAAGCGGACGCCTGCTACGTCGTCATCAGCGGCCGCATCGCGATCGCGAACAAGTCCGTCGATGGCCGTGAGTCCATGGTGGCGCTCATGGAGCGCGGCGACCTGTTCGGCGAGATGGGCCTCTTCGATGGGCTCGGTCGATCCGCAGAGGCCCGGGCACTCGAGCAGTCCAGCGTCTTCCGCATCCCCTACGAGGTCCTGCGGACCCTGTGGGAAGACAAGCCCGAGCTGCTCTGGTCGGTGGTTCGTCTGCTCAGCCAGCGCATCCGGGCCACCGATGAAGCGCTTGCCGACGCGTTCTTCCTCGACGTGACCGGCCGTACCGCCAAGCACCTTCTGGAGCTCGCCGGCGATCGCGACGACTTCGAGATCCCGATCACCCAGGAGGAGCTCGCCGGCCTGGTCGGTGCGTCCCGCGAACGGGTGAACAAGGCGATCGCCAGCTTCTTGCGACTTGGCTGGATCGAGCAGAACGACCGCGAGTACCGCATCCTCAAGCGCCGAGAGCTCGAGATCCGCTCCTCCTGACCGGGTCGGTCCGGTCTCGGGCTGAACATCGGGCGCTGCAGTCGCCCCACAACAGCGCGGTGCGGCCTCGACGTGCGGAGGGCGTCAGCCGACGATGAAACCAATCACCCGGTCCCACGCGTCGCGAGCGTCGTCGCGACGATGAGTCGATCGAGTCGCGTCGTGGACGAAGCCGTGATCGGCACCCGCGTACTCGACCACCTCGACGCCGACGTCACGGAGCGCTGTCAGGTGCTCGGGCGGCGTGAAGCCGTCATCGGAGCCCACGATCGCCATCACCGCCGTGTCACCGCGATCGGCGAGCGCTGCGAGCGGTTCGCCCTGACCCGGGCCCTGCCACGCCTCTGGCACGTGGACCATCCCGTAGAAGGCGGCGACGCGGTCGAAGCGACCCACAGCGGAGCCCTTGTAGGCGTACATGCCACCCATGCAGAACCCGATCAGGCCCACGCCGTCACAGCCGGTCAGGTCCGCCAAGTCGACGGCGTCGCCGAGCACCCGAGCATCGTCGAGCTGTCCGAGGACCGCGAACCGGGCGGGACCCGCGTCGGCTTCGCCCTCGCCAGGGAGCTCACGACCGGCGAACGGATCGAACGAGCCGACGCTCCAGCCGGTGCGAGCCGCGACGTCGTCACACATCTCGACGAACAACGGGCGCAGACCCCACACGTCGGGAATGATCACCAGTCCTCGTTCGGCACCCTCTGATCGGGAGAGATGTGCCATGGTCCCGGACGGCAGCAACACCACGGGCGCGGACCCCCAGATCAGGTGTAGCGGTCGAGGATCGACGACTCTGCGATGCGACCGAGGGCGTCCTTGATGGTGAGCGCCCAGTGCTCAGTGAGGCCCTCGACCGAGGCGAGCTCTTCCACCGAGGCCCGGCTGAGCTTCTCCAGTGACCCGTAGTGGGCAACCAGGTGGTCGGCCATCTCCTCGGGCATGCGCGGGATCCGGGCCAGCATCCGATGGCCGCGGGGCTGCAGCGGCGCGTCCATGTCGTCGACCTGACCATGCCCCGACAGGTGCAACGCGTGCGCGACCTTGTCCTGGTCGAGCAGGTCTTCCATGTCCAGATCCGACAACGTGTCGATCGCCTGCTCCAGATCCCAGGACGCGTCGGACTGCAAGTAGTCCAAGACCACCAGCCGTCGCTCGTCCTCCACCCCGGCCATGAGCTCTCGCAGCTGCAACCGAACGAGCCGGCCATCGGTGCCGAGCTCCACGAGGTAGCGCTCGATCTCGTCGGAGATCCGGGCGACGAGCTCCGCCCGCTGCAGCAGCGTGACCACGTCACGGAGGGTGACCAGGTCCTCCACCTCCAGCGAGGTGAGGTTGGTCGACACCTCGTCGAGGCGGTTGCGGTAGCGCTCCAGCGTCTGCAACGCCTGGTTGCAGCGGCTCAGGATGGAGGGGATCGGCTCCAGCTGGTAGCGGGCCGTCTTGGTGTAGACGGTGACGACCGCCATGTCTTCGGAGACCGACAGCACCGGCACGCCGATGGACCGCGCAACCCGCTCGGCGGTGCGGTGGCGAGTGCCGGTCTCTTCGGTGGGCACGTTCGGGTTGGGAACCAGGTGCACGTTCGCCCGGGCGATGTAGCCGGCGTCCGGAGTGAGGACGATCGCGCCGTCCGTCTTGGCGAGCTCCGACAGACGCTGTGGGGAGAACGCGGCGTTGACCAGAAACCCGCCCGACGAGATGTTGAGCACCTCGGGACCGTCGCCGATCACAATCAAGGCACCCATCCCCGCCTTGAGGATGCGATCCAGGCCTTCGCGCAGCGGCTGACCCGGGGCGACGGAAGCCAGAGCGGCCTGCAGCTCGGGGTTGCGGCGAAGCGCCATCGGTGCAGTCTACTGGGACCAAGGGCCCGGCGACGGCGCGAATGGCGCCGCCGCTGGGCCGCGAAGCGAGCCTGGCACCGTCACCCTGCCGATCGGGCGTCCAGCAGACCCAGCAGCAGGATCGCGTCGCGGACGCTGGCGACCCGTTCGACCTCCATCGGGATGGCCATGAGCGGCGCCGAGTGCGGCACGATGGCTCGCCGAAACCCGAGCCGGGCGGCTTCGTTCAGGCGGCGTTCCAGCCGCTGCACCTGTCGCAGCTCTCCACCGAGGCCGACCTCCCCGCACGCCACCACGTCGGGCGGAATCGGTCGATCTGCCGCCGATGACACCACCGCGAGGCACGCCGCCAGGTCCGTTGCCGGTTCGACCACCTTCACGCCACCGACGGTCATCGCGTACACGTCGTGATGGGACAGATCTGGTCCGACCCGCTGCTGCAGCACCGCGAGCAGCAGCGAAAGACGGCCCGAGTCGAGCCCTTGCACCGATCGACGCGGTTGAGCGAGCGACGATGGGGCCACCAGGGACTGCACCTCGACGAGAAGCGGTCGGTGGCCCTCCATGGCGGGGACGACCACCGATCCGGGCAGGTCCGGCGTTCGGTCGCCCAGCAACAGCGACGACGGGTCCTCGAGTCCTTCCAGCCCGTCGCCGCGCACGGTGAACATCCCGACCTCGTCGGTGGCCCCGAAGCGGTGCTTGGAGGCCCGCAGCAGACGAAGGTCGTGGTGGCGGTCGCCTTCGAGCGAGAGGACCGTGTCGACGACGTGCTCCAGCGTCCTCGGACCGGACAGTTGACCGTCCTTGGTGACGTGACCGACGAGGATCACCGATGTGGCGGTCGCCTTTGCGATCTGGACCAGGCGGTGTGCGCATTCGCGCACCTGGGTGACCGAGCCCGGGGCGCTGCTGTACTGGGCGTCGAACAGCGTCTGGACGGAATCCACCACGACCAGATCCGGGCTGGTGGCTTCGATGTGGACCGCGATGTTGCCCACGGAGGTCTCGGCCGCGAGGAGCAGGCCATCGTGGAGCGCCCCGACGCGTTCGGCCCGCAAGCGCACCTGATCTGCCGACTCTTCGCCGGTCACGTACAACACGGTCGCACCCGCCCGAGCACGCGCCGCGAGCACCTGGAGCACCAAGGTGGACTTGCCGACGCCCGGTTCCCCTCCGAGCAGGGTGACGCTGCCGGGGACCAGGCCGCCCCCGAGGACCCGATCGAGCTCGTCGATGCCGGTGCGCACCGGCGCCCCGTCCGACGAGGTCAGCTGCGTGATCGGGGTGGGCGGACTGGACGCCGCCAGCGGAACCAGGCTGGGTTCGGCCGCTTCCAGCTCTTCTGAGAGCGTGTTCCAGTCACCACATCCGGCACATCGACCGGACCACTTAGGCGCGCCGACACCACAACTCATGCACCTGAAGACGGTCCGGGTCCGTGCCATGTCGGCGAAGGTAGGCGACAGGTGTGACAGCCAGGCGGATGGGCCGAACATCTGTTCTGTTGAACCGGCGGTCCGTGGCGAACGCACGGCGCCCAGGCTGGCGTCGTCAAGGGCTCAGTCGCCCCGCCGGACCAGACCGACCACGACCAAGACGATGGCCGCCACCACCAGCGCCGCTCCCACGCCGAGGAGCACCAGGGATCCCGTTCGCTGCTCGGTGCCCGTGGCGACGAGCTGTTGATCGGTCGCCGTCCCACCACTCAACGGAGCGGACCAGGACGACACTCCCTTGACGAGCTTGCCGTTGCCGCCGTCCACGCCACCGGGCAGCACCACCCTGACCGTCAGGGTCGCCGCATCAGCAGCATCGGCGCCCGATGCAGCCAGGTCCTCCGGGGTTCGAGCGAGGGCAAGCCCGCCGAGCAGCTCCGTGAGCTGGTCGTCGGAGAACTGTCCGAGGTCGCCACTCAGCCGCAGCTTGGTCCGGAACGCCGTCGAGCTCGATGCGAACCCGTCGGTCAAACTCAGCGACGTAGCGCTGAAGACACCGTTGGTCCCGCCGACCTCGTCCAGCACGGCCGGCAGCTGATCAGCCGATGCGAACGTACGCACAGCGACGACACGGAGGCCGCCAGCGTGAGCGGCGGGGTTCGTCAGCTTCCATCCCGCAGCGGTCAGGTCCGTGAACGAGAGGTTCGAGGGGTCACCGACCGCCGCCGCAGCGGCCGCGTCCAGGTCTGCCGTGACGGTCACCGTCCCGGCACCACCCGGCTTGACCTTGATCAACACGTCGACGTCGGTCCTGCACGCCGCGCCGAACAGTGCGAGCACCAACAACAGGAAGCAGGCGACGGCCCTCGTGGTCGGTCGGCGGTTGGGCATGGCGCCTGACGCTAGCGGCGTGGGGATCGACCACGCCGGACGTTCAGACGGCGTTCTCGTTCGATCCACCCCTCCTCCGAGCAGCGTTCAGCATGCTCTGGCACACTCGGCAGGATCGGTCGCTCGGGACTGCGGACCGTGCCGGAGGAGGCGACGATGGGCGAGGATCACGTGGGGTCGGAGCGCGACCGATCCAGCGACAGCGCAAGCGCGATCGACCGCCGACGCTTCCTGCAGACGGGCGGCCTGATCGGTGCCGGGCTGATGCTCGGCGGAGCCACCGCCGGTTGCAGCGTGCCACCGTCAGCCGGGCCCGGCATCGGAGCGGAGTACTTCCCGGACCGCATCCCCCAGGGCCACATGCTCGACATGGTGGGCTCCGAGTCGCCCATCGACCACGTCGTGATCCTCATGATGGAGAACCGCAGCTTCGACCACTGGTTGGGTTGGCTGCGCGACGACGCGGGATATCACGACCGAGGCCGACGCAACTACGGCGCCGACTTCTCGATCGACGCTGCGCCCGATCAGACCTACCTGGACCCGAACGGCAACCCGGTGAGCACCTTCTCGATGGCAGGTGGCACCAGCCCGGTCGGCTACCGGGGATGCGAGTTCGCCGACCCGGGCCACAGCTGGGTGTCGGGTCGAGCCCAGCGCGACGGCGGATTCCTCGCCGAAGGGTCGGACAACGACCTCCTGGCGCTCGGCTACCAGGACGCCGACGACCTTCCGCTGCACTCGCGCATGGTGCGGCGCTTCACCACCTTCGACCGCTACCACGCGTCATTGCTCGCATCGACTCAGCCCAACCGTCGCTACCTCCACAGCGCACAATCCGGCGGCTACATCAACAACTACGTGCCCATCAAGGAGCTCGGCCACCAGTGGCCGACGATCTGGGATCGCCTCCGCGCCGCCCGCGTCCCGATCGGCTCGTACTCTGCAGACCTCCCGTCGCTCGGGTTCTACGGTGCACGACTCGCCCCGATGTTCGGCTCGATCGACCAGTACTTCGACGCCTGCCAGCGCGGCTCGTTGCCGGCCGTCACCTTCATCGACCCGCC
>Ga0209023_10004138_pt1 | contig 16738 bp, 16 predicted proteins | sample LakOneMetagenome_FD_187468 | JGI IMG/M metagenome (GOLD analysis project Ga0209023, IMG submission 187468) | Freshwater and sediment microbial communities from Lake Erie, Canada (SPAdes) (version 2) | ecosystem: Environmental > Aquatic > Freshwater > Lentic | place: Lake Erie, Canada... | reverse complement strand
GATACAGAAATATTGATCCATTCCTTATTTTTAATCGGACTGGCGATGAGGGTGTCTAATAAAATATCACTGCGCTGATCTTGGCCTTTATTCGTTGGTAACTGTAAGTTGTGGAGAATTTTTTCTTTAAATCCAATTTGATTGATACTTTCTACACTTTGTAGAGAGTCTTCTACAGACGTTATATCACCCGCTAGTGAAGGTAGTTTTGCAATTTGTAGCGTCGCTGAGGCTTCCCATTTCTTTGGCAAGATCAAGGTGAGTACGAATGAGGCGAACAACGAAAATAACACGACACCTAAGATCAGACGCCAAGATCGTCTCATCATTTCCAAAAATTGAAAGAGTTTCAATCGATACTCATTGATGAGTTTCTTGTTTGTTTCGGATAGGGCAAGATTGAACATAAATTTTTGGGCTATATGTGATTGGCTTGATGTTAGTCTACAAAAATGAAGATCACAAACTGTCAATTCATTAAAAAAATACAGTCAATGTAGAGTCAATTCACCCAATTCTCAATTAAGCGTATGATAATTTTCAAACTAATAAAAATGGAGCTGTGCCATGAAATACCAAGGAAGTTGTCATTGTGGTCAGATCGCCTTCGAAGTTGAAGGTGACATTCCAGAAGTGATGTCGTGTAATTGTTCAATGTGCCAACGCAAAGGCACGTTGATGTGGTTTGTTCCACGCGATGCAGTCAAGCTGCTCACACCACCAGAAAACATGAGCACCTATACCTTCAATAAACACGTCATCAAACATCGGTTTTGTCCAACATGCGGCATTCATCCCTTTGGCGAAGCGCCCGCGCCAGATGGTCAGCAAATGGCAGCAATCAATGTCCGTTGCCTCGAAGGTGTCGATATATCAACTATGAAAGTGAAACATTATGATGGGCGTCATCTTCACTGAAGAAAGACAGAGGATAGTTCGACTTAAACAACATTGGGTCGTTTAAGTCGCATGTAATTTTTATTTAAAAGTGGCTATTCGGCAACTTCAAAAACTCAATTTCTTCCTCAGTTGAAACCCTGCCTAAAACATCATTACGATGTGGGTAACGCCCAAAACGATCAATAATCGCTTTGTGTTTTCCCTCGAAGTCTAGATTTTGTTTTAGCCCTAATTCTGTATACAGCTTTAGGGCTTTTTTGTGAATGTGCGCCGATTCGCTATGCATAAACGGCAAGTATAAAAACACCCGCTGTTCTTTTGTGAGTTTTTGATCAAAATCACCGCGCACCGCTTCTTGTGCCAGCACCAACGCAATCGTGTCAGCAGCGAATTGACGCGGATCATCGCGATATAAATTCCTCGAAAACTGATCCAATACAATAATTTCAGCTAAACGCCCAAGTGCGCCAAAACGTCGCCACTTGGACAGTTCCCCTTTGATTGCTTTTGCATGAATGTCTGCAAAACGCATGCGAATGGTTTCATCAAACAATACGTCTTTTTCAAACCATTGCTTCGGTTTTGTTTCTTTAAACCAAAATGAAATAACATCTTGATAATTTGGTGTTTTACTCATCGAAATGACCTTGGGTCTGTTGAGGTTGTAGTTTTGCTTTGAAGTCTTCCCCACTTCGCTGCGCTACGTCTTGCGAAGCAGTGCTTCTCGGGGGAAGATTTAGAAGGGGGTGCTTTTGATGTTGACGTGAAAACCATCCCCATCCCACACTTCGCTAACGCTTCGTCTTGCGCTAGGGCTAAGCTTTACGACGGGGTGAAGCAGTGCTTCACTCATCCCGTCTCATTCGCTGATCCTAGCTCATCCCCTTGAAGGGGAAGGAGCGCCGCACATTTAACCCAAGAAATCACGCTTACCGAGTTGGACGCCTTGTTGACGGAGGAGGTCGTAAGCGGTTGTCGTGTGGAAGTAGAAATTAGGCAATACCCACTGATTCAAATAATCTTGACCCGTAAAGTCCATGACGATTTCCGGCCCCATTGGGATTTTCAGCGCACGTGCTTCCGCGCCGACAAAGTCGCTTTCGTGAATACTTTCTAAGAACGCGATGGTTTTGGCGATGCGTTCTTGCAGCTCAGCAATGCTGGCTTCATTATCTTCAAAAACAGGTGCTCCAACAGCCGCCAAACGTGCTGCACCTTTTTTGACGGTATCGCATGCGATCTGAATTTGGCGGATCAGCGGAAACATATCGGGCGCGAGGCGAGCGGATAATAAAGTGGAAGGCTCAATCTGCTGTGATTCCGCATAGGCAGCGGCTTTGCCGAGAATTTTGGATTGGTTTTCAAGAATATGTTTACTTGGTGGAATAAGGGCGCTATAGATAGAAAATGTCATGATAAAACCTCAACTGAGTCCGTGTTTTTACTAAATAGTTTTTGAATAACTTTTAAATAATTTGAGTGCTGTGCTTCTGTAATTGTCAGCAATTCAGTATCCCTAAGATACTCCTTTTTGTGTGAATTCTGCATTACTTCGTACATGGTTAATAGTCAAAAAAACATGATTATTTTCTAAAAATACATCAGAAAATCCGATATGCCGCATTCCCCTTAAAAAAAGCGCACAAACCTTCACCTTTGATCGGTCAAATGCAAAGAATCTCTTCAAACATGCCCCTACAAACAGGTATCATGGCGAATGTTGAGCGCACCATATTAGGTCGGCTCTTTTCCTGATCACAGCGGCATAATCTGCACTCAAACATAGGTTAACTTGGTATTGAATAATCAAACTCAATCACACGTTTTATCACCTAAGCGTGTCAAGAATGTGATGGTCATGGCGGCAGGCACAGGCGGGCATATTTTTCCTGCGCTGGCGGTTGCGGAAAAGCTGCGCGCGCAAGGGATTGACGTGCATTGGCTGGCGACCATGTCGGGCATGGAGCATCGTTTGGTGCCCTCATCAGGCATTCCGTTATATCCGATTGATATCCAAGGTTTACGCGGTAATGGCGTTAAACGCCTGCTCGCTGCACCGTTTAAAATTATCAAAGCTACGCTGGCGGCGATGCGGCTGATGCGTGCGTTAAAGATTGATGTGGTGGTGGGGTTTGGTGGCTATGTCGCAGGGCCGGGTGGTTTGGCGGCGCGCTTGCTCGGAATTAAACTGGTACTGCATGAACAAAATGCGATTGCAGGCATGACCAACCGTCAGTTGTCACGCATTGCGTCCACGGTTTGTCAGGCATTCCCACAAGCTTTTGCATCTTCTGAAAAAGTCCAAACCACTGGCAATCCAGTCCGTGCCGATATTCTCAATGTCGCTGAACCTGCGGTTCGATTTGCAGGGCGTCAGGGTGCGATTCAAGTACTGGTGATTGGCGGTTCGCTCGGTGCGCAAGCGTTGAATGAGCGCATTCCACCCGCATTAGCGAAGTTAGCATCAAGTGATCAACCGATTCATGTCCATCATCAATGCGGTGCGAAACAAGTCGATGACACCTTGGCGCGTTATCAGGGTTTAACATCCGCGCACTTAACCTTTGAAGTGCTGCCTTTTGTCGATAATATGGCAGCGGCGTATGCCAGTGCAGATTTCATTATTTGCCGTGCTGGGGCGTTGACTGTGTCCGAAGTTGCGGCGGTCGGTTTGCCAGCGGTGTTTGTGCCGTTGCCACATGCCGTGGATGATCATCAAACGGCAAATGCGCGTTATTTAAGTGATGTGGGCGCAGCGCTACTGTGTCCACAGGCAACCTTAACGCCAGAAATGTTGGTTGAACAATTACGTCCGCTGATGAATCGCGCGACCTTGCTTGCGATGGCGCAAAAATCACGTTTACAGGCAAAACCTGATGCAACAACCGCGGTTGTGAATGCGATAGTTTCACTCTGATTGATTTAGAAACGAATACTGATTTGCGTGAAAAAACGAATTTAATTGATTGATGTATCACAATATAAATATGGAGTTGGATATGCCGACAACAGCGTCTACCTTAGCAGCCACACCAAAAGAAGCTGCGGGTAAGAATGGTAAAACCAGTCGTCTCATCGAAATTCCAGAAATGCGCCGTATCGGGCGAATTCATTTTGTGGGGATTGGTGGCGCGGGCATGTGCGGTATTGCCGAAGTGCTGAAAAATCAAGGTTATGATGTGTCGGGTTCAGACCAAAAAATCAGTGAAACCACTCAGCGTCTGGAAAATATGGGCGTGAAAGTATTTTACGGCCATGATGCGGCGAATGTTGATGGCGCGAATGTGTTGGTCGTTTCAACGGCTATTGACCGTGAAAATCCTGAAATCAAAGCAGCAATTGAAAAGCATATTCCACTCGTACGCCGTGCCGAAATGCTCGGTGAGCTGATGCGTTATCGTCATGGTATTGCCGTTGCAGGCACGCATGGTAAAACGACAACGACCAGTTTGTTGACTATGATGTTGGCGGAAGAAGGCTTAGATCCGACGTTCGTCATCGGCGGTATGTTGAATAGTATGGGGAAAAATGCCCAGCTCGGCGCAAGTCGTTATTTGGTTGCTGAAGCGGATGAGAGTGATGCTTCATTTTTATATTTGCAGCCCATGGCAGCGATTGTGACCAATATCGATGCTGACCACATGGAAACGTATGGTGGTAGTTTCGAGAAGTTAAAAGATACGTTTATAGAATTTTTGCATAACTTGCCGTTCTATGGCTTGGCAGTATTGTGTGGTGATGATGCGAATATTCAAGCGTTATTACCGCGTGTGGGTCGTCCATTTTTGACCTATGGTTTTAATGAAGGTAATGATATTCGTGCGGTTGATGTGGTTCAGCTCGGGATGCAAACACGCTTTACCGTGTTGCGTCGTGACCGCGAGCCATTGACCGTCACCACCAATCAGCCTGGGATGCATAATGTGCTCAATGCCTTGGCTGCGATTGGCATTGCGACTGATGAGGGCGTGAGTGATGCGGCGATTAGCCGTGCGTTGTCGGGCTTTGCCGGCGTAGGTCGTCGCTTCCAGATTCAAGGTGAATTCCCGCATCAAGACGGTAGCGTTCTGCTGGTCGATGATTATGGTCATCATCCAAAAGAAGTGGAAGTTACGATTAAAGCCGCACGCCAAAGTCACCCTGATCGACGTTTAGTGATGCTGTTTCAGCCGCATCGTTTCACGCGGACACGTGATTGTTTTGAAGATTTTGTGGAAGTGTTATCGCATGTCGATGTGTTGCTGCTGATGGAAGTCTATTCGGCGGGTGAAAAACCGATTGTCGGTGCAGACAGTCGCAGTTTGGCGCGCAGTATTCGCGCACGTGGACAGGTTGAGCCGATTTTGGTCGATCCAGTGGATGAGCAATTGCCAAAAGTGTTACAGGGCTTGTTGCAAGCGGGTGATTTGCTCTTGACTCAAGGCGCAGGAAATGTCGGTGCGGTGTCTAACGATTTGGCGAAGCATAAACTGTATCTACAGGTAAACTCCTAATCTAGTAGGTAAAACATAGCCAGATGCCGTCTGGCTATAAAAATATACACAGAACACATCGATTGGGTTTGTCCTTGCATGATAAATTGCGCGGTTAGTGGATAAACCCTAATAATGATGAGCAAGTAAAAGAACGCGGATTGATTGGCGTTTAAGTATTGGTTAAACATTGGATTTGAACAGCATGGCACAGTTTGGAAAAGTAGCGGTTTTGTTTGGTGGTACATCCGGTGAACGTGAAGTTTCATTGAAAAGTGGTCAAGCGGTGCTCGATGCACTGTTGTCAAAAGGTGTTGATGCCGAAGCTTTTGACCCTGCGATTCGCGCCATTAACGAACTGGCTATTTATGATCGTGCGTTTATTGTGCTGCACGGTCGCGGTGGTGAAGATGGACAGATTCAAGGTGTGCTGGAGTGGATGAATATTCCTTACACCGGTTCCGGTGTGCTTGCATCTGCGCTGGGCATGGATAAAGCGCGTACCAAACAGCTTTGGAAAGGCATTGGCTTACCGACGGCACCATATCGCTTACTCGATGAAAAAACCGATTATCAAGCGGTCATTGCGGAACTAGGTTTGCCTTTAATTATCAAGCCTGTACATGAAGGTTCAAGCATTGGCATGAGCAAAGTAGAAACGCCTGAACAACTCGAGCCAGCGTATCGTGAAGCAAGTGGGCATGATGCGGTGGTGATGGCAGAAGCGTGGATTACGGGTCGTGAATTTACCGTGGTGATGTTGAATGGTGAGGCATTGCCAGTCATTCGCTTAGAGCCGCCAAAAGACGTGGCGTTCTACGACTATCAAGCTAAATATCTGCGTAACGATACCCATTACGGCATCCCTTCAGGCTTAACTGATCAGGAAGAGATAGAGCTACAACAGCTGGCACTGCGTGCGTTTGACGCGGTTGGTGCGACAGGCTGGGGACGCATTGATGCGATGCAGGATACACAAGGTCGCTTCTGGTTACTGGAAGTGAATACCGTTCCTGGCATGACCGATCATTCTTTGGTACCCATGGCCGCAAAAGCAGTCGGTTATAGCTTTGCCGATTTGTGTGTATTAATTTTAAGCCAAACATTAACTTCCGTTGCAGAAAATACTTCTGTAGCCACCACAGCGAAAGTCGGTTGAGAATCAATTAACGATGGCACAGTTACCGATGTCCGCCCGATCCATACCAATGTCTGCCAAGGCTGAAAGTCAACAAACGCTTGGCGGAAAACTGTCGGATATGGGCAGTTGGTTGTTGATGGTGATTGCGCTGGTGCTCTGCGGCATGGGCGGCTGGGGCATCGTCAATCGACTGTTGCATGCGCCTGTGGCGCAAGTCATCGTCACGGGTGAAATCTCAGCAACAGAGCAACATTTGCTCCAACAAAAAATTCAGCCACTGATGCATGAAAATTATTTCACCGCTGATTTGGTCGCAATTCGTGATGCGGCGTTGAGCTTGTCTTGGGTAGAGAGTGTCACGGTGACACGCCATTGGCCTGATGGTTTGCTCGTGCGGGTGATTCCGCGTCAACCCGTTGCGCGTTGGGGCAGTGGTCGTCTGCTCAGTGGTCAAGGGGTCGTCTTTATTGAAGCTGCACGTGCGGATCATGCTGATTTGCCGCTTTTGCACGGCCCAGAAACGCAATCACTCGCAATGATGCAGCAGTATCAAAAGATTAATCAATGGTTTGCACCACTCGACTTGCGCTTAAAAGAGTTGTATCTGACTGATCGTATGACATGGTTTATGGCATTCGATTCTGGGGTGCGCGTGATTGTCGATCAGGAGCAAACCAATTTAAAGTTACAACGTCTAAGTGAACTTGGGCAAGGTAATGATCGCCTACATCAACTGTGGCAACGCGTTGCTGCGGTTGATTTGCGTTATCGAAATGGCATGGCGATCCAATGGAATAATGCACCGACGACTAAACCACTGGCAGCGCCAGTTGCTACTGCTACGCCAGTTGTAGATTCGACGACAGCTGTGAGTACGACGCAGCCGTAATTTGTTACATGTTATTAGTGATTTTTTGCATTGAATGAGTGCGCTTTGCGTTTATCCGCTTAGAATGTGATCTTTTTTAGATGAATGCTTGAACAGAAGAGTTATGAAAATGGGCTGTAAAGATGAGTGAAACTGAAACTATTCCGACGATTGTTGCGATTGATGTCGGCACGCACAAAGTAGCAGTACTCATTGGTCGTGTGCATGCCGCTGATCGTATTGAAGTCATTGGTTTGGGTCATGCTGCCAATCGTGGCATGAGCAAAGGCATGATTAACAATATGGACAAAGTCGTTGCCGCGATTAAAGAAGCGGTGGCTTTGGCAGAAGACATGGCAGATTGCCGTGTGCATAGTGCGTGGGTCGCGATACCGAGTCCTGAATTACAGAGCTTTAACGCCTCTGGACGAACTCCTGTTGCCAACGGTTCGATTACCACCGCAGAAATTGTCCGCACCTTGGAAATGGCGAAAAGCAGTCATCTGATGCCAACCCATTATTTGATCAATGCTGTGCCGCTCGGCGTGGCGATTGATGATCGTGAGGATTGGGCGGATTACCCAATCAATATGGCTGCGGCCGCGATCACGGGTCATTATCATCTGATGATGTTGCCAAACAACACGATGCAAAATATTGATAAGGCGCTGAAATCGGCGAATATCGGCGTTGAGCGCATGATCGTATCGAATCTCGCCACTGCTGAATCGACCTTGCTCAAAGATGAAAAAGAGTTTGGCGTGTGTCTGGTTGATATCGGCGCGGGAACAACGGCGATTTCGGTGTACTTAGAAAATCGTTTGATTTTGAGCCATACCTTGCAGCGTGGCGGCGAAAACGTCACCCGTGATATCGCCTCAGTTTTGCATACCTCGGCTGAACAAGCTGAAATGCTGAAAGTGCGTTACGGTGGCGTCAATCGTGAATTGATCCGCCCTGATCAAATGATTCAAGTGGCAGGTGTGGGTAACAATCCTGCGTTGACGATCAGTCGGATGGATTTGGCGGATATTATTATTGCCCGTTACGAAGAAATCTTGGAAGAAGTGCGCAAGCTGCTGGTGGATAGTGGTGCGATTGGTGTGCTACGTCATGGTGTGGTACTCACAGGTGCATCATGTCAAATCGAAGGCATCGTTAATCTCGCGCGTCAATCGCTGGGTGTTCCTGTGCATTTGGGTAATCATCCTGCCAGTGTTGAAATCCGTGATGATCGTAAACCGTTACTTCATCGGACAATATTTGCAACCGCGAGTGGTCTGCTGTTATACAGCCAAAGCGAAAATCAGCGTTGGAATGAAGATGCCAATCGTGATGCGGGTCGCGGCGAACAAATTGTCACGCGCTTAATGGTCACACCATGGCGTCGATTGGTGGATAAGTTACGCACCGTATTTTAATAATTTATCAGTCAATGGTGTTTGCATTTGCAGCACTATTGGGTAGTTGAATGATTTAGTTTTTGTATTGAAATAGTTGATTGTTTTTTGGTTGTTCTGGTCGGATAGAAGAATGATTGTTGATGGCAATGATCCTTTATTTATTTTTGACATATAAAACAGAACTTAACGTATTTTTATACCATTTTGGCTAATGGCTTGCATAGAATCGTTTAGAGTTGATCCCGATTCAAACAAGTCATTGCGGTATTTTTAATTTTTGGAGACGCAACACCATGTCCTACACATTGGTGCAAGATGAAGCCCCTGACAATAACGGCCTAGCTCGTTTTACCGCCATCGGCGTGGGCGGCGGCGGCGGTAACTCGATCGAACATATGGTACGTTCGGGTATTAAGGGCGTAACTTTTGCGTGTGCAAATACCGACCGTCAAGCGCTAGATCGTATGTCTGCGCCAAATCGCATTCAACTCGGTTTGCAAACCAGCCGTGGTCTGGGTGCGGGTGCTGATCCTGAAGTGGGTCGCCAAGCTGCGCAAGAAGAGCATGAGCGCATTCGTGAAGCGTTGCAAGGTTCGGATATGGTCTTTATTACCGCAGGTATGGGCGGTGGTACGGGTACTGGCGCAGCGCCAGTGATCGCAGAAATTGCCAAAGAAATGGGCATTCTGACCGTTGCCGTTGTGACCACACCTTTCAAATTTGAAGGCAAACGTCGTTTCGCTTCTGCAGAACGTGGCATCGAAGATTTGACGCAATACGTCGACTCATTGATCACCATCCCAAATGATAAATTGATGAGTGTTTACCGTAACTTATCCGTTGTTGATGCATTTAAGCGTGCAGATGACGTGGTATTGAATGCGGTGCGTGGTATTTCTGATTTGATCATGAATCCAGGGATGATCAACATCGACTTCGCGGATATTCGTGCGGCGATGACAGCACGCGGTCATGCGATGATGGGTATCGGGAGCGCCAAAGGCGATGACCGCGCACGTATCGCGACTGAGCAGGCAATCCGCAGTCCACTGCTTGACAACGTATTGCTCGAAGACGCACAAGGCTTACTGGTCAACATCACGGGTTCTGATGTGAAATTGGATGAATTCCAAACCGTCGGCGAAGTCATTGAACAAATCGCCCATGATGATGCCAACATTTTCGTCGGTGTGGTACTTGATCCCGATGCAGGTGAAGAGTTACGCATTACGGTGATTGCGACAGGTCTGAGCCGTGATGATCGTCCACTACAGCGTCGTCCAATTCCAACCCGCAAAGATCAAGTGGCTTTGCCATTAGATGATGCAGATGCACCCGCGATTGATCGTCGTCATTCGGGTTTAACAGAGCCACTGCCAGCTGTTGCTGTAGAGCAACCAGCGGTAGAGCGCGTGACAGCATCTTCGCCAATGCGTATTCAAGATTTCTTGAAAAATCAGCAAAAGCGTTAATCGAAAAGCTTTGTTTTAAGCAATGTCAATATCAGCCCATCTCTAAGATGGGTTTTTATTGCGTGTTTTTTAAGCAAAGATCATTGTTTTTTAAACGAATGTAATCCTTTGTTAATCAATAAGAATAAACTAATTTATGGCTTTCTTGAGTGAATGTTTGTTTGGCATAAATGAGAATCAATGTTAGCATGAGTCATTCTTGTAATATTTTGAAATAAATATGTCGAAACATGTCCTCAAGCAACGCACACTCCGCCGCACGATTCGCGCGACAGGGATTGGCTTGCATAGTGGTCAGAAAGTGTATTTGACATTGCATCCGCACGTGATCAATGGCGGCATTGTTTTTCGTCGCGTTGACTTGAATCCGCCAGTCGAAATTCCAGCGCAAGCCTTACTGGTTAATGAAACCACGATGTCTTCCAACTTGGAACACGATGGTGCGCGGATTGGTACGGTTGAGCACTTGATGAGTGCTTTGGCGGGTTTGGGTATTGATAACTTAATGATCGATGTGTCTTCTGCCGAAATTCCGATTATGGATGGCAGTGCGGGTCCTTTCGTGTTCTTGATTCAAACGGCTGGCATTGTTGAGCAAGAAGCGCCGAAGCAGTTTGTGCGGATTATTAAACCTGTTGAAGTGTTGGTCGACGATAAACGTGCGGCATTTACGCCATATGATGGTTTCCGTGTCTGCTTTACCATTGATTTTGATCATCCTGCTTTTGATGAAGAACATCAGTCAGCAGAATTAAACTTCTCGACCACCTCGTATGTGGAAGAGTTGAGTCATGCACGGACATTTGGCTTCTTGCGCGACATTGAATATATGCAGGCTAATAATCTGGCACTGGGTGGCAGTTTAGACAATGCGATTGTGGTTGATGATCACGGCATTGTGAATGAAGATGGCTTGCGCTTTGCCGATGAGTTTGTCCGTCATAAAATGTTGGATGCAGTCGGCGATTTATACTTATTAGGCTATAGCATCATTGGTCAGTTTGATGGTTACAAGTCAGGTCATGCGTTGAACAACCAGTTACTTCGTGCATTACTTGATCAACCTGATGCCTACGAAATTGTGACATTTAATGACAGGAATACATGTCCAATTGAGTACATTGAAGCGGATTAAAAGACAAATTATTTATAAAACAAATAATTAAAATAAAAACACAGAAAGTAAGTAAATGTTACGTTGTAACGTATTGTCCCGTTTATCATTGTTCTCTTGCCAACCGTCGTAGGGACTCGCTAATATCCGTGTCTTGAAACGCTGAGGCAGCATCATCCAGTATTTGCCGAATCTCCGGAGTGAGTGCAGGCAGTCGGCCATGACTAATCGTTTTGGGCTTAGGCTGGGTCTCAATCACAATTTTCAAACGCTTAACCGCAGCAAAATCTGGAAGCTGCTGGAGTGCTTTGATCACATGATGCTGCAAATACCTTAATTGACTGGCCGCTGTATGATGTTCGGTTGCTATGCATAGCACATCATCTTCTAACGAAGCGACTTGCCAATCTCCCTCGTGCGAAAGAGCTTGGGCTAGAATGGGCGAAATCAATTGAGTTAATCTCTTCAGGTACTCAATGTGAGTCTGAAGGTTTTGAAAACTGTTTTGTGAATAGGATTTTTCGGCGACCCTTCTTTGTTTTTGGAAAGGTTGGGCAGGAAGTTTCATGTTGGTAAGTCTTCTTTAGAATGACTGTGGTGGCGCGAAGATGTTGATCGTGTTGCTACGATAGCGAACCGCGTAGTTTACGGCAAGACATTCTCGATCAGACTTATAAAAGATATGCGGGCACGATGTTTGCATTATCACAATATGACCGATACGCAGGACTTAAACATGAGGTTGTTTATGCATTTGAAGATGTTTCGCGCTAAGCGAGCTTTGTTTGCGTTATCCACAATAGTGTTAAGTAGTGCTTGTTTTATTTCTTCGAGTTCTGCTGCTGAGGCTCAAACGACGGGTTCAAGTATCACCGTCTTTGGTCAAGCAACAACATCGGCTGATGAGTCGATTGCACAGTTATGGCAACAACAAACCGCACTCGCGACATCGCTTGAGTCGGTGGGTTTAGTTGGGCATGACGATGATGAAGTTCATCATCAACATAGTAATATTGACGGGATTGGCGGTGATTATGATGCTGATGCAGTATCGTCATCGCAGTCAGACCGTATCCGTGACACGATTAATCAAGTTGCTGAGCAAGTTGAGCGTCGTGACTCTGGTTTGCAAAGTCTGAATCAGTCTTTGACAAGCCGCGCGCAACCAAAAGTTCAACTGGGCGATATTCTAGCTGTTGAACCTGTTGCGAATGCTCGCGTTTCTTCGCCATACGGTTATCGTACATTGGGCGGACGTGAGTTTCATCCGGGTGTAGATTTGGCTGTGCCTTATGGTTCACCGATTTATGCAACTGGGACAGGCGTTGTCGTCTATTCAGGCTGGAAGAATGGCTATGGTAATTTCATTGAAATTGATCATGGCAACGGTTATGTGACGCGTTACGGTCATTCATCGCGTTTGTTGGTTTCTGTTGGTGAACAGATCAAAAAGAACCAAGAAATTGCGATGGTGGGTTGTACTGGTCGTTGCACAGGACCTCATGTTCATTATGAAGTCCTGCTGAATGGTCAACGTCAGAATCCAGCGACTTATTTGGCGATGGCGCCACGTCGCGGCGATTGATAGAGAGAGTATTGATCTAGCCTTTATTTTATAGAGTGCTGATCCGAAGAAGAGTCATTTGATTAATCAGATGGCTCTTTTTCATTTTTATGTGTTTCATCAACTATAATGTCGCTCGTTGAGTGGTCAATGACATTGTAGTTTGATGTGCGTTTTTATCGTTTAAGTTTAATTTGAAGTGGTTTGTTTATGTCTGAACACGTGTCAGAGTCAATTTCAGAGCAGCCAGCACCCGCATTGCGTGAGAAATTTTGGCAGCATTATTCACTGGCTGAGTTAACGCAGCCTGAATGGGAGGCATTGTGCGATGGCTGTGGATTGTGTTGTTTGGTGAAGCTAGAAGATGAGGACACCGAAGAAGTAGTGTATACCAGCGCGGCTTGCCAGTTGCTAGACACCAAAACCGCGCGCTGCACGGATTATGCGAACCGTCAGAGCATTGTTCCAGATTGCTTGCAACTCACGCCAGAGCGCGTTCCTGAGCTGAAATGGCTGCCACCGAGTTGTGCGTATAAACGATTGGATTTGGGTCAGGCATTGCCAAGATGGCATCCGCTAATTACGGGGAATCCGAATAGTGTACGTAAGGCGCGTAAGTCAGCGGCGGGACGTTGTGTGTCTGAGACTGAAATTAATGAAGCGGATATTGAGGAATATGTGATTCGCTGGGTGCGTTGATTTTCATCGGATATTTTTAGTTTTATTAATAGTGAGTATTCAATAAAACAAAGCCAGTGTAGGGTGCGCAGTGCGCACCAAATATATGAGGCTATTTAACAGGTGCGCAATGCCCACCCTATATCCGATAAAAATGTAGTAAATCTAAGATTCTGGATGAGGTTAGAACCCACCCCTACAATTTACATCAAGCGTAGGAGCAGGTTCCAAACCTGTCCAATTCACAAAAATAGCCCATTTCGACAAGCTCAATGAGCTGTTCAACTTATCTTTAACTATTTCCGAACATCATGCGTGAGTTGGCCGTACTGCACACAGGCGGCTTCGTGTGCTTCATGACGAGGTTCTCGTTGACCTGCACTGATCCATGCGTGTAATTCAGGAAGTTGCTGAATTTGTTCGCAGTAAGCCATCGCAGCATCACTAAGATGTAATCCATAACTTGCGATTCGCAAAACCACGGGTGCAAAGAATGCATCGACGGCGGTAAATTCACTCCCTCCTAGGAAGGGACCGCCAAACTCGCGCAAGCCTTCATTCCATAATTCGTCGATTCGAGTAATGTCTTTTTGTAACTCAGCACTAATGTGATTCAGTTGCACCTGAATGCTGCAATTCATTGAACACATTTCGCGCAAGGTCCCAAATCCAGAATGCATTTCAGCAGAGGCAGAACGCGCCCAAGCGCGAGCGCGGATGCTCATGGGCCAGATTTGTGGATAAGATTCTGCGAGGAATTCAGTAATCGCCAGTGAATCCCATACGGTAATGTGCTCAGCAACTAGACAAGGCACTTTGCCTGTGGGAGAAAATCTGCGAAACGCATTCCAATTATCATCGCCAAAAAGCGCAATATTTTCATGAAAGGGAATGTTGAGCGTGGTCATCAACAGCCATGGACGGAGAGACCAAGAGGAGTAGTTCTTGTTGGCGATAAACAGCGTATACACGGTCATCTCCGTCACAGGGTTAGTGTCTCAGCGGTTGATCATTCACCGCGAATATAGCTTTGTAGTTGTTCAATCAGATTTTTTTGATCTTCAATCACACCTTTGACTAAGTCACCGATGGAAATCAGTCCAAGCAATTTGTCGTTTTCGATGACAGGAAGATGACGTAAGCGATTGCTTGTCATGAGAATCATGCAGTGTTCGTTGGTTTGCTGCGGCGTTACAGAAAGTACATGCTCACTCATAATTTCATGCACGAGGGTTCCATAGGACGAGCGTTCCATCAATGCTACTTTACGTGCGTAATCACGCTCGCTGACGATGCCAACCACTTTTTCTTTGTCAGTCACAATCAACGCGCCAATCCCTTTATCTGCCATCAGCGTAATGGCTTCAAGCACCGTTGCCGTAGGCGTGATGGTGTAGATGGCGTGGTTTGCTTTTGAATTGAGGATATGTGCGACTGTTTGCATAATGTTTTCCATTAAGTCATTGACTGGAATAATGATATTTATACTGATATAGCAACAAACTATGCGCTTCGCAATTTTGTTGTGAAGTCGCTTTCAATTGTTTATAGCATAAAAACGCACAAGGTAAAGTGATTTATTGCGGTTGTTTTACTTATTATTTTGAATCGTCATGTGTTGCTGTGATTTGCAATAGGTTTAGCGTTTGCATCCATGTCAATAAATGATTCAGCACTTCTTGAACTTCGATTGTGGGGAGTTGTGTGGTTTGCTGTACTTGCTCTTGCAGTGCATCAAGTTGGATCGTTTTCTGCGTTTGCAGGGTGTCGATGATAAATGCCCATAAAGGGTGAATTGGATAAACGTGGGTGAGAAAATTTTGATCACGGAAGACCAGTAAGCATGACGGCTGCACTTGAATCTCGTCGGCAGTGGTATTAACTGACCATGTGTGCACTGGATATTGATAAGCCAAAATCCAACAAGTGGTCTTCAGTTGAAGGTCGGCGCTGTCGTTAAGCCACTCTACTTCAGCCATCTCGACATACAGTTCCATCCATTCGTATTGCATGAGTTCACGCAACCACGGATAGTCGCTTTGAATCTCTTTGAGATGATTCAGTGGGCTGGGATCTTCGGGTGATTCGCTATTTAAAGCATCTTGATCTACAAAATCTTTGAAATGCAGCGAAATATCATAGTAATACGGCGAGTCGCATTGCCCATATTGAAAGAATGCTTCGATCAACTCACGCCATAATTTGTTGGGTAATAAGGCTTTGGCAATAGGATATGTATGCTCAACGAAGCTTTCGATATTATTAAAAATCAAATCTCTATAGGTATTCATGCGCTGTGCAGAAATCTCATTCGGCAGCGAATCATCATCGGGATGGCGAATCCATTGCGTGAAGGCACGTTGATGAGACTGAAAGTCTAGTGATGCTGGATTGAGTGCAGTATTGGTCATGTTATGCGCTCAAATGAATGGGTGTTGAGCGGTTACTTGATCGCGTCGATGCTTGCACGTTTCGAATGTGATCGACTTCGTTTAATAACACATCGAGTGCTGGGATATTAAAATCACGCTCTAGCAGTGTTGGACGCACACCGATGGTGTCATAGGTGAATTGTAGAAGTTCCCAAACCGCTTTCGTGACGTCATCACCATGCGTATCAATCAGCAATGTCGGGTCTTCATTATCGTGCCCTGCAATATGCAGATAGCGCACACGCTCTGCTGGCATCGCTTGAATCAAGGCGCGCGCGTCAGAGTTGTGGTTGATGCTATTCACATAGACATTGTTGACGTCGAGGAGGAGGTCGCAATCTGCGCGTTGAATGACTTCGCAAATAAATTCGGCTTCGGACATTTCTGCGGCAGGCATGGCATAGGTGGAGACGTTTTCCAACACCAAACGGCGGCCTAAAATCTCTTGCGCTTGAATCACGCGATCAGCAACATATTTGGCAGCATCGAGTGTCATTGGAATGGGCATCAGATCATACAAATAGGAACCATCATGGGTGTAACTGAGGTGTTCGGAGTAAATCGAAATTTGATGGGTATCTAAGAACTGACGGACTTGCTTTAAGAATTCAATATTGAGTGGACTGACGCCGCCTATTGACAGCGATAGTCCATGACAAACAAAGGGATAACGTTCGGTATATTCACGTAAATC
>Ga0209023_10004136_pt1 | contig 16749 bp, 11 predicted proteins | sample LakOneMetagenome_FD_187468 | JGI IMG/M metagenome (GOLD analysis project Ga0209023, IMG submission 187468) | Freshwater and sediment microbial communities from Lake Erie, Canada (SPAdes) (version 2) | ecosystem: Environmental > Aquatic > Freshwater > Lentic | place: Lake Erie, Canada... | reverse complement strand
GCAGCTACCTCGCCACCCTGCAGGCCTACCAGGCGGTCGACTTCGACGACCTGATCCGCCTGCCGGTGGAGCTGTTCCGCAACAACGAACCGATCCGCGACCGCTGGCAGCGCCGCCTGCGCTACCTCTTGATGGACGAATACCAGGACACCAACACCTGCCAGTACGAGCTGGTGAAACTGCTGGTGACGGGACTGGGCAAGAAGCCGATGTTCACCGCCGTGGGCGACGACGACCAGGCCATCTACGCCTGGCGCGGCGCCTCGGTGGAAAACCTCAAGACCCTGCAGACCGACTTCCCCGACCTGCGCGTCATCAAGCTGGAACAGAACTACCGCTCGACCACCCGCATCCTGCAGGCGGCCAACGCCGTCATCGGCAACAATCCGAAGCTGTTCGAGAAGTCGCTGTGGTCCGAACACGGCCTGGGCGAGCCGATCGAGGTGCTGGGCATGCAGAGCGACGAGCAGGAGGCCGAGCAGGTTGCCATCATGATCTCGGCCGACCATTTCCAGCGCAAGAACAAGTGGACCGACTACGCCATCCTCTACCGCGGCAACCACCAGGCGCGCGTGATGGAGCAGGCCCTGCGCAAGGAGCGCATCCCCTACACCATGTCGGGCGGCCAGAGCTTTTTCGACAAGGCGGAGATCAAGGACATCATCGCCTACCTGCGCCTGATCGCGAACCAGGACGACGACCCGGCCTTCATCCGCGCCGTCACCACCCCGAAGCGCGGGGTCGGCATGGCCACGCTGGAGACGCTGGGCGAATTCTCCAAGCAGTGGAACTGCTCGCTGTTCGAGGCCGCGCGCAAGGGCGGCCTGGAAGCCAAGCTGGCCGAGCGCCAGCTGGCGCCGCTGCGCGACTTCTGCCGCTTCATGCTGGAGCTGGAAGACCGCGCCACCCGTCCGGGCCCGTCCGGCAGCGGCGACAACGCGGCCGAGGTGCTGGACGACATGATGAAGGAGATGAACTACGAGCACTATTTGTACGAGAACTTCGACGACCGCGCGGCCCAGGCCAAGTGGCAGAACGTGCTCGAGTTCACCAACTGGCTCAAGGAGCGCGGCCGGGGCGGGCGCGACCGCGACGGCGAGGAAAAGAACCTGCTGGAACTCACCCAGATGGTGGCCCTGATGTCGATGCTGGAAGGGCAGGACGAGGAGCAGGATGCGGTGCGCATGTCGACCCTGCATGCCTCCAAGGGCCTGGAATACCCGCACGTCTTCCTGGTCGGGGTGGAAGAGGGCATCCTGCCGCACAAGGGCGACCCGGACGCGCCGGTGGAAATCATCGCGGCCCGCATCCAGGAAGAACGCCGCCTGATGTACGTGGGGATCACACGGGCCCAGCGCACCCTGCGCCTGACCTGGTGCAAGAAGCGCAAGCGCGCCGGCGAACTGGTGCATTGCGAGCCCTCGCGCTTCATCAAGGAGATGGCGCTGGACGTCGGCGACGCGCCGCCCAAGGAAACCGAGATCCTGAGCCCGAAGGAACGCCTGGCCAGCCTGAAGGCCTTGCTGAGCATGCCGAAGGCGTAAGCTTGGCAAAAAGGACGTTGCGGATAAGCCTTGAACGGGAATTAACTGCTGCGCACGATTGAATTCTTATTTGACTTAGTCTGTGCCGCAGGAAATACTTTCCGCCAAGCGAGTTCATCCGCAACATCTTTTACCAATCAAGCAATGGCCACTGTCTCCGATATCACGACCACCCCCTTGTCCGGGCTCAACCACATCGATGCCCTGCTGGATACTGGGCCGGACTGGAATTTCCTGACCTCCAACACCGCGAATACGCTGTATTACACCTTCTCGGTGTCGTCGGGCAATGAAACGAGCAGGACGGGCCAGGAAGCCTTCACCCTGGCGCAGCAGTCGGCGGCGCGTTTTGCCTTCAATTACCTGCAGCAGATCACGGGCATCAAGTTCGTCGAGACCAGCCTGGGCACGTCGGCACAGATTCACCTGGCCAATATCGACATCAGCGGCGCGACGACCACGGGCTTGTGCAGCTGGCATAGCGCGTATTCCCAAGGAGCGAATAGCAGCTTGGGCAGCTATACGGCAGATGCTTACGTTTACCTCGATAACGCCGAATGGTTCGGCTACAACCGGGACCTGACCCCCGGCGGCGTCGGCTACCAGACCCTGCTGCACGAACTGGGCCATGCGCTCGGCCTGGGACACCCCTTCCACGAGAGCGGCGAAGAACATCACGTCCACCTGCCTGCCGACCAGGACAATCTTGCAAACACGATCATGTCCTATGCGCCAGGTGGGCCGTATTCGACCTTCAGCCCCTATGACATCGCCGCACTGAACTGGCTCTACGGTGGTGACGGGCTAGGCGGCGCGCTCGGCATCAACTCGACCACAGGGGGGCGCTATATCACCGGCACCAGCACTGCGGACCGCCTGGTGGGCACCGCCGCCGCCGACGTATTCGCCGGCATGGGTGGCAGCGACACCATCCTGGGCGGACTGGGCGATGACACCGTCGTGTTCAGCGACCTGCGCAGCGCCTATACCTTCAGCATGAACACGAGCGGCGAGCTGATTGCTACCCATGCGAGCGGCATCGTCACCATGTCCAGCATCGAAACGCTGGCCTTTGCCGACGGTCGCTTCCAGAGCTCGCAGTTGTTCAATGACACCGTCGCCCCGCAAGCGCCGAAGATCGGCGTGTCGAAGAATGCCAACGGCTACGCTTTCAGCAAGCCGGTGGTGAGCGGCACCGCGGAAGCCAATGCCATGGTCAAGGTGTACGCCGGCGATCGCCTGGTGGGCCAGACCCAGGCTGACGCGACCGGCGTGTGGCAGGTGGTGGCCTCGCAGTTCGCCGATGGCCTGAACTACTCGGTACGCGCCACCGCGACCGACGGCGCCGGCAACATCTCCGGTTTCAGCGAGGCGGTCGGCTTCCATATCGACGGCACCGCGCCGATCCGCCCGACCGCCAAGGCCACCCTGGCCGAGGGCGGCAACCAGCCGGTCTTCAGCGGCACCGGCGAAGCCGGCACCCTGATCCAGGTCGTGCGCCTGGGTATCGTGACCGAGATTGGCCGCACCGTGGTCAAGGCCGACGGCACCTGGTCGATCGACTCGCCGGCGCTGCCGAACGGCAGCTACACGGTGAACGTGGCATCCGTGGATATTGCCGACAATGCGACGGTGACGCTCACGCCAATGACGTTCACCATCGACAATCCCCTCAACGTCAACGGCACCACCGGCATGGACCGCTTCACGGCCGCCGCCGGCAACGCCGCCATCGACGGCGGCCAGGGCCGCGACACCGTCGTGTACGCCGGCGCGCGCGCCGACTTCACGATCGAACGCACCGTGTACGGCGTGACCGTCACGGACAAGACCGGCAAGTATGGCGCAGACAACCTGATCAACGTCGAGCGCATCCAGTTCAACGACACCATGGTCGGCCTGGACATCGACGGCGCCAGCGGCCAGATCTACCGCCTGTACAAGGCGGCCTACGACCGTGCCCCGGATGCGGGCGGGCTGAAGCACTGGATGTGGGTCTCCGACATGGACAGGTTCTCGCTGGCCGAGATCGCGGACTTCTTCACCCAGCTTCCCGAGTACCAGAACCTCTACCTGAAGGACGACCCGTCGGACGCGCACTTCGTCACCCTGCTGTACAACCACGTGCTGCACCGCGCGCCGGAGCAGGGCGGCTTCGACCACTGGATGTGGACCCTGACCGAGCACAAGCTCACGCGTCCGGAGGTGATGGCCTACTTCGCGGAGAGCCCGGAAAACAAGGCGCAGGTGATCGCCGAGATCAACAACGGCATCGAGTACATCGGCACCCCGGCCGCCTGAACGGATCCCGTGGCGCAAGGCTGGCATAATGCCGGCTTTGCGCCGGCGTTCGCCGGGAGGACGCCATGAGCCAGGAAAACCCCACCGACGAGCGCTTCGTCGACATCGAAATCAAGCTCGCGCACCAGGAAGACCTGGTCGAGACGCTCAACGACACCATCTACCGCCAGGGACGCCGCATCGACCAGCTCGAAGCCATGGTCGCCTCCCTGCTCGACCACGTGCGCACCCTGCAGTCCACCCGCCAGGGGCCGGTCAACGAGAAACCGCCCCACTACTGAGCATTCCTCCCAGGCGCCGGCCCAGGCAGAGCAGGGTCAGGGTCGGCGGCAATCCCCAGGCTCCCGGAATCACCGAGGCGTCGCAGACATGCAGGCCCGGCGCCGCGCGCAGCGCGCTGTCCACGCCATGCGGCGCGCCGATCGGCACGCTGCCGCCCGGATGGGCGGCGAAGTGGTGGGTCGCGAAAACGTGGTGCGCACCGGCCTGCGCCAGTATCGTGCGCGCCATCGCCACGCCCTGCTCGAAGCGCGCACGGTCGCCGTGCGTCAGGCGCTTGTCGACCCAGCGCGGCCCGATGCGACCGCCGACATCGTCGCGGATCTTCACCATGATGCTCAGGCTGTGCGCATGTGCGCCAAGGCGGTCCAGGCGCCCCGCCTGCAGGGCGAACGCCTGGTACATGGGACGCGGCAGGGTCAGGTCGGCCAGGCTGATGCCCTCGTCGTGGAAGCTGGCGCCGGCCGCCATCGGCACTTCGGCGCCACCGTCTTCGATATCGTCGACGCTTCCCATCACCGCCACCACCGGATCGCTGAAGAAGCGCGCGTGGCGGGGCGCCAGGCCGCTCGCATGGAGCAGGCGCGGGCTCTGGATGCCGCCGGCCGCCAGCACCACCAGCGGCGCCTTGACCTGATGCCGCACGCCCTCGCGCAGCACGTCGACACCTTGCGCCCGACCGCCTTCCATCAGCACGCGCAGCACCCGGCTGCGGTCCAGCAGCACGGCGCCATGGCCGCAGGCCTCGTCGACGAAGTCGCGTGCGCTCCATTTGGCGCCGTAGGGGCAGCCGTAGACACAGCGCCAGCAGCCGCTGCGGCAAATCTGCGGACGGATCATCTTGTCCAGTTTTTTCCAGTCGAAGCCTGCGCCGCGGGCGGCCGCCATCAGGCGCGCCGCCATCGGGCCCACCAGGCGGTCGGGCAGGGGCGCCAGCGGCAGCTCGGCGCGCAGCGTTGCCAGGCTTGGGGCCAGGTCGATGCCGTGGGCCGCGAACAGCGCCAGCGGCGGCGGCGCGGCGGTGGCGAAGTTCAGCGCCGAGCTGCCGCCCAGCGTGGTGCCGGACACCAGCAGCGAAGCATCGCGGTGCAGCCAGGCGCCGCGGCCGGGGAGGGCCATGGTCGCCATCTGGCCCAGGGTGCCCTTGAGAGGCGCGGCGCTGCCCTGTTCGAGTACCAGCACGCGCAAGCCCCCGCGCGCCAGTTCGCGCGCGGTCGCCGCGCCGCCGGGGCCGGTGCCGACGACGATGGCGTCATAGGAGCGGGAAAGCAGTGGATCCATGGTGGGCGGATGCTATCACGGCCGGTTTTGATACATGCCGCTACATGCCTGAAACATGGCCGAAACATTGGCTCGTCCATGCGCCATACATACGGTTTTTCTTGTGACGGCATGCCGGCACCCTGCTATGATCGTCGCGCAAAGGCTGTCGAGTTTGCCCGGCAGCTCCCTCCCAAGAGTCCGCGAAAGATCCCATGAACCGACCACACCTGCTCATCGTTGCCGCCAGCCTCGCGCTCGCGCACGGCGCCGCAATTGCCGCTCCTGCCGCTTCCGCCATCGACGCCTCGAACCCCTTCGCCAAGCCGAGCAGCCTGCCGCTGAACTACCCGGCTTTCGACAAGATCAAGAACGAACACTTCCTGCCGGCCTACGCCGCCGGCATGGCCGAGCACCTGCGCGAGATCGACGCGATCGCCACCAACAAGGCGGCGCCCAGTTTCGAGAACACCATCGTGGCGATGGAGCGCGCCGGCGAGATGCTGGCGCGGGTGTCCGCCGTGTTCTCCAACCTGCAGACCGCCAACACCAACGACGCGCTGGACGCGGTCGACCGCGAGATGTCGCCGAAGCTGGCAGCGCACAACGACGCCATCTACCTCAACCCGGCCCTGTTCAACCGCATCAAGACCCTGCACGCCAAGCGCGCGACCTTGAAGCTCGATGCCGAATCGACGCACCTGCTCGAGCGCGTGTACAAGGAATTCGTGCGCGCCGGCGCCAATCTGTCGAATGCCGACAAGGACAAGCTGAAGAAGTACAACGCCGAGATCGCGTCGCTGCAGTCCGATTTCTCGCAGCGCGTGCTGAAGGAAGCCAATGCCTCGGCCCTGATCGTCGACACCCGCGCGGAACTGGCCGGCTTCTCCGACGCGGAAATCAGCGCCGCCGCCGCGGAAGCCGGGAAGCGTGGCTTGAAGGGCAAATTCGCGATCGCCATCGTCAACACCAGCAGCCAGCCGGCGCTGTCCAGCCTCACCAACCGCAAGACGCGCGAGCGCCTGATGGCCGCCTCCCTGAATCGCGGCAGCCGCGGCGGCGAGTACGATTCGCGCGAACTGGTCCTGAAACTGGCCAGGCTGCGCGCCGAACGCGCGGCGCTGCTGGGCTACCCGAACTACGCGGCCTATTCGCAGGAACTGGAAACCGCCAAGAACCCGGCTGCCGTCAACAAGCTGCTGGCGGAACTGGCCAAACCGGCGGTCAACAACGCCCGCAAGGAAGCGGCCGAGATCCAGAAAATCATTAACAAGGAGACCGGCGAAAAAGGCGGCTTCCAGGTGGCTTCGTACGACTGGCCGATCTACCAGGACAAGGTGCGCGCCGCGAAATACAACTTCGACGAGAACCAGCTGCGCCCCTATTTCGAGCTGAACCGCGTGCTGGTGGATGGCGTCTTCTTCGCCGCCACCAAGGAATACGGCATCACCTTCAAGGAGCGCAAGGATCTGCCGGTCTACGACCCGGACGTGCGTACCTTCGACGTGTTCGACCATGACGGCAAGCAGCTCGCCATCTTCATCTTCGACCCCTACGCACGCGGCAACAAGCAGGGCGGCGCCTGGATGAACGAGTACGTGTCGCAATCGACCCTGCTGGGCAAGCGCCCGGTGGTCGGCAACCACCTGAACATTCCGAAGCCGCCCAAGGGCGAGCCGACCCTGCTCACCTACGACGAGGTGCGCACCGCCTTCCACGAGTTCGGCCACGCCCTGCACGGCATGTTCTCGAACGTGAAGTACCCGCACTTCTCCGGCACCAGCGTGCCGCGCGACTTCGTCGAGTACCCGTCGCAGGTCAACGAGATGTGGGCGATCTGGCCCGAGGTCCTGGCGAATTACGCGAAGCACCACCAGACCGGCGCGCCGATGCCGAAAGCGCTGCTGGACAAGGTGGTCGCATCGAAGAAATTCAACCAGGGCTACATGACCACCGAGTACCTGGCCGCCTCGCTGCTCGACCAGCGCTGGCACCAGCTCAAGCCCTCCGAGATCCCGACGGACGTGCTGGCCTTCGAGGCCAAGGCGCTGAAGGACGCGGGCGTGGACTACGCGCCGGTACCGCCGCGCTACCGCACCACCTACTTCTCGCACTCGATGAACGGCGGCTATTCGGCCGGCTACTACGCCTACCTGTGGAGCGAGAAGCTGGACGCCGACACGGTCCAGTGGTTCACGACCAGCGGTGGCCTGTCGCGCAAGAACGGCGACCACTTCCGCAAGACCCTGCTCTCGCGCGGCGGCAGCGCCGATGCAATGGACCTGTTCCGCAACTTCCGCGGCCGCGATCCGGTCATCGAACCGCTGCTGGAACGCCGCGGCCTGACCGGCAACTGATTTCGCACCACTTCAACAACGTAGAGACACCATGATCCGTCCACACATCCTGCTCGTCGCCGCAGCCAGCGCCGCCTCCACCCTGGCCTACGCGGCTCCGGCCTCCATGCTCGAAGCCTCGAACCCCTTCGCCAAGCCGAGCACCCTGCCGTTCCAGTACCCGGCCTGGGACAAGATCCGCAACGAGCACTTCGCTCCGGCCTTCGAAGAAGCCATGCGCCAGGAAGCGCTCGAGATCGAGAAGATCGCCAACAACAAGGCGCCGGCGACGTTCGAGAACACCATCGTGGCGATGGAGCGTTCGGGCCAGCTGATGAACCGCGTCAGCACCGCCTTCGGCACCCTGAAGGGTTCCTATACCAACCCGGCCCTGCAGGCCCTCGACAAGGAACTGGCGCCGAAGCTGTCGGCCCACAACGACTCGATCCGCCTGAACCCGAAACTGTACGCGCGCATCAAGGCGATCTACGACAAGCGCAGCAAGCTGGGCCTGGATCCGGAATCGCACTACCTGGTCGAGCGCTACCACACCGACTTCGTGCGCGCCGGCGCCAAACTGTCGAATGCCGACAAGGCCAAGCTGAAGGCCATGAACGGCCAGCTGGCCGCGCTGTCGACCCAGTTCGCCCAGAACGTGCTGAACGAAGCCAATGCCTCGGCCCTGGTGGTCGACAGCCGCGCTGAACTGGCCGGCATGTCGGACAAGCAGATCGACGCCGCCGCGCTCGAGGCCAAGAAGCGTGGGCAGGACGGCAAGTTCGTGGTCCCGGTCGTCAACACCACCCAGCAGGCGGGCCTGTCGGTGCTCACCAACCGCGCCACCCGCGAGAAGCTGCTGGCGGCATCGCTGGGACGCGGCTCGCGCGGCGGCGAATTCGACAACCGCGAGGTTGTGCTGAAACTGGCCAAGCTGCGCGCCGAACGCGCCGTGCTGCTGGGCTACCCGAACCACGCCGCCTACAGCCTGGAAGACCAGACCGCCAAGAACACCGGCGCCGTGAATGCCCTGCTGGCCGAGTTCGCCAAGCCGGCCGTGAACAACGCACGCAAGGAAGCGATCGAGATCCAGAAGGCCATCGACGCCGAAGGTGGCGGATTCAAGGCCGCCGCCCACGACTGGGGCTTCTACAGCGACAAGGTGCGCGCCGCGAAGTACGCCTTCGATGCGGGCCAGCTGCGCCCTTATTTTGAACTGAACCGCGTGCTGGTGGACGGCGTCTTCTTCGCCGCCAACAAGGAATTCGGCATCACCTTCAAGGAACGCAAGGACCTGCCGGCCTATGTCGAGGACGTGCGCGTGTTCGACGTGTTCGACGTCGACGGCAAGCAGCTCGCCATCTTCACCTTCGACCCGTACGCGCGCCCGAACAAGCGCGGCGGCGCCTGGGCCAATGCCTGGGTCCCGCAGACGAAGCTGATGGGCACGAAGCCGGTCATCGCCAACAACCTGAACGTGGCCAAGCCAGCCGCAGGCGAGCCGACCCTGCTGACCTACGACGAAGTGCGCACCACCTTCCACGAGTTCGGCCACGCCCTGCACGGCATGTTCTCGAATGTGCAATACCCGCGCTTCTCGGGCTCGCGCGTGCCGCGCGACTACGTCGAGTTCCCTTCGCAGGTGAACGAGATGTGGATGGCCTGGCCGGAAGTGCTGGCCAATTACGCCAAGCACTACCAGACCGGCGCGGCGATGCCGAGGGAGCTGCTCGACAAGGTGCAAGCCTCGCAGCAGTTCAACGAAGGCTTCCGCACCACTGAGTACCTGGCCGCCTCGCTGCTGGACCAGGCCTGGCACCAGCTGTCGCCGAACCAGATCCCGACGGACGTGCTCGCCTTCGAGGCTGACGCGCTCAAGAAGGCCGGCGTCGACTTCGCACTGGTCCCGCCGCGCTACCGCACCACCTACTTCTCGCACACCTTCTCGGGCGGCTACTCGGCCGGCTACTACGGCTACCTGTGGGCCGAGAAGCTGGACGCCGACACCGTGAACTGGTTCAAGGAAAACGGCGGCCTGACCCGCAAGAACGGCGACCACTTCCGCAAGACCCTGCTGTCGCGCGGCGGGACGATGGATGCGATGCAGATGTACCGCAACTTCAGCGGCCGCGATGCGCAAGTCCAGCCGCTGCTGGAGCGCCGTGGCCTGACCGGCGAGTAAGCCGGTTCGATGCGCCGGCCGTGCAATGCGGCCGGCGTTCTTTGCTACACTCCCCCCAGCCTCACAACCACCCCCAGCGATGAGTGTTCAGCCCCTTCACGGTATTACCTTAGAATCCTTACTGACCCGCCTCGTCGAGCACTACGGCTGGGAGGGACTCGGCCGCAGGATCGATATCAATTGCTTCCAGAAAGACCCGAGCATCAAGTCGAGCCTGAAATTCTTGCGCCGCACCCCCTGGGCGCGCGAGCAGGTCGAGAAGCTCTACCTCGATACCCGCTTCACCAACTAGCGAGAACGATATGCTGAACGAGAACGATGCCGACCTGAAAGCGCGCCTGAAAGCCCTGCATCGCCAGCTGCAGGAAACCAATGACGTCGACCCGGAGCTGGAAACCCTGCTGCGCCAGCTCGATGGCGACATCGACCGGGCGCTCGAGCGCCGCGCCGAGCAGCAGCTCGACGACAACACCTACGGCCTGTCCTCGCGCAGCCAGGAACTGGCCGCCCGTTTCAATACGCGCCACCCGACCGTCTCGACCGGCTTGCGCGAACTTGGCAATATCCTGTCGAACATGGGCATCTAGGCATACGGCTGAGTGTGTAGCTGAGCCACAAGTCATTGATAACTAAGCCATTTTTCGGTCGCGAAGACGACCGGAAAACGGTTTTCCGGTACAATACCGGCCAATGAACGCCCCCCAGAACCTTTTCGCGAGCGTGCCGAAGCGCTCCAGCCGCGCGCCAACCGCGCCCTTCCTCCCGATGTCCCGTGCCGAAATGGACAAGCTCGGGTGGGATTCGTGCGACATCATCCTGATCACCGGCGACGCCTACATCGACCACCCGAGCTTCGGCATGGCCCTGGTCGGCCGCCTGCTGGAAGCGCAGGGCTACCGCGTCGGCATCATCAGCCAGCCGGACTGGACCTCGGTCGAGCCCTTCCGCGCGCTCGGCAAGCCGAACCTGTACTGGGGCATTACCGCCGGCAACATGGACTCGATGGTCAACCGCTACACGGCCGACCGCAAGATCCGTTCCGACGACGCCTACACCCCGAACGCCGAGCCGAACAAGCGCCCCGACCGCGCCGTGACGGTGTATTGCCAGCGCGCCCGCGAAGCCTTCCCGGGCGTGCCCGTGATCGCCGGCAGCATCGAGGCTTCGCTGCGCCGCATCGCCCACTACGACTACTGGTCGGACAAGGTGCGCCGCTCGGTGCTGTTCGAGTCCAAGGCCGATATGCTCATCTTCGGCAATGCCGAGCGCGCCCTGGTGGACGTCACGCGCCGCATCGCCGCCGGTGAAAATATCAAGGAAATCCGCGACCTGCGCGGCACCGCCTTCCTGGTCCCGCACGGCTGGCTGCCGGACGACGAATGGACCGTGCACAACTCCACCCGCGTGGACGTGCCGGGCCGCATCGACAAGCAGCCGAATCCCTACGCGATGGCGCTGGAAGACCCGAAGCAGTGCGCGCTGGACAATGCCGCGCCCGAACCCGTGGCCAAGCCGGTCATCATCATGACGCGCGAAGAACGCCAGGCCGCCGCCCGTGAAAAGGCGCGCAAGACCGTGGTGCGCCTGCCGAGTTTCGAGACCGTGAGCGAAGACCCGGTGATGTACGCGCACGCCTCGCGCGTCTTCCACCTGGAGTCGAACCCCGGCAATGCGCGCGCGCTGGTGCAGCAGCACGGCGACCGCGACGTCTGGCTGAACGCGCCGCCGCTGCCACTCAGCATGGACGAGATGGACAACGTCTACGACCTGCCGTATGCGCGCGCTCCGCACCCGAGCTATGGCAAGGCCCACATCCCGGCCTGGGAAATGATCCGCTACTCGGTCAACATCATGCGCGGGTGCTTCGGCGGTTGCACCTTCTGCTCGATCACCGAGCACGAAGGCCGCATCATCCAGAGCCGTTCGGAACCGTCGATCCTGCGCGAGATCGAACTCATCCGCGACACCACCAAGAACTTCGCCGGCACCATCACCGACCTCGGCGGCCCGACCGCGAACATGTACCGCCTGGCCTGCAAGGACAAGAAGATCGAGGAGTCCTGCCGCCGCCTGTCCTGCGTCTACCCGACCATCTGCAGCAACCTGGGCACCGACCACAGCAAGCTGATTTCGCTGTACCGCAAGGCGCGCGCCATTCCTGGCATCAAGAAGATCCTGATCGGTTCCGGCCTGCGCTACGACCTGGCCGTGCGCTCGCCCGAGTACGTGAAGGAACTGGTCACCCACCACGTGGGCGGCTTGCTCAAGATCGCGCCGGAGCACACCGAGCAGGCCACCCTGTCGAAGATGATGAAGCCGGGCATCGGCGCCTACGACGAGTTCAAGCGCCTGTTCGACAAGTTCTCGCTGGAGGCGGGCAAGAAGCAGTACCTGATCCCTTATTTCATCGCGGCCCACCCGGGTTCGACCGACGAGGACATGCTGAACCTGGCCCTGTGGCTGAAGAAGAACAACTTCAAGCTCGACCAGGTGCAGACCTTCACGCCGACCCCGATGGCGATGGCGACCACCATGTACCACTCGGGCAAGAACCCGCTGGCGAAGGTGACGGAAGATTCGGAAGTCGTCGAGACCGCCAAGAGCGGCAAGACCCGCAAGCTGCACAAGGCCTTCCTGCGCTACTACGATCCGGAGAACTGGCCGATCCTGCGCGAGGGCCTGAAGCGCATGGGCCGTGGCGACCTGATCGGAACCGGCGAGCGCCACCTGATTCCGCCAGCCGGCGTCGAACCGGGGCCGGAATGGGACCGCAAGCGCATGGTGCCGGGCGGCGCGCCGGTGGGCGAGCGCGAGGTCGGCAAGCGCGGGCCGGGCAATGCGCGCGGCAAGGTGCAGGTGCGTGTCGAGCGTGCGCCCGCGGCGGTCATGGCGTCCAAAGCCAAGCCGTCGATTCTTGACACGATTAAAACGAAGCCGAAGAGCAAACGGTAGGGGTGCACCGGTCCAGTGGACCGGTGCACGGCTTCGCCGTCCGCGCGTTCAACCAGCGTAAGAATGGACGATGCGCGTTATCTCACCGTGTCGTTGAACGCGCGGACGGGAGACCCGTCCACCCTACAACTCCGCGTTCGTGATCCGCGCCCGCCGCTCCTGCGCGACGTCGAGATCCAGGCTCGCTTGGCGCTTGCGCAACTCCAGCGCATAGCGGTGCCGCGCGCGCAGGCGCGGATTGGTCACCAGGCGCCCCAGGGTCTCGCCCACCACCATCACCACGCCCAGCAGCGGCAGCACCAGCATCAGCCCCACCACCCCGGCCAGCGCGCCGCCGATGAAGATCATCAACACCGTGACCAGCGGATGCACGCGGATGCTGCGCCCGAGGGTCAGCGGCATGAACACGAAGTCGTCCAGCAGGCGCACCAGCACGAACACGCCGATCGCGCCGTAGGCGATGAAGGGATTGTTCGGCGCGTCGGTCGAGGCGACGATCACCACCAGCACGCATCCCACCACCGAGCCCACGAAGGGCACCCAGGCCAGCACCGCCGACATCAGGCCGAGCAGCAAGGGCGAAGACACGCCGATCGTCCACAGGCCCAGCGCCAGCACGGCGGTATCGAGCACCGTCAGCTTGATCAGGCCCTCGAAATAGCGGCGCGCGGTCTGGTCGACTTCGTGCAGCAGGTAGAGGGCGCGTTCGAAGTAGGCGTTCGGCACCGCGCGCGCCAGGAAGCGCTTGAAGCGCAGGCCGTCGCGCAGGAAGAAGAAGGTCAGGAAGGGCGCTAGCAGCAGCGAAGGCACCCAGGTCGCCAGCGCCACCAGGATCTCGCCCAGGTGCTTCTCGGCGAAGTCGTCGGTGAAGCGGCGGAAGGTGCCGTTGACGGTCGAGGTCAGGTGCATCTCGGCCAGCAGCGGGAAGCGCTTCTCGAGCAGGGTCATCGTGTTGTGCACGAAGGCGACGCCGCCGTCCAGGTAGAGGCCGATGGTCTTTTCCCAGGAGTCTTCTTCCGGGCCGCGGCTCCACGAGAAAGCGGCCGTCAGGGCCAGGCCGAGGAAGGCGAAGAACAGCAGGCACACCATCATGGCGGCGCTGTTCCTGCTGTAGCCGGCGCGCACCATGCGCTGCATCGGCCCCACCAGGATGTAGTGCAGCACCCCGCCGAAGAGGAAGGGCAGGGCCAGCCACAGCATCTGCTGGACCACCAGCAGCAGCACGCAGGTGGCCGCGATGATGCCGGTCCAGACGACCGGCCCGGCGCGTTCGCTGCGGTTCATAAGGCTTCCAGCTGGGGCCGGCCGGTGCCCATCCATTCGCGCAGGCGCAGGCCGATGTGGCGCGCCAGCGCCAGCGAGATCTTGTAGCCGATCACGGCGTCGGTTTCCAGCAGGCCGAGGAAGTCGGCGCGGAAGAACACCGCCATCTCGCAGGGCTCGACGGCGCGCGCCTGGGCATTGCGGGGCGAGTTGTCGAGCAGGGCCAGGTCGCCGAAGAAGCTGCCGGGACCGAGCTCGGCCACGACCTGGTTGCTGCCCCCGTGCAGCTTGTTGATCACCACCCTGCCGCTCATGATCAGGTACAGGGCCTGGCCTTCCTCGCCCTCGTCGAAGACGATCTCGTCGGGCAGGTAGCGGCGCTCGTGCAGCAGGCCATCGACGATCTTCAGTTCCAGCGGGCTCAAGGCCGAGAACAGCGTCGAGTTCTTCAGACGGTGCAGGCGCGGCGACATCTTGGGCGACTTGAGGAAACCGAAAATCACGATTGCTCCGGAATGGTGCGTTGTTGTTGTCGGATGATTATCCGCTATCGGGTTCTGCCGTGCATCAAAAAGCTGAGCCTGGCTTTGTCTCGCGACCACCTGTTGCAGTTTGCGCATCTGACCCGCTGTCGCGTTCAATTGTGTGAACCGACTAAACAAAACCGTGTAAGATAATTCTCTACGGCAATATATATTACTCTTATAACATGATTTCGAGACTGCTGCGTGCAATGCCGGGGAATGATCGGTGATCGACATTCCTTCCTTTCTTTTGGCGCTTGGCCTGGGCAACATCGCCTTTGCAATACTGATGGCGGGCTATACCCATGGCGCGGCGCCCAGCCCCGGCTTACGCCTGTGGATGTGGGCCCGCTTCGGCATGGGCCTGTGCCAGCTGCTGGGCTGGTCGCGTGTCTATCTTGCCGTGCCGGCGCTCAATGGTTTCGAGGGCGCGGGCTGGATCCTGACGGTCGCGCTCGAGATCGCCGCCTATTGCATCTTCTTCGGCCTCGAAAGATGGCAGCGCGTGCTGTTGCCGGTTTCCGCGCTGGCGCTGGCGATCGTGGTGGCGGCGGGCAGCGCCGGCGCGCCGGTGGGCTACCTGACCGCGCTGGTGGCCGGCGTCGTCGCCCTGTTCGCGGCCGGTATGGCCTGGATCCTGCTGCGCCCCAGCCGCCGCGCCTCCCTGCTGCAGCGGATCATCGGCGCCAACGATGCGTTGTTCGCGCTGTCGGTAGCCTGGTGGGCCATCAGCAGCCTGGCGGGCGGAGCGCCGCTGGGAAGCCAGGCGGCGCAGGAAACCGCCTACCTGGCCGGCTATCTCCTCATGATCGTCAACGGTTTTGGCTTCCTGTTGCTGTGCAAGCAGAAGGACGATGCCGAGATGGCGCGCATGGCCACCACCGACTGCCTCACCGGGCTGCCCAACCGCCATGCCTTCCTCGAACGCGCGGAAGCGGCGCGCCAGGCCGCGCTGCGCCAGCGCCAGCCGCTGGCCCTGGCGATGATGGACATCGACCACTTCAAGCAGATCAACGACCGCTTCGGCCACGCCAGCGGCGACGAAGCCTTGACGGTCTTCGCCCGCACCGCGCGCGCGACCCTGCGCAGCCACGAGATGGTCGGACGCCTGGGCGGCGAGGAATTCGCGATGGTGCTGCCGAATACGAATCTGGAGGGGGCGGTGCAGGCAGCCGAACGCCTGCGGCTTGCGGTGCGCGAATCGACGGTGATCACGAGCGGGACGCCGTACACCATGACGGTCAGTATTGGCGTCGTGGTGCTGGATCCGAATGAGGAGTTGAGTGCGGCGCTCGCGCGGGCCGATCACGCTTTGTACACCGCGAAGAGCGGAGGAAGAGATCGGGTGGAAGTAGGGCAGCCGCTGGCGCGCCGTGCGTAGGGTGGGCGCTCCCGCGCCCACGCGTTCAGCCAGCAGTGAAATAGACGCGCGGGCAGCAGTACCGAAGTCTGAACTGGATCCGAATGAGGAGTTGAGTGCGGCGCTCGCGCGGGCCGATCACGCTTTGTACGCCGCGAAGAGCGGAGGAAGAGATCGGGTGGAAGTAGGGCAGCCGCAGGTACGCCGTGCGTAGGGTGGGCGGTCCTCCGCCCACGCGTTCAGCCAGCAGTGAAATAGACGCGCGGGCAGCAGTACCGAAGTCTGAACGCGTGGGCGGGAGACCCGCCCACCCTACGAAAAACAAGGAAATGTTTCGACGACTCTGACGGGGCTCGCCCACGTGCCGCGGGCCGCGGATTGCCTTGCAAGGCAATCCCTTTGAGCCCCAAACCGTGTCCTCCGCAGGGAGGCCACTCTTGCGCGGAAAAAGAAAAAGGGTCCAGCGAACTGGACCCTTTTTCTTTGATGCTGGCGGAGCGGACGGGGCTCGAACCCGCGACCCCCGGCGTGACAGGCCGGTATTCTAACCAACTGAACTACCGCTCCGTTTACTCTAATCATTACTCCGATCGACCATCTGAACTTGGCTGGTGGGCGCTGAGAGGCTCGAACTCCCGACCTAATCCTTGTAAGGGATCCGCTCTACCAACTGAGCTAAGCGCCCGTTCTCTATTCAGAGGTTTCTGTCTGACGCTTGTCATTGCGTCCGAAGAGGCCCGAATTATAGAGG
>Ga0209023_10004135_pt1 | contig 16750 bp, 18 predicted proteins | sample LakOneMetagenome_FD_187468 | JGI IMG/M metagenome (GOLD analysis project Ga0209023, IMG submission 187468) | Freshwater and sediment microbial communities from Lake Erie, Canada (SPAdes) (version 2) | ecosystem: Environmental > Aquatic > Freshwater > Lentic | place: Lake Erie, Canada... | reverse complement strand
CTAGCCCGGTATCTTCGCCGAGCGGCCGTGTCTGTACAGGACATGCCGCGGCGCACCGTACAAATGCGGACGCTTGGCCGCAGATCATCCGAATGTAGCCTGGCGGGATGGCCCTCAACCTGTCCAACGATGAACTGTTGACCACCACCCGCTCGGTGCGCAAGCGCCTCGATTTCGACAAACCGGTGCCACGCGAGGTGCTGATGGAATGCCTGGAATTGGCGCTGCAGGCGCCCACGGGCTCCAACGCTCAGGGCTGGCAGTGGGTATTCGTCGACGATCCGGCCAAGAAGAAGGCCCTGGCTGACATCTACCGCGCCAACGCCACGCCATACCTGGATTCCGAGAAGCCGGAGTACGGCGACATTCGCGATCAGCAGACCGGGGCCGTGATGAATTCGGCGAAGTATCTCAATGAGCACTTCGAGAAGGTGCCGGTGCTGATGATCCCGTGCCTGGCGGACCGCCCCGACGGAGCGCCGGCCGGCATCAGCGCGTCGTACTGGGGATCGCTGTTGCCGGCGGTGTGGAGCTTCATGCTCGCGCTGCGCTCACGCGGGCTCGGTTCGGCGTGGACCACCCTGCATCTGATCGGGGACGGCGAGAAACAGGCCGCCGAGGTCGTCGGTATCCCGTTCGACAAATACGCCCAGGGCGGCCTGTTCCCGATCGCCTACACCAAGGGCACCGAATTCAAACTGGCCAACCGGTTGCCGGCCGAGCAGCTGACCCACTGGAACACCTGGTAATCCCTACAGGTGCGCGGTCAGCAGCCAAGCGGCCAAGGACTTACGACCGCCGGGCTCGTCGCGGATGTCGGTGCTGCCGGCGAATGCGCCGAAAGTCGAGGCGTAGTCCGGCGGAACATTGGCATGAATACGGGCCGGGCGAATCTCGTCGATGGTCCAGTACGGGCTGACCGCGGCGCGCAGCTCGGCTTCGTCGACGGCATTGACCGGACCGTCGCCGGGCATGGCCGCCTTGTCGAACACGAGCACGAAATACGACGCTCCGGGTGCGGCGGCCCGAACGATCGAACGTTGATAGCCGTCGCGTAGTTCCACCGGCATCGAATGGAACAGGGTCGAATCGATAATGGTGCCGAATCGTCCGTCGTAGCCGCCGAAGTCGCTGATGTCGGCGACCTCGAAGGTGGCGTTGGTCAGGCCTCGGCGCGCGGCCTCGGCCCGGGCCAATTCGATGGCCGTCGGTGCCGCGTCCAGGCCGACGGTGGTGAAACCGCGCTCGGCCAGGTCGATCGCGGTGGCCGCCTCGCCGCAGCCGGCATCGAGCACGTCGCCGTGCACTCGGCCGGCCGCGACCAATGCGGCGATCTCGGGTTGTGGTGCGCCGATGCTCCACGGCGGGCGCCCGCCCATATCCGGATTCGCGCCGCGGTAGGCGCCTTCGAACATTTCACTGGTGGGTTGTTCCGTCATGTTCTCCGGTCTACCCACGATCCGGCGACATGTCAACTAAACTGACATCTATGGCCGTCGATCCGCCGCTGGGCTATCTGATCCACCGCTTGCACATGGCCCTGCGCAGCGAGATCACCGAGACCGTTCTCGAACCGCTGGGCCTGACGTTCCCGGAATACATCTGTCTGCGGATGATCCAGAATGCGCCCGGTGCGTCCAATGCCGAGCTGGCCCGCAACATCAGTGTGTCCCGGCAGGCCATGAACCTCGTGTTGCGCGGACTGCAGGACCGCGGCCTGGTGACCCGGCCGTCGACCGTCCAGCGAGGTCGCGCGCGTCCCGCAGAACTGACCGCGGCGGGCCGTAAATTGTTGCAGCGCACTGATTCCGGAATCCGTACGGCCGAGGAGCGGGTGCTGTCCACGCTTGGTGGCGACGACCGCGCGCAGTTCCGCAGGATCCTGGCCGCCCTGATCTAGACGTGATCTAGACGGCCCCGGTGAATCCCTGTTGACGCCAGGCCTCGTACACCGCGACCGCGGCGGCATTCGACAGATTCAGCGACCGGCGTCCGGCCAGCATTGGAATGCGCACGCGCGCGGTGACGTGTGGATCGCTGAGCGTCTGCGCGTCCAGCCCGGTGGGCTCGGGGCCGAACAGCAGAACGTCGCCGGGGCGGTAGGCGATCTCGGCGAACGACGTGTCCGAGTGCGCGGTGAATGCGAACACCCGCGCAGGTGTCACCGCGGCCCACGCGTCGTCGAGCGATGCGTGCACCGTCACCGAGGCCAGGTCGTGATAGTCCAGTCCAGCGCGGCGCAGCTTCGGCTCGGACAGGTCGAAGCCCAGTGGCTCGACCAGATGTAGCTCGGTTCCCGTCGCCGCCACCATCCGGATCGCGTTACCGGTATTCGGTGCGATCCGGGGGGAGTAGAACATCAGCTTGAACACTCCACGATGATGGCAGCCAGGTGCATTACGCTGGCCGTCCATGGTCGAAGTCATCGAAGCGCCACTCGACAACTGGCTGGCATCATTCGACGGCCGCGTGCTCGAGATCTTTACGCCCTTAACGCGAAGGGGCGATGCGCTACCACGCCGCACTCCTGGTGGACTGCCGCATCGACGGCACCACTTTGACGGTGGACTTCCAGCGTCGTGACGTCGGGCTCTGGCCGTTCAGGCCGGAACAACTCGCGCAGGTCACCGCACTCGCCGAGGCCATCCGCGAGACGCGAAAGGTTTGGTGGCCGTCGTAGCGATGCTCTGGACCGACCGTGAGTTCACTGGCCACGACTTCCGCGACGAGGATCTGACCGGACTGCGCACCGAGCGAGTGGTGTTCGACGAGTGCAACTTCAGCGGGGCCACCCTCAGTGAGTCCGAGCACACCGGCAGCGCCTTCCGGAACTGCCGGTTCGATCGCACCACGTTGTGGCACAGCACCTTTCGTGGCTGCAGTCTGATGGGTTCGGTGTTCACCAACTGCCGCCTGCGGCCGGTGGTGTTCGACGAGGTCGACCTCACCCTGGCCGTGCTCGGCGGGGCCGATCTGCGGGGCGTCGATCTGTCCGGGAGCCGGCTGCGCGAGGCCTCGCTGGTGGAGGCCGATCTGCGCAAGGCGGTGCTGCGCGACGCCGACCTGACCGGTGCCCGAACGCTGGGCACCCGGCTCGAGGAGGCCGACCTGCGCGGGGCGCGGGTCGACCCGACCTTCTGGACCACGGCCCAGGTGCGCGGCGCCAAGGTTGATCTGGGGCAGGCGGTGGCCTTCGCCGCCGCGCACGGGCTGGACGTCCACGGCCAGTAGCGCCGAGAGTCAACTTGTTCACGGGGTTACTCGGGAAATGGGTGCAACAAGCGCACTTTCGGCGGGCCGGCTAGTTGGCTTTGAGCCGGAGCTTCCACCGCACGAATCCGGTGTAGGCGATGCAGATCGCGGCCAGCATCGCCATATCGAACAGCCAGGCCGCCGGAGTGTGCTTCCAATGTGTGTCGTCGGGCATCAGTGGCGCCGGTACCAGCCGGGTCAGATCGATCGTCGAGGCCGACGTGGCGAACCCCCATCTGGCCGGTGTCACCCAGGACAGCTGATCGAGCACCACTCGGCCCGTCACCGGGATCAAGCCGCCGGAGAACACCAGCTGACTCATCACCGCGACCACCAGCAGCGGCATGATCTGTTCGGCCGAGCGCGCCAGCGCCGACAGTGCCAGGCCCGTCATCGCCGCCGCCACACACGTCGCTGCGATGTCCACGAAGAGCTCCAGCGTGCGGCCGTGCAGGAAGGCGCCGGAATCGACGGAGCCCGCACCCCAGCCCTTGCCCAGGACGGTGATCGTGGTGACGATCGCCGACTGGATGATCGCGAACACGGTGAAGACCGCGATCTTGGCCAGCAGATAGGCGGTGGTCGACAGGCCGACAGCCTGTTCGCGGCGGAAGATGGCCCGCTCGCCGATCAGTGCCCGCACCGTCAGCGCGGTGCCCATGAAGATGGCGCCCACGTTGAGCATGACCAGGATCTGACCCGGCTCGTTCGGTGAGGCACCGCCCTGGATCGCGGGGATCGGCAGGCCGAAGCCCACGCTGGCACCGTCTGGTCCGCCGCCCGGCACGGACAGCGACAGCACGCCCATGATGAACGGCAGGAACAACAGGAACGCCGAGTAGGCCCGATCGGACACCACCAGCCTGACCTGCCGGCGGGCGATGGTGAACAGCTGCCGCTTGACACTGGTTTTCGCGGGCTTGCCCAGATCGCTGGGGGCGGCGGCCTCCGGGGTCGGCGGTGGCGGGCCACTGCGGTCGACGAACCGCCGGTGGGCTTCGGTCGCATTGCCGGCCACCGAGCTGAAGATGTCGGCCCAGTTGGTGGTGCCCATCGCCGCACCGATGTCGCTGGGCGGTCCGCAGAACGCCGTCAGCCCGCCGGGTGCCAGCAGCAGCACCTGATCGCACACATCGAGGTAGGTCAGTGAGTGGGTCACCACCAGCACCACCCGGCCCGCGTCGGCGAGCTGCCGCAGCATCGTCATGACCGCGCGGTCCAGCGCCGGATCGAGGCCTGAGGTCGGTTCGTCGAGGATCAGCAGCGACGGCCCGGTCAGCAGTTCCATGGCCACCGAGGCCCGCTTGCGCTGGCCGCCGGACAGCTTCTCCACCCGGGTACCGGCGTGCTGGGTCATCTCCAGCTCCTCGAGCACCTGCGCGACGACCTGCTCGCGATCCTCCTTGGTGGTGTCCGGCGGCAGCCGCAACTCGGCGGCGTACATCAGCGCCTGGTGCACGGTCAGCTGCCCGTGCACCACGTCGTCCTGCGGCACCATGCCGATCCGGGACCGCAGCGACGCGTACTCGGCGTGGATGTCGTGGCCCTCGAAGGCGACCGTGCCGCTGGTCGGATGCGTCAGCCCCGCAACCTGCCGGGCGAACGTCGACTTGCCGGCTCCGGACGGGCCGATCACCGCAGTCAGGGTGCCAGGCCGGGCGTCGATCGAGATGTTGTCCAGCAGCGTCTTGTTGCCCTCGATGGTCCAGGTCAGTCCGCGCACCTCGAGTCCGCCGGTGCGGGTGGCCGCCTCGGTCTCCGACCGCCGGACCAGGGTGCCACCGGCGAAGACGAGGTCGACGTTGCCGATGGTGACCACGTCGCCGTCGCGCAGCGTGGCCGCGTCGACGCGCTGGCCGTTGACGAAGGTGCCGTTGATGCTGCGGTTGTCGGTGATTTCCCCGGTGCTCGGGATCAACGTTGCGTGATGGCGGGAGGCCAGCACGTCGGGAACGACGATGTCGTTGTCGGTGGCGCGACCGATCTTGATAGCGCCCGCCGGCGCGTCCTGCGACCGGCCCGGCCGCAGGATCTTGAGCATGCTGGTAGCGAGGTTGGTGCTGTCACCGGTGGGCAGTGCGGTGGGGCCCATCTGGGTCGGCAGGTTGCCCGGTGCCGTCATCGGGGCCGACGGAGGCGGGGCCATCGGCGGCGGCGGGTACGAAGGCTGCGGGGCGCTCGGGTAGGACGGCGGCGGGATCACGGTGGTGGCCGGGATCGCGGTGGTCTGCGGGGGCCGGCCTACCATCCCGGTGGCCTGGCCGACGTCGAACCGCAGCAGCGGGCCATCGGGATTGCCGATGTTGACCGCCGTGCCGTCAGCGATGTCGACGGCGGGAACGCGACGGCCGTTGACGAACAGGCCGTTGAGCGAGCCGTTGTCGATGGCGACCCACCGGTTGTGGTCGAACCGCAGCAGCAGGTGTGCCCGCGAGATCAGGGGGTGCGCGATGCGGACATCGGCGCGTAGATCGCGTCCCACCACCACGTCATGGCCGGGAGCGAACGTGCGCCGTGTCCCCTGAGAACCCTCGTGCCGAACGGTCAATGCGGGAGCGACTGGTCGACTCATCGTCCCCAACTGTATCGGCTGGCGGGCCGGGAACCGGTCTGCCGCAGCCGACGCTGAACCGATTTCGGGCTACCGGTCCGGCGCGCCGGTCACCACGCAGTGCGTGTGGCTGTAGATGGTCGGCATGCACAGGTTGCAGTGATCGCAGAGGGACTGCACGGCGGCGTCGGCCTGGATGCGGTTGAGCAGGTCGGGTTCGGCCAGCAGCGCTCGGCCCATCGCCACGAAGTCGAACCCGGCGGCCATCGCCTTGTCCATGGTGTCGCGATTGGTGATGCCGCCCAGCAGGATGATCGGCAGCTTCAGTTCGGCCCGGAACTTCTCGGCGTCGCGCATCAGATACGCCTCGCGATAGGGGTATTCGCGGAAGAACTTGTGGCCCGACATCCGTACACCCCAGCTGATCGGGGGCTTGAAGTTGGCGGCGAACTCCTTGACCGGCGCGCCGCCGCGGAACAGGTACATCGGGTTGACCAGCGAGGACCCCGCGGTCAGTTCGAGGGCGTCCAGGCCGCCGTCCTCCTCGAGCCACTTCGCGGTCTGCAGCGACTCCTCGATCGGGATGCCGGCGCGCACCCCGTCGGACATGTTGAGCTTGGCCGTCACCGCGATCCGGTCGCCCACCTCGGCGCGCACCGCGCGAACCACGCCGCGGGCCACCTTCGCCCGGTTCTCCAGCGAGCCACCGAACTCGTCGTCGCGGCGGTTGAGCAACGGCGACAGGAACGAACTGGCCAGATAGTTGTGCCCGAGATGGATCTCGACGGCGTCGAAGCCGGCCTCGATGGCCAGCCGGGCGGCGTTGGCGTGCTGCTCGGTCACCTCGCGGATGTCGTCGCGGGTGGCCTTGCGCGCGAACCGCATCGACAGCGGGTTGAAGAACCGCACCGGCGCCAGGGCGGGTGCCTGGTTGGTGCGCGAATTGGCGACCGGCCCGGCGTGCCCGATCTGCGCGCTGATGGCTGCGCCCTCGGCGTGCACGGCGTCGGTCAGGCGGCGCAGACCGGGAATGGCCTCGGGCCTCATCCAGATCTGCCAGCCGTCCGTCCGGCCACCCGGCGACACCGCACAGTACGCAACGGTGGTCATGCCGACACCGCCCGCGGCGGGGCGGCGGTGGTAGTTGATCAGGTCATCGGTGACCAGGGCGTCCGGGGAGGCGGCCTCGAAGGTGGCGGCCTTGATGATGCGGTTGCGCAGCGTCAGCGGGCCGAGCTTGGCCGGACTGAACACATCGGGCTGGGTGTTCACCGCTGTGACTCTGCCAGAATGTCCCCGTGGGAGCGATAGTGCTGGACGGTAAGGCCACCCGTGACGAGATCTTCGTCGACCTGACCAAGCGGGTGGAGGCGCTGGGCCGGCCAGGACATGGAGTGGCCCGGACGCCCGGGCTGGGCACCATCCTGGTTGGCGACGACCCCGGTTCGCAGGCCTATGTGCGCGGCAAGCACGCCGACTGCGCCAAGGTCGGCATCAACTCGATCCGCCGTGATCTGCCCGCCGACATCAGTCAGGCGGAACTGGACGCGGCCATCGACGAACTCAACGCCGACCCCGACTGCACCGGATACATCGTTCAACTGCCGCTGCCGCGGGGTCGATTGGACGAGAACGCCGCCCTCGAGCGCATCGATCCCGACAAGGACGCCGACGGACTGCATCCGACCAACCTCGGCAGGTTGGTGCTCGGCAAAGAAGCACCTCTGCCGTGCACTCCACGGGGCATCGTGCATTTGTTGCGCCGGTACGACGTGCCGATCGCCGGCGCGCACGTGGTGGTGATCGGCCGCGGCGTGACAGTGGGTCGCCCGCTGGGCCTGCTCCTGACCCGGCGCAGTGAGAACGCCACGGTGACGTTGTGCCACACCGGAACTCGTGATCTGTCCACATTGACGCGACAGGCCGACATCATCGTCGCCGCCGTGGGGGTGCCGCACATGGTGACCGCCGACATGGTGCGGCCTGGTGCCGCGGTGGTCGACGTCGGGGTCAGCCGGGTCGACGGAAAGCTCACCGGCGACGTACATCCCGGCGTGTGGGACGTTGCCGGGCACGTGTCACCCAATCCCGGCGGGGTGGGGCCGCTGACGCGGGCCTTCCTGCTGGCCAACGTGGTGGAACGGGTCGAGGCGCTGGGGCAGCCCGGATGACCCTCCGGACCGCCGTTCGCGCGCAGTGGCCGATCGCGGCTGTCGGGTTCATCTTCCTGACGGCGTTCGTCCTGGTGGCGGCGGGCTTCTGGCGACGCGGCGCATTGCTGATCGGCATCGGCGTGGGGGTGGCGGCGGGTCTGCGACTGGCGCTGCCCGACGATCGGGCGGGACTGTTGGCGGTGCGGTCCAAGGGCCTCGACTTCGCGATGACGGCATCGGTGGCGGCGTCGGTCATCTTCACGGCATTCACCATCGACCCGCTGGGGACCAGCTAGAAGTCCCCGCTGGCCAGCGTCACTGCGCCCGTAGATGATTCGGTGGCGACAGGGCTGCAGAAGCTGGCCGATCTGCATGCCAGCGGCCAGCTCAGTGACGCCGAATTCACCGCCGCGAAAGCGCGGCTGCTCAACGGCTGACACCGGGTTCGGTGAGCGGTGCGGGTCCGCGATTACGAGACCCGGCGGCAACCGAACTGCCGTCAGCCCAGCGTCGACCGGATGCACACCGTGATGTAGGGCAGCGCCACACCCGTGGCCTGTGCCAGGGCGGGATGCGTGGCGAGCAGATCGCGTACCTCGTCCAGTACCCGGCTGCGTACGTCGGTCGGGGAGGTGATGCAGTAGCTGCGCGATGCCACCAGGTCGACAACCGCTTGCGGTGTCAAATAATTCGTCCACTCGACGTGCAGCCGTTCGGGTTCGGTGAACGGCGCGGGCAACGTCAACGTGTGGCTGAATGGATCGTCCTCGGGTCCGATGATCCGGCCCAGATCCTTCACCCAGCCCAGCCGTTCGTCGCGCGTGTTCCACACCAGACCGAGGCGCCCGCCCGGCCGCAGCACCCGCGCCACCTCGGGGATGGCGCGTTCGGGATCGACCCAATGCCACGCCTGTGCCACCAGTACCGCGTCGACACTGTTGTCGGGCAACGGAATTTCCTCCGCCGTCCCCAGCAGCGCGGGCGTGTTCGGCAGGGCGTTGCTGAGGACCTCGAGCATCTCGGCGATCGGGTCGACGGCCACGACGTTGAGGCCGCGTTCCACCAGTCGGGTGGTGAGCTTGCCGGTTCCGGCGCCCAGGTCCAGCACATCACGCGCGTCGGAGGGCAGCAGCCAGTCGATGGCCTCCGGCGGGTACGACGGGCGGCCCCGTTCGTAGGCGGCGGCCTGCGCGCCGAAGGACAGTGAGCGATCGCTCACCGGTCGGCCAGCTCGAGGGTGCGTCGGACCAGTTCTCCCACGGCATCCGTCTCGATCAGGAAACCGTCATGGCCGCAATCGGATTCGATCACGTCGAGCCGGTCGCAGCCGGGCAGCAGCTCGGCCAGCTCATGCTGCAGACGCAGTGGGTAGAGCCGATCGGAGGTGATGCCGCCGACCACCACCGGCACCGGGCATGCGCGCAGCGCGGCGGCCACGCCGCCGCGGCCCCGGCCCACGTCGTGGCTGGACAGTGAATCTGACAGGGCCACATAGCTTCCCGCGTCGAAGCGGGTCAGCAGCTTGTCGCCCTGATGCTGCAGGTAGCTCTGCACGGCGTACCGCCCGCCGTCGAGGGGATTCTCGTCGCCCTGGGCATCGTTGGTGAACCGCTCGTCGAGGTCGAGTTCACCACGGTACGTCAGGTGCGCGAACTGCCGGGCGATCTTCAGGCCCGCGTCCGGTGTGCTCCTGGTGTCGTAGTAGTCGCCGCCCTGCCAATTCGGGTCGGCCTTGATGGCCGCGATCTGGGTGCACTGGGTACCGATCTGGTCGGCCGTGGCGCGGGCGCCGACGGCGAGCACGAGGGCCGACCGAACCGAATCGTGATGTCCGACTGCCCATTCCAGCGCCCGGGCGCCGCCCATCGAGCCACCGATCACCGCGGCAACCTGATCGATGCCCAGTGCGGCCAGGGCGGCCACGTCGGCGGCCACCTGATCGCGGATCGTTATGGCGGGGAATCGGGAACCCCACGGCTGGCCGTCGCGCGCAAGGGAACTGGGTCCGGTCGAACCGCGGCAGCCGCCCAGCACGTTGGTGGCGATGGCGCACCATTTGGTGGTGTCGATCGGGGCGCCGGGGCCAGCGATGCCGTCCCACCAGCCCTCGGTGGGGTGGCCGGGGCCGGCGGGCCCGACGACGTGCGAGTCGCCGGTCAGTGCGTGCAGCACGACGACGACGTTGTCGCGGGCGGGGGACAGTTCGCCCCAGCGTTGGACCGCGATGCTGACGTCGTCGAGCACCGCACCGCTCTCGAGCGTCAGCGGGCCGATGTCGATGATCGCGGTTTCGCCCTCGGCGGGGAGCGTCACGGTGGTGGCGCGATCTTGAGAGATGGTCATGTCAGGCTCGCTCAACTGGCCGTCACTGCCTGGGCGGCAACGGATCTCGCAGCGGCCAGTCCGCGCGACAGGTCGGCCAGGATGTCGTCGATGCCCTCGATGCCGACGGCCAGCCGGACCAGGCCCGGGGTGACGCCGGTGGCCAGCTGCTCCTCGGCCGCGAGCTGCTGATGCGTGGTGGACGCCGGGTGGATGACCAGCGAGCGCACGTCGCCGATGTTGGCGACGTGGCTGTGCAGTGTCAGTGCGTCGACGAACGCCTTGCCCGCCGGGACGCCGCCGGCCAGCTCGAAGGACAGCACGCCACCGGTTCCCTTGGGCGCCAGGGTTTTTGCCCGCTGGTGCCACGGCGACGACGGCAGTCCGGCGTAGTTGACGCTGAGCACACCGTCGGCGGCTTCGAGGAACTCGGCGACACGCTGGGCGTTAGCGACGTGGCGTTCGATGCGCAGGCTCAGCGTCTCGAGTCCTTGCGCGATCAGGAACGCGTTGAAAGGTGAAGCGGCCGAGCCGAGATCGCGTAGCAGCTGCACCCGGGCCTTCAGCGCGTAGGCGGGCGCCCCGAGGTCGGCGAACACCACACCGTGGTAGCTGGGGTCCGGTTCGGTGAAGCCGGGAAACCGCCCGCTGGCAGTCCAGTCGAAGTTTCCGCCGTCGACGATCACCCCGGCGATGGCCGAACCGTGGCCGCCGAGGTACTTGGTGGCGGAGTGCACCACGATGTCGGCGCCGTGGGCGATGGGCTGGATCAGGTAGGGGGTGGCGATGGTGTTGTCGACGATCAGCGGCACCCCGTTATCGTGGGCGACACCGGCCACCCCGGGGATGTCCAGGATGTCGATCTGGGGGTTGGAGATGGTCTCGGCGAAGAACGCCTTGGTGTTCGGCCGCACGGCGGCACGCCAGGAGTCCAGGTCGTCCGGATCGTCGACGAAGGTGGTCTCGATGCCCAGCTTCGGCAGCGTGTAGTGCAGCAGGTTGTAGGTGCCGCCGTACAGCCGCGGTGACGACACGACGTGATCTCCGGTGCCCGCGATATTCAGGATCGCGAACGTTTCGGCGGCCTGCCCCGAGGACAGGAACAGCGCGGCCACGCCGCCCTCGAGCGCCGCGATGCGCTGCTCAATGGCATCAGTCGTCGGGTTCATTATTCGCGTGTAGATGTTGCCCGGTTCGGCCAGGCTGAACAGCGCCGCGGCGTGGTCGGTGTTGTTGAAGGTGTACGAGGTGGTCTGGTAGATCGGCAGCGCCCGCGCGTTGGTCGCGGCGTCCGGGGACTGCCCGGCGTGGATCTGCTTGGTCTCGAACGACCAGTCGATGGTTGGGTTGTCAGCACTCATGAGGCCCTCCAGGTCAGGGGCCCGTCCATCGGACCCGCGCTTGCCGTGCAGCTGTGAAGCTGCTCAACCTGGTCATCACCCGGGGCACCCCACCGCGGTTGGAGGGTTGCCGGCCAGCGAGCCGGGGCTTGACGCTGGCGCTCATGACCGGCACCCAGGATATCGCAACCCGGCGGTGCGCTGCCAACAAGTTGTCCGAACGGCCGCTCAGGCGTGCCGTTCCTGCTGCTGGGCTGCGCTGTACTTGTCGAGGAAGTCGGTGATCAGCCCGGCGATCAGGTCGGGCGCCTCGAGCATCGGGATGTGTCCGACGCCGTCGAGGTGAGTGACCTTGGCCACGGCGGGCAGGTGCTCATGGAAGTGCCGGCTGAACCGCGGATGCGGCAGCACCCGGTCGTATTCGCAAGTGACGAAGTGCACGGGCGCCTTCGACTGGGCCAGCTCCTTGAGTCCCGGTGCCAGCAGTGACTTGATCAGCAGCTGGACATAGGCCGGGCAGTGGGCGGCGTCCTCGATGAGCATCAGCAATTCGTCCTCGGGCGGCCCGTCGGCCGGACCGCTGATCGGCCACGTCGCCACGCGCCGCGCGTAGGGCAGGCGCAGGATCAACGGGCCCAGCCAGCGGGCGGCCAGCAGTACGGGGCCGCCGAGCAGGAACTTGGTGACGATCTCGAACTTGACCGGTGACAGGTCGCTCCAGCCGCCGGCCGGGGCGATCGCGGTCAGGGTGCGGGCCCGGCCGCGGCGCTCGAGTTCGAAGGACACCCAGCCGCCGAGGGAATTGCCGACGATATGGGCGGTTTCCCAGCCCAGTTCGTCGAGCTGGCGTTCGATGTCGTCGGCGAAGACGTGGGTGTCCAGGAGCAGCGTGCCGGCCCGCGGGCCGCCGTGGTGGCCGACCATGGTCGGCGCGTGGACCTCGTAGCGGCCGGTGCCGGCGATATTCGGGGCCACGTTGGTCCAGACCTGCTGGGAGCACAGGAAAGGGTGCAGCAGTAGAACGGGTTCGCCGGAGCCCAGGTGAATGGGGTCGCGCAGAATCGCCATGCGCCAGACTGTACCGGTTATCCAGTACCGGCGGTACCGGGTGATTGACCTACCCGCGAGGGTGCACAGAAGCGCGGGTCGCGGGCCTTTGTGCACGGTCGCCGTTGGGTGGCAGTTGCCGGATAGGGTCGGCCCGTGATCGTCACCACCATCAATGTCAACGGCATCCGCGCGGCCGTCAAGGAACGCTCGACCGACAACCTCGGCTTGTTGGCGTGGCTGAAGACCACCCGCGCTGACGTGGTGTGCCTGCAGGAGACCCGCGCCGACGATGCGCAGATCGCCGACGCGTTGGCGCCCGCGATTGCGGACGGCTGGCATCTGGCCTCCGCGGTTCCGCACGTCAAGGGCCGCAACGGCGTGGCGGTGTTGTCCCGGACGCCGTTCGATGGAGTCCGAATCGGTTGTGGTGCAGCTGAATTTGCAGCACACGGCCGCTACCTCGAGGTTGACACCGCGGGGGTGACGATCGCCAGTGTGTACTTCCCGACCGGCGAGGCCGAGACCGATCGGCAGCTCGAGAAGGAACGTTTCATGGCCGCCGTGGCTGTGCGGATGGCCGTGCTCCTCGACGCCAATGCGTCGTCCGGCACCGAGGCCGTCCTGTGCGGTGACTGGAACATCGCGCACACCGAGGCGGACATCAAGAACTGGAAGGGCAACGTCAAGAAGGCCGGGTTCCTGCCGCAGGAGCGCCAATGGCTCAGCGAGGTGCTGGCCACCGGCTGGGTGGACGTGGTCCGGCAGATGCATCCCGGCGTGGCGGGACCGTATGCCTGGTGGTCGTGGCGGGGTCAGGCCTTCGACAACGACGCCGGCTGGCGCATTGACTACCACCTGGTGACCCCGGGCCTGGCCGCGCGCGTCGTCGCCGCCGAGACCGAACGTCCCGCCGCGTACGCGTTGCGGTGGTCCGACCACGCGCCGGTGACGGTGGAGTTCGGCATGAAAAGATGAGTCGATCATGAGCAAACACGTCGTTTTCTCCGGCGCGCAACCCACCTCCGACTCGCTGCACCTGGGCAACGCGCTGGGTGCGGTCAACCAGTGGGTGTCGATGCAGGATGAGTACGACGCCTATTTCTGCGTCGTCGACCTGCACGCCATCACCGTCGCGCAGGACCCGGCGGTGCTGCGCAACCGCACGCTGGTGACCGCCGCGCAGTACCTGGCCCTGGGTATCGACCCGGCCAGGGCAACCGTGTTCGTCCAGAGCCACGTTCCCGCTCATGCCGAATTGGCTTGGGCGCTGGGCTGTTTCACCGGATTCGGGCAGGCTTCGCGGATGACGCAGTTCAAGGACAAGGCTGCCAAACAGGGGGCGGACGCCACCACCGTGGGGCTGTTCACCTATCCGGTCCTGATGGCCGCCGACATCCTGCTCTACGACGCCGAGCTGGTCCCGGTGGGGGAGGATCAGCGTCAGCACCTCGAGCTGACCCGCGACGTCGCCCAGCGCTTCAACGCGCGCTTCGGTGACACCTTGATCGTGCCCGAGGCGATGATCCCCAGGGCCACCGCCAAGATCTTCGACCTGCAGGACCCGACGGCCAAGATGAGCAAGTCGGCGGCCACCGAAGCCGGGCTGATCAGCCTGCTCGACGATCCGGCCCGCACCGCCAAGAAGATCCGGTCGGCGGTCACCGACAGCGATCGCGACATCCGATTCGATCCCGACACCAAGCCGGGCGTCTCCAACCTGCTGACCATCCAGTCGGCGGTCACCGGGACCGGCATCGACGACTTGGTCGCCGGATACCAGGGCCGCGGCTACGGCGACCTGAAGAAGGACACCGCCGAGGCGGTGGTCGAGTTCGTCACGCCGATCAAGGCCCGGGTCGACGAGTTGGTCGGTGACCCGGCCGAGCTCGAGGCGGTGCTGGCGGCCGGCGCGCAGCGGGCCCGAGAGGTGTCTGCAAGGACGCTGAACCGGGTATATGAGCGGATAGGGTTCCTGCCTGGATGACCGACTCGGCCACGCCCGGCTTCGTCGACAGAGTGCGGGCCCGGATGCCGTGGTTCGACCACGTCATGCGGGCCCAGCAGCGCTACAACGACAGCAAGGGCGACTTCTACGCCGCCGGCATCACGTACTTCACCATCTTCGCGATGTTCCCGATGCTGATGGTCGGCTTCGCCGCCGGTGGCTTCGTCCTAGCCGGCCAGCCCGAGCTGCTCGACCGGATCGAGAACAAGATCAAGGAGGTCGTCAACGGCGACCTGGGGCAGCAGATCGTGCAGTTGATGGATTCGGCGATCGCCTCGCGCACCTCCGTCGGCATCATCGGTCTGGCCACCGCCCTGTGGGCCGGGCTGGGCTGGATGAACAAACTGCGCGAGGCCCTGAGTCAGATGTGGGGCACCTACCGCGGTGAGCGGCCGGGATTCCTGCGGACCAAACTCGCTGACGCGGTGATGTTGGTGTCGACGTTCGTGGCGATCCTGCTGACATTTGCGCTCACGGCGCTGGGCAACCCGTCGCTGATGGCAAAGGTGTTGGGCTGGATCGGGATTCACGACACGCCGGGGTTGTCGACGGTCTTGACGATCGCCTCGCAGGTGATGTCGCTGACCGTGTCGTGGCTGCTGTTCACCTGGATCATCGCGCGGGTGCCGCGCGAGAGGGTGACGTGGCGCAGCAGTGGCCGGGCCGGTGTGATCGCCGCGGTGGGCTTCGAGATCTTCAAGCAGGTCGGTTCGGTCTACCTGCGTTCGGTGATCACGGGCCCGGCCGGTGCGACATTCGGGCCGGTGCTGGGCCTGATGGTGTTCGCCTACATCACCGCGCGCCTGGTGTTGTTCTCCACCGCCTGGGCTGCGACTGCCAGTGACACGCCGCAGGCGGTGGAGGCCGGGCGGCCGGTGCCGCCGCCACCGGCCGTCATCAACAACCGTGCGACCCCCGGGCTCGGTCCCCTACAGGTGGCCGGCGCGGTGTTGGCGGGAGCCGTTGGTGCACTGGGTCTTTCGCGACTTTGGCGGGGCCGGTGACCCTCTCCACGTCGTGGTCCCGGGAACTGGGTCTGCGGGTACCGATCGTCAACGCGCCGATGGGTGGCGCGGCCGGTGGCCGACTGGCCGCCGCGGTGTCGCGGGCCGGCGGTCTGGGGATGATCGGAATGGGCAGTGCCGCAACGGCTTCGGTACTGCGCACCGAGCTGGATCAGCTGGGCGACACCGGGCTGTTCGGCGTCGGGTTGGTGCACTGGGTGATGGCCGATCGGCCGGATCTGTTCGAGACGGCGCTGGCTGCGCGGCCGGCCCTGCTCAGCGTCAGCTTCGGCGACGACTACTCATGGGTGTCCCGGGTGCATGACGCGGGCAGCGCCGCGGCGATGCAGGTGGCCGACGTGGATGCGGCCCGGCGAGCCGTCGATGGGGGCGTCGACGTGCTGGTGGCGCGGGGCCTCGAGGGCGGTGGTCACGGGGCGCCGCTGATCGGCACCCTGCCGCTGCTGGCCGAGGTGCTCGACGCGGTCGAGCTGCCGGTACTGGCGGCCGGCGGTATCGCGTCGCCCCGGGCCCTGGCCGCTGTGCTGGCCGCCGGTGCGTCGGGGGCCTGGGTGGGCACCGCCTTCTCGGCCTGCGCCGAGTCACTGACTCCCGAGTCGGCCCGCGCAGCGTTGTGCGCGGCCGGGTCCGGTGCCACGGTGACCACCCGTGAGTTCGACCTGGCCGCCCGCTACCGCTGGCCGGCCACGCTTCCCGAGCGGGTGCTGGTGGACCGAGTCGGGCTGCCGACGCCGGTGAACGCGGGTCAGGGGGTCGGGTCGGTCACCTCGTCCGAGCCGGCCGCGGCGGTGCTCGACAGGCTGGTCAGCGGTGCGGAGGGGCTGTTGCGGCGCTGGGCCTAGCCAATATGTCGGCGGTCGAATGTATGTACTGCTTATCTGCTTAAGTGGACTAATTCTTCAGAATTCGCCAAAAGTGTTGCTAGGGATGGATTCTCGCGTTTCTTCGGCCAGTGATTCGGGTTCATGGAGCGGGGCGTCGATGCCGCCGATGAGGTCGTTCAGCGGGTGTGGATCGGTGTTGACGGCTTGCTGGAGCAGTCGGTAAAACAG
>Ga0209023_10004134_pt1 | contig 16751 bp, 13 predicted proteins | sample LakOneMetagenome_FD_187468 | JGI IMG/M metagenome (GOLD analysis project Ga0209023, IMG submission 187468) | Freshwater and sediment microbial communities from Lake Erie, Canada (SPAdes) (version 2) | ecosystem: Environmental > Aquatic > Freshwater > Lentic | place: Lake Erie, Canada... | reverse complement strand
CCCCGCCTGTCTTGACCTCAACTACTCGAACCGCCCGGTGCGGACCCGCATGCCGGGTGGTGTGGCAGGGGAGCGGCCCTAAGGGCCGCCCCCTATGCCGATTCTGCCAAAATCAGCAGATACTTCCGGGTATGCTTTTCCCTGTGCGGAGATCGAATCCAAAACTGCAGTGATACTCGCCTTCCTTGCTGCGAACGCATTCGAGATTTTCGTCATTCCGGTGCCGTACTCTCGCCCCGGTTCCCTCCAGGCAGGCATCCTTTTTGTCAGGACCGATCGCTTCGAACAACTCTCGTGCAGCTTTGCCTTCGATGGAGAACGCGATCTTTTTGTCGGACTTCGTCGGCGCAGTCATATCGCCCAGACTTCCTCCATAGATCAGGTAACGCGTTTCTGCCTTCTTGTACGGTCCGGGATCGGTCTGGGCATCCGCCACGGGAATGAACACGGCAATTGCAATCAGGGGCGCGAATTTGTTCAGCATATGCTGGCCCACTTAACGAAGCGCCGTCGGCGGAGACACGAAGCGACGCCTGTGCCAGATGACGCCCACAATGAGACCAAACAGGACTACTGCGAATGCAGCGTAGGCCTGAACGTAATAAACCGTGCCCTGCTCCAAATGCAGGTAGGGGCCAACGTCTGCCGAGTGAATTTCCATGAACAGGCTGATAAACCAGAGCGCCACGGGCACGAAGAACAGGACGCCCAGCCAAGGCTTGAGACGCGCAAAAAAAAACAGAGCAATGCTGCTATCAATCCCACAGCCCAGAACAGGTGGGCAGCCCGTTCCTTGTCACTCACCTCGGCAAGCGCCGCTCCGGGAAGCAGAGCAAGGGCGAACAATCTCAGCCTTAATACTACACGGTCAGCGGGATGTAGCATTCGGGGAGTCCTCCAAGTTCGTGCTTGAGGCGCTCAACGAACTTGTCGACATTCCCGCCGCACTCACAGTTCGTCCTCTCAAGATAAGACCGACCTGAAAGGCCGGCGCCTTCATCCTGAGAATGATTGTCGAGACCGTCTAATCGCGACTTACGCTCGCTCAAGCGGCGATTCGATGGCAAGCCTGTGGCACACCGCTATTGATGCGGACTTCACTACGAACTGTCGTGTCAAGCAGAAATTTGACGTCAGCTTGCTGGCAACGATCCATTTCGACACATGGACGCGTCCAGCACAAGCGACTACTTCGCCGGCGCTGCTTTTTCTGAGATCGCCGGAGACACCGCCCCACACCCCCGCGTGCACCGCATATAACTCGCATCACACGCATCCAGCCGCTCCCGCTTGCGCTTCATGAAATCGTTGCGCTCCGCCTCACGCGCGGATTGCGGCCGCATCCGGTTGGCCGTATCCGCAAGCGGATTCTTTTCTTCCCCCTTCACGTCATCGAGTTCAGTCAGCCTTCCCGCACGGTTCGCGCATTGCTGCTTCGTATCCGCACACATCGATTTGCACATGGAGGGCTCTTCTGCACGAGTGAGAGGAGCGGCGAGGACGCCGAGCAGGGCGACAAACAGGATAGAACGCTTCACGTGATTTCCTTTTTACGAGATGTCAGCGGCGCCGCAAGCGAGGCAATGCTCACAGCGCATGAGGCCATTGTAGACCCGCCTCGCTCTCCCCAAACCAGTCCACTAATCGGTATCCGCAACTTACCCAATCCGGATAAGGCTTGCGCCGACAAATGTGTCATACAATGTTATCCATTTAACTCATCCGTACGCCCCTTCCGTGTAATGACTGCTATGATCCGCGGCTGAGTTATCGAACTATTCACATTACTTGTCCTCAAGCAATATGCCCTGGCCTTTTGATACGACACCGGACGACGCCGCCTCGGGTAGCGCCACCACGGAGATGGAGCGCCGGATGCGCGCCTTCCCCTGGGAGACCACGCCCGTCGGCCCGGTCCACACCTGGCCGCACAGCCTGAAGAGCGCCGTCCGCACCGTGCTCGACCTGCGCCTGCCGGCCTATCTCGCCTGGGGCGACACCTACGTCCAATTCTTCAACGACGCCTACGTCCCCATTCTCGGCGACAAGCAGGACGCAGCACTCGGCAACGACGCGCGCATGACCTGGGCCGAGATCTGGCCGACCATCGGCCCCATGTGGCAGCAGGTGCGCCAGGGCGAGGCGCTCGGTTCGGAAGGGCTGCCGCTGACGATCAACCGCTACGGCTACTACGAGACCTGCTACTTCAGCTATTCGTACAGCCCGATCTACGGCGACACCGGCAAGGTCGAGGGCGTGCTGGTCACCTTCGCCGAGACCACCAAGGCCGTGCTGGGCGAACGGCGCCGCGATTACCAGGTCAAACTGGCGGATGCGCTGCGCCGCGAGACCGAGTTCGGGCCCATGCTCAAGGCGACCATCCGCCTCACCAGCGAATACTTCGCCAACTCGAACGTCGCCTACGTCGAACTCGACGAGGGCAAGCGCATCTTCACGGTGAAGGAAGAGTGGAAGGACGGCGTCGAAACCGGCGCCGCGCAGGGTACGCTGCCGGTCGACATGCTGTCCCCGAGCCAGCTCGAACTGCTGCGCGCCGGCACCACCATCTGCATCAACGACGTCTCGAGCGACCCCGAATGCGCGGCCGTCGCCGGCCCCTGCCTGATGCTGGGCATCCATTCGGTGATCGTCATCCCGCTCAAGGACGGCAACCGCCTGCACGGCGCCGGCTTCCTCTACAGGGACCACCCTTACCGCTGGACCATCGAGGAGCGCACCCTGGCCGAAGACCTGGCGCGCCGCACCTGGGAGGCCCTGCGCCGCATCCGCGCCGAGGAAGCGCTGCGCGAAGAGACGCGCATGCTCGAACTCCTGAACCGCGCCGGCAGCGTGCTCGCCTCCACGCTCGACATCGACACCCTGCTGCAGGCTGTCACCGACGCCGCCACCGAACTGACAGGCGCCGAATTCGGCTCCTTCTTCTACAACGGCAAGGACGTCAACGGCGACGCCTACCTGCTCTACACGCTCAGCGGCGCGCCGCGCGAAGCCTTCGAGAAGCTCGGCCATCCGCGTCCGACGGCCGTCTTCAAGCCCACCTTCGATGGCGGCCCGCCGGTCCGCAGCGACGACATCACCAAGGACCCGCGCTACGGCAGGATGGGCCCGCACCACGGCATGCCCAAGGGCCACCTGCCGGTGCGCAGCTACCTGGCGGCGTCGGTCTGTTCGCGCTCGGGCGAGGTGCTGGGCGGCCTGTTCTTCGGCCACTCGCAGCCGAAAGTGTTCGACGAACGTACCGAGGGGCTGATCTCCGGCTTCGTGGCCCAGGCCGCGGTGGCGATCGACAATGCGCGCCTCTACGAGATGGCGCAGCGCGCCGCGCGCGAGCGCGAGGGCCTGCTGGCCAGCGAACGCGCCGCGCGCGCCGAGGCCGAGCGCCACAGCAAGATGAAGGACGAGTTCCTCGCCATGCTGGCGCACGAGCTGAGGAATCCGCTGGCGCCGATCACCAACGCGGCCCAGCTCATCAACATGCCGAGCGTCGACGAGAAGCTGCGCCTGAAGGCCGGCAGCATCATCTCGCGCCAGGTGCGCCACATGACCGAACTCATCGACGACCTGCTGGACGTGTCGCGCGTCACACGCGGCCTGGTCAAGCTGGAACACGAGACGCTGGAGCTGAGCGCCGTGCTGCGCGCGGCCGTCGAGCAGGCGCGCCCGCACATCGAGGCGCGCGAACATGCCCTCGTGGTCGAGGCGCCGGAACGGCAGGTAGTGGTGGTGGGCGACCGCACGCGCCTGGTGCAGGTGCTGGTCAACCTCTTGAACAACGCCGCCAAGTACACGCCGCCGCGCGGGCGCATCGTGCTGCGCCTGGAAGCCAGCCTCGAGTCGGCGCGCATGACCGTGATCGACAACGGCACCGGCATGGACGCCAAGTTGCTGCCCCACGTGTTCGACCTGTTCACCCAGGCCGAGCGCACGCCGGACCGCTCGCAGGGCGGCCTGGGCATCGGCCTGGCGCTGGTGAAGACCATCGTGCAGATGCACGGCGGCCAGGTCGAGGCCCACAGCGACGGGCCGAACCTGGGCGCATCGGTGTCGGTGCTGCTGCCGCTGGCGGAGATGGAGGCCGCCAGTGTGCAGGCCCCCAGCCGTCCGCGCCAGGGCAAGCACCATGTGGCGCCCTGCGTGCTCACCATCGTGGACGACAACGCCGACGCCGCGCAGTCCCTCGCCGTGCTGCTGCGCGCCCAGGGCCATACCGTGAACGTGTTCGAGGACGGCGTGCGCACCCTGGCGTCGAACGACATCGCGCATACCCAGGCCTTCATCCTCGACATCGGCCTGCCCGACATGACCGGCTACGAACTGGCGCGCCGCCTGCGCCGCGAGCACCCGCAGGCGACCTTCATCGCGCTCACCGGCTACGGCCAGGCGCGCGACCGCGACCTGTCGAAGCAGGCGGGCTTCGACCATCACCTGGTCAAGCCGGTGGAGTTCCGCGCGCTGGCCGACATCCTGGCGGGGCTGGACTGCACGCCGGCCCGGGAACCGCTTATCGCAGGAGTCAGTTGAAAGCTGGTTGACATTGTTGCAGTAAGTCAGCAATATTGTTAACTCCCAGACATCTGTATTCCTTCCTTCGCCGTGTCCCGTAAAAAGAACAGTCGCCAGTGGGCGCGCCTGCGGATCCTCTGTTCCGGCGGCCTGCACCTGATGACCCTCATCCCCGATGCGCTGGAGCTGGTGCGCGAGCTGATTCCCAACAGCGCGTCCCAGCTCTTCCTGCTCGCGGCCCGGGCGCCGGAGGACGTGCAGGAAGCGAACGTACTGGGCGTGCTGCCGCCGCCGAACGGCTACTTCTATGGCGACGCGGTGGACTTCGGCATGGCCCCGAGCGAAGCGAAGGCGCGTGCCCAGCATGTACTCGAAGTGCGCCTCGGTTCCGCCGCCCATCCTCTCGGCACGCTTACCCTGCTGCGCGACAGCGGCCCGCCTTTCGACCAGGACGACGAGGAAGACCTGGGCCGCGTCGCCAATTATTTTGACCATGCGCTGCGTAATGCGGCGGGCGCGGGCGCCGGCCTGGCTGGCGTGATCGAGGATGAAGCCATGCTGCTGGTGACGACGGGCGGCGACATCCTGTTCCTGAGCGACTCGGCCGGCGCGCTGCTCGACCAGCTGGCCTCGCAGGAGCAGCAGGTGTTCGACCGCTCGACGGTCCCGCCGTTCTGCCTGCGCCTGGTGGAGTCGGTGGTGTTCGGCGAGCGTTATCCCTGGCGCCTGCCGGCGGGCACCCTGGAGCTGGCGGGCGGCGTGCTGGAGGCGCGCGCCCAGTGGATGAGCGCCGGATCGCATGACGCCGTCCACGGCCGCACCGTCGGCATCTTCCTGAAGTTCGTGGTGCCGATGCCGCTGCGGATCTGGCGCGCCCTGGGCAGCGTGGAGCTGTCGCCGCAACAGATGGAAGTGGCCTTCTGGATGGGCCTGGGGGGCGGACGCGAAGCCGCGCGTTCGCGCATGGACGTCAGCGACGCCGTGCTGCGCGACTGCGTCAAGGCCGTCTACGAGAAGTTCGGCTGCACCTCGGAAGCCGGCCTGCTGGCCATCCTGCGCCCCCCCATCTCGCGCATGTAATTCGCCCTCGCTGTCCGGATTCTCCGGAACACCCCCCACCCGGGGGGATGGAATACACTTGCTTGGCTTTTTATTATCTAACCCGAATCTCGAAGGAGGTTGTCATGAACATTCGCTTGATGTGCGCTGTTCTCCTGGGCGCGAGCTGCGCCGCCGCCAATGCCGCCGACACCAAGGTCACCATGAAGATGGCGACCGAGAAGGGCGAGGGCACGAACGTCGGTACCGTGACCATCAGCGAGACCAGCCACGGCCTGGTGTTCACGCCGATGCTCAAAGGACTGCCGCCCGGCCTGCACGGCTTCCACGTGCATGAAAACGGCAGCTGCGGACCGAACCAGAAGGACGGCAAGCCGGTGCCCGCAGGTGCGGCCGGCGGCCACCTCGACCCGGCCAAGACCGGTAAGCACGGCCTGCCCTGGGGCGAGGGCCACCTGGGCGACCTGCCGGCGCTCACGGTCGACGACAAGGGCGCGGCAAGCAACCCGGTGCTGGCGCCGCGCCTCAAGAAGCTGGACGACATCAAGGGCAAGGCCCTGATGGTGCACGCGGGCGGCGACAACCATGCCGACCACCCGGCGCCGCTGGGCGGCGGAGGCGGCCGGATCGCCTGCGGCGTGATTCAATAGCCATCCCTGATGCTGTCAGGGATGAAATAAAATTTCAAATAGAAGGCTAAAACGAAATGAAATTTCACTCCCTGATGGCAGCGGCGCTGCTGGCCTTTTCCATGGACAGCCACGCCGGCCTGATCCACCAGTTCACCTTCAATGGCTCGCTGGCCGACTCCGTGGGTGGTGCCACGCTGGTAGGCCTGGGCGGCACGGTCGGCGCCGGCGCCTATGTGTTCGATGCCAATCAAGGCCTGCGCCTTGAAGCGAAGCTGGGTAACATCTATACCATCGACATGAGCTTCCATTTCGACCGCTTCGCCAGCTATGGTCGCATCGTCGACTTCAAGAACCTGCTTGGTGGCGACAATGGCCTCTATGCCTCTGCCGACAAGCTGCGCCTCTTCGGTACCAGCGCGATCGGCGGCAACCTGGATGCGGATGTGGACAGCCGCGTGACCCTGACCCGCGACGCCCAGAACATGTTCAAGGTGTACCAGAACGGCGAGCTGGTGTTCAGCGTGGCCGATACGGGCAACATCACCAACTTCGGCCAGAACTTCGCCCACTTCTTCCGCGACAACGACGGATCCAATTCCGGAGAAGCCAATCCGGGCGCGGTCGACTACATCCGCGTCTACGACACGGCCTTGAGCCTGGACGAGGTGCGCGCGCTGACGCCGCCGGATGTAGAGGTGCCCGAGCCGGGGCCGCTGGGCCTGCTGGGCGCCGGCCTGGCGCTGCTGGGCTTTACCCGCCGCCGCCGCTCAAATTAATATGCGCTGACGCGTAGGGTGGACGGCTTCGCCGTCCGCGCGTTCAACTCCCGTGTAAATGGATGCGGCGCGTGCCGATCACGCACTGTTTGAACGCGCGGACGGCAGAGCCGTCCACCCTACAACTTCTTCGGTAACTCCACCTGCGGCACCTCGGTCGCCTGCGCCGCAACGAAGCCTTCCAGCGCATCCGTCAGGTCATCGACGACGCGCTTGCCCCAGGCTTGCTCCATCAGCTGGTACTGCTGCTGGATCAGCGGCGCGATCTCGTCGATCAGCCGGTCGCCTTTCTCCCCCAGCCGCACTTGCACCCGGCGCGCGTCCGCCGCCACCCGCTGGCGCTCGACCAGTCCCAGCTCTTCCATCCGCGCCAGCACGCCCGCCATGCTCGGGCTCAGGATCTGGCACAGCTCGCACAACTCGCGCGGCTCGAGCTGGCCGTGCTCGTCCAGCGCGCGCAGGATGCGCCACTGTTGCTCGGTAACCCCGAAGCGGTTCAGCACCGGGCGAAAATGCGCCATCAGGGCGTCGCGCGCTTTCAGGAACAACTGGGGCAGGTTACGGTGGGTGATCCGGTAGGGCAAGGGAACTCCATGGGTGCAGCAAGCCGGACTTGACTGGCTAACATATTAGTGATTAACTTACGCACATATTAGCGAATATCGTGTTCGCTGACTTCACTTTTTCGCGTGCGGCAAAGACCGTGATTATCCGAGACAGGCCTTCCGGCCTCAAGCTGTTCCTCCTGCTGCGCGGGTCAGTTCTGCTACGCATCCTGCCGACGCTGGCTGTCAACGTGGTGGTCGCCATGCTGGTCACCTGGTCGCACGGCGACCTGTGGGATCTGAAGATCACCCTCACCACGATTCCCTTCACCCTGATCGGCCTGCCGATCGCGATCTTCCTCGGCTTTCGCAACAACTCGGCCTACGACCGCTTCTGGGAAGGCCGCAAACTGTGGGGCGAGCTGCTGCTGCGCAGCCGTAACCTGGCGCGCCAGTGCCTGGGCCTGGTCGACGGCGAACAACCGGCGCGCATGCAGAACGGCCTGGGCGATGTGCGCGTACGCATGGTCCTGCGCGCCATCGCCTTCAGCTGCTGCCTGCGCGACCAGCTGCGCCACCGCCCCGTCGATCCGCACCTGGCGAGCCTCCTGCCGTCCCATGAGTTCGAGGAAGTCGGCCGGCAGGCGAACCGGCCCGACTACCTGATGCGCCAGCTCGGCCAGGACCTCGCCCAGTGCATCCGCGAGAAGCGTATCGCGCCCTGCCTGGCCGCCAATATCGACCACACGCTCTCCGCCATGACGGCGGCAAGCGCCTCCTGCGAGCGCATCAAGAACACGCCGATTCCCTTCTCCTACTCGGTGCTGCTGCACCGCACCGCCTACCTGTACTGCTTCCTGCTGCCCTTCGGCCTGGTCGACACGATCGGCTTCATGACGCCGGTGGTGGTGGCCATCGTGGCCTACACCTTCTTCGGTCTCGACGCCCTCGGCGACGAACTGGAAGAACCGTTCGGGATGGAGCCGAACGACCTGCCGCTGGACGCGATCTGCCGCGCGATCGAGATCGACCTGCGCACGGCGCTCGGCGACGACGACGTACCGCCGCCCCTCCAGGCGGTCGATTACACCCTCATGTAGCACGCACCTGAAGAGACGCTTATGCACCACGACGAACACGTTCAACACGACCGCATCCGCCTTCCCGCATTGCGCGAGCGAATCACCAGCGCCACCCATGCGGCCGAATGGATCAGGGACGGCATGACCGTCGGCATGAGCGGCTTCACCCGCGCCGGCGACGCCAAGGCGGTTCCGCTCGCCCTGGCCGAGCGCGCCCGCAGCGAGCCGCTGAAAATCACCCTGATCACCGGCGCCTCGCTGGGCAGCGACATCGACAAGACCCTGGCGGAGTCCGGCGTGCTGGCGCGCCGCATGCCCTTCCAGGCCGACCCGGCGCTGCGCGCCGCGATCAACCGCGGCGAGGTGATGTTCGTCGACCAGCACCTGTCCGAGACGGTGGAGCTGCTGCGCACGCGCCAGATCGCCCCGGTCGACGTGGCCGTGATCGAGGCGGTGGCCATCACGGAAACCGGCGCCATCGTCCCCACGACCTCGGTCGGCAACAGCGCCAGCTTCGCCATCCTGGCCGAGAAGGTGATCGTCGAGATCAACCTGAGCCAGTCGCCGGCGCTGGAAGGCCTGCACGACATCTTTATCCCGAAGCACCGCCCGCGCCGCGAGCCCATGCCGCTCATGAACGTGGACGACCGCATCGGCACGACGACCATCGACATCCCGCCCGAAAAGATCGTCGCCATCGTGATGACCGAGAAGAACGATAGCGCCTCGACCATCCTGCCGGCGGACGCGGAAACGGCGGCGATCGCCGGCCACCTGATCGGCTTCTTCAACGAAGAAATAGCGCAGGGGCGCCTGACCGAGCGCCTGATGCCGATCCAGGCCGGCATCGGCACCATCGCCAACGCCGTGGTGGGCGGCCTGATCGACGGACCGTTCAGGAACCTGAGCATGTACTCGGAGGTGCTGCAGGACTCGACCTTCGACCTGTTCGACGCGGGCAAGCTGGACTTCGCCTCGGGCTCCTCGATCACCCTGTCCGAGGCCAAGGCGCGCCAGGTGTTCGGCAATATCGAACGCTACAAGGACCGCCTGGTGCTGCGCCCCCAGGAAGTGAGCAACCATCCGGAAGTGATCCGGCGCCTGGGCATCATCGCCATCAACACGGCGCTCGAGTGCGACATCTACGGCAATGTGAACTCGACCCACGTGCAGGGCACGCACATGATGAACGGCATCGGCGGCTCGGGCGACTTCGCGCGCAACGCCTACCTGTCCGTGTTCGCGACCAAGTCGCTGGCCAAGGGCGGCAAGATCTCGAGCATCGTGCCGATGGTGGCGCACGTCGACCACAATGAGCACGACGTCGACATCATCGTCACCGAAGTGGGCCTGGCCGACCTGCGCGGCCTGGCGCCGCGCGAACGGGTGCAACGCATCATCGAGCACTGCGTGGCCGAGCCGTACCGGCAGATGCTGAAGGACTATGTGGAAGAGGCGAACCGGGGAGGGGGACAGACGCCGCACGTGCTGGAAAAAGCGTTCTCGTGGCATGTGCGCTACCGCGAGACCGGTTCGATGCTTTTGTAGGGTGGTCGGCTTCGCCGGCCGCGCGTTCAACCGGCCTATGGTTGAACGCGCCGTCATTTCATACGTGGTTTGAACGCGCGGACGGGGGACCCGTCCACCCTACCAATGCTTATTTTGCCGCGGTGCGCGCCTTGCCAAACGGATCCCCCGCCTTCCACTGCGGCGCCTTCGGCGAATCCGCCACCATGCGCCCCAGGTTCAGCGTGAACTGCGCCTGCTGCACCATGCCCGACAGATCCCAGCTCGGATCGTACTCATCCGACACCTGGTGATACTTGGCGCGGTAGGACGCCTGCTTCGCCTTGCTCGCCTCCACATCCTTCACCCAGCCATGCCCCGCGCCCACCGAGAACGCCGGCACGCCGGCCTTGGCGAAGCTGAAGTGGTCGCTGCGGAAGTAGCCGCCCGCCAGGTCGGGGCGCGACTCTGCAACCGTCAAGCCCATGCGCTTGGCCGTGGCGGCGGCCATCGCGCCCAGGTCGGTGCGCTCGCTGCCCGGGGTGCTCACGTCCTTGACCAGGCCGACGAAATTCAGGCTGTCCAGGTTCAGGTTGGCCACCGTCTTCTCGATCGGCCACAGCGGCTTGGCGGCATAGGCCGCGCTGCCCAGCAGGCCCTGCTCTTCGGCCGCCACCCACAGGAACATCTGGCTGCGCTTGGCCGGGTTGCGCACGGCTTCCTGGGCCATCGCCAGCAGCGCCGCAGTGCCCGAGGCGTTGTCGACGGCGCCGTTGAAGATGGTGTCGCCGTCAAGACCCTGCTTGCCCATGTGGTCCCAGTGGGCGCTGTAGATCACCACTTCGTCCTTGAGCTTGGGGTCGGTGCCCGGCACCACGCCGGCCACGTTGAACTCGTTCAGGGTGCGCACCTCGGCGCGCGCTTCGCCCTTCACCCGGGCGCCCAGCGGCACCGGCTTGAAGTTCTTGTCTTCGGCAGCCGCGCGCAGCTTGTCGAGGTCCTGGCCGCCGGCCGCGAACAGCTTGCGCGCGGTGGCGTCGGTCATCCAGCCCTGCAGGCCGGTGCCCAGCTTGCCCTCGGCCAGCTGGAAGCGCTCGGCATTGGCCCAGCTGTTCTGCACCACGCTCCAGCCGTAGGAGGCCGAGGCGTCGGTGTGGATCAGCAGGACGCCGGCCGCGCCCTGGCGCGCCGCTTCTTCCAGTTTGTAGGTCCAGCGGCCATAGTAGGTCAGGCCTTCGCCGTTGAAGCGTTTCGGCTCAAGGGCGGTCGGCTTCGGATCGTTCACCATCATCACCAGCACCTTGCCCTTCAGGTCCTGGCCCTTGAAGTCGTCCCAGCCTTCTTCCGGGGCGTTGATGCCGTAGCCGACGAAGACCAGCTCGGCGTCCAGGGTGTGGTCGGCCTGGGCGTCGCCCGGACCCCAGACCCAGTCGGGGCCGAACTGCAGTGCCAAGGCCTGGCCGCCGGCGGTGATGCCGAGGTTGCTCTTGGCCGGCAGCGAGCGCACGCCGGCGATCTTGACCGGCTGGCGGAAGCTGCCCTTGTTGGCAGGCTGCAGGCCGATCGCGGCGGACTGGGTTTCCAGATAGGTGACGGTCAGCTCGCCGCCGCGCTGGCCGGTGCCACGGCCTTCGACGGCGTCGGACGACAGGAAGGCGAGGTGGGCGCGCAGGGGCGCTTCCTTGACGGTAGCGGCTTGTGCCTTGCCTGCGGCGTGGGCCGGATAGGCCACTGCCAGGCTGGCTGCGAGAGCGGTGAAAGCAAGGGAGGAGACGATCTTGTACATGGAATCCTGCTGCAAGAGTTAAGGGGTTGGCACACCGGGGTGCGTCTTGCATTGTATGCCAAGCCATCAGTAAAACCGCAGCACGTCGGACGATATCGTCATGCCCGTTCCCGGCATGCGCTTCGGCGCACCCGGCGGCAGCAGGTGGGTGGGCAGGCCCGGAATGCGCTCCTCGACCACCACCGCCAGCAGGTCCTCGGGCTTGATGTCGAAGGTAAAGCGCAGCAGCGTGTCTTCCATCCCGTACAGCGACATCGACCAGATGGTCTCCTTGCTGCTGACCACGCGGCCATTGACGGTGGACGCCAGCGGCTTGGTGCCGGCCGCCCACAGCTCGATGTGCGGCGCCAGGTTCTTCGAGCGCAGCGTGAATTCGACCTGGCGCGGGCCGCCTCCCTTGCGCGGCCTGGGCATGCGCAGCAGGTAGCCTTCCGGATACGCGATGGCGTCTTCGCGCGGCGCGATCGCGAACCACTGGCGCGGGCTGTGCCAGCCGAAGACGTCCACGTGGACCGAGGGCTTCGCCAGGTTCGGGAACAGGCTCTTGCTCCAGCCGTCGAGCGGATCCGGCGGCAGCAGCCAGTAGGCGCGCCAGCTGTTCATGTCCTTGAAGTAGACCAGGCGCTCCGGCGCCAGAGCCGGCGTTTCGCTCGGCGCCGGCCGCGCCTCTTGCGTGGGCAGCGCCAGGCAGCCGGCGCAGGCCAGCGCCATCGCGGCCGCGACCCATCTCCCGACCGGCAGCAGCAGGAACAGGCTGGCGAAGCAGGCCAGCAGCACCGCGATCGCCAGCGACGGCAGGTAGTGTCCGCGCGGCGCCATGGCCGTCCAGCTGTCGCCCAGCGCCGGGACGAGCAGCAGCAGGGCCGGCAGCAGGCCGGCGGCCAACAGCGTCAGTTGGAGCAGCAGGTTCGGCATCGCCGGCAGCGCCATCCAGGCGCACAGCGCCGCCACCAGCGGCCAGGCCAGCAGGCAGGCCGTCTCCGGGGCGAGCAGCAGCGCGAGCACCAGCGCCGCCAGCAGCCAGGCCATGGTGCCCAGGAAGACCGGCGCCGCGCCCGCGAAGCGGCGTATCAGGTACAGGCCGGCGGCGAACAGGCAGCTGGCGACGATCGTGTAGGCCAGCGCCGGGCCGCTGTCCGGCAGCCGGGTCAGCGCGGCCAGCTCTGCGCGCTGCTCCCACAGCGCCATGCGGGCCGCCAGCAGCACCAGCGCCACCCCGAAGAAGCCTTGCACTAGCGGCGCCGCCGTCTCGCCGGACCGTGCCAGCGCTTGCTGGTAGCCGCGCACCACCATCAGGCCGGCCAGCGCCGCCAGTGTCCAGCACAGGATCGCGGAATGCTGCACCCGGCCCAGGCCCGGGACCGTGAACCAGGCGCGGGCGCCGTGCGCGCCGCGCGCAAGGTCCGCATCGCCGTAGTGGCGCGCCAGGCCCAGCATCGTCTCGCCCAGCCGCGCCGGCAGGGCGGTCTCCATGCGTTCGACGCTATCGAGCACGCGTTCGCCATCGAAGCCCTTGCCGGTATTCGCGAACAGCAAAGCCGGTGCGCCCAGCCGGCCGAGCGGCCCGATGCGCGGCGTTTCCGGCAGCAGCTTGTACAGGCCCGCCAGCAGCGACGACCCTTCCACGCCGGGCGCCGCATCCGGCAAGGCGCCAAGCACCGCGCCGCCGGCATTGCTCGCATCGAGCAGCGTCACGGGCCCGCCGCTGCCCATGCTGTCGAAACGCAGCGCCAGCCCCACCCGGCGCGCCAGTGGATGGCGCTCGGCGAAGCCTTGCGCCCCGAGGGCGCCGACCTCTTCGCCATCGGCGAACAGCATCACGATGTCGTTCGCCGGCGCCCGGCCCGCGGACAGGGCGCGCGCGGTCTCCAGCAAGGCCGCCACCGGCAGGGCCGAATGCGCCGCACCGAGCGTCGTCTTCCCGCTGTCGTAGTGGGTGGCCAGCAGCAGGGCAGGGCGGCTGTCCCGGCCAGGCGCGCTGCCGGGAATGCGCGCCACGACGTTATGGACCACGCCCACCGTATAGTGGGTGCCGCCCCAGTACTGGATGGTGGATTTCTGCACCGTCGTGCGCTGCACGCTGGCTTGCAAGCCCATGCCGCGCAGCTGCTTGACGATGTAGTCGCGCGCGGCGGCGTTCGCGGCCGTGGCGATCGGCCGCGGGGAAGCGGCCAGGCTCGCCATGTGGCGCTGCATGCGGATCGTATCGATGGCCGCGGGCGGCGCTGCGGGAATGTCCCGGGTGCGGGCCAGCCAGGCCAGCGCCAGGGCGATGCAGATGGCCGCGATGGCGGCCAGGCCGAGGGCGCGCGTGGGCGCCGCCGGTAGTCCAGCGGTAAGCATGATTCTCTCTCCATTGTTTGTCTTGTTGTGGGTGCTGCGGGCGTAATTCGGGAAGCGGCTCCTCCTGCGAGTCGAAAAAAAACCCGCCCTGCTGGCGTGCAGAGGCGGGCGAGGAAGGGATCGGTAAAGCGTTAGTCGAGGGTCCAGACGTAGGCGATCTGCGCCCACCCGGCTTCGGCCACGCCGTTGTTCATGGCCGGCTTGAACTGGCACAGGCTCAGGGCGTTCACCGCGGCGCGGTCCAGCGTGCGCGAGCCGCTCGACTTCTGGATGCGCGAATCCTGCACGCGGCCGTCGGCGCCGACCATCAGGGCCAGGGTCACGGTGCCGGTCTCGCCGTTGCGGGCGGCGCTGGTCGGGTAGGCCGGCTTGGCGCAACCGTCGGCGTCGGCCAGCACGGCGCTGCGCATCTCGCCGGTATTGCTGCTGCTGGGCGCCTGACTGGGCGGGGCTTCGGAGGCGGCAGGCAGCGCCGGCTCCGGCGTCGGCTGCGCTTCGGTGGTGGCCTGGACCGGTTCTTCGATCACCGGCGGCGGCACGTCGACTTCCACTTTCGGCACCACGATCGGCGGCTTGGCGACTTCCACCCGCGGCTTGGGCGGTTCCACCGGTGGCGTGGGCGGCGGAATATCCGGCTTGATCCACACCAGCGTGTCTTCCACCAGGGTGGGGATGCTGATCGCCTTCGAATTCATCACATTGACGACACCCATGGCCACCAGCACGTGCAGGCCGGCGACGAGGGCAAATTTCCCGGCCTTGCCGCCGGTCCCATCGTTGATTTGCGAGAAGTGCATGACGATCTCCTTATTGTTACGTCTGCGCATGGATCGCAGAACTTTTTGCTTCAGGAAAGATGCGTATCTAACAGTTGATGGAAATAATATATGCCAGACGCTAGCAATAAGTAAAGCGCTTTCTTGGTAATTTTGCTTCCATGTGTAAGTGTTCTTGGCGTAGAGGCGGGACAAAACGGGCACTCGCGTCCGTGACCGTTGTATGAAATAATCCTCTTGCAACCCGCATCCTTTCTGTCGTCTGGCACACATAGCTGCCAGATATTGGTAAGCGAATGTCAGCGGGTCCCAGAACAGGAGCGAAACAGTGGTGTCCGAACAGAAAAAACCTATCCGCGTGATGCTGGCCGACGACCATCCGATCGTCATGACCGGCTTCGCCATGTCGCTCGAAGCGGCCGGCATGCAGGTGGTAGGGCAGGCCAAGACCCCGAGCGAGGCGGTGGCGCTGTATGCCGCGCAGCAGCCCGACGTCGTCATCCTCGACATGCGCTTCGGGACCGAACTGACCGGCCTCGATGCGGCGCAGGGCATCCTGAAGGACGACCCGCGCGCGAAGATCATCTTCCTCAGCCAGTTTGACCAGGACAGCCTGATCAAGGAAACCTACCGCATGGGCGCACACGCCTTCGTGACCAAGGACTGCGACCCGTCCGACCTGGTCACCGCCGTGCGCCACGCCCACGATGGCAAGCTGTACTTCCTGCCGCAGATCGCCTCGCGCCTGGCCAGCATGGCGGTGCGCGGCGACGTGACGCCGCAATCCCAGCTCGACGAACGCGGCCTGGAGATCTTCAAGCTGATGGCCGAGGGCCTGACCAATGCGGAAATCGCCGAGAAGCTCGACCTGTCGACCAAGACCATCAGCAATATCAGCCAGTCGATCAAGGAAAAGCTGGGCGTGCACCGCCAGGCCAACATCACCCTGCTGGCCGTGAAGCACGGCCTGATCGAGCCCTGAACGACCATGTCCCTACTGCGGAACACGCGCGCGCTCCTGGTGTCGCTGAGCGCCCTTGCGCTGCTGGCCGGGCCCGCCCAGGCCGCCGCGGGGCAGGCGGCGGCGTCCAGGATCGACACGCCGCGTGACGACGAGGTCACGGGCTTCCGCTTCCAGATCCTCACCGGCGACGACAGCGAGGTCACGCGCCGCATCGCCGAAGACCTGTACAAGCGCCTGGTGCCGACCTTCGGCGCCTTCCGCACCGAGCTGGCCCAGCGCCGCCGCATGCTCTACGTGGCGATCGGCCCGACCGCGCTGCGCGACGCCCTGGCGCGCCGCTGCGACTGCGTGATCATCTCGGCCTTCACCTCGAGCCAGGTGTGGCGCGCGCTCACCGCCAAGGCGCCGCCCAACCGCAGTACCCTCTTGAGCGCCGTCTATGCCGAGCCGGCGCCGGCCGACCAGCTGCGCCTGGCGGCCCTGCTGTACGGGCGTCCGGTGCGGGTGGGCGCCATCCTGGGACGCGACACCGCTTTCCTGCGCACCGCCCTGGAAAACGAGGTCGAGGTGCAGCCCTTCGCCGCCGGCGATGACATCAACCACACGCTCAACGGCATGACCCGCGCCGAGGTGCTGCTGGCGCTGCCCGACGGCGACGTCTACAACCCGGAAAACGTGCGCAACATCCTGCTCTCGACCTACCGCCGCAAGCAGGGCGTGATCGGCTTCTCGGCCGACATGGTCAAGGTGGGCGCGCT
>Ga0209023_10004132_pt1 | contig 16758 bp, 19 predicted proteins | sample LakOneMetagenome_FD_187468 | JGI IMG/M metagenome (GOLD analysis project Ga0209023, IMG submission 187468) | Freshwater and sediment microbial communities from Lake Erie, Canada (SPAdes) (version 2) | ecosystem: Environmental > Aquatic > Freshwater > Lentic | place: Lake Erie, Canada... | reverse complement strand
GTTCATGTTCGACTGGGTGCCCGACCCGGTCTGCCAGACCACCAGCGGGAAGTGGTCGTTGAGCTTGCCCTCGATCACCTCATTGGCCGCGGCGATGATCGCGTCGGCCAGTTTCGGATCCAGCTTGCCCAGCGCCATGTTCGTCTCGGCGGCGGCGCGCTTGACGATGCCCAGGGCGCGCACGACCGGCAGGGGCTGTTTCTCCCAGCCGATCTTGAAGTTCCCCAGCGACCGTTGCGCCTGGGCGCCCCAGTAGCGGTCCGAGGCGACCTCGATCGGGCCGAAGGTGTCGGTTTCTGTGCGGAAGCTGCTCATGCGCGGACGAAGCTCTCAGGCGTGGCGGGAAGATGCCGGGGGGTGTAGCACGGGCAGGCGAGGGGACAAGGACGGGAGAGACTCATGGCGCTGACAGCATTGATTCTGGCGTCCCTGCTGGCGCTCCAGACCCCACCGGTCGAGGCGCCCGCCGCGGTCGCCAGAGAGGCCGCCAGAGCGACTCACGTCGTGATCCACACGGATCGCGGCGACATCGCCGTGACCCTCGACGCGGTCCACGCCCCGGTCACGACCTGCAACTTCCTGCGCTATGTCGAGGCGGGCCGCTACACCGACGCCCGCTTCTTCCGCACCGTGGTCAGTGCGACCAACGCCAATCCGCATCCCATCGATGTCATCCAGGCCGAGACGACCGGCGGCAGCGACGATCCCGGCTTCGGCTCCATCGGCCTGGAGCGGACCCGCGACACCGGCCTCCGCCATCTGGCCGGAACCCTCTCCATGGCCCGCGGCGGTCCCGACAGCGCGACCTCCAGCTTCTTCATCGTGACCCGGGACACGCCGGCGCTGGACTTCGGCGGCGGCCGCAACGCCGACGGCCAGGGCTTCGCCGCCTTCGGCCAAGTGACCGAAGGCCTCGACATCGCCCGCGCCATCCAGGCCTCGCCCGCCGCCGCCGAACAGCTTACGCCGCCGGTGAAGATCGCCTCTGTCGAGATGATCGGCGCGGCGCCCGCCGTGTGCCGTCACTGATGCTGAATGACGGCTGGATCGGGACCGGCAAGGTCCGGGCGCGCGAGACGGGGGAGGTGGTCGAGATCACCATCGACGGCCTGACCACCCAGGCGAAATACTACAAGCCGCTGGTCTATGAGTTCATGCGCAAGGAGTGGTCGTCCCGCCCCTCTTACGGCGACTATGTCGTCGAAATCCTCATGGAACATGTCGGGGACGCGCCCTGGATGGACCTCGACAACCTCGCCAAGGCCCTGCTGGACGCCATCAAGGGCTATCTGTTCCACGACGACAGTCAGGTCGCTCGTCTGCTGGTCGAACGCCGCGAGGGCGAGCGCGAGCGGATCACAATCCGGAGCTTTCCCCGCAAGGCCTAGGGGCGTCAGTCCTTGCCGTGACGGTCGAGAGCGACCCCCCGTCTGGGTGACGGGGTGGGCTCCGCAGACCGTTGGAGTCGATGCGGAGCCCTGCAGACCGTCGTGGGGCTTCGAGCTGCCAGCAAACAGTACCGATTGCCCAGCGCGATCCTATGGGGTCCATCGTACCACTACGGATCGGTTGACCCCTTTGTTCAGACACGGTCCGCCGCCCTGCGCCGCACGGTTGATCCGCGCAGATCCAGCCGCCTGTCCGAAGCCGGCTGCGGCGTGGAGAAAGCCGCCTGTCCGGATGCCGCGGCCGGACGCCCGCCGCGGCAAACCGAACAGGACCGGGTCAGCGGCGGCCGGCGGACTTCCCGAATGTCCGCAACGGGTCGACAGCAGCCTTCTGCGTCCAGCCTGAAAGCGGACCTTGTCGGTCCTGCCCGTGAGCAGGCGTTCCGGACTTCGGCTAGGGGGAAGCGGACTTTCGGGCTACTTGTTCAGTCGTCGAGCGGGATGAACCTCAGGTCCAGGTACCGCTGAATCCAATCCCTGAAGGACGGCGCTACCAGCGTGGTCTCGCCGGTTTCGTGGTCGAAGAACCAAACTGCAGAACTGGGGTTTGGCGGGGCGCCAACAAAGGCAAAAAGGTTGCCCATGCAATCGGAGGCAAAGGCGATCATGTCTTCCCGCAATCCCATCTCTCGCCAAGCTTGGGTAGATGAGATCATCTCGTCTGCCGAGAGAAAATCGGCCACATCGGCAAAATCGGCCTGCTCTTCACAGACGCTATGCAGAAGAGCGCCTGTCGGCCGTGGCAGGCCAATGCTGACGATCGCATCACGATAGTCAGCGGGCAAGCGGCCCGCGAGCTGTTCCTCCGCTCGCATCAAATCGGCAGCTAGCACGGGTTCCGGCGCGTATGCGGGATGAGACCATTTTGATGCAAAGTCGGCGAAGGCGTGCATGAAGCCTCAAAGCGTTACTGGCGTGGTCGCCGTTGCGTGGGTGGACGCTAACCCAGCTTACGAACGTCGCCTATGGGTCGAAACCAGTCAAAAACACCTGTCCGGAAAGCGGTCTTGCTGGATCGTAGTCCGGGTTTGATGGTGAAAGTCAGCGGCCACGCCATCGACGACGAAGACTGAGCCACATCGTCGGCAGAGCGATAACAAAAGCGGTCCCAACAGCCGCACTCCTCATCCACTCCGGCGCACCAACGCGATCCCCCGCCAATGCGCCAGGCGCTAGCAGGGAGACCAGCGCAAATCCGATGATCTCAATCCGCTTCAGGCGAGCGGGTTCCATGCCCCATATGCGTGCACGACTGCCCAAGGTCCGCAATGGGTCGACGTCGGCCAAAGGCGTCAGGCCCGGAAGCCGACATCGGCGCCAAGAGCGGAATATCGTCTTTTGGACAGGTTGGGCGTAACCGGACCCTTTCCGCGCATGCCCATCCACCTCCCTCTGAACGGTGATTATCCCGCCGTTCGCGTGCAGCGACGCTGCTGAGCAATGCCCTTGAGAAAGCCGCGCCGGACCAAGCCTGCACGGATCGCCGCCTGAACCTGCCGATCGTGGGCCTCCGCGCCGGACAGGCGACGCACCCAGCTCCTCAGCGGGATGAAATCCGTGGCGGTGTCGCGAACCATGTCGAGCGCAGCATTGGCGGCTTGGTCGCCCGTGCCGGTCGCCGGCGACGGCTGATCGACATCAGGGCCGAGGGCCTCGTTCAAGGCGTCGATCTGGGCGACGACCGCCGAGCAACGCTGCAGACCCGCCGCCGCATAGGGGGCGCGGCGCGCGGTGATCAGAACCTCTGGCACTTCCTGTCGCCGCAGGTTGAGATCGTCCAGTGGAGCTGTTGCCGCGTGGCCCACGCCATCGCCAAAAGTCTTTCCGCCCTGGGACGCTTGTTCCCGGTTCAGCTCTACGCCTGATAGGCCAGGCATGGAGGCGCAGGCCCCAAGGCCGGAAAGGCCTAAAGCCAGGATTGGCAGGGCGACGAGGGGACAGGCGAATTTCAAAGGACCATTCCAAGCGTAACTATAGCAGACACAGTGTTCTGATTGCAGGACAGTTCCGGCGGCCGCCTTGATCAGGCGCAAAGGAGGCCTGTCGAATGGCCGGGGGGGCGATGTTTGCTTCGGGTCGGACGAAGACATTGGCGCCGGGCCGGGAAGCGGGCCTTGGCAAGGGCTGTGCGGGGTCGAGAGCGGTCTTTGGCCTGCGGTCCGAAAACAGACCTTCGCCCGCCGCCCGTGGAGCAGACATCGCGAACTCCGGCCTGCGTCTTCACCCCGCCAGACGGCTTCACCCCGCCGGACGTCCGGCCGGCGCCTGCGGCGTGAACCTCAGCGTCGGCAGCAGGAACTGCATCGTCGCCCCGATCGAGACCTGCGGCTCGGACGCCGGCGTCAGGGCCTCGGCCGCCTCGCGTCGCCGGACGCAGGCGCGGGCCGCATTGGCCAGGGCGATGAAGTCCGGCGCTGTCGGCAGGCTCTCGAGGATACAGCCGTCGAAATACGGCCAGGTCGCATCGGCGCCGCAGCCGAACGAGGTGCGGTCGCGCCGCGCGGCGGTCAGGATCATCCGGTTCGGCGCCGCCAGACCGTCGACGAAGATCCCGGAATAACAGGCCGAAACCACCAGCACCGTCGGCCGGTCCTGACACCAGTTTCGCAAAAGCTGGGCCATCATCGTCGGGGCGATCTGCCGGTCCGGGCCGAACACCATCCCCCCGGGCGCGCCGTGCGAGGTGAAATAGACGAGGCAGCCGCGCGTCGCCCGCGCCGTCGTCGCCGCGATCGCGTCCAGCGCCTCGCGCGCCGTCGTGGGGTGGGCGACATCGGGCCGCAGGCTGGCGTCATACATGTCGGCGCGGCTGAAGCCGGCCTTCAGGAAGCCCGCGACCAGATCGCGGCGGGCGTTGTCGAAGGCCTGGATCGGTTCATCATGGGCGCGCCAGTCGCCGGCGACGATCACCGACGCCCACCCGGCGAACCGGCCCGGGGCGGAAGAGGGGGTCTGGGCGGCGCAGGACAGGGCGTCGCAGGGCAGGGCGTGCGCCAGCACCGCCAGGGTCAGGACCACGGTCAGGATACGCCGCACGCTCAAAGGCCCTGCTCCCCCGGGAAGGCTCGAACGGGGCCAGAGTATCGGCGTTATGGCGTCTGGAAAGCCCGGAACGCGGGGTTCACGGACTATTTTTTGCGGAACTGGTCCAGCGAGACCACTTTGGGCCCCGAGTCGTCGCCCTCGGGCGGGACGGTCGCGGGCCGGGTCGGCTCGGGCGTCATGGTGACGACCGGTTCAGGCACGGTCTCCGGCGCCTCGAACTGCAGCAGGAACTGCACGCTGGGGTCATAGAACCGGGTCACGGCGCCGTAGGGCACGGTCAGGACCTTGGGCATGCCGCCGAACTTCAGCATCACCGAGAACAGGTCGTGTTCGACGGCCAGGTCCCAGTACTGGTGTTGCAGGACGATGGTCATCTCGTCCGGATATTTGGCGATGACGTCGGGCGGCACGCTGACGCCGCGCCCGCGCGTCTTGAAGGTGATGTAGAAATGGTGCTCGCCGGGGATACCGCCCGGGCTGGCGGCGCGTTCGAGCGCAGATCGGATCACGCCGCGGAGCGCATCCTGCGCCAGCGCCTCATAATGCATCTCGTCGACCGGGGGGGTGTCTTCCGCCATCTGATCCTCAGCGTCTGTGACGTGTCTGATAACCGCGCAGCGCGCAGGACGAAAGCCGGCAAAAGGGTAAAGCGCCGGGGATTCTGTTGGCAGGCTCCCCGACAGGCCCCGCCCAGGGATCTGAACCCCTAGGACTTAAGATTCGAAATCAACCGAACCGCATTACGCGGCGAGGCGGACTTCTCCAGCGAAGTTATCGTTCGCAGTTAGAAAATGGCCCGATACGGTGGGCCAGGACGGGCAAAAGCAGTCTTCTTTACACGTCCGTCGATGCTAGTCGGCCCCGCAGCGCCCGCGATACCGGGAGCGATTGGTGGAGCCGCCGGGAATCGCACCCGGGTCCGGTCCGCTTATTACAAGCGCGTTTATCGCCATATCCGGAGCAAGCCCCGGCACGACCCATATAGGCGCAACCGCACGGGCTTCCAAGGGCGCTCGGGAAACGGGCCGGGGATCGGTGGTCCTCACGGATACCGCCCCATCCGCATTCGGCGTCCAGCGACGTGATCCCGTCCTTGAACGGTTCGGCTCGCCGGGGCCGGGTCGGTCGTCTTCAGGCGGGCGAGGTCCCTGATTCGCCGACCGGGGTCGCCGGAAGGGCGGACATATCGGCAGGTTGAAACGGGACGTATCAAGAGTTGTTTATAGCGACCGAAATGCAGAATTGCGCGCTCCGGGGCGCTCCGGGCCGCCGAAATTAGAACCTCGTTAGGCAATCTCCGCGCCTCTGGACCCGTTCTTCTCCACCGTTCGAGGTTCCTGATGTTCTTTGCCGCCCGCGCTCGCGCAAAAGAAACGGAGCTGCGCCACACCCGTGAACTGCAGGCGCTCGTCGCCGCCATGGACCGGTCCCAGGCCACGATCGAGTTCAAGCTGGACGGAACCATCCTGAAGGCCAACGCCAACTTCCTTGGCGCCCTCGGCTATACCGCCGCCGAGGTGGAGGGGCGACCCCACAGCATGTTCCTGCCGGCGGGCGAGGCGGATACCGCCGAATACCGGGAGTTCTGGCGCGAGCTGAACCGCGGCGAATTCGTCGCCCGCAAATTTCTGCGCATCGGCAAGGGCGGACGCGAGGTCTGGATCCAGGCCTCCTACAACCCGGTGCTGGATGAGGCCGGAAAACCCTACAAGGTCATCAAATTCGCCACCGACGTCACCGCCGTCGAGGTCGAGGCCGCGCGCAACGACGCCGCCCGGTCCGCCGCCGAAACGGAACAGAACGCCGTGGTCTCGGCCCTGGCCGACAGCCTCAGGGCCCTTGCCGACGGGAATCTGACCACCCGGATCCAGGCGACCTTCGAAGGCCGCTATCTGCAGATCAAGACCGATTTCAACGCCGCCGTCGACAGTCTGCGCACGGCGATGGGCGCCATTGCCGATGCGACCGGCGGCATCCGGGCCGGGTCCGACGAGATCGCCAACGCCTCCGACGACCTGTCGCGCCGCACCGAGCAGCAGGCCGCCAGCCTGGAGGAAACCGCAGCCGCTCTCGACGAGATCACCGCGACGGTGAAACGCAGCGCCGAGGGCGCCCGACAGGCCGCGACCACCGCCACGACCGCCAAGGCCGACGCCATGCGCTCGGGTGAGGTGATGCGCGACGCGGTCACGGCCATGGGCGAGATCGAACAGAGCTCGACCCAGATCACCCAGATCATCGGCGTCATCGACGAGATCGCCTTCCAGACCAATCTGCTGGCCCTCAACGCCGGGGTCGAGGCGGCGCGGGCCGGGGACGCGGGCCGCGGCTTCGCCGTCGTCGCCTCGGAGGTGCGGGCCCTGGCCCAGCGCTCCGCCGACGCGGCCAAGGAGATCAAGACCCTGATCGCGACCAGCAGCGCCCAGGTGCAGCGCGGCGTCAAGCTGGTCGGCGAGACCGGCGCGGCCCTCGACGGCATCGTCGTGCGCGTCGGCGAGATCGACACCCTGATCTCCGAAATGGCCTCCTCCTCCCAGGAGCAGTCCGTCGGGCTCAATCAGGTCAATACCGCCGTCAACCAGATGGATCAGGTCACCCAACAGAATGCCGCGATGGTCGAGGAGGCCACGGCCGCTGCGACCAGTCTGAAGACCGAGGCCAATCAGCTGGCCTCGCTGGTCGCGCGGTTCGAGACCGGGGCCCCCGGCGCCCACAGGGCGGCGCCCGCCAACACGGGTCGCCGTCCGGAACCCGCCCAGCCGACCCGTCACGCACCGGCGCGAAACCCGGTCGCCCAGGCCCAGAGCCGGATCGCCGCCTTCGCCCGTGGCGGGAGCGCCGCTCCCGCCCTGGCCAACGACGGCTGGGAGGAGTTCTGACCCCACGCGGTTCCCGGCCCGGCGCGCGCAGGCTCAGCCGCGCGGCCAGTCCGGAGTCTGGTTTCTGAACCAGGTCAGCTGCCGCTTGGCGTAGTTCCGCGTCGCCTGCCGCACCGCCTCCATGGCGGCGTCGATCGGCATCTCGCCGGCCAGATGGGCGGCGAACTCGCGTACGCCCACGGCCTTCATGGCCGGCAGGACCGGATCCAGCCCGCGCGCCGTCAGGGCCCGGACCTCGTCCAGCGCCCCCTGTTCGACCATGGTCGCCACCCGCGCGTCGCAGTTGGCGTAGAGCGCCGCCCGGTCCGGCTCGACGACCAGCCGCTCATAGGTCCGGGGCTGCAGCAGCGGGCGGGTCTCGGCCTGCCAGTCCGACAGGGACTTGTCCGTCGCCCGCGCCACGGCCCAGGCCCGGGTCAGCCTCTGCCGGTCGCCCGGCGCGATGGCCGCCGCCGCCGGCGGATCGAAGGCCGTCAGCCTCAGCCGGAACGCCGCCTCGCCCTCGGTGTCATAGAGGGCGCCGGCCTCCTCGCGCGCGGCGATCGGCACCTCCGGAATATCGGCCAGTCCCTTGGTCAGGGCGGTGAAGTAAAGCCCCGTGCCGCCGACGATCAACGCCGGCCGTCCCGCGTCGCCCAGCATCTCCAGCAAGGGCATGATGGCCCGTGTCCAGCGTCCCACGGACCAGGCGTCGGCGGCGTCGGCGACGCCGTACAACTGGTGCTCGACCCGAATCTCGTCCTCGCCCGACGGCCGGGCGCTCAACACGCGCAGGTCGGCGTAAAGCTGCTGGCTGTCGGCGTTGACGATGACGGCGCCCGTGCGTTCGGCCCGCTCCAGCGCCAGCTTCGACTTGCCCGAGGCGGTCGGCCCGGCGATCAGGGTTATCAGGGGTCGTGACAAAGGAATGCTCGCAGCGGGCGCCTCCGGGCGATAGAAGCAGCCGTCTTCGCCTGCAAGCTTGAGAACAAGCCTTTGATCGACCGCGCTTCCCTTATCTCCGTCCTCGACGCCATCCTCGACCCGAAGTCGGGGCAGGGGCTGGTCGCTTCCGGTCTGGTGAAAGGCCTCACCGTCGCCGGGGACCGCGCCGGTTTCGCGCTGGAGGTCGCCCGCGCCGACGTCGCCCTCTACGGCCCGGTTCGTGACGCGGCCGAGGCGGCCCTGAAGGCCATGCCCGGCATGGCCCGCGTCTCCGTCATCCTGACGACCGAGGCGGCCCCCGCATCCGCGCCGAAACGCACCGCCGGCCTGTCGTCGGCCGCCGTCGATCAGACGCGGGCGAAGGCCCCGGTCCCGACCGACCGTCCGGCCCACGTCCGCCGGGTCCTGGCCATCGCGAGCGGCAAGGGCGGCGTCGGCAAGTCGACCGTCGCCGTCAATCTCGCCGCCGCCCTGTCCGCACGTGGCCTGTCGGTCGGCATCCTCGACGCCGACGTCTACGGCCCGTCGCTGCCGACCATGCTCGGCCTCTCGGGCAAGCCCGGCTATGAGGACGGCGCCATCGTCCCGCACGAGGCGTTCGGCCTCAAGGCCATGTCGGTCGGCCTGCTGACGGGCGCCGGCGACGCCATGGTCTGGCGCGGCCCCATGGCCTCCCAGGCCCTGACCCAGATGCTGACCCAGACCCGCTGGGGAACCGGGGCCGCGCCGCTCGACGTCCTCGTCGTCGACCTCCCGCCAGGCACCGGCGACGTCCAGCTGACCCTGATCCAGAAGACGCCCCTCGACGGCGCCGTCATCGTCTCCACCCCCCAGGAAGTCGCCCTCGCCGACGCCCGCCGCGCCCACGCCCTGTTCCAGAAGGTCAACGTCCCGACCGTGGGCCTGATCGAGAACATGTCCGGCGACATCTTCGGGCGGGGCGGGGCGGAGGCCGAGGCCGGACGGCTGAACGTCCCGTATCTCGGCGACCTGCCTTTGACGGCCGCCGTCCGCGAAGGCGGAGACGCGGGGCGGCCTGTCGTTATCGCCGATCCGAACGGGGAGATTGCCAAACGCTTCGCCGGGTTTGCGGAAGCCGTTGCGACGGCCTTGCAGATCTGACCTCTCTCCGGCGAGAAGGCGGAGCGGTAACGCGACCGTGAGTTGAGAAATTTCTGTTCCTGCAGAGGCTGTGCAAAGCGGATTGTCCGCTTGGAGGCTGTTCATGATCAAGAAAACCGTTCTCATCGCCCTGATGGCCGCGTCGTCCATCCTGTCGGTGCCGCAGATCGCCAACGCCGAAGACGACCCCAACGCGCCGCCCTGCAATCTCGGCTGCGTCTTCATCTGGAACTTCGATTCCTACGGCAATCCGACCGGCGGCCACTGGGAATGCAACGCCCCCTCGGCCGACTGCGTCGGCAACTAGAACGACCTCGACGGCCCTGACCCCCCGTGGGTGAGGGCCGTCACATCTGTGGAAATCGGAAGGTTTCCCCCTCCGGGACCGGGAAATTTTCCCGGACGGGTTTTCAAACGCAACCCTAACCGCCACCTTGTCGGTTCCATACCACGAGGATCTCCCATGAGCGTCGACGCCCTGTTCCGGCCTTTCCAGGTCAAGTCCCTGAAATTGCCGAACCGCATCGTCATGGCGCCCATGACCCGGTCCTTCTCGCCGAACGGCATCCCGACCTCCGACGTCGCCGCCTACTATCGTCGTCGCGCCGAGGGCGGGGTGGGTCTGATCGTCACCGAGGGCACAGTCGTCGAACGCCCCGCCGCCCGCAACGACGCCGCCGTCCCCGTCTTCCACGGCGAGGCCCTGCCCGAGTGGAAAAAGGTCGTCGATGAGGTCCACGCCGCCGGCGGCCTGATCGCGCCGCAGATCTGGCACGTCGGCTCGGCCAGGGGCCAGGGCGCCGAATGGGAGCCGCTGGGCAAGGTCGACAGCCCCTCGGGCATGGTCTCGCCCGGCAAGCAGAAGTACGAGCCGATGACCGAAGAGGACGTCGCCGACACCATTTCCGCGTTCGGAAAGTCGGCCCGGGCAGCGAAGGAGATCGGTTTCGACGCCGTCGAGATCCATGGCGCCCACGGCTATCTGATCGACCAGTTCTTCTGGGGCGGCGTCAACGCCCGCTCTGACCGCTACGGCGGCTCGACCATCGCCGAGCGCAACCGCTTCGGCGCCGAGGTCGTCAAGGCCGTGCGCGAGGGCGTGGGCGAGGACATGGCCGTCATCCTGCGTCTGTCGCAGTGGAAGCAGCAGGACTTCACCGCCCGCATCGCCGAGACGCCCGACGCCATGACCGAGTGGCTGGCGCCCCTGTCCGAGGCCGGCGTGGACATCTTCCACTGCTCGCAACGGCGCTTCTGGGAGCCCGAGTTCGAGGGGTCGGACCTCAATTTCGCGGGCTGGGCCAAAAAGCTGACCGGCAAGCCGACCATCTCCGTCGGCTCGGTCGGCCTCGACGGCGAGTTCATCGCAGCCTTCGGCGGGGAGGGGTCGAAACCCGCCTCGCTGGACGGCCTGATCGAACGCATGGAGCGGGACGAGTTCGACCTCGTCGCCGTCGGCCGCGCCCTGCTGGCCGACCCGCAATGGGTCGAGAAGATCCGCGACGGCCGCACCGCCGAACTCCAGAATTTCGAACGCCAGAACCTGGGCGTTCTTTACTGAGGGCCGTGCGCGTTGCGGAGTGAAAAGTGCTAGTGAGCGAGCCGTGAGCGGTCGTGTTCGGTTCGGACCTGATCTTCGCTCACCCCTTGCTCACTAGCACGCCTCACCCGAGCCAACCGCGATGCTCCTCGCCATCCTGATCACCACAGCCTGGCTCAGCCTGATCATCGGGCTGCGCTATCTGCTGATCGCGGGCGGCGTCTGGTGGGCGCTGTGGGGCAGGGCGACATCCCCGGGCGCCCCGCTCAACCGCGACAAACCCTCCGGCAAGCTGATCGCCCACGAGATCCGCTACTCCCTGCTGTCGACGCCGATCTACGCCCTCCCGGCGGCCATCGCGCTCGAGGCGTGGAAGGCGGGCGGCACGAAGCTGTATCTCGATCCCGGCGCCTGGCCGCTGTGGTGGCTGCCCGTCAGCTTCGTCGGGCTGCTCGTCGTGCAGGACACCCACTACTACTGGACCCACAGACTGCTTCACCGGCGCGAGGTCTTCGCCTTCGCCCACGCCGCCCACCATCGCTCGCGCGAGCCCAGCCCCTTCGCCAGCTTCGCCTTCGATCCGGTCGAGGCCGTCCTGACCGCCTGGCTCCTGCCGGCGCTGGCCTTCCTGATCCCGCTGAACATCGGGATGCTGGCCGTGCTGCTGACGGTCATGACGATCACGGCGGTGATGAACCATGCGGGCCGCGAGCTCTGGCCCGAGCCCTGGGTCCGCTCAGGCCCCGGCGCCCAGCTGATCACCGCCACCCACCACAGCCGCCACCACACCCATATGAAGACCAACTACGGCCTGTATTTCCGCGTCTGGGACCGGCTGATGAAGACCGACGGCATGCCGGAGAGGGGGCGTAGGGAATAGGGTGTCGGGTGTGTCGAAGCGGGTCTTCCTACACCCCACACCCCAGCCCCCACACCCTAGATCGGCTCCACCACCACCGCCGTCCCATAGGCCAGCACCTCGGTGATCCCGTCCATGATCTCGTTGGCGTCGTAGCGCATGGCGATGATGGCGTTGGCGCCCTGCGCCGCCGCATGGGCGACCAGTTCGTCATAGGCCTCCTGCCGCGCCATCTCGGCCAGTTTGACATAGGCGCCGACCTTGCCGCCGAAGATCGACTGGACCCCGCCGACCCAGTTGCTGATGGCGTTGCGCGACCGCACGGTGATGCCGCGGGTCATGCCGATGTGGCGCACGATCCGGTAGCCGGCCAGGTCGTTGGTGGTGGTGACGATCATCGCAGGTCCTCCGGTTTCACAGACGTTCCAGCACCCGGAAGGCGAAAGCGTGGTCGTCCTTTTCGCCGGCCGGATGGGCCTCGTTCGAGATCTCGCGCCAGCCGCCCTCGTCGAAGGCCGGGAACCAGGCGTCGCCCTCGGGCTCGGCCTCGACCTCGGTGATATAGAGCCGTTTCGCCTTGGGCAGGGTGGCCTCGAAGATGGCCGTGCCGCCGATCACGCAGACCTCGCCGACACCGTCGTCGACCGCCGTCTCGCGCGCGATGTCGATGGCCTCGTCCAGGCTGGCGCAGACCACGGCGCCGCGCGCCTTGCCCCGCTCCTCGTAGGACAGGTCCCGGCTCAGAACCAGGTTCAGCCGGCCGGGCAGGGGCTTCAGCGGCAGGCTCTCCCAGGTCGTGCGGCCCATGATGCAGGGCTTGCCCATGGTGATGGTCTTGAACGACTGCAGGTCCGACCGCAGCTTCCACGGCAGGTCGCCGTCGCGGCCGATGACGCCGTTCCGGCCCCTTGCGACGATGAGGGCGATTTCGGGGATCAGCACTGGCGGCTCCGGTCTGCGGCCGGGACAATCGCCCCGGCCTTCCCGACCTGCTTAGGCGTCCGGGTCCAGCACTTTCAAGCGAAACAGCAGCGCGCCCAGCACCGCCCCGACCGCCGGAGCGACGATAAACAGCCACAGCTGGCCCAGGGCCTGACCCCCGGCCAGAACCGCCGGACCGAGGCTGCGCGCCGGATTGACCGAGACGCCCGTCACCTGGATGCCGACGATATGGATCACCGCCAGGGTGATGCCGATGGCCACGCCCGCGAACGGCCCGTGCCCCTTGTCGCCGCTGACGCCCAGGATCACGACCACGAAGACGGCGGTCATCACCCCCTCGAAGATCAGGGCCGCGGTCATCGAATATTCGCCCAGATAGCCGGGGCCCCAGCCGTTCTGGCCCAGGTTGGCCGTGCCGGTCTTGGCGATCAGCGACAGCAGGAAGGCCCCGATCAGGGCGCCCGCGAACTGGGCGACCCAGTAGACCAGCATGTCCTTCGCCGACATCCGCCCGGCGACGAAGGCCGCCAGAGAGACCGCCGGATTGACGTGGCACCCCGACACCGGCCCGATGCCATAGGCCATGGCCACGATGGCGAAACCGAAGGCCAGCGACACCGCCAGCTGGTCGAACGGCGCGGGGCCCAGCACGGCCGCCCCGCACCCGAACAGGACCAGCACCATCGTCCCGACCAGTTCGGCCGAAAATTTCTTCACCATGACGCCCTCCCAAGGCTCCCGTCCGTCTGATCCGGACGCCGGAAGGATGCGCCGGATTCTATGGTCAAGCTATAGCGGATACCGACGGTTTGCGAGGGTTCGGGGCCCCGCCCCCTGACAGCGAAGCGGCGTTCAGACCGTCGGCTCCAGCCACCTCAGCCATTTGCGCCGCATCGCCTCTTCCAGATCGATCCCGACCCGGTCGCAGTAGATCAGCAGCATGCCGAGGACATCGGCAGCCTCGTCGGCCAACGCTTTTGGATCGGCGGCGCCTCGCGCACGGCTGCTGATCCGCAGATGCTCGGCGGTCAGTTCGCCGAGCTCCTCCTGCAGCTTCAGAATGGCCCAGTCGCCGGAGCGGTCGATCCCGTGCTCGGCGGCGTACATATCGGAGATACGGGCGACGGAGGCGGAGAGGTCAGAGAGGTTCATTTTGCGTCCCACCAGCGGACATAGAGCTCCGAAAGGCGGGGCTGCGGATTCCAGAAGTCATCGACGTGATTTGCGGGAGCGAGCAGTGTCGCCAGGTTCGGCCAAGTGAAAGCGACGGTCTCTCCGAACGCCGCTTTTGCATCGGCTTCGGGAATTTGCCCGCTCAGAACGGCGTCCGCCAGTCCATCCAGGAAGGCAAACACCCTTCTCATCCGAGGCCTCAAGGCCGCTGTCTCCTCGTCGTAAGGATCGAAGTTGACGCTGCTCAGACTCTTGCGCACATCCGCCAACGGACCGTTCCATTCCGCGATGTAGTCAGCAAGGCTGGTTTGTCTGACGTCACCAACAGGTTTGCCACGCCTGTCTTCGGAAAACTTTATGACTGAGCTGTCCTTTTCATAATCGCGGATCGCTCGCCTGACCTGGTTGCAGGCAGGTCCCAAGGCAGCCAGCAGGTTCTTGTCGCTTCTGTCGGCTGGGTACGTCAGCGGAGCTACACCCAACAGATCCGTCGGCAGGTGCATGGCGAGCCCGCGCGGCTGAACAATGAAACAACGCCCCGGTTCGAGCGCACCGATGAACAGACCTAGCTCGAAGATGACGTTGTCCCGGGGGACTCTCGTGGCCTCGCCTCGCATGACGACCTCATCGTCGGGCGTGAAAATGAAGATCGCCAGCTCTGACCTGCGCGTCCGCATATACAGATCGGTCAGAGCCATCATGCTCGGCTTGAAAACGCCTTGCGTCCAAACCGTACTTTCACAGTCGAACTCAAGCAGTTCCTGAACCGTGTGAGCGATATCCAGGCCCTCGACGGAGGAACCTATAAAAACCGATGGCTTGCGGCTCACTTCGACACTTTTGCCGGAATATGCGGCCAGGGATCATAGCCGACGAAGCGATAGTCGCTCATCTCATGCGAGTAGAGATCGGGACGTTTCGTCATCTCAAGCGCAGGGAAAGACCTGGGCTGCCGCGTAATCTGCAACTTCGATTGCTCGATGTGGTCGAGATAGATGTGGGCGTCTCCCACGCTCCATACGAAATCACCGACAGCCAGTCCGACCTGATCCGCAATCATATGCGTCAGCAACGCATACGAGGCGATGTTGAAGGGCACGCCGAGGAAGACGTCGGCCGAGCGCTGGTACAGCTGGCAGCTCAGTTTCCCGTCGGCGACGAAGAACTGGAACAGGCAGTGGCAGGGCGGCAAGGCCATGTCCTCGATGTCGGCCGGATTCCACGCCGAGACGATATGCCGGCGGCCGTTGGGATTGGTTTTCAGCCCCTCGACCAGGCGCGCGATCTGGTCGATCGACTCGCCGTTCGGGGCCGCCCAGGACCGCCACTGCTTGCCATAGACCGGCCCGAGCTCGCCCTCGGCGTCGGCCCATTCATTCCAGATCGAACAGCCGTTCTCCTGCAGCCAGCGCACATTGGTCTCGCCGCGCAGGAACCACAGCAGCTCGACGATGATCGACTTCAGATGCAGCTTCTTGGTCGTCAGCAGGGGAAAGCCCTTCGACAGATCGAAGCGGATCTGCCGCCCGAACACGCCCAGCGTGCCCGTGCCGGTCCGATCCCCGCGCTCGACCCCGTTGTCCAGGATGTCGCGCAGCAGGTTCAGATACTGCCATTCCGGATGGTCCGCGGGCGCGGATTCGGTGCGGAGATCAGCGGGGGCGAAGGCAACGGTCATGCGGGACAGGATGCCCGTGATTCGGCCTCCCGTCAGTCCGCCGATTCGTTTGCCCACAACCTGATAACCCTCTCCCGCCGGGAGAGGGCTTGAGCCTCCGGGAGCGAAGCGATCGGTCAGGCGAAAGGGTGCGGGGCTGGCGGCGAAAGTCGGACACGCCAACCCCTCACCCGGTCGCGCCAGAACGACGGCTGTCGCCGCCTTGCGCGCCCTCCCTCTCCCGCCGGGAGAGGGACACAAAGGCCACGTCCGCTTCTGACGAACCGCCGTTCTATGATCCGTCTCATGGAAAACTGGCGCTTCGACCCCGAAACCCGCACGCCCGGAGAGGGCAATGTCTGGGACCATGCCCGGCGCGAATATCTGTCCGGCGTGACCGCGATGACCATCTGCCAGCGCTACGGCATGTCGCTGCGGTCCTTCCGGCTGCGCGCCCGGGTCGAGCGGTGGCGGAGGATCGATCGCGACGACTGCGCCTATGAGCCCGAGGCCGACGAATATCATCCCGACGACGATGTCGGCTTTGCGGATCTGGCCGAGCAGGTCTTCCTCAACATCCGCCGCGCCATCGGGTCGCGCCGTGCGGCCGAGGCCGCGTCCTGGATGCGGCTGTTCGACAAGCTGGCCGAGCGCGGCCGCAGCGAGGTCATGGCCGACCTCCCGGACTTCCCCATGCCGGAACCCGAGCCCGACAGCGTGCACGAGCCCCTGCGTCTGACCACGATCGACGAGACGGAAAATTCAAGCGATTCCAGTCGTTTGCGGGGTGATCCGGACTCCGCTTATGAGGCTTTGCACCTTTTGCACCCTGTTTTTTCCGAGTGCAAAACCCCGCCGGATCCGACGGCGGACCCCGCCGCAGAGCCGGACTCCGAAGGCGCCCCGGTCGAGCCTTTCGATTCCTCGGAATCGTTCGAAGATATCCAGCGCAAGGTCCTGCTTTTGTTGCGATCCCGGCGTCTTGAGCACGGCATCGGCGTCGCTGACATCGATGAGCAGCTGAAGGGGCTGGGCTCGGGGCCCGACACGTCCCCATTCACCGCTCATCCCGGCGACAGCCGGGATCCGGATCACAAGTCGAGCGCCTGACGTGCGAGCCGATCCGGGGGCCTTGCGGCCGCGTCCATGTCTGGATCTGGAAGATCGGA
>Ga0209023_10004130_pt1 | contig 16764 bp, 14 predicted proteins | sample LakOneMetagenome_FD_187468 | JGI IMG/M metagenome (GOLD analysis project Ga0209023, IMG submission 187468) | Freshwater and sediment microbial communities from Lake Erie, Canada (SPAdes) (version 2) | ecosystem: Environmental > Aquatic > Freshwater > Lentic | place: Lake Erie, Canada... | reverse complement strand
GCAGCACCGGCACAGCCTCGGCTTCGCCTTCGCGCAGGCGACCGTCGCCATCGACATCGACGACATTGACCGCCACGCCGCCGCGATGAAGCCCGACTGCCGTCAGCGCCAGCGTATTGGCCTGCACATCAGCCGCGCGCAGCTGCAGGCCGATGGCGGCGAGCGTCAGCGCGTCCGTGCCGCTGTTGCAGGCCACGCAATAGGCCTGGCCGCAGAAGTCGGCCCATTCCTCCTCGAAGGCTGCCACTTCACGCCCGCGCAAAAACCAGCCGCTGTCGAGCACGCGCGCGACGGCGCGGTCGATCTCGCCCCGGATTGGCGCGTGAATGCGCGTGAGATCGTTGAGCGGCAGAAGGTCAGGCATGACGGCACACCAGCATGCCCGGCGGCGGCTCCTCGTGCGTCTCCACCACGAAATCGCCGAGCGCATTTTCGGCGATCCAGCGCAGGCCGGTCTCGCCACGAAACTCGTCGATCTTCCAGAGATGGCTGTTGTAGAGCACCATCGTGCCACCCACCGCAAGACGCGGCTTCAGCACGGGCCACAGGGCGCGCCAGGTCGCCTCGTCATTGCCGTGCAGGTCGACGACGATGAAGTCGAACGCCCGCGTCTCGCCCTGGAGATGCGCGAGCGCGTCGTTGCGCACGATCTCGACGCCCAGCCCGTCGAGGTTCTGCGCAGCGCCGCGATCCTCGCGGTCGATTGTCGTCAGCAGCAGGCCACGGCAGGCGAGAATGGCCGAGAGATGCCCGCGCGATGTGCCGATCTCCAGCGCCGGCCGCCCGGCATGGCGCGCCGCAAGCTCGCCGATCCGCACCGCGCATTCCGGATGCATCGACCATCCGGGCCGCCCCCACGGTCCGTAGTTCCGCAGCCACGCGAAACGTTGCTCGACCGGCAGCTCGGGCGCGCTGAAGATCACGCCCTCGCTGGCAAGCCGCACAAAATGCGGATTTTCCCGGCGAAACGCATGACCGAAATGATAGCCCCACACCTTCTCGGCCGGGCCGCGAAGGCCGTAGTCGATATGATCCTCGAAGGCGCGGCCGAACGGAAATTCCGAGAGTGGAATGATCTCCGGCGCGAGGTTGCCGAAGGCCGCCGCGACGACGCCTTGCTCGTCCATTTGCACGCATCCGTCATGTCCGGGCGCGAGCGGCTGGCGCGCGAGCACCGTGCAGATCTCGTCCATGTAGCGCAGCCCCGGCGGCAGCGAGATCAGGCCGGAGTAGAGCCGCCGGTCGAGATCGACCTGATCGACATAGGCGCCGTACATGCCCTCGGCTGGCCAACGGTCGTCCTGCGACACGCGCAGTGGATCCGTCCCGCCCAGCCATGCCGCGAACCAGTCGGGCGCGGCCGTCACGACCATGTCGCCATCGAGAATCCATTCCGGCGCATCGGGCCGCACGCGCTCCGGAAACCACTTCCACCAATAGCCGAAGCGATCCGGCGGGCATCCCGCGGCCATGAGCCGCGAGGCGAGCGCCGCGTTGTCGCGCGGCCCGACCGGCATCCAGTCGACCGGCTGCGCCGCCCAGGACAGGATATGCCGCACGCGCTGCGCCGGCAGGCCGGCAGTGCACAGGCAATAATCGACGCTGTCGCCGAACAGACGGGTCGCCTGCGCAATCGCGGCGCGCGTGACCGGATCATCCAGCCCGTCGCCCTTGATCCAGCGGATGACGGGCTTTTTGCCTTGCGCAAAGGGGCGTGCGGCTGAGGGCGCCGCGAACAGTTCAGATACCAACGCGTCGCCCTCTGCCTCAGCCAGAACCCATTGCAAACGCTAGTATAGATCGTCTGCGCAATGTCCAGCCTGTTGCGGGGCTGTCGGCGGTCAGGGAAGGCCTTCGATGCTCGCCGGTGGTAGAGAGCCATTCGCCAGCGTGGATCGTGACTATTGAGGTTGTGTCGAGCGAAAGCTCCGCGACGGCTGCTAGCGCGTCAGCGTGGCGCGGATTCCGAAAGTCACGGCATGTCCGCTCTCGTTCGTGAAGGTCGCGCAGAGCTGGTCGAGCCCCATCGGCCCCCGGACCCGCTCGACCTCCTTGAACGTCCCGACGCCGGGGCAGGGCGCGTTGAGCGGGCAACGAAAAACCGCCTCAGGTTTCGGCGGAGCCGTCACGCGCACCAGACATTCCACCGCCGCGACGGCGCGGTCGCTCGGGATCGGCGGGCAGGTCATGCCGTCCTGTTTCGGGTCGAGATGGCCTGCGGGGATGGTGAATTTTGGAGTGTCGGCGAGCTCTCCGAACGGGCCCTGGCATTCGAGATTGTCGGCGGCGAGAGCGCAATTCGCTGCAAAGACTAGTGCTGGAACAGTTAGCAGCAATCGCATCTCGCCGGCCTCAATTTCTCTAAATGAGCAGCCACTCGTGACTGACGGTCGGCAGGAAATGCACGACCTCGCCGGAATCCCATGTGGGGCGGGGGCGCTCTGCGCCCGCGCGGCGCTACCGGTCGCCGCGGCGGCGGCGAGGGCGGCGGAGCGCTGGAGGACTTCGCTGCGTGTGGGCACGGGTTTCCTCAGCCTGATCTTCCCATTTCGGGCTTCTTGCGGCGGTCAAGCTGCAAGAAGATCAGCCTGCTTGCAAGAGCGCTCTGGCATGGCGAGCGGCGCTCATCGCGTTGCGAAACTATGAGCCCGACGATGTGCAGCGAGCGACAACGCAGTCTAGGGCCGCACTTGGTTGTTCGGCGGTTGCGATAGAGTTCTGGCGACACGGAAACCAAGGTCGTCGCTGAGATTCGCGAAGGCGTTCTTGAAGCGATAGGCCGAGCGCAAGTCTACGCCGAATGTGTACCAGGAGCCGCCGCGAGCCAGACCGTTGGGGCAATCCTTTTCGAGGTGCGGGGTTCCATCGACAGGCGTCTTGCCTTCCGCGAAACAATCCTCGACCCATTGAAAGACATTGCCGGCCATATCGAACAATTGAAAATCGTTTTTCTTGAACTTGCCGACGGGCGAGGTCTTTTGGCCGTCCCAGACGCTGCCGCAGTCGCGACGGCAGTTGGCGTTGAGAACCCCGATCTCGCGCCCCCAAGGATAGGCCGTCTTCGGCGAGCGACCGCCCCGCGCCGCATATTCCCACTCCGCCTCCGTGAGCAGGCGGTATTCCTTCCCGGTCATCGTCGATAGCCAATTTGCATATTGCTTCGCTTCGAACCAATTGACGTTGACGATGGGCCTTGCGTTCTCCCCCGGGGGCGGGGGTTTTCCGTCGTCCCATTGGTCGCCTCGCGGCGCCGGGCAACCTCCTACGGCTGCGCACGCTTTGTACTCCGCAATCGTCACGGGAAACTGGCCTACGGCAAACGGTCGGCCGATCGTCACTTCGCGTTCGGCCTCCGAATCCTCTCTGTCGGGCTCATCTGCAGGGGAGCCCATCAGAAATTTGCCTGCGGGAATGACGATCATCTTCGGACAATTGGCGCATTCTTGAAATTTTCCGAGTGGCGCCAGCGCTTGTTCAGCCTGCGCCGAGAGAACCCGGGGGCGGACCATATTCATCATGTAAGGCCGCCCAAATACAAACCAGTTGTATTGATCGAGGACGACGGAACGCACGTCTGGATGCTGGCTATAGCCTGCAGCGATCAGAATGACGTTCAACAGCGCAATTCCGTAATACCAACGCCTCTTCGACCTTTTCCTCAGATTGATGCTGGCCTGGATAAACTGCTTGTCCTCGCGCCTCAGATCCGCGCCTCGCCGCTCGAGCCAGCTCGTCGCGTCGTACAGCGATTTTCCCATCAGCAGCGCTTCGGTCTTGGCGTTGCCTTCAGCGGCTTTCCAGCCTTGCAGAGACGATTCAAAGCTGCTGCGCCAAACCAGAAATTCGCGCGCTGACGCTATCCATTCGCGCAGCGTATCCCACCCACGGAAGATGGCTTCATGCGCGACTTCCGCCTGGCTTTCGCCGTTTGCCGCGTTAGAAATGACAAGCAGCCGATTGGGGTGATCGGCGAGTTCGCTGGCGAGTTTCCATTCCTCGTCCGAGAATTCGGACCGAAGCGCTCGGCGCCGCGTCGGCTCGCTGTCTTCCCTGACATTCGCCAACTTGATCGTGAATATGCGCTGCAGCGATGTTTCCGAACTCGCATGTTTTGCGAGAAACGCGTTGGCGCGGCTGACCAGAACTCCACTTAGATCGAATGCGGCGCTCGGCAGGCGCAGCACGCCGTCGCCGCGCGCAACCATCCGTGACCACATGTCGTCCAGCATGTAGGACAGCAAAGGCAGCGCGCCCGACTCGCGCGTGGATTGCTCGAACACGCGGTGCGTGATGAAGGCGGCGTCGTTCTCATGCTCGAAACGGGCGCCAAGCAATGCGACCGGGCTCGACACGACCTTGTGTAGTTCTTCCTCGCGCAGCGGCGGCACATTTACCTGACGGTGCGCCGAGAAAAGCGGTTCGTCTTTCTGGAATTCGCCGAAGAAATCCGCACGAAGACTGATGATGACCCGCAGCCGTGAGTCCCGCAGCCCGACCCCCAGCACCTCTGAAAAGCGTGACCGCTGACCTGCGTCGGCGCGGAGATACAATTCCTCGCCCTGATCGATATAGATGAGGAAGGCCGGCGGTTCGGGTTGGCGCAATTCGTCGCGATAGCGATGGGTCGTCGCGTCGAGCAGATCGCGCAGGGTGACGGCGCCATCGACCAGTTTACTTACCCACAGCGCCAGCAATTCCGCGCGTTGCGGCCCGGTCGCCTCGAGTTGCCAAGTTCTGAGAAATTGCTCGACGAGCGCGCGCATCGGCTCTTCGCCGGGCGCGAACTTTAGGATGCACCAGTTCCGACTATCGGCGAACGCTTGCGGCCACGCTCCTGCCTCTTCGGCTTCCGCCGGCCAGGCCTGGCGCGCGAGGGCCGCCAGAACGCCGGCTTGCGCGAGCGATGATTTCCCTACGCCCGAATTGCCGAGCAGCACGGAGATCTTTTCTGGCGAGTGAGCCAGGGCATTCAGAGCTTCAACCGTCTCGCGACCGCGGCCGAAAAAGAAGTCGGCGTCGGATTCGGCCATGGCCGACAGGCCGCGATAGGGCGCTGTGTGCTTCCACAATCCATCATGGGCCTCCGCCGCGCTGCCGTCCGCTGCCGCAAATAACTGGGCGAGGCTCATTTCCGACGCGGGATCGGCCGTCAAAATCCAGTGCAATTGCCGAAGGAAAGGGAGCCCCGGGGCGCTCTGGCCTTCAAGCAGCAACAGGATCACCGGAAAGGTGGGCTCGTTGGCCCGGCGATCGAAAGCCTCGTAATATTCGAGCGTCTGCCAGGGGCCGATTCCATTTTGTCCGACGAGCAAGACGAATACATCGGCCTCGCGGATTGCCTTTGCGAGCTCCGGCATCCAGAACCCGCCAGCGCGCAGACTTTTGGGCGCGAAGAACAGGTGGGCGTCGCTCTCTTTCGCGCGGACGGCCCCCTCCAACGCCTGCATCAGCGGGAGGTCGTGCGTATTGTAGCTGAGGAACCAGCGTCGCATTACAGCGCCGAAATCCGCTCGGCGCATCCCCGATTGAGAATTGCGACCGGCTTTACTCTGGTGTTGTTCGCTTCCCAAAGCAAGGGCGCTTCCCCATTTCATCCAGAATGTCGGCGGACCTACCCAGCGCCAGAACAATACTCAGGCTAGAACTGGGCAATGAAACTAGCCGATCTACATTTCAATTCAAGGAAATTTCATGAGTGAAGAATTCGGCAGAACAACGGGAAATTGATGTTTGAAGATTAGGCCGGGCGTAGAACTCGTGCGGTCCAGCAACGTACGTGGCGGCACCCCGCACCCTCCACCTTGCATCCGCCCCCCCTCCCGCCTAAACCCTGCCGCAACAAATTCCTCCCACAGGCAGGCCCATGCACCGCTATCGTTCCCACACCTGCGGCGATCTTCGCGCCAGCGATGACGGGCAGGTCGCCCGTCTCTCCGGCTGGTGCCACCGCATCCGCGACCATGGCGGCGTGCTGTTCATCGACCTGCGCGACCATTACGGCATGACGCAATGCGTGGCGGACCCGGATTCGCCCGCCTTCAAGCTGGTCGAGACCTTCCGCTCGGAATGGGTCGTGCGGCTCGACGGCAAGGTGCGCATTCGCCCCGCCGGCACCGAGAATGCCGACATGCCCACCGGCGCGGTCGAGCTCTACATCACCGAGGCCGAGGTTCTGGGCCCGGCGGCGGAATTGCCGCTCAACGTCTTCGGCGACCAGCCGTACCCGGAAGAGACGCGCCTCAAGTACCGCTTCCTCGATCTGCGCAAGGAAAAGCTCCACCGCAACATCATGCTGCGCGGCGCCGTCGTCGACAGCCTGCGCCGCCGCATGAAGGAGAAGGGCTTCAACGAGTTCCAGACGCCGATCCTGACGGCCTCCTCGCCGGAAGGCGCGCGCGACTTCCTCGTGCCCTCGCGCATCCATCCCGGCAAGTTCTACGCGCTGCCGCAGGCGCCGCAGCAGTACAAGCAACTGCTGATGATGGCGGGCTTCGACCGCTACTTCCAGATCGCGCCGTGCTTCCGCGACGAGGACCCGCGCGCCGACCGTCTGCCGGGCGAATTCTACCAGCTCGACATCGAGATGAGCTTCGTCGAGCAGGAGGACGTCTTCGCGGCGATGGAGCCGGTCATGCGCGGCGTGTTCGCGGAATTCGCGGGCGACGACAAGGTGACGCCGAGCCCGTGGGCGCGCATTCCCTACGCGGACTCCATGCGCAAATACGGTTCCGACAAGCCGGACCTGCGCAACCCGCTCGTCATGCAGGATGTGTCCGAGCATTTCCGCGGCTCGAACTTCAAGGTTTTCGCGCGACTGCTGGAGCAGCCGAAGAACCAGGTTTGGGCGATCCCGGCGCCGGGCGGCGGCCAGCGCACGTTTGCCGATCGCATGAACTCATGGGCGCAGGGCGAGGGCCAGCCGGGGCTGGGCTACATCCTGTTCTTCGATCGCGCCAAGGACGAGACGGTCCAGAAGGAACAGCCGGGCGCCACCGGCGTCGGCGCGCGCGGACCGCTCGCCAACAACATCGGCCCGGAGCGCGCCGAAGCCATTCGCACGCAACTGGGTTTGACGGCCGGCGACGCCGCCTTCTTCGTCGCGGGCGATCCGGCGGCCTTCGTGAAATTCGCCGGCTCGGCGAGAGCCAAGCTCGGAACGGAGCTGAAGCTGATCGACGAGACGCGCTTCGAATTCGCGTGGATCGTCGACTTCCCGATGTACGAGTGGAACGAGGAGGAGAAGAAGGTCGACTTCTCGCACAATCCCTTCTCCATGCCGCAGGGCGGGCTGGATGCGCTCAACGGGCAGGACCCGCTGACCATCAACGCCTTCCAGTACGACGTGGCCTGCAACGGCTACGAGCTGGCCTCGGGCGGCATCCGCAACCACAGGCCGGAAGCCATGGTGAAGGCGTTCGAGATCGCGGGCTATGGCCGCGAGACCGTGGAAGAGCGCTTCGGCGGCATGTTCCGCGCCTTCCACTACGGCGCCCCGCCGCACGGCGGCATGGCGGCGGGCGTGGACCGCATTATCATGCTGCTGGCCGGCGAGCAGAACCTGCGCGAAGTGGCGCTGTTCCCGATGAACCAGCGCGCCGAAGACCTGCTGATGGGCGCGCCCTCGGAAGCGAGCAACAAGCAGCTGCGCGAACTGCATCTGCGGTTGAACCCGCCGGAGAAGGCCTGACGGATCGGGAAAAGCCGCCTCCGGGCGGCTTTTTCATTTCGCCCCGATGTAGCGCGTCAGCGCCATGGCGAGCGCGAACAGGAAGGCGTAGCCGAAGCGATCCAGCGGCAGAACATCGTCGCCTCGCCGGTCGCGCCAGCGGCCGATCTGCGCCATCGCCAGCCCGGCGATCAGGGGCGTGACCACGAGATTGGCGAGCCGCAGGCCGGGCGCACGCAGGAAGGCCTCTGGGAAAAAATAGAGGCTGATCCCGCCCGCGATCAGGCCCAGGATCGACTGGCCGATCGCCTTGACCCAGGCCGGTCGCTGCTTCGAAAGGGGCGCCGAGACAGCGTGGAATCCCGCCTCGGCCAGCAGTTCGAACACGCCTTGAAGCAGCACTTCGAACAGAAACTGAAGAAGAAGCTCGAACAGCGTTTCCATGCGGCTTGCGGCTGCGGCGTTATTTCTTCATCCGCTCGATCCGGTAAATCCGGTTGTCGAGCGCAAACAGCGCATGGTCGGCGTCGATAAAGTGATAGTCGACCTCGCATCCGGTCAGCAACGAGGGCGTCTTGCCGGGCTTCAGGCCCAGCGCCGCCGCATCCTTGTCCGGCGCCTTCAGCCCGCCCTGGAACAGGCCGTCCGGCTCGACGGCGACGCGCTCGTAGTTCGGCTTCCTGCACGCCATTGGCTGCGGGCCGCGGATCGCTTGTGGTGCAAAGATGATTGTCTTGCCCTGCAGACCGCGCGAGCGCGCATCGGCCTCGCCGAACGCGTTGGTCGCCCACGGCGCCTTCTGCGAATCCGTGATGACGAATGTCGCGCCGATCGGCGAAGGCTCGTAATTCTGCGCGCGCCCAACGGCGCAGCCCGCAAACAGCGCGGCGGCGGCGAAAAAGACCCTCAGAAATGATGCGTCCATGGAAACGAACCTCCTGCCGTTTCCATGGACGTGTTCAGGCGGCGGCGCAGTGCCGCGCGGCACTCAGTAGCAGTAGCGGGCCGAGACCGTGCGGTAGCGGCCCTTGCCGACGCGGGCGTAGCAGCCGGTGTCGTAGTAGTAGTAGCGCCCGCGCCGCTCGGCCTGCTGGCCGATGATCGCCCCCGTCGCGCCGCCAATGATGCCGCCCGCGATCGCTGCGCCCGCGCTGCCGCCGACCGCGCCGCCGATGGCCGCGCCTGCGCCGGCGCCGATTAGGCCGCCGATGAGCCCGCCCTGCTGCGCAGAGGCCGTCTCGACGGGCGCAATGCTGATGAGCGCGAGAAGAGCGCCGGCCCCGATGATCTTTTGCATATCGCTACCCCCGGTCAGCGCCGTCGTAATCGACGGTCGCGTGGAACATCGCTGCGCAGGCTAGCTCAGCCCGCATTTCTTGGCCAGAACGGGCGCGCGCAGCGTCAAGATCACGCTTAATGCGCCTTTGCGTCAATCTTCAGGCGCTCGGCGAGCGAGCCCATCTGCGCGGCCAGCGACAGGTCGAGCAGGCCCATGCCGTCGGGCGCATGCGCGCGAATGTCGAGATTGGGCGCGCCCTTGGCGAAGGCCGAGACGGCGTTCGCCACCGCTTCAACGGCAGGATTTGCGTTGGGCTGCGCAGAAAAGAGCGTGCGCGTCATAAGGACGCCCATGGCGGCGAACTCGCTGCGGATCTGGGCCTCTGTCTTGCGTTCGTCCTTCGCACGCGCCCTTGCGTAGCGCGACAAGAGGCCGCGGTCCGTGAGGCCGATGTCGGCGCGCCAGAAGGTGATCGCGGGCAGGGCGAGCTGCGCTGCCTGCGCGTCACCGGAGAAGATGGCCGCCGGCACACGCGATAGCATCAACGCGAGCCGCGCCGTGCCCATGCCCGCGCCATCGGCTTCCAATTTGTCGAGCGTCAGCTCGCCTTTCTGAGAGTCGTATTTTGCTTCCAGCGCGCCGGACAGATCGAGCTTGTCGTAGCCGAGCGCCGCCAAGGGGGCATTGCGCGCGGCGCCGGCGCCGGCCAGCGATACGACGGCACGTTCGAATCGTGCGGAGAGTTTGGTCGGCGCGATCTCCAGCCAGTCGCGCGCCTCGACGACAGCGCGGGCCAGCGACACGGGACCCTCCGGGATCGCCATCGCAAGGCCCGCAATCTCCAGCCGGTCGAAACGCGGCGCGGCGGGTTTTGGATCGGCAGACGCCGCGGCCGCTAGCGTTTCCCGAATATCGAGGCCGGCGAGATCGATCCGCTCGATCTCCAGCTTCGTGTCGTCCTTGCCGGCAACGATTCCTTCGATCGAAAAGTTGCCAATCTTGCCGTCGATCAGGCGCGACAGGCCGATGCGCCGGAAATTCACAGCCTCGGTCCGGCCTTTGTCGGCGCCGGGCATCGCGGTAGCGATGTCGCGCATGTCGAGCGAACCGACATCGAGGCTCGTCAGCATGTCGCCCACCATGGCCGCCAGCGCGCGCCGCGCGGCCGGGCTCGGCTCGGGGCCGCCGGCGCGCGGCGCAGCCTCGACCAACCCCGCGAGCGGAACCGCCAGCGCACGTCCGCCGAAATCCGACCCCTCGATCGCGCCAATGGTCAGCTTGCCCCCGCCATCGACCTCGATCTCGACGCTCGCGACATTGATCTTGCGGGTAGTGATCTTTTTCGGCTCATCCGCCTTGGCGCGCGCGCCCGTTGTGATGCGCAGCAGCGCCGGAAAATCGACGCCTTCGCCATGGATCGCGCCGACCACGCCACGATTGACGACGCCGGCGCGCTTGGCTGACAGGTCCGCGCCCGCGACATCAATCGTCTCTGCGACGCCCTTGGCGACCTTCGTCAGCGCGACGTTGCGGTAGACCGCCGTCTGCTCGTAATCGCCTGCCGTCGAGGTCGCGACCAGTTCGGGAATGAAGATGCGCTGTGCATCAAGCTGCGCGAACTTGTCCTCGCCAGCGCCCGGCGTCGTGGCGGACAGCAGCTTTTGCGCGGCGTCCCGCGTCAGCGGCGAGCTCGAGACCTCGATTGTCTTCGCGCGATAGACGCCGAGCGGCGCTGCGATCGAGACGTCCACGAGCTGGAAATCCTCGGCACGCGCAGGCGCGCAGGCAAGCGAGCCGGCAAGCGCCGCCGCGACGATAAAACCGATGCGCGACAAGCGCTCCCCCCGAATTTGTTTCACTCGGCCAGCGGATAGTCCGATTGCATCTTTTCGATGTCTGCCTGCGTCGGCAGGCCCGCCTCGTTGCCGAGATGCTGGATCTTGTGCGCCGATGCCGCGCGCGCAAAGCGGAAATGCTCCGCCCAGGGCGCCTTCGGCCGCTCGACATAGGATGCGATATAGGCGCCGTGGAAAATGTCGCCCGCGCCGGACGTGTCGATCACCTTTTCCTTCGGTACGGGCAGGGATTTCATGCGCGAGACGGCGCCCGTCTCGTCGAACCACAGCATGCCCTTTTCGCCGCTGGTGATGCCGCCGATCTTGCAGCCGCGCGATTTCAGATAATCGAGCATGCCTTCTTCCGACAGGTTCATCTGTTCGCACAGGCGCTCGGCGACCACGGCCACGTCGATATGGCCGAGCAATTCTTCCGTATTGGCGCGCAGGCCGCCACCGTCCAGCGAGGTCAGGACGCCTTTTTCGCGCGCCAGCTTGGCGTAGTGCAGGGCGGCGTCGCTCATGTGGCCGTCGAGATGCAACGCGTCCACGCTCGATATGTCGAGACGCGGGAAATCCTCGAGAAAGGCGTCGTCACGGGCGCGCAGGATGGCGCGCTTGCCGTCCTTGGGCAGGATGAAGGAGAGCGATGAGCGCTTCACCTTGCGCGGATGCAGCCGCACCCGGTAGGTCGCCGCCATATGCGTGAACATGTGGCCGAGCCAGTCGTCCGCCACCGGCGCGATCAGGTCGGCCTTGCCGACCAGCCGCGCGCAGGCGAAGGCCGCCGAAACCGCATTGCCACCGAAGGAGACCGCATAGTCGCGCGCCACCGCCTTGTCGTCGCCCACGGGCATGAAGTCGGTCGCCATGGTGACGTCGATGTAGGTGTGTCCGATGAAAAGCGCGCTCATGTCTATCCGTTCTTGCGCGTTGGAGTTCCAAAGCCGCGCCCGCGGAGCAGCCGACAGGCTGACCTTGCATGGACCGGACCATGATCACCGATTCATGACAAGAGCGGGGCCAAGGCAGCGTCTCAGCCGCGATAGACGCGCGTGTAGCGCCGCCCCAGGCTGGTGAGGATCTCGTAACCGATTGTGCCGGCGCGTTCGCCGAACTCATCGATCCCGATGGTGGCGCCGAGCAGTTCGACCGGCGCGCCGCGCTGCACGGCTTGCGGCGGGGCATCGGTTGCATCGATCGTGATCAGGTCCATAGACACGCGCCCGACGATCGGGCAGCGCACGCCGGCAATGGCGACGTCGGGACCGGGCTTGCCATCGACGCCCATGGCGCTGCGCGGTATGCCATCGGCATAGCCGACCGGGATCACCGCGAGCTGGGTCGGGCGCCTGGCCGTCCATTGGGCGTTGTAGCCGACATGGGCGCCGGCCTCGATCATTCGCGTCTGCAGGATCGGCGCTTCAAGGCTCACGACCGCGCGCATCGGGTTCGGCCGGCCCGGCGTCGGATTGCCGCCGTAGAGGGCATAGCCCGGTCGCGCGACATCGAGCCAAGGATGATCCGGGAGACAAATTCCGGAGGAATTGCAGAGAGATGAGCGGACATTCGGAATCATCGCGCGAAGACGCGCGAAGCGCTCGATCTGCGCCGGATTGTCCGGCGAGGCCAGATCTTCCGATGAGACGAAATGGCTCATGACGAGGTCGGGCGCGCGTCCGAGCGCAGCCAGAGCGGCCTGCGCCTCGTCGATCGACAGGCCCAACCGGTTCATGCCGGTGTCGAAATGCAGCGCGGCGGGGCCGCCGCCGGCGGCTACCCATTCCGCGATCTCAGGGGCCGAGCCGAGCGCCGGACGTAGCGCGGCGCGGCGCAAGTCGGCGGCGGCGCCTGCGGGCAGGCCGTCCAGCACGTAGACCGCCGCCTCCGGCGCCACGGCGCGGGCGCGAAGCCCTTCGGAGAGGCGGGCGACGAAGAAGGTCCGGCACCCCTCGGCCAGCAGCGCGCCGACGACAGGCTCCAGCCCGCAGCCATAGCCGTCGGCCTTCACGACGGCCGCGCATTCGGCAGGCGCGACCTTGTCGGCGAGGCTCCGCCAATTCTGGCGAAGGCCCCCGAGGTCGATGGTGAGAGTGGCGATCATTGCGCCCGTTCTATCCGGGCGGCGCCGCCCCCGCCACCCGTCAGCGTCATTCGTAGCTCGGCACGGGCATATGGTCGCTGTCGACCAGATTCGAGAAGCGCGTGACCTCGTCCTCGAAGGCGAGCGCGACCGTGCCGGTGGGGCCGTGGCGCTGCTTACCGATGATGCATTCGGCCCGCCCGTGCGCGCGCTCCATCTCGCTCATCCAGGTCGCATGTTCCGGCGTGCCTTCGCGCGGCTCCTTGTTCTTGAGGTAATATTCCTCGCGATAGACGAACATGACGACGTCGGCGTCCTGCTCGATCGAGCCGGATTCGCGCAAATCCGACAGCTGCGGCCGCTTGTCGTCGCGTGATTCCACCTGACGCGAGAGCTGCGACAGCGCGATGATCGGCACGGCCAGTTCCTTGGCGAGCGCCTTCAAGCCGGTCGTGATCTCCGTCACCTCCTGCACGCGGTTGTCGCCCTTCGACTTCGAGCCGGACAGCAGCTGGATATAGTCCACGATCAGCAGGTCGAGCCCGCGCTGGCGCTTGAGGCGTCGGGCGCGCGCCGTGAGCTGCGCGATCGAAATGCCGCCGGTTTGGTCGATGTAGAGGGGCGCGCGCTGCATCTCGTGGGCAGCTTGCGAAATCGCGCGGAAATCGTCTTCGGTGATCGAACCGCGGCGAATCTTGTAGGAGGGCACGCCCGACTGCTCGGCGATGATACGGGTGGCGAGCTGTTCGGCCGACATTTCCAGCGAGAAGAAGCCGACGACCCCGCCGTCCATCGTCTTGTTGTGGCCGTCGGGCTGCACTTCGGCGCGATAGGCCTTGGCGACGTTGAAGGCGATGTTGGTGGCGAGCGCCGTCTTGCCCATGCCGGGACGTCCCGCCAGCACGATCAGATCGGACGCCTGCAGGCCGCCCATCTTGTGGTCGAGGTCGGTCAGGCCGGTCGCGAGGCCGGACAGATGGCCGTCGCGCTGATAGGCCGCCGCCGCCATGTCGAGCGCGGTCGTGATGGCGTTGCCAAATGACTGGAACCCGCCGTCGTAGCGGCCGGTCTCGGCGATCGAATAGAGCTTGCGCTCGGCTTCCTCGATCTGCTGGCGCGGGGCGGCGTCGATCGGCGCGTCATAGGCGGTGTTGACGATCTCGGCGCCGATCACGATCAGGTCGCGGCGAATGGCGAGATCGTAGATCGTGCGGCCGTAATCCTCGGCGTTGATGATGGTGGTGGCTTCCGCAGCCAGACGAGCGAGGTATTGGCTGACGGTCAGGCCGCCGAGGTCGGCGTCGGCCAGATAGGTCTTGAGCGTGATGACGGTGGCGATCTTGCCGGCCCGGATCAGCTGGCTCAGCACCTCGTAGACGCGGCGGTGCAATTCCTCGGAGAAATGCTCGGCCTTCAGAAAGTCCGAGACGCGGTCGAAAGCGTCGTTGTTGACGAGAATGGCGCCGAGCAGGGCCTGCTCCGCCTCGATATTGTGCGGCGGCGTGCGTATGCCGCCCTCAGGCTGGGAAACGACGAGTCGACGGTCGGACAATTGCTCGATGGCGGCCAAGGCTGGCTCTTCTCATTTGACGGTATGGCTGGGCGACGCGCAGCGGACGGCGGGCCGGGGCGTCTTTGTGGCGCCTTCCGGCCCCCAAGTCAGCGCAGGATTTCCGATTCGCCCGCTGTCCACAAACTGCAAAAAAATTTAGGCGATTTTGACGCGGTCCTCTTGCCTTTGCGCGGCCGCGATGCGCGCGACATATTCCATCGCCGCGACGCCGACGAGCGCGCAGGCCATGCAGGCGAGCGCGGAGACGGACAGCCCGAGCCGCTCCAGCCCCCAGGCCAGCGCCAGCGGCCCGATGGCCCGGGAAAACAGGCTGGCGAGCGCCAGATCGCCGATGATCGCGCCATAGCCCTTGCGGCCGAACAAGGCGAGGGCGACCGTGCCGCGGGCGATCGTCATCAAACCGTTCGACATGCCGAGCGCCGCCGAGAAGCATAGCGCCAGCGCGACGCTCATCGAGCCCGAGAGCAGGAAGAACAGGGCGGGCGGCAGCAGCAGGGTCGAGATTCGCCCGCCGACCACGGCGGGAAAGCGTGCGCCCCAGACCATTTCGGCCGCGCGCGCCAGCACCTGGCCGGGCCCAAAGCACATGCCGACCATGATCGCCTGATCCATGGTCAACCCCGCCTGCCGCATCGCGCCGATCATGTGGATCAGCAGGCCCGCGATCACGATTTGATGCGCGGCGATGGCGGTGGCGAAGCCGATAAAGGCGCGCCGCCGGGCCGGGCCTTCCAGCGGCGTCTCGTCGTCGGGGTAGGAAACGGGCGCGCCGCCCGCGCCCTGCGGCGTGTCCGCCGGCGCGCCGAGCGTGGCGAGATAGATCGGCAGGCAGATCGCCGCCATGCCGGCGGCGAAGATGAGATAGGTCGTCCGCCAGCCCCAGCGTTCCATCAGGAAAGCGGTGATCGGCCAGAAGGCGGTCGAGGCGAAACCGCCGAGAAAGGTGACATAGGTGATGGCGCGCCGGCCGTTGACGCCCGTCACCTGGACGATCGCCGCAAACCCCGCATCGTAGAGCGCGACGGCCGAGGCCATTCCGAGCAAAATGCAGGCGAGGTAGAAGCTGATGGGCCCGGTCGCGGAAGCCGCCGCAACCAGCGCCCCGGCGCCGAACATCGCGCCTAGCGCCATTGTCGGCCGCCCGCCGCGCCGGTCGATCACCCGGCCGGCCCAGGGCGCAAACAGCGCGCCGACCACCAGCATCGCGGAATAGCCCGCAAACGCCGCCTCGGTAGACATGCCGAGGTCGGCGGCCATCGTCTTTCCCGTGACGGAAAAGGGATAGTAGATCACGCCCCAGGCGTAGAGCTGCCCAATCCCCATGCCGATGACGGCGTTGCGGAAGCGGCGTTTTTCCTGCGGCGATCCTTCTGCGGAATCGGCCATGGGCGATCCTCGCACGACAAGCAGAAATGTCGAATGCGGGTTTAGCGCAGCAGTTGCGCAGGGGCGCCGATCGACTCCAGATGCGAGACGGCGTCACGGTCGAAACTGACGAAAATTGCGCCACCCATGCGACGGCCTTCAAAGGCGATGACGCCATCGGCGAAATCCGCCCCCGCCTCGATTGCGGCAAGGCCGGCTTCGACGGCGGGGCGGTCGACTGTCGCGGAAGGTTCGCCCACGAGTCGACGGATCGTCGCGGCGATGACCGGTGGAGAGTGCTTGTAAGCGCGCGACAGGACCCATGCGAATTCGCACAGGCACGACATGCCGATGACGACGCGCTCCGATTCTTCTAAAACTTTCTGTGCCGCCGTCGCCTGCTGTTGGTCGTCCCGTGTCGCGGCGCGAACCAGAACGTTGGTGTCGACGATGACGCCGTTCAACGCTTTGGTTTCCAGGGGCCGCGTCCGCCGGCCCAGCTGTCGGCGATCACCTCGTTCATTTCCTCGATGCTCAGATGGATGCCGTCGGGGTTTTCGAGGCAGCCGATGAAGCCGGCAAATCTTTCTTTGCTTTTCGCGGGCCGTACCTCCGCATGCCCGGGGCCGACGACCTCGATCGTCAGCTTGTCGCCAGGCTGGACGCCGAGCTCCTTCAACAGATCCTTGCGAAACGTCACCTGGCCTTTGGCGGTGACCTTGAGGGTGCTTTTCATAAGGGCAAAGTAAGGCAAAGCAGCCTTACCGACAATGGGCGCGTCTGCCCATGAAAAAGGCCGCGGGATCACCGCGGCCTTCATTCTTAAGATCGGAAATGCGATCAGTCGCGGCTCATGTCGCCGCCCGCTTCCGCCAGAGCCGCGCCGACCTCGAGGCCGAGGTCGTCCATCGAGGTCTCCTCGCGGACGGTCAGGCTCTCGCCGCGCTCCTGACGCTCGGCCTC